>Ga0213872_10001560_pt1 | contig 14644 bp, 7 predicted proteins | sample VelepicomBERX_R2_FD_160071 | JGI IMG/M metagenome (GOLD analysis project Ga0213872, IMG submission 160071) | Rhizosphere microbial communities from Vellozia epidendroides in rupestrian grasslands, the National Park of Serra do Cipo, Brazil - RX_R2 | ecosystem: Host-associated > Plants > Roots >...
GTCGCGGCATGCTTTACGACCGCAACCTGCATGAACTGGCGATGACGGTGCTTGTCGATTCCGTCTACGCCGTCCCGAAGGAGATCGGCGACGGGCGGGCTCAGACAGCAGCCGCGCTCGCGAAAATCGTCCACACAGACCCGACCGACAGCTTCACATCCGAGCAACAGATTCTCGCTCGTCTGAACGCCTCGCGTAACTTTGCTTGGGTCGCCCGCAAACAGGACCCGGCCGTCATTGACAAGGTGAGAGCTCTCAGCCTCAAAGGCGTCTATATCCAGAAAGAGTTCAAGCGCTTCTACCCCGACAATCAGATCGCCGCGCAGGTACTCGGCTACGTCGGCATCGACGACAACGGACTTGGCGGCCTGGAACAGAATTTCGACGAAGACCTGCACGGCACGCCCGGCCACATGTTGACTGCTCTCGACGCGCGCCGGCACGTGCTGGGCAGCGCCGAGCGCGAGCCTCTGCCGGGTGAGAATCTCGTCCTCACCATCGATGAAAACATTCAGTTCATGGCCGAGCAAGCCCTCGACCGGAACATGGCGCGGACACATGCCGAATACGGCACGATTGTGGTCCAGGATCCGCACAGCGGGCAGATTCTTGCGCTTGCTGTCCGGCCTACCTTTAATCCAAATGATTTTCGCCATGCCACGACGGGTCTGCTGAAAAACCACGCGGTGAGCGATGTCTACGAGCCCGGCTCTACATTCAAGCCGGTGACCTATGCGGCAGCGCTGGAAGAAAAGGACATCACTCCGGACACCATGGTAGATTGCGGCGGTGGAGCGCTCAACATCGCCGGCCACACGGTGCACGATGCTCCCGGCGAGCATTTTGGATTGCTTCCAGCGTGGAAGGCCCTTGCGGTTTCAAGCAATGTCTGCGCTATCCGTGTAGGCCAGCGCGTGGGGGCCGAACACCTCTACAAATACATCCGTGCCTTTGGCTTTGGTGACCGCAGCGGCATCGAGCTTCCTGCCGAAACAAGAGGACTGCTGGAGCCCTTGAAGCACTGGGGTCCGGCTTCCATGGGCGCCATTCCCATGGGTCAGGAAATTGCCGTCACGCCCGTTCAGATCGCCACCATGGTTTCAACCATTGCCAATGGCGGAGTCTACCTGTCTCCCCACATTCTGCTGGAGAGCACTGACGATACCAAGGCCGGCGGAAAACTTCAGCCGGCGACATTCCATCCGGCCACGGAACTGCCCAATCCGCTGCCTGACGGCGCCCATCGCGTCATTTCTGAGCTGACCGCGGCCCAGATGCGAAAGATGATGCAGGATGTGGTGCTCATGGGCACAGCGCACGGGGCTGTTCATCTCAACGGATACAGCGCGGCAGGCAAAACCGGGACCGCGCAGAAGATTGATCCCCACACCCATACTTATTCCAAAACGAAATTTGTGGCTTCATTCGTAGGATTTGCTCCGGTAAACAATCCCGCCATCACCATGGCGATTGTGATGGATTCGCCCGACCACAGCATGCACTTTGGGGCACAGGCCAGCGCGCCCGTTTTCCAGGATCTGGCACAGCAGATACTCGAATATCTGGGCGTACAACACGATGAGCCGATGCAAATCCCCGCTGCAATGGAGAAGGCGCAGGAGATCGGCCCGCAGGACGAGCCTGACGACAATGTCGGCGACCTTAACGCGCTGTTTGCCGAGGTAAACAATCTTCCCGCCGACGATCCTCTCCGTGCGAACACTGCAGCGCAGGAGCGGGTTCCTGAATCGAAGACGCAAGGCAGTTCGCAGACGCCCCAGCCTGCACTGCCCTCCCCCGTCACCTCGCCCCTTGAGGTTGTCACTGAGCGCACAGTATCAGGCCCGCTTCCTCCGCCCGTCGCAGGGACAGTTCCTCTGACCGTGCGACCGGCACCGTCATCTCCGGACAAGGGCTCGATCGTCGTCGCCTCCGCAGAGCGTGTGGCTGTTCCATCTTTTGTCGGGGAACCGGTGCGCAAGGTTATCGAGCAGGCCGGTAGCTCCGGGCTTGCCGTGCAGGTGCTCGGCAGCGGAATTGCGCGGGAGCAGGCGCCTCCAGCCGGTACCATGGTGCCCTCCGGCACAGAAGTCGTCATTCGCTTCGGGCGCTGATTCACGACTGTCACCCGTAAAATAGGCTTGTGCGATTTGAAGAGGTTTTACGCGGAGTTTCGTGCATCCGCCGCTCGGGACCCAACATGCAAGTCACCAGCGTCGAGTACGACTCGCGGGCTGTCGTGAACGACTCCCTTTTTGTGGCGATGCAGGGCGGGACCACCGACGGTAATCGGTATGTAGCAAATGCCATTGCGGCGGGCGCATCCGCAATCGTCACCGACTCCCACACAACGTTCAACGAACTCGCGCTGAGCCACCCCGAAATCGGTATCGCCGAGGTGCCACACGGCCGCAACGCGCTAGCTCTCATCGCAGCCAACTTCTTCGGACATCCCGAAGGGCAGCTTGCCCTCAGCGGTGTAACCGGAACCAATGGCAAGACAACCACGGCGTTCCTGCTCGACGGCATGCTGAACCGCGCCGGCCGAAAGACCATCCTGCTCGGCACGATTGAGTACCACGTCGCCGGAGCCGTCCGTTCATCCCCGCACACCACGCCTGAGTCGCGCGACCTGCTGCAACTCTTTCGCGAAGGCATTGACGCAGGAGCCGGCGAAGCCATTATGGAGGTCTCATCGCACGCACTCGCCCAGGGCCGCGTCTATGGCCTGCCTTTCGATGTGGCCATCTTTACCAACCTCACACGCGACCATCTCGATTTCCACGGCACGATGGAGAATTACTTCGCCGCCAAGCGACAGCTCTTCGATGGCAGTCTACTTGACCCGCCACGCGTGGCCGTTGTGAATATCGAAGACATCCACGGCGCGCAGCTTGCCCTGGTCGCCCGTGAAGCCGGCTCGGAAATCTTCTCCTACGGCCTCGGTGTCGGCGAGTTCCGCGCGGAGGACATCCAGATGTCACCCATGGGTATGAGATTTACTCTCCTGACGCCTACCGGAGCCATCCCGTTGGAGACGCGCCTGACAGGGAAAGTCAACGTCTACAATCTCCTTGCCGCCTGCGCGGGTGCGTACGCCCGCGGCTTGTCACTCGACGAGATCCGAACGGGGGTAGCTTCACTCTTATGCGTGCCGGGCCGTTTTCAGACCGTCAATGCCGGCCAGGACTTCACGGTGGTCGTCGATTACGCACACACCGATGACGCACTTCGCAATCTCATCGCACTGGCTCGCGACTTTGTAACTGAGACTTGTGGGAAAGTCATTACCCTCTTCGGCTGCGGAGGCGACCGAGACAAAACCAAGCGTCCGCTCATGGGGCTAGCAGCCGGCGAAGGCAGTGATTTCGTTGTGCTTACGTCGGACAATCCGCGCAGCGAAGATCCCGAGGCTATTCTTCAGGAAGTTCTGCCTGGCCTGAGCGAAACCGGTACGCCGTTCTTATCGGAAGTTGATCGTTCCCGAGCGATACGCCTGGCGCTCGAAGCAGCGGACTGCGGCGACATAGTTCTTATAGCCGGCAAAGGCCACGAGAAAACGCAGACGCTGAGGAGTGGAATCATCCCTTTTGATGATGTTGAGGTTGCAACCGAAATCCTGCGCCAACTGAAGCGCACCGGAGTGAGCGCATGAAACTCGACCTGCAGCAGATTGCATTCTGGGCTGGCGCCGATCTGCCGCGTGCCGACAACAATTCCGCAATCCACGCTACCGGATACTCCATCGACTCGCGCACCCTTAAGCCCGGCGATTTGTTCATTGCCATCAAGGGAGAGCGCTTCGACGGGCACGACTTTGTCGCCTCAGCATTTGAACGGGGAGCCGTCGCCGCGATGGTGGCTCGCGACAAAGTGGCCACCCTTGCGCAGGAGGTGCGCGAGCGTCCGCTGCTCTTGGTAGATTCTCCGCTCGCCGCCTTGCAGCAGCTTGCAACCGCGGTTCGAAAACATTGGGCCAGGCGTGTGGTGGGCGTCACCGGATCGGCCGGGAAAACCACCACCAAAGAGGCCATCGCAAAGGTCCTCAGTGCTGTCTTCCGGGTGCTCAAGTCTCAGGGTAACCTGAACAACGGCTATGGCCTTCCCCTGCAACTGCTGAAGCTCGAGCCCGAACACGAGATCGCTGTCATCGAGATGGGCATGTCGAGTGCGGGAGAGATCGCCGCTCTAGCCGCCATCGCGGCTCCGGACTGGGGAGTCGTTACAAACGTCGGAAACGCGCACGCAGAGTTCTTCACGGACGGCATAGCCGGTATCGCCCGCGCGAAATACGAGCTCATCGAGTCGCTGCCACTACACGGTGTCGCCTTTTTGAATTGCGATGACGCCTATGTTTCCCAGTTCGGGCGCGACTTTCGCGGCAAAGCCGTCTATTTCGGACGCGGTCCCTGCGCCGACCCTAAGGCAGAAAGCATCGAATCGCTCGGCGCTGACGGTCAGCGTATCGTTGTCCGCGCGGGAGAAGAACGCGCGAGCCTTTATCTTCACCTTCTCGGAGAACACAACGTCTCGAACGCGCTCGCGGCCGTTGCAGTTGGGGTAGAGGCCGGTATTCCACTCGCCGCCTGCTGCGACGCCCTCGCCGAACTTCGTCCGGAAGACGGGCGCGGGCAAATCCTGAGGTTGCGCGGCGCGACAGTCATCAATGACAGTTACAATTCCAACCCCGAAGCCCTCAAGGCGATGATCGGCACTCTCGCCTCGATGCCCGTAGGTGATGGTGGCCGCCGCATCCTCATCGCCGGAGAGATGCTTGAACTGGGAGCCGAATCGGCGGCGCTGCACGCTGCCTGCGGAAAAGCGGCAGCGGAAGCCGGAATCGACGTTGTCACCGGTGTCCGGGGAAACGCATTGCACATCATCGAAGCTGCGAAAGATCACGGCTCAACCGAAACCCGATTTTTCGAATCGCCGGAGCATGCCGGACGTTGGTTGAGAGAAACTCTCCGTTGCGGCGACATCGTGCTGCTCAAGGCTTCGCGCGGCGTAAAGCTTGAACGAGCCCTTGATGCCCTCATTGAAAGCTAGCGACAGATCGTCGGTGTTTGATATCCGAATTCGCGTTCGACAGCCGCTGCAACCGCCAGTACCGCTTCGTCCTCATACGGCCGCCCAGCAATCTGCACTCCGATCGGCAGGCCATCTGCGGATCTTCCTACAGGCACAACCGCCGCGGGCGCTGCAAAAAGATTGAACCACTGTGTGTACCGCATCGCATCGAGATAGCGCACTACCTGCCCTTCAATCATCCACTCTCGTTCACCATGACGGAATGCAGGCGCAGCGCTTACAGGACACAGCAGAATGGGAACCTGCTGCATCTCCGCCAGCAGTCTATGACGGACCATGTCGCACTCCGCCCACGCCCCCAGCAGCGAGTCCGCCGTTAATGGCTGCTCCGCGCGAGCGAGTTCAAGGAATCCGCGAAACACAGGACTGAGCTCATGCTCGCGCCCGTTGATCACTTCCCGATAGAACATCTCGCCACACTGAACAAAGAAGATCGACCACAGCCGTCGCGCCTCTTCGAGCGCTACGGGGCGAAAATGCTGCACGTTAAAGCCCTGCCGTTGCAGCGCGCCCACCGCATCGCGAACAGCTTGCCTTGTCTCCTGCGTAACCGGCGTCAGTCCATCATCATCGAACCATCCGATCGGAATCGGTTTCACTTCATTCGCAGGAATGTCGCGGAATCTGATTGGCGCGCTCTCCGGATCGAGGGGGTCCTGCGCACACAGTATCCGGAAAAGCAGTGCGACATCTGCGATCGTGCGCGCCATTGGTCCAACCGCGCCAAGAATCGAAAATGGCCCCACCGAAGAGGGACGGTGCCCGCGTCCTGGCACCCGGCCCGGCGTGGGCTTCAGCGAAGCGATCCCGCAGAAGTGCGCCGGCTCTCGCACCGACCCGCCGCTGTCGCTGCCCAAGCCGCACGCGGAGAGCCCCGCCGCAATTGCCGCGGCTTCGCCACCGCTCGATCCTCCCGCTGAATGCTCCAGATTCCACGGATTGTTTGTCCGGCCGTAGAGCACGTTGTCCGTCTCATACGCCATCAGAAATTCGGGACAATTCGTCGTTCCAAGCACGGTTGCGCCAGCCTGTCGCAGCCGTGCTACTGCCTCCGCGTCCTCATGAGCAACGTGTCCGCGATTGAGCACGCTGCCGATCTCGCACTTGTATCCCATTACCTCAATGGATGACTTCACAGTAATGGGCAAACCCGCCAGCGGTCCGCTCTTTGGCGCGCGTGCTTCAGCGCGGACAAGATCAGGCTCGAACTCGATCAGCGCATTCAGCCGCGGGTTGAAGCGCTCGATTTGACGGATGTGTTCCTCCGCAAGCTCCGCCGCTGAAATCTTCCTCTGTTCGAGTAGCCGCAGTTGCTCTACCGCAGGCAGCAACGTGACGCTCATGGCTGCCCGGTGATTGGCTGCGAGACTGTGAGCTGGTAATTGAACTGAAATCTCTGCACCCGCTGCCCAGATTCGAAGCGGTCATTCCAATCCAGCCGATAGTTCAGCGCAGCATCGCCGTCTGGATAATGCTCGCCCTCCGGGTACGGATACGTGCTCATCTGATGGAACGGCATCTGTGCGACCGTGAAGGGCATGGCCTCATAGAAATCCATGTCCTTCACAAATCCGTTCGCATAGAAGAAGTAATCGCGCTTCCAGTGCGCCGGCAGCGGCGGCAATGGCGCCGCGCTGAACTCCGCATCGATCTCCTCGCCGCTTCCGAAGATCACGTAGTGGTTATCCGGTTCCTTCAGCAGCGGAGTCACATCGCCGTAATGCGTATAGCTTCCACGCTGCCACTGGAACGGCCCCGACGTGCTGATCTGGTCGTAGTGATACGTCAGATCCCCTGGCGTCTCCCCATCCACCTGCTGCGGATATCCGCGAAACGCAAGATGCGCCATGTCCAGCGGCAATTCCGTCTGCCGCAGCTCGCTCGAACCATCTGGCCCGTTGTCGACGAGCACCTGGTCCCAATAGATCTGCAGGTTCGTCGTCATGCGGATGCGCCGCGCACCTACAGGTATCTTGCCCGTCAGATCGACTACGATTGTCCGGGGCAACCCCGCCGGGAAGCCCATGTCATCGATGATTCGCTTCCAGCTTCCGTCCGGCATCTGCACCTCGACGTAAGGCGGCACGGGCTCCAGCCCAGCCTGCCAGGCCGCATACATCGAACTTGCGCTGAAGTATTCAATAAATCCGTGCAGGAAAAGCCGCAGCGGATTATGCGGTGTCCAGTCTCCCAGGTCGAGCGTAAGCGTGTGCATGTTCGCATAGCCCGCATAGGTCATGTTGGTAAAGTCGCGCACGTATTTGTGATCGCGCACCGCGAGCAGAGCCAGCACATCATTTCCCTTGTCGTCCCACGCGCCTGCAAGCGGATGCGTCTGCGGGGATGCAACCACCGTCTTGCCGGATGCAAACGGCGGCTCGCTAAGGAAGCGCTCGTCAGGATAGACCTCTGTTCCCTCCGGATGATCCACCGCCACCAGCCGCACCTGGTCGACGTAGTTGATTTCCTCCATCGGCTCGCCGAATCTGAGGCTCAGGTATCCATTGCGCGCTTTCAATTGTGAGCCGTCGACCTTGATCCATTCGTCAGGATCGGCCTTGTTCGTCGCTGTCGGTGAGACCCAGTGACCAACAACGGCGGCGCCTATTACGTCTGAGATGAACTGATACTGCTTGCCATCCCAGGCAAACAGGACCGGGCACGAACTGCCGCGCCGGTCGAGTTCGGTGATCGCGGCAGGCTTCGCGGCGGCAAGATCAATCTCGTCCTGAGGAACGCCAGTTGGCCACAGCATACGCACTACGTCTGCGTGCTCAGCCTGCCCCAATCCAGCGATTACCTCTGTCGCATTCTGGCTCATGTAACCAGAGCCGCCGGCGATCTCAAACTTTTGCCACTTGCCGTTGGAGAAGACTTCTACCTTCGTGCCAAGCGCAGTCTTGTTGTCGGCGAGGCCCGTGAACGCGAGCCGCATTGAATGATTCCGGCTTCCACCAACATTGCGCAGAACCATGGGCGGATGGTTCAACTGCGTGACGATCAGATCCGCAGCGCCGTCACCATCGACGTCCGCAGCAACAACGGACCGAGGAGTCTCCAGCTTCAGCTTGTCCGCGCCTACCTGCTTGCTGACATCCTCAAAGCCCTGCGCGCCCCGATTGCGGAGAATACGAAGCTCAGGCCCGTTCGCCGTCTCGACGATCACTGCCAAGTCGATCCAGCCGTCGTTGTCGATATCGATCGGCGTCAGTCCCCAGGCCGCCTTGGCATCCCCTTGTGTTTTGGCATTATCGAGCGGCAGCTGCACTCGTACGAAGCCTTTTCCGTTCACATTGCGCCACAAGCTGACCCCGGGTGCGCCCGCATGCGTAACAGCAACGTCCATCCATCCGTCTTTGTTGAAGTCGAAGACTGAAACGGCAACCGTGGGCGCAAGATCACCAGCAGAGTAAAGCGGGACCCGCTTGAACTTCCCCTCGCGCTGGTTCAGAAAGATCGTCGGTGGGCCGTCCGACCCGGCTACCACCAGATCAACGGCCCGATCATTGTTAATGTCAGACAGCGTAGCCCCGGTAGTTGCGCCTTCCCCTGCCAGACCAGTTGGCCCCGTCCATTCAGTAAACGTCGAGTTTCCATTGTTGCGCCAGAGAATGTTCGGTCCTGAAGAATTCACCGCAGTTCCGGTTACAAATAGGTCCAGATCGCCGTCATGGTCAAAGTCAATGAAGGTTAGCCCGGCCGGACGATTCAACTGAGTGATGCCGACCGCTTTCGTTGTATCTGCAAACCTGCCCTTCCCCAGATTGTGAAAGAGAATCACCCGGTCGCTCATCGCAACCGCGAGGTCCGGCAGACCATCGCTGTCGTAATCGCCAACCGCGCACGCAACTCCATGGCCGCTTGCGCTTATTCCCGTTTGTGATGCGGGAATCTCCTCGAACGAGCCATTCCCGAGATTCCGATAGGCATGAATCGCCTGATCGCCGTCACCCATCGCCACAAGGTCTTTGTGGCCCGGGCCGTCGATATCGATGATGCAGGCTCCTCCCGCCAGGGCAGTTTTGTCGCCTGTTCCATCACGACCGGAGGCAGCCTCCTTAAGTGTTTGTGGCACAAAACTAACCGGGATCATCGGCCCGACCGAAGCCTCCGGCGCGAGCATATCCTGCACTGTGGCGTAGCGGCCCTGCTCTCCGTAGGCCGCGCTGAGAGGCGACGAGATCTTGTGCTCAGTCAATTCCTGGAAGCGCTTCAGGTAGTCGCGCGCCTCATCGGTATGTCCCGTCCGCTGCAGCGCTCTCGCCATGCCGAAGGTCGCCGAAGCGTGCACCGGATTCAGCTTAAGAGCCTCAGCAAACTCTGCTTTGGCATGCTCGTAATCGCCGAGGTTGAGGTAAAACGTGCCCATGAAATAGTGCGCATCCGCATCACCAGGGTCGATCTTCACCGCGCGCTCCATATCGGCGATCGCCAGCTTCGGATCGCCGGCGCCGAGATGCATAATCCCGAGGCTGTACCAGGTCCGTGGATTGTTCGGATCCATCGTTGCAGCCTGCTTCAAAGCCGCTTCAGCCTCCTGGAGTTTGCGCAGATAAACCAGCGCAATGCCCTTGTTCATCACCGGAATCGCACTCGTCGGATCCGCAGTGTGCGCCTCTTCGAATTTCGCGACTGCCTTTTCGGTGAGCTGCTGATTCATCAGCGCTACGCCGATATCGTTCAGCCGGGCAGCTTCCACAGGATTCGGCTGGCGATCCGCAGGTGGCTCAGATGCAAACGCCCGCGCACTTCCCGCCGCACCGAGCGCAGCAGCCAAAACTATGGAGGAGAATGCGATCAGGCAGGGCAACTTAGCCGACCTGAAGAATTGAAGCGGCGCGCGACCACGCGCCTTACAGCGACCGATGATGAGTGACATTTTCGACCAACATTATAGAAGACCGTCAGTAATCGCTCAGACGCTAGAATCTTCGTGATGAAGCGCAAGATCGCGGTGGTTACCACCTCCCGCGCCGATTACAGTCACCTCTATTGGCCACTGCATGACCTGGCCGCACACCCCGATGTAGAGCTGCAGCTCATCGTCATGGGTCCCCACCTTTCGCCGGCGTTCGGATTGACCATACAGGAGATCGAGCGGGATGCGTTCCCCATCGCGGGCCGGGTTGAGTGTCTGCTGAGCTCTGATACTGACATCGGCATGGCAAAGACCATTGGCGTCGCCGTGCTCGGCCTCGCCGATCTGCTCGGAAGACTCCGACCCGACCTGCTTCTCCTTATTGCCGACCGGTATGAGATGCTCGCGCCCGCTTCCGTGGCGCTTGCGCTGCGCATTCCCATGGCGCACATCGAGGGTGGAGAAATCAGCGAGGGCGCCATCGACGATGCGGTGCGGAATGCCTTAACAAAGATGAGCCACATCCACTTCACCACCACGCACAACGCTCGCGCCCGCGTGATTGCAATGGGTGAAGAATCCTGGCGGGTGCATCGTTCCGGAGCCCCATCGCTGGACCATCTCCGCCGCAGCCGGCTGCTCACGCGCGAAGAAGTCGAGAAGAAGCTCAGCCTCAACCTCAACAAGCCGACGCTACTTGTCGCCTACCATCCGGTCACGCTTCTTCGCGAGACAACAAATGAAGTCAACGCGCTCTTCGCCGCACTGAACCAACTCAAGGAGCAAATCGTCTTCACTTACCCGAACGCCGATGCGGGCAGCTACCATCTCATCGAACGCACACGGGCCTTCGCCGGAACGCGGCAGAATACGCATGTCTTTCTCAACCTCGGAGCAATCACATACTGGAGCCTTCTTCGCCACATAGGAGCACTGGTAGGAAACTCCAGCAGCGGCATTACGGAGACGGCATCCTTCGGCATTCCTACCGTCGATGTCGGTATGCGCCAGCAGGGAAGAGAGCGGGCGCGCAATGTGCTCAGCGCTGCCCCGAATGCGACCGCCATTCTCGAAAAGGTCCGTGAGGCTCTCCGCCCAGAGTTCCGAAGATCTTTGGCCGGGATGGACAATCCCTACGGAGACGGACATGCCTCAGAGAAAATTGTGGAAGTCCTTACCGGCGTCACTCTCACACCGGAGCTGCTCATCAAGCGCGCCGTCGAAGGCACCCCGAATCACTCTCCCCGTACCGCATAGTGGAATCACTGCAGCATCATAGACTTGCCTCCGCATCCGGGGAAATCATAGGATCGAAACTTCAAGGCATTGGGCGCACCGGTCGGTTTCTGTTCGGGACGGTGCGAAATTGCACTATTCGAGACTACTGAAAGGTAAATGAATCGTTGACACTGCTCCACGAGGACAGGCTTTTCCCTGCTGATCACGACACACGCGCTGTTGCGCGACGTCTCTACGGGGAGATTCGCGATCTTCCTATCATCAGCCCTCATGGGCACACGCAGGCCGCCTGGTTCGCCCATAACCAGCCGTTCCCCGATCCCGCAAAGCTCTTTGTTCAGCCGGACCACTACGTCTTCCGGATGCTCTACAGTCAGGGTATCTCCCTTGAAGACCTCGAAATCGGCGTGCCCGAGCTGAAGGACCCGCGCCGCGTCTGGCGCATCTTTGCCGAGCATTACTACCTGTTCCGCGGAACTCCGAGCCGCATGTGGCTCGACTACGCCTTTCAGGAGCTCTTCGGCCTCACGGAGCGCCTCTCCGGGAAGACCGCAGACGTCTACTACGACACAATCGCGGAAAAGCTCGGCACCCCCGAATTCCTGCCCCGAACCCTGTACGACCGCTTTCGCCTCGAGGTGCTCGCCACCACCGACTCGCCCCTTGACACCTTGGGCGATCATCAGGCCGTCCGCGACTCAGGATGGAAGGCTCGCATTATCCCGACCTTCCGCCCCGACCCCGTGGTCGATCCAGAGTTTGCAGGCTTCCGCGAGAACATCGCCCGCCTCGGAGAGATGATCGGCGAGAATACTGGTTCGTTTTCCGGCTACCTGCGCGCGCTTGAGAAGACCCGCGACCGTTTTAAGCAGCTCGGCTGCACAGCGACCGACCACGGCCATCCCACGGCACGCACGGCAAATCTCTCGAGAGACGAAGCCACCGCCCTCTTCGATAGGGTTCTTTCCGGCCGTGCAGATGCGCATCAGCAGGAGCTCTTTCGCGCGCAAATGCTCACCGAAATGGCAGGCATGAGCGTCCGCGATGGCCTTGTCATGCAGATTCACCCTGGCAGCCTGCGCAACCACAACCACCAGATTTACGAGCGCTACGGCCGCGACATGGGAGCCGACATCCCCACGCCCACCGACTATGTCAACGGCCTTCGCCCCCTGCTCGACCTGTACGGAAACGAGTCCAACTTCACGCTGATCCTCTTTACCCTGGACGAATCCACTTACAGCCGTGAGCTCGCGCCTCTCGCAGGACACTATCCCAGCCTACGGCTCGGTCCTCCATGGTGGTTTCACGACAGCCCAGAGGGCATGCAGCGCTTCCGCGAGAGCGTGACGGAGACAGCGGGCTTTTACAATACTGTCGGCTTCAACGACGATACCCGCGCCTTTCTTTCGATCCCGGCGCGGCACGACGTAGCCCGGCGGATTGATTGCGCCTTTCTCGCAAAGCTTGTGGTCGAACACCGGCTGGATGAAGATGAAGCATTCGACCTGGCGCGCGAGCTTACTTACAATTTGGTTCGAAACGCGTACAAACTATGAGTATGGCTCGCGAGCCGCAAACGCACCTTAGTCAGGTCGAACCCACCGCGGAGGGGAAATCCGGCCTCAGCGATACCCGCATCGGCAGGGTCCGCTGGACCATCTGTGCGATGCTCTTCTTCGCAACCTCGATCAACTACATGGATCGCCAGGTGATCGCGTTGCTCAAGCCGACGCTCGCTCACAATATCGGCCTCACAGAAATCGCCTACGGATATATCGTCGATGCGTTTCAGATCGCCTATGCGATTGGCCTCCTTGTCGCGGGTCGAATCGTCGACAAGATCGGTACCCGCATCGGTTACATACTCATCATGGGCATCTGGAGCTGTTCCGCGATGGCCCACGCACTGGCCAGCACTGCATTCGAATTCGGCATCGCTCGCGCCTTCCTCGGTCTCGGTGAATCCGGAAATTTCCCCGCCGCCATCAAGACCGTCGCCGAGTGGTTCCCGCAGAGCGAGCGCTCACTGGCCACCGGGATATTCAACTCCGGTACCAATGTTGGCGCCATCCTCGCTCCACTCATCGTCCCGTGGGTGACCATTCACTACGGATGGCGCGCCGCTTTCCTTGCCACCGGCCTGTTCAGCATGCTGTGGATCGCATGGTGGTGGAAAAACTACCGCAAGCCCACCGACCATCCCACGCTCACCGGAGCTGAACTGCGGTACATCTACAAAGAGGCTGCCGTCCAGATGGGCCCCGCTGTTCCGTGGGTTCGTCTGCTCGGATACCGCCAGACCTGGGCCTTCGCGATTGCTAAATTTCTCACCGACCCTATCTGGTGGTTTTATCTCTTCTGGCTGCCGTCATTCTTCAGCGAGAAGTTTCATCTCAACCTCTCGCACCTCGGCCTGCCACTTATCCTGATCTACAACATGTCGGCCATCGGCAGCATCGGCGGCGGGTGGCTACCCGCTCCCTTTCGCAAGATGGGTCTTTCCGTCGTAGGAGCCCGTCTCACCGTCATGCTCGTTTGTGCCTGCTGCGTGGTTCCCATCTTTACTCTGGCCCACCTGCAGTCGGAATGGGTGGCCATCGGCCTGCTCGGTCTTGCTGCCGCAGCCCACCAGGGCTGGTCGGCCAATCTATTCACGACCGTTTCCGATATGTTCCCGCGCAGCGCAGTCGGAGCAGTGGTGGGCATTGGCGGAATGGCCGGCGCGGCCGGAGGCGCGTTGCTCGCCTTCTTTACAGGACACATTCTCGCCCGCACGCATAGCTATGCGATCCTCTTTATCATCGCCGCGAGCGTGTATCTCCTGGCGCTGGCTGTCGTACATCTGCTCGCGCCGCGCCTCAGAAAAGTAGAATTTACTGCATGAGCCTTTATGTCGCCAAAGGCAGCCCCGACGCTGAACTCTCCGACGACGAGCTGAAATCGCTGCTCTTCCAAGCCCTCGACGCGATCGGCCCGCGCCGACGCATTCTGGCCGTTCCTCCCGACCAGACGCGCATTCATTCGCGCGCGGGTGACCTCACCCGCTACGCCTGGGAGTATTACGGCAACAACCTCAAAGCCATTCTCCCCGCACTCGGAACGCATGCTCCGATGTCATCGCACCAGCTCACGCGAATGTATGGAGCGATTCCCCAGGACCTCTTCCGCGTTCACAACTGGCGCACCGATGTCGAAACCCTCGGCGATGTTCCCTGTAGGTTCATCGAGGAAGTCTCAGAGGGCAAGCTGCACTACCCTTGGCCTGCGCAGACTAACCGTCTCATCTCACGCGGCGGACACGATCTTGTCCTCTCCATAGGCCAGGTTGTGCCGCACGAAGTCATCGGCATGGCCAACTACACCAAAAACATCCTGGTCGGTGCAGGCGGCCCCGACGGCATCAACCGTAGCCACTATCTCGGAGCCGTCTACGGCATGGAACGCATCATGGGC
>Ga0213872_10001561_pt1 | contig 14630 bp, 15 predicted proteins | sample VelepicomBERX_R2_FD_160071 | JGI IMG/M metagenome (GOLD analysis project Ga0213872, IMG submission 160071) | Rhizosphere microbial communities from Vellozia epidendroides in rupestrian grasslands, the National Park of Serra do Cipo, Brazil - RX_R2 | ecosystem: Host-associated > Plants > Roots >...
GTATACCCCCTAGCCCCGCCTCCATAAAAAACCTCATGCGATGCCTCGACCAGCGGCGCGTTGCGGCGCAGGCGTTCGGGCAGATCGGGGTTGCCGATGAAGGGGCGGCCGAAGGCGATCATGTCGGCATGCCCCTCGGCGATCGCCGCCAAAGCCTTGTCCCGGTCGTAGCCGTTATTGGCGATGTATTGCCCGCCGAAGGCGCGGCGCAGCGCCTGGAAGTCGAATTCGTCCTTGGCGTTGTCGCCGCGGGTCTGGCCTTCGATGCAGTGCAGATAGGCCAAACCCAAGGTGCCGAGCCGTTCGGCGAGATAGCCGTAAGTGCCCTGGGGATCGCTATCGAGCGGCGTGTCGCCGGCGGATTTGGTCAGCGGCGACAGGCGGACGCCGACGCGGTCGCCGCCCCAGATGTCGGCCACGGCGCGGGTCACCTCGAAGGCCAGGCGGGTGCGGTTTTCGACCGAACCACCGTATATGTCGTCGCGCTGGTTGGTGCTGTCGCGGATGAATTGCTCCAGCAGATAGCAATTGGCGGCGTGGACCTCCACTCCGTCGAACCCGACCAGCTTCGCTTTTTGGGCCGCGTTCTTGTAATCCTCGATCAGGCCGGGGATCTCGTCGGTGCGCAGCGCGCGCGGCATCGAGGGCTGCTGCATGCCGGTCTCGGTATAGGTGGTCTGGCCGGCGCGGATCGCCGAGGGGGCGACCGGCGGCTGTCCGCCTTCCTGCAGGCTGGTGTGGGAAATCCGTCCGACATGCCAGAGCTGGAGCACGATGCGGCCGCCCGCCTCATGCACCGCGTCGGTCACCGGGCGCCACGCCGCGACATGGGCGTCGGTATAAATGCCCGGCGTGAAGGCGTAGCCGCGCCCCTGCCGCGAGATGTTGGTCGCCTCGGTGATGATCAGGCCGGCCGAGGCGCGCTGGCGGTAATAGTCGATGGCGAGCGGGGTCTGCACGCCGTTTGCGTCGGCCCGGGCGCGCGTCAGCGGCGACATGGCGATGCGATTGGAAACCTCGATCGCGCCGATCTTGCCGGGGGAAAAGAGCGTGGTCTGCGACATCGGATGATCTCCTGTTTCACTCGGAAGGTTCAGGGGTGAGGGCATTGGTCATGATTTCCGTGGCCCAATGGAGCGCCAGCCCCACCAGGGCCCCTAGGGCGACCTCGACGCCGCGATGCTCCGCCGCTTTCATCAAGATCTCCGAGGAGCGGGAGGCGAGCAGGATGACCGGGCAGGTCCACATGGCGACCCGCAGCATCGGCAAATCGAAGGTGGCAATGGCGCAGATCGCAATCGCGATCGCCATCTGCAGCGGCAGAGGCACCGGCACATGCAGCTTGGCGACGATCACGTTCACCGACAGGCTGACGGCGATGCCGAGCAGCGTGCCCAGAACGCGGCCGATCGAGCAGGATCGCGTCTCCTCCAGCCGGACGTGCGAAATGATCAGCGCGGACATCGCGCCCCAGACCGGATCGCACGATCCGATCAGGATTGAAACGCCCCAGGCGGCAGTCGCCGCGCCGGAACACCGGATTACAAAAGCGGTCAACCGGAGAAGTCCCCGATTTTCCACAGTCAATTTCTGTCGCTGTCTGCCCAACGCAGCGAGGAGGGCGACGGAAAGCTTGGCATCCATCTTCATCTCTCGGCTCCGATACTACCCAAGACGACACGCCGTCTTGTTCGGCACGTCATAATTGGCATCGGGGCCGACTTATGTCTAATATATCGAAGACGCTAATTTGATACTTTTAAAGTATGAGGCGGTCATGGATCTGCGGCATCTGCGCTATTTCGTCGCCGTCGCCGAGGAGCGGCATTTCACCCGCGCCGCCAACCGGCTGGGGATTCAGCAGCCGCCGCTCAGCCATCAGATCCGGCAATTGGAAGACGAGCTGGAAACCAAGCTGCTGCGCCGCCTGACCCGCGGCATCGAACTGACCGAGGCCGGCGCGCTGTTGCTGGAAGAAGCCCGCAGCATCCTCAATCACGTCGAGCGGACCCGGAACGATGTGCAAAGCCTGGCGCGCGGCACCACCGGGCGCATTCGGCTGGGTTTCGGCGGCGCCACCTATTTCGCGCCCATGGCCTCGCAGATCGTCCGCATCTTCCGCGAACGCTATCCGGGGGTAACGCTGATCCCGGAGCAAAGCGTCACGCCGAAGCTGATCACGAAATTGAAGGGCAACGAGGTCGACGTCGCTTTTCTGCGCCCCCCCTTCGACCATCCCGATTGGCTGGGCGCCGATCCGCTGGTCGAGGAGACCATGATGGCCGTGCTGCCGTCGGCGCATCCACTAGCCGGCGCCGCCAGCGTGCGCCTGGCCGACCTCGCCAACGAGGAGTTCATCCTGTTCCCGCGCGCCGACAGCCCGGGCTTTTACGACGAGATCGTCGAAAGCTGCCGTCGATCCGGATTCACCATGAAAGTCGGCCAGGAAACGCCCAACATCCCGGCGATCGTGACGATGGTGGGAACCGGCTTCGGCGTCTCGGTCGTACCACACTCGCTGTGCCAGGTCCGCGTCGAGGGCGTCGCCCATGTGCCGATCGAAGGCGAGGCGCCAAGGGCCACGATCTGCTTAGGATATCGGCGCGACGGGCTATCGCAGGCGGTGCGGAACTTCGTGGCGGTGGCCAAAAGGCTCAGCAGGAGGGAATGACCATGCGATTGTCGACAAAGCTGCTCTCCGCCTTCAATCGCCAGATCCGCTGGTCGGAAGGCCATACTTTCTCCGTCACGCCGGAACAGATCGGCATCGTCGAGGGTGTGAGGGCGTCGTTCGCCATCGCGGTGATGCTGGCGATCGATCTTCAGCTGCACATCCCCGATTTCGCTTACGGCGCGGTGGCGGCGTTCTGGACCTGTCTTTGCGATCCGGGCGGATCCGACCGCAATCGGCTGAAGGTGATGATCCGCTTCGCGATAGGCACCACCCTGGCCATTTCGCTTTCCGCCTATTGCGCCCATTGGGGAAAACTGGCGGGCGGCGGCGCCCTGTTCGTGCTGGTGCTGATTTGCGGCCTTACCCGCTCCTATCGCCCGACGTTTGGCCCGATGCCGGCGCCGGTTGGGCTGATCGCGGCGATCGCGGTGGTGGTCGGCGTTGCGTCGCCCAAATCCGCCGCCGATACCCTGGAACTGGCCGCCTGCTATCTGGCCGGCGCCGTCTGGGCGCTGGTTCTGTGCGTCTATCTCTGGCGCACCCATCCCCGCGCGCCGGCCCGCCGCGCGCTGGTGGCTATTTTCGGCAGGCTGGGAGACATGACGCAAAGCCTGCTCGAGCTCGACCAGCAGACGGGGCATAGCGCCGATCGCTGGACGGACTTCAATGTCGGCCATCGCCGCGCCGTGCGCTTTTCGATCGAGCGCGGGCGCGAGATCGTCGCCCGCATTTCCCTGGGCCGCCTCCGCTTCGGCCAGGGCGTCGATGCCGCCGGGCGCATCTTCGCCGCGCTGATGGCGCTCGGCCATCATCGCACCGAGACCCCGCACCCGCTGGATCCGGCGACGGAGCGCCCTTTGTTGGAGGGGCTGCGCCAGCTGCTCGGGGAAGCCGTGCAACAGGCCGAAAAGATCACCCCCGCCGCCGAACCGCTGGCGACCCAGGCGGAGCAGCTTCTGAAAACCGCGACGGAGCGCGAAGGTGTGGCGGCCCGCGCGGTCGCCGCCGCCGCGGGCGCATTGCTCGACCTCGCCCGCCATTGGCGGGAGCCGGAGCCCGATGATGCTCCGATCGAGGCGGCGGCAGGCCACGCGCCCTTCAAGATCCTGCCGGCAGTCTGGCGCCAGGCGGTGCGGGTCGCTGTGGCCGTTTCGATCTCCTACGCCTTGGGCGCCTGGTACGAGATCAGCTTCTCCTATTGGGGAACGATCGCGACCTTGGTCCTGATGCAGCCGCTGGGCGCCAATACCTGGCTGAGAATCATCGAGCGCGGCGCGGGCAGCATCATCGGCGGCTTGCTTACCGCCATCCTGATCGCGCGCCTGTCGGGCCCCTGGGAGATGATGCTGTTCATCACCCCGCTCTCGGCCGCCGTCATCGCGCTGCGGCTGGTCAATTACGGCCTGTTCGTCGTCTTCGTGACGCCGATGTTCGTCCTGGTGTCCGACTTCATCCACCCGGCCAGCGACCTGATCGCCACCCGTGCGATCAACGAAGCGATCGGCGCCTGCATCGGCCTGGCGGGAACTTTGCTGCTATGGCCCGAGAAGGAAAAGGGCGCATTGTCCGACGCCCTGCTGGCCGCCCTGACCGCGAATATGAGTTTCGCCGCCGCAATGCTGCGGACCTCCGGCGATCTCGACCCGTTGCGCCGCGAGGCCGGACTGGCCAGTTCCCGCGCCGAAATCGCGCGCCAACGCATGGTGCTGCAAGGGCGGTCCCAGGCCGCCCGCCTCGACCGCATCCAGGAAATCCTGGTCGCGCTGCGGTCCATCTGCGGCGCCACCAACGTGCTGGCCATCACCAAGCCGTCAGCCCACGACGCGGCGCGCGCCGATCGCTATGACGCGCTTGCCGACGCACTGCGCGCGGAATTGACCGGAAACCGAGGGCCGGTACCGGAAACGATGAAGGACGGCGACGATCTGGACCGCGCCGTGCACGATCTGGTCACCGCGGTCCACGACTATTCCGCCGCGAAGGCCCTCTGACGCCACCGGTCAGGGCGTGCGCCTGTATCGGTCGATGATTGCGCGATAGGTGCCGTCCGCCTTCATCGCTTCCAGAGCCGATCTGAGCTTGCCGTAGAGCTGGTCGGAGGTCGCCAGGCTGGTCGCCATATAGTCGCCCCCGGAATCGCCGATCCGCGGATCCAAGCCTTCGACCGGCAATGCCGCCTTGACGAGCGAAGAGCCCTCCGGGTCCTGGCGCAGGAAGTAATTCATCAGATCTTCAGACACGGCGAGGAAATCGATCCGGCGCGCCTTCAGCATCCGGTAGCCGATCTCGTAATTCCGCAACTCGATCAGGTTCTTGCCCTCCTGAAACCCATTCCTCTGCAGATATTCGAGAAGAACGTCGTTCAGCGAGGAGCCGACAAGATAGCTTTTGACATCCTCCATGCCGGACACGCTGATATCGGTTCGCGCCGTATAGAAAAATGCCCGGGGCCTTTCCGCTATCGTGCCGACCCAGCGGAACTTCGCTTCGCGCTCCTTGGTTCGGCCGATCGAGAAAATGACGACGTCGGGTTCGGTCGTGGCGAGCTTATAAGCCCTCGCCCAGGGCAGCACGCTGATCTGCGCGTCCAGGCCGGCCCGGGCGAAGACGGCCCTGACGATCTCGGTGGAAGGGCCGGTCAGTTCCCCGTCCTCCGAATATTGCAGAGGCGGAAACTCTTCCGTGACCACCTTGACCGGGTCCGCCGCCCCCGATGCAAAAGGAAACGATAAAATCAGCGCGATCGCGACGATGTCTCGCAAACCCATGGTCACCGCTTTTCCCTACGAAATCCGGGATATCCATTAATAGTTGTTCCCGCCGCCTTGCGCTACCCAGACGACGGAACAATATCGCCTTGACCTCGTTTGGAGGCCTCGTCCACCTTCATCTTCCTAGTGGGAGTGAGACAGGTTCATGCAGCAGTTCAATACCGATCTGAAGGCGCAAGCCGCCATTGTCGGCCACGCCATTTTCCAGGGCGGCAAGGTCACGCAATATCTTCGCCCGGGGATCGACGAGATGGCCGCCAGCTTCGCCGGCTGGAAGTCGGGAGCCGGCCTCTTCACCGTCCGCTCCCCGGCGGGCGCCCGGCAGGTCCAGGTCATCCTTCTCTATCGGTTCTCCCCCAATTCGGATCCCACGCGGCTTGCCGAATTGCTGCAGGCCGATTTCGCCGACAATCCGACCACCCGGGCGATCAGCCAGATGTCGGGGCTGACGCTCGCGACGATCGTTTTCGACTCCCACACGATCCCGATCCCGCTGCCCGACAAGATCGCCGACGCGATCTACAGCCAGCTCTACCATCAGCATCATGACGGCGCGACGAACTGAGACTGGATTGACGGGTCACGACGTGGCCAGCACCCCGAACACCTGCAGCAGCCAGATGACCACGCAAATCACCACCACCCCGTTCAGGATGCTTTTGATCTTGTAGTCCATCGGAATGAAGCTGTTGACGAGCCACAGCAGCACGCCGATGACGATCAGGGTCAGAACCAGATGAAGCAAAGGCATGGCGGCACTCCTCGCGACCGGTTGCCTAATCCATATAAGCCCGCGTCAGACTCGGAGAATGGCCGGGCGCCGCTGCCCTTTTTTTGACACGCGCCGCCCTGTCACTGGGCGGGCATATCCTCGTCCGGCAGCACGCGCGGCGGGTTGAGGGAGGCGATATAGGCGATCACCACGACCGCGATATTGGCCGCGACCATGGCGAAGAGCAGATATTGCACCCATCCGCCGAGAAAGAGAGCCAAAGCCAGGGACGGGAGCGCCACCAACCCGCAGATCAGCAGAAGCATGCGGAAGTTGCCGTTTTCCTGGACACGCTGCACCGGGGCATGGACCTGGTTGAAATTACCCAGAGCAATCGACATTTGGCATCACCTTAGTAGCGCTAAAGAGGCGCCCCCACAGCTAGGAAAATCTTAGCCGATCCAGGCGCGTTCGTCCTTTATTTTTGACAGTCGAATCTTAACCGATCCCTGCGGCCACAATTTTGTCACAGCTTCGCGCCCGGATTTGATCACAGGAAGAACGCTCGGAAACACGGGTAATTCTCCGATATTGATCTTGCCATGATTGATTTTTGCCGATCGATTATTCTGTGCCTGCTGCTGACTGCCTGCGCCCAAGTGCCCGAGGTGCCGAATAGCACGCCCGCCGCGAAGCCGGTCATCCTGGGCACCAAGGGGCCGCTGACCGATCGGCAGAGCAAGGCGCTGTTCGCGAAATTGGGACCCGACGCCCAGGACATGCTGCAACGGCATCTGGCGGTCGAGCAGGCGGTGGCCGAAACGCCCCTGCTGGCCGGCAACAAGACCCGTGTGCTGGCGGACGGGCCTGCTACCTTCCGCGCCATGTTCGAGGCGATCCGCGATGCTCGCGATCATGTGAATCTCGAATATTTCATCCTGGAGGATGTGCAGATCGACGGCCAATCGCTGGGCGACCTGCTGACGGCCAAGCGGCAACAGGGCGTGCAAGTCAATGTGATCTACGATAGCTATGGCTCGATCGACACGCCGCAGCCCTTCTTCGACCGGCTGGCCAAGGCGGGAATCAACGTACTGCCCTATCATCCCTTCAACCCGGTCGACGCGGTGGCCGGCGGCTATTCCCCCAACGACCGCGACCATCGCAAGATCCTGGTGGTGGACGGCAGGCTGGCCATCGTCGGCGGGGTCAATCTCAGCACCGCCTATACCAGCGCCGGCCCCGGCCACTCCGCCAAGCCAGACCAGCCGAAAAACCTGCCCTGGCGCGACACCGATCTGCTGATCGAAGGACCGGCGGTAGCCCAACTCCAGCATCTGTTCCTTGATCAATGGCTGGGCCAGAACGGGGCGGCGTTGAACAGCACGACGTTCTTCCCGCCCTTGAGCGAGCGCGGCAGGGAGGCCGTCCGCATCATCGGCAGCAGCCCCGACCATGCGCAGCCGCGCTTCTACGTCACCCTGCTGTCGGCGATCCGCACGGCGCAAAAGCGGGTATGGCTCAACACCGCCTATTTCGTCCCCACCCACCAGGAGATGGAAGATCTGGAGGCGGCGGCGAAGCGGGGCGTAGACGTGCGGATCGTGCTGCCCGATGCCAGCGATTCCGACCTCGCCATCGACGTTCAGCATTCGCGCTATGAGGATCTGCTGGAAGTCGGGGTACAGATCTACGAGACCCACGACGAAGTGCTGCATTCCAAGAGCGCGGTGATCGACGGGGTGTGGAGCGTGATCGGCTCGTCGAACTTCGACCATCGCAGCGTGATCTTCAATGACGAGGTCGATGCGGTGACCGTCGGCGGCGACACCGCCAAGTCGCTCGAAGCCTTGTTCGAGAAGGACTTCGCCAAGGCCAACCGCATCGAGCTGGCGGTTTGGAAGCAGCGTCCCCTCGCCGAGAAAATGCGCGAGATCATCGCTCGCGCCTCGCAATCGATGCTCTAGCCTGATACCGTTCCGCATTATGCGGTTTTCGTGGCTCAAATGGATGCTGATCGTCGCGGCGCTGTTCGTCGCCAGCGGAAACGCGCATGCCTTTTCCGATCACGCCGCGTCGCGGACGGCCGAGCCTTGTGCGACGCATCATCATCACAATGCCGGACACCAGCATGGGCTGATCGGGCATGATGAGTGCTGCTGCAGCTGCTTCAACTGCCCGGCCGGCCTGATCGCGCCGTTCGAGGCCAGCGCCCCCAGCCAGGTCGCCTATGACCTGCACCTGACGCCCAGCCTCGCCGCGGTGCTGGCGAACCGCACCCAGCCTCCCGAACTCGATCCTCCCAGACCCAGCGCATTGAGCTGAACCGCGCGCCAATCGGCGTCGCGGCAATCCTCTCTTATGCAGTCTGGAGTTTCCCGATGAACGCCTTCGTTCCGGCCGCCTTGGCCATTCTTACCGCGTCCTCCGCCCCTACCATCCAACTGGTTCATCAGGGCCATGACCACATCCATGCCACCGGCACGGTCAATTCGATCGATGTGTTGGGGCGCAAGGTCAATCTCAGCCATGGCCCGATCCCGCAGGTGGGCTGGCCGGCCATGACGATGGATTTCGCCGTGGCGCCGGGCGTCGACCTCAAAGCCGTCACGCCCGGCATGCGGGTCGCCTTCACCCTGGAAAAGGGCGCGGACGGCATGTTCCAGGTGGAAAGCCTGACGCCGGCGGCGGACGGCAAATGAGTCCGGTCTCGCGCCGGCGCCTGTTGCAGGCGGCCGGTGTGCTGGGGATCGGCTCCGCCTTGCGGCCGCTGTTGGCGGTCGCGGGAACGGAGCGCCCCGTGCTCGCCGGCACCCATTTCGATCTGGAAATCGCTGAAATCCCCGTGACGATCGCTGGGAAGACATCGATCGCCACCGCGCTCAATGGAGTCGTACCGGGCCCGATCCTGCGCTGGCGGGAGGGCGACATCGTGACCATCGCGGTCACCAACCGCCTCAAAGTGCCGACCTCGATCCATTGGCACGGCATCCGGCTGGAGACGGCGATGGATGGCATTCCCGGCCTGTCCTTTCCCGGCATCATGCCGGGCGAGACCTTCACCTATCGCTTCCCGGTCAAGCAGAGCGGAACCTATTGGTATCACAGCCATTCGGCCTATCAGGAGCAGACCGGATTGTTCGGCCCGATCGTGATCGAGCCGGCGGCCGGCTTCGCCCAAAGCTTCGACCGAGATCACGTGGTGCTGCTGTCGGACTGGAGCGCCGAGGATCCCGCCGACATTCTCGGCAACCTGAAATTTCAGAGCGATTACTACAATTACGGCCGCCGCACGGCGGGCACCTTCCTCGACGACGTCAAGCGCGACGGGCTGGGCAAGACCCTGTCCGACCGGCTGGAGTGGGGCAAGATGCGGATGGCGCCCACCGACATTCTCGACGTATCGGGCGCCGCCTATAGCTATCTGGTCAATGGACGGACGCCGGACGCCAATTGGACGGGCCTGTTCAATCCGGGCGAGCGGGTCAGGTTGCGCATCATCAACGCCGCCTCGATGACGGTCTTCGATCTGCGCCTGCCCGACCTGCCGATGAGCGTGGTGCAGGCCGACGGCAACGATGTGGAACCGGTCACCGTCGACCAGATCCGCATCGCCCCGGCCGAGACCTATGACGTGATCGTCGAGCCGCGCGAGGATCGTCCTTACACCCTGTTCGCCCAGGCCGAGGACCGCAGCGGCTATGCGCGCGCCACCCTGTCGCCGCGCCCGGGCCTGGCGGCGCCGATCCCGCCGATGGATCCCCGCCCGTTGCGCTCGATGGCGGATATGGGAATGGCCGACATGCCGGGCATGGATATGAGCCATTCCATGGCGCCCAATCCTCCCGACGAAAGCGTCGAGGTCGACAATGTCGCCATAATGCCGGCCTCGCGCCTCGACGAAGCAACCGACGCGCCGGAGGGACGCCGCGTGCTGACCTACGCCGATCTGCGCGCGACCAGGCCCGGCACCGATCCGCGCCCGCCGTCCCGGGACATCACCCTGCATCTGACCGGCAATATGGAGCGCTTCATCTGGGGCTTCGACGGCAAGAAATTCACCGAAGCCGAACCGATCCACCTGACACAGGGCGAGCGGGTGCGGTTCACCCTGATCAACGACACCATGATGGAGCATCCGCTGCATCTGCACGGCCTGTGGAGCGAGCTCGACAACGGCCAGGACGAGTTCCGTCCCTACAAGCACACCATCAACGTCAAGCCGGGGGAGAGCTTGAGTTTCCTGGTGACGGCGGACGAGCCCGGCCGCTGGGCGTTCCACTGCCATATGCTGTTCCACATGGCGACCGGCATGTTCCGCGAGGTGCATGTATCATGAGGCGGATTCTCGCTTTGCTGGCCGCCCTTTGGATGGCGGGCGCCGCCGCGCAAGAGCCCATGCACGATTCCATGCCCGGCATGGACGCCATGATGGATGAGATGGGCGGACAGGTTTACGCCCACGCCGTGCTGGACCAGTTCGAGGGACGCCTTGGCTCGGGCGGCGGCACCTTTCGCTGGGATGGCCAGGGCTGGTATGGCGGCGATTACGACAAGCTGTGGGTGAAGAGCGAAGGCTTCGTCCAAAGCAATGGCCGCGTCACCGACGGCGATCACGAACTGCTCTATGACCGCGCCATCTCGGCCTATTTCGACCTGCAGGCCGGATTGCGCAGCGACCTTGACAGCTTCCCCACCCGCAATTGGGCAGCCTTCGGGGTGCAGGGCATGGCGCCCTTGTTCTTCGATGTCGAGGCGACCGGCTATGTCAGCGATCAGGGCCATCTCGCCGCCCGCTTGCGCGGCTCCTATGATTTGCTGCTGACCCAGCGCCTGATCCTGCAACCCGAGCTGGAGCTGAATTTTTACAGCAAGGCCGATCCCGACCGCCATGTCGGGTCGGGCCTGGCGGACCTCGATGCCGGACTGCGCCTGCGCTACGAGCTGACCCGCAAAGTCGCGCCCTATCTCGGCGTCACCTATTCCGCCCGTTTCACACCGGACACCAGTGCCGATCTAAGGCTCACCGCCGGCATCCGCGCCTGGTTCTAGGAGATCACCCTATGCGTTCCTTTTTCGCCTCCTTCGTCATCCTCGTGCTGGCCGGCCTGCTCGGCGGCGGAGCTTATATCTATCTCGGCCTCTTCAACGTTTCGGCGACCGACCATCACTCGCCCGCAATCCATTGGGTCATGGAACAGGCCCGCATCCGCTCGATCCGGGCGCACGCCGCCGGCATCCAGGTTCCGGCCGGGCTGGACGATCCGCAGCAAGTGCTGGCCGGCACCGATCATTTCGCCGCCCATTGCGCGGTCTGTCATGGCGCCCCCGGCGTGCCGAAGGGCGACATCGCCAAGGGGCTCTATCCGGCGCCGCCCAACCTGGCCGAGGCCGCCGCGCGCTATTCGCCGGCCGAACTGTTCTGGATCCTCAAGAACGGCATCAAGATGACCGGCATGCCGGCCTGGAGCGACCATAGCGACGAGGAATTGTGGTCGGCCGTCGCCTTCATCGAGAAACTGCCGGGCATGAGCGAGGAGGATTACGCCAAGCTGGTGATGGCGAGCATGCAGGCCGGCGGGCACCATCATCACGAGTAGCCAAACGCCCTTTCGCGTGCCATCTTTCGCCGCGAGAGGTTCCAAGCGGGCTCAGCCCGCTGGATTAATAGGGAACGCGGTAGGGACGACCCAAAAGGGGCCCGATCCGCGGCTGCCCCCGCAACTGTGAGCGGCGAGTTCCTGTCCACCAAGCCACTGGGTTTTCCCGGGAAGGCCGGACAGGAACCGCGACCCGCGAGCCAGGAAACCTGCCCCTCATCCGGACAACCAATCACCGCACGGTGGGTGCGGAGGAGAGGCATTTTGAAGACATATAAAAAGGCGCTCGCCTTGTCGGCGAGCTGCATCCTGCCCCTTTGCGCGCTGGCGGACGACAATGCCAACGCAAAATCATCCCCGATCGACAACATCACCGTCACCGCCTCGCGAATCGACCTGCTCGGCAGCGCCGACACCGCCAGCCAAGGTTCGGTGACTCAGGAGGAGATCGCGCTTAGGCCGGTCTATCGCGTCGGCCAACTGCTGGAATCGATGCCCGGCCTGGTGGTCACCATCCATTCCGGCGAGGGCAAGGCCAACCAATATCTACTGCGCGGCGAAAATCTCGATCATGGCATCGATTTGGCCAATTTCGTCGACGACATGCCGGTCAACCGCCCGACCAACGCCCATGGCCAGGGCTATTCCGACCTCAATTTCCTGATTCCCGAGACGCTGAACGGCATCGACTACACCAAGGGTCCCTATTACGCCTCGATCGGCGATTTCGGCGCGGTCGGCTCGGTCCATATGAAGCTGGCCGACGATCTGCCGAACCAGATGCAGGCCAGCGTCGGCACGGTCGGCGATCAGGATCTGTTTTCCGGCGGCACCTACCATTTCGACGATGGCGCCAAGCTGATCGGCGCGGTCGATCTCGGCCATCTCGACGGCCCCTGGGAGCCTGCGCAGGATTACCGCAAGGTCAACGGCCTGGTCCGCTACGTCGACGGCACGGCCAATGACGGCTACAGCGTGACCGGCATGTATTATCAGGCCAACGGCAACCTCACCACCGACCAGCCCTTGCGCGCCATCCAGGAAGGGCTGATCGGCCGCTACGGCACCCTCGATCCCACCGACGGCTCGCGCTCGCAGCGTTGGAGCCTCGACGGCCATTACGCCTATTCCGGCGACGGCTGGGCGTTCAAGGCCAACGCCTATTACATCCACGACACGATGATCCTGTGGAACGACTTCACCCACCTGCTCAATGACAGCCTCAATGGCGATCAGGAGCAGCAGACCGAGAACCGCGACACCTTCGGCGGCGGCGCGTCGCTGATGAAGGAAACCTCGATCGCCGGCATCGAGTCCGAATGGACCCTGGGCGTGCAGGAACGCTATGACGACGAATATATCGACCGCCGCCACACCAAGGCCCGCGTCACCCTGTCCTACTGCAATGACGGCAACGGGGATTACAATGTCGGCATCTCCGTCTGCACCGCCGACAAGGTGCAAATCAACGACGTCTCCCCCTATGTCGAGAACACCACCCATTGGCTGAGCTGGCTGCGCACCACCATCGGCGTGCGCGAGGATTACACCAACGCCACCGACCGCAGCCTGGTCGCCTCGGTTACCCGCGGCACCACCTCGGAATGGCTGCCCCAACCCAAGGGCAGCATCGCCTTCGGCCCCTGGTACGACACCGAGTTCTATATCAGCGCCGGCAAGGGCTTCCATTCCGACGACGTGCGCGGCGTACTGGGTACGGTTCCGCTGCAGGGCACCCAGCTGGCGGTCGGCGCCGTTCCGCTGATGGCCAGGACCTATGGCGAGGAAATCGGCTTCCGCACCACCCCTATCGAGGGATTGCAGATCCAGTTCGCCGCCTTCCGCCAGGATGACAGCTCGGAACTGCAATATAACCAGGATGCCGGCCAGGATCAGGCCACCGCCCCCAGCCGCCGCGAGGGCTTCGAGCTGTCGGCCCAGTACCGGCCGATCGAGTGGCTGGAGGTCAACACCGACATCGCCGCCACCCGCGCCCGCTATTTCAAGAACGCCGATGCCCTGGTCAACCAATATGGCATCGTCGGCGGCACCTTCATCACCAACGCGCCGGACTTCATCGGCTCGTTCGGCATCCTGGTCGACAATCTCGGCCCCTGGTTCGGCGGCATCCAGGAACGTATCCTCGGCCCTTATCCGCTGACCGACGGCACCAACAAGCCGGACAGCTCGGGCTACAAGGAAACCAATCTCGACATCGGCTACAAGCTGACCGACAAGATCAAACTGCAGCTGTCGATCTACAATCTGCTCAACACCCGCGCCTGGGCGTCGGAATATTACTATGCGACCAACATCACCCAAGCGGAGGTGGCGAAATACGGTACCAACGGTGTAAGCGATTATCAGGTCCATCCGCTGGAACCGATCTCCGCCCGCTTCACCGCGACGGTCCTGTTCTAAGCATGGAGTGGCGGGACGATATCGACGCCCTGGCGTTTCGTCCCGTCGGCCATGACGGTTTCTGCATGGTGCATCGCCTGGCCTTGCGCACGGTGATCGGCCGGCCGGCGGCGCCCGAGGAGTGCCTGGAATACTTCGCCGCCAACCAGGCGATCTTCGAGGCGGCGGCACGGGACAAGATCGCCCGCGCCGGCCTGCCCCCCGACGCCAACTTCCATCTCACCAGCCGCGACATCACTGGACAGGGCGAAGCGATTTCGGGATAGTGGCGCCGATGGGTTCCAGGCGGGCCAAGCCCGCCGGATTAATAGGGAACGCGGTAGGGACGACCCAAAAGGGGCCTGAACCGCGGCTGCCCCCGCAACTGTAAGCGGCGAGTCCTGTCCATAGCGCCACTGGGAAACCGGGAAGGCCGGACAAGGATCGCGACCCGCGAGCCAGGAGACCTGCCC
>Ga0213872_10001562_pt1 | contig 14626 bp, 10 predicted proteins | sample VelepicomBERX_R2_FD_160071 | JGI IMG/M metagenome (GOLD analysis project Ga0213872, IMG submission 160071) | Rhizosphere microbial communities from Vellozia epidendroides in rupestrian grasslands, the National Park of Serra do Cipo, Brazil - RX_R2 | ecosystem: Host-associated > Plants > Roots >...
ACAGCTACGGTCGCACGGGTGATGGTGACAAGGAAATCGGCACCTTCCACGGTGGCGATCTGGCCGGCTTGACGGCCAAGCTCAAGGAAGGCTGGTTCACGCAACTGGGCGTGAACGCCATCTGGATCACGGCGCCCTACGAGCAGATTCATGGCTGGGTGCAGGGCGGCAAGGCAGAGTTCAAGCATTACGCCTACCACGGCTACTACGCGCTGGACTACAGCACGCTCGACAAGAATATGGGTACGCCGGAAGAACTGCACGAGTTCATCGACACGGCACATGCGCAGGGTATCCGCGTGCTGTTCGACGTGGTCATGAACCACCCCGGCTACCTCGATATCACGACGGCCTCGCAGCTCCACATCCCGGTGCTGTGGAAGGGCGCAGAAGAAAAGTACACGCTGAAGGACTACCACAGCTGGATCGACTACAACGCCGACAGCAAGCGCTGGGCGCAGTGGTGGGGCCGCGACTGGGTGCGCGCCGGCCTGCCCGGCTACCAGGAAGGTGGCCAGGACGACCTGACCAAACAGCTCGCCTACCTGCCTGACTTCAAGACGGAAAACCCGACCACCGTCAGCCTGCCCGTGTTCCTGAAGAACAAGCCCGATACACATGCGGTGGACCTGCCCAACACGCCCGTGCGCGGCTATCTGGTGAAGTGGCTCACCGATTGGGTGCGCGACTACGGCGTCGATGGCTTCCGCTGCGATACGGTGAAGCACGTGGAGTACGCATCGTGGGATGCCCTCAAGGTCGCTGGTACGCAAGCGCTGGCGGACTGGAAGGCGGCCAATCCCACGAAGAAGATCGACGATGCGCCGTTCTGGATGGTGGGCGAGGTCTTTCCCCATGGCGTGGACCGCGATGCCTACTACGACCACGGCTTCGACAGCCTGCTCAACTTTGGTTTCCAGGACCGCAACCTGAGCGACGCCAATGTGCTGGAGAGCACCTATCGCGACTATGCGGCAAAGCTGGCGGGCGGCGTGGATGGCAAGCCTTTCGACGTGCTGACCTATATCTCCTCGCACGACACGCGCCTGTACGACCGCAGCAAGCTGATCGACGCCGGCTCGTCGCTCCTGTTCGCGCCGGGCGGCGTGCAGATATTCTACGGTGATGAGAGTGCGCGCCAGCCTGGTCCATTCACTTCAGGCGACCCGCAGCAGGCCACGCGCTCCGACATGAACTGGAATAGCCTGGACCAGACGGTACTCGCGCACTGGCGCAAGCTGGGCACCTTCCGCCTGCACCACGCGGCCATTGCGCGCGGCAAGCACCTGATGCTGAGCATGGCGCCCTACACCTTCTCGCGCATCTATGGCGACGACCGCGTGGTGATCGCGCCCAAGGCCAATGGCGACGTGGTGATTTCCGTCGGCGGCACGTTCAAGAATGGCGAAACGGTGCATGATGCCTACAGCGGCACGACGGCCAAGGTTGCCGATGGCCAGGTCAAGCTGATGGCGACCGGCACCGTGATGCTGGAAGCGCTTCACTAAACAGGAATACGATGCAATGCAGGCAAGCTACTCACGACTCATCCAAGGCATCTGGCGCATAGCCGACTGGGGGCTCGATGCCAACGGTGTGGCCGGCCTCGTATCGGCCTGCCTGGACCTGGGCATCGATACCTTCGACTTGGCCGATATCTACACGGGCTACCAGTGCGAGGGTATGTTCGGTGCCGCCTTGGCGCAGAGCCCCGAGCTGAAGCAGCGTATCCGCCTCATCACCAAGTGCGGCATCGCACTGGTGACACCAGCGCGACCTGAGCATCGCGTAAAGCACTACAACACGAGCCGTGAACATATCGTGCGCTCGGCCGAGAACTCCCTGTTGGCCATGGGCGTCGAGCAGATCGACACACTGCTGATCCACCGCCCCGATCCGCTGATGAATGTGGACGAGATGGCGGAAGCCTTCATGGTGCTGAAGCGGGCGGGCAAGGTGGCGCGCTTTGGCGTATCGAACTTCCTGCCGCACCAGTTCGATCTGCTGCAAAGCCGGCTGGATGAGCCGCTGGCTGCGAACCAAGTCGAGGTCTCGCTGCTGCATACCGATACGCTGTTCGACGGCACGCTGGACCAATGCCAGCGCCTGCGCGTGGCGCCGCAAGCTTGGTCGCCGCTGGCCGGTGGTGCGCTTGCCAAGGTCGAACCGGCATCGTCGCTTGGCAAGGTACTGGCGCGCTTGTCCGAAGAGCTGGGGCTGACGCGCGAGCAGCTCGCCATCGCTTGGCTCTTGCGCCATCCGGCACGGATTCACCCCGTGTTGGGCTCGGGGAAGATCGAGCGCATCCAGGTACTGGTGGCCGCGCAGCAAATCGAGTTGGATAGGCAGCAATGGTTCGAGCTGCTGGAGGCCGCATTGGGGCGCCAGATGCCATGAATTCTGCCTGCACCGGATGGTGCGGGCTCAACGGAGTGAGACAGCGCGCGACGCTGCACGAGATCAGACGGCCAAAGGCCGCGCAAACCGTTTAACGTATTTTAGGAGCAAGCAATGACCATTCGTGTCGCCATCAACGGCTACGGCCGCATCGGCCGCAATGTGCTGCGGGGCCTGTACGAACATAACCGGCGCGGCGAGTTTGAAATCGTCGCCATCAACAACCTGGGCGAGATCGAGGTGAATGCGCATCTCACCGAGTACGACACGGTGCACGGCAAGTTCCGTGGCGAAGTGGGCTACGAGGGCGAAAACCTGCTCGTCAACGGCGACCGCATCCGCTACCTGAGCGTGCGCGACCCAGCCCAGCTGCCCTGGCGCGAGCTAAACGTGGACGTGGTGCTGGAATGCACGGGCCTCTTCACCAGCAAAGCCAAGGCCAGCGCCCACCTCACTGCTGGCGCCAAGAAGGTGGTGATCTCGGCCCCCGGTGGTGACGATGTGGATGCCACCATCGTCTACGGCGTGAACGACCATACGCTGAAGGCTGAGCATACGGTCATCTCCAACGCCAGTTGCACGACGAATTGCCTGGCCCCGCTCGTGGCGCCGCTTCACGAAGCATTGGGCGTGGAAATGGGCCTGATGACTACCGTGCACAGCTACACCAACGACCAGGTGCTGACCGACCTCTACCACAGCGATCTGCGCCGCGCGCGTTCGGCCACGCAGTCCATGATCCCAACCAAGACGGGAGCCGCCGCCGCCATCGGCTTGGTGATTCCGGAACTATCCGGCAAGCTCGACGGCCTGGCCGTGCGCGTGCCGACGATCAATGTCTCGCTCGTCGATCTCGTGTTCACGGCCAGCCGCGACACCACGGTGGCGGAAGTGAACAAGATCATGAAGGCGGCAGCGGGGCGTCTTAAGGACGGCATCCTCAGCTACAACACCAAGCCGCTGGTGTCGGTCGACTTCAACCACAACCCGGCATCGAGCAACTTCGACGCGACGCAGACCAAGGTGACCAACAAGCGCCTGGTCAAGGTCATGTCCTGGTATGACAACGAGTGGGGATATTCGAACCGCATGCTGGATGCGACGAAGTCCCTGATGCTCGCCAAGTAGTCCGCTCGATCGATCAAGGCCCCGCCGTCTGGCTGGGCCTTTTCTTGTCCGCTCTAGGAATGCCAATGCCTTTCGCTCGCCTCAAAATCCATCGCTTGACCGGCTTGGTGCTGTGCAGTGCTTTGCTGTTATCAGCCTGCGGCGGTGGAGGAGGGGGAGGGGGTGGTTCGAGCGGCGGTTCTTCCGGCGGCGGTACGGCGAAGGTCAACCTGCAGACCGCCCAGGCTGTCTGGCTTACTGCCAATACGATCGTCTGGCCTGGTGCGGCGGCGGGAAATAGCTACCAGCTGATGACGGCGGCGGGCGCGGGGATTACCGCCGGTGCGGCGGGCTTATCGGGCCAGGATGGTGCCATTACCCTGACAGTCGATGCCGCGGGCTTTGCCGACCTGCCCGCAGCTGTCCAAGCCAAGTACCCGCAGTATGCGGGTGCCACCGTGCTCAAGCTGCCGCAGTCCGTATCGCAGAGCCAGATAGCGACCTATCTCACGGGTGAGTTGGTGGCGGTGGAAAGCCAGGGTTCGAACGTGGTCGACGGCACACAGGTGCAGACGGCGCCCATACTCGACGCACTCTACGGCAGTGCGGCACAAGGTGCCACGCTTGGAGTGGGCTTTAACAACGACATCCCTACGTTTGCAGTTTGGGCCCCTACGGCAAAGTCCGTGACGCTGAATCTGTTCGACAACGCCAGCGCCACTACACCGTCCAGCACGGTGGCGATGAACCTGAACACGTCAAATGGCGTGTGGAGCTTCACTGCGCCGGACGCGAGCTGGACCAATGTGAAGTACTACAGCTATTCGGTGAAAGTGTACTCGCGCGCGGCCGGCAATGCTGTGGTCACCAATACGGTGGCCGACCCCTATGCCGTGTCGCTCAATGCGCTGGACCTGACCAACGTTGGCAATCTGCACGCGATGGTGTTGAACCTGGCAGATGCCCCGGCCAAGCCCGGCGGCTGGGATGCCCATGTCGCCAACAGCCTGCCGGCCGTGCTGGATGGGACCGACAGCACGATCTACGAGCTGCATGTACGTGACTTCTCGTCGGCCGATTCCAGCGTTGCAGCGATCAGTGGCGGCGCCGAGGTGGGTAAGTTCGAGGCCTTCAATGCCGCCAATGCTGGCGTGACAAGTGGCATGTCGCACCTCGCCGCGCTGGCCAAGGCCGGGCTCACTCACGTCCACATTCTGCCGGCTTTCCAGTTCGCCAGCGTGGATGAAATACATTGCGCCAATCCGAGCATTCCAGCCAGCACTGGTGCCGGCTTGGCTGCCGAGCAGGCCGTGATCGCCTCGCAGAATACGGACTGCTTCAACTGGGGCTACGACCCGCTCGTCTACGGTGCGCCGGAAGGCAGCTATTCCTCCAACGCGAACGACGGCGGCGCCCGCGTGCGCGAGTTCCGCGACATGGTCATGGGCCTGCACAGCGTTGGCCTGCGGGTGATCATGGATGTGGTCTACAACCATACGCCCACGAGCGGCCAGGCCGACACCAGCATCCTGGACAAGATCGTCCCGGGTTACTACTACCGCCTGGACAGCATGGGCAACGCAATGAACCGGTCTGGCGCCGGTGCCGATGTCGCGGCAGAAAACGCCATGGCGGAAAAACTCATCATCGACACGCTGAGCCGCTGGGCCGGACAATACAAGGTCGATGGCTTCCGCTTCGACATCATGAGCCTCTTGCCCAAGCAGGTGATGCTCGACGTCCAGGCCGCACTCAACACCGTGGCATTGGCCGATGGCCGCCGCGCCAACGCGAGTGCGCCCGGCATGTACCTGTATGGCGAAGGCTGGAGCCAGTCCGGCCTGAACTTTACCAATGCACAGCAACTGAATATGGCGGGAACTGGCATCGGCACCTTTAACGACCGCCTACGTGATGCCGTACGCGGCGGCGGCCCGTTTGACAGCGGGGCCGCCATGACGAGCCACCAGGGCTTTATCAGCGGCCTGTGCTACGACAATAACGACGGGTCGAGTTGCGACAACACGAACACCAATCAGCAATGGTGCGACTATCCGACCTACCTTACGCAGCAGCAGTGCCTGTATCTGATGCAGAACCGCATCAGCGTGGGCCTGGCAGGCAATCTGGGCGCCTTCCAGCTCAACGCCACGACGACGGGCGCTAAGGTGGACTACTTCGGCAATCCCACGGGCTATGCCGGTGTGCCACAGGACAACATCTCGTACATCTCGGTGCATGATAACGAGACGGTGTTCGATGTCAGCCAATACAAGCAACCCGCGGCCACGAAGTCGGCCGACCGGGCGCGTGCGCAGGTGGTGGGCTTGTCGCTCGTCGCCCTGTCGCAGGGCGTGCCCTTCTTCCATGCGGGCGACGACCTGCTGCGTTCCAAGTCCATGGACGGCAACAGCTATAACTCCGGCGACTATTTCAACCGCATCGACTGGACGGGTGCCAGCAACAACTGGGCCGTGGGCGCACCGCCGCAGAACACGGGCAACAACGCCAGCAATCTGGCGACGATGACGCCGCTGTTGAACAACGCGGGAACCGCCGTGACTGGGGCGGACATTGCGCACACGACCCTGGCCTTCCAAGACTTCCTGCGCATGCGCCAGGATACGTCCATGTTCCGCCTGAAGACCGCAGCGGCAATCGAGAGCTGCGTGAGCTTCCCCGATCAAGGTGCGCAGCAGCTGGGCTTGATCGTCATGCGCGTCGCCGGCAGCAGCGGTTGTGGTGATCAGAAATACAAGAGCGTGGTCGTGTTGTTCAATGCCAATAAGGTTGCGCAGCAGTTCACGTTGAGCGCTTACGCCGGCCACAACGTGGCACTGCATAGCGTGCAGGCCAATGGCAGCGATACGGTGGTGAAGACGGCGGCGTTCAGCAATGGTACTTTCTCGATCCCGCCGCGCACGACGGCCGTGTTTGTTGAACAGTGACGAGTAATGAAGGCAGCGAGTAAGGCACAGCAGTGGGTGGAAGCTGGGCGCAGCGCCCAGCATGCTGGCCGGGTGGCCGACGCCGCCAAGGCCTATCAGCAAGCGCTGGCACTGGATGCCGACCATGGCCCAGCGCTTTGTGGTCTGGGTGAAATCTGGTTGCAGCAAGGCATGCTGGACGCGGCCCGCGCCATGTTCGAGCGCGCAGCAACCGTCCTGACCGACGATGCCAAGCTCTGGCGCAGCTTGGGGCAGTTGTACGAACGCCAGGCGCAGCCTGCCAAGGCTGCGGATGCCTATGGTCGTGCTAGCATCTTGGCGCCCCAGGACGTTGCTACCTGGGGGGCGCTGGCCCGCGTGCAAGGTAGGATTGGCAATGCCGATGGGGCTCGGGATGCACACGAGCAACTGCTACGGCACGCGCCCAATCATCTTCCTTCGCTTATGGCACTGGTGCGCGATGCCTATGCCCGCAACGACGAAGCCACTGTACAACGACACTACCGGGCCGCCCTGGCCTGCGATGCCCGCGTTGGGGGCGAGCTGATGCCGGGATTCGTTTCGCCGCTAGGGCAGGGCGGGGCAGCGTCCGACCCGTTCCCCTTGTTGGATGTGGCACCGACTGCAGATCGCAATGTAGTAGAACAAATAGTGGCCGGTGCCGACCTGCACATCCTCGACGATTTTCTCGACGATCCGGACGCGGCCCGCGCTTGGGCTGGCTCACTCGACTACCCCGCGAGCGGCAACTACCCCGGCCAACAGACGGGGCCCCTACCTTGCGCGGACTTGATGCAACGCCTCGCCGACCGCCTGGGGCAACGCATCAAGTGGATATCGCCCGACAATGGCGTGGTGCGGCTTACGTTAGCCGATGCCAGCGCACGTACGGATATTCACGTGGACGATGAGCAGGCGGTGGACACGAACGTCTACGCCGCTGTGCTCTACCTGACTCCGCCCGAGTATTGCCACGGCGGCACGAGCTTCTGGCGGCATATGCCGACGAACTGGATCAAGCGCCCGGCCGATGCGGACGTCCGTGCCGCAGGCTACGCCGACTTCAAGACCTTCCTACGCCGGGAAACACCGGCAACCCAGCTGCGCCGTTTCGACGAATTGGCCAGCGCGCGTAGCGACTGGCAGCGTCTATTCACCCTGCCCATGTGCTACAACCGCCTCGTGCTGTACAAGGGTAACTACTTCCATGCCATTGACAGCATCTTCGGCGGCGGTTTCGACGACGGTCGTCTGACTCGGTTGTTCACTTTCGAGCGTTATTGACGGCTTCGCGCAACGCTGTGATTTTGTTGTGAAATATTCACGTTTCCGGAACATAATATATTATGTATTTTTGCTCGCTTATGGATTTGATAGATTAGAATGGACTGATGTAGTCACGAAATGCCTGCGGGGTTTCGTGATGCAATGCCGGTAGAGCGGAGTCGGTCCTTTCGGGTGGATAGCAGTCGATAGGAGCATGGCCATGGCAAATGCCAGGGTACGCGGATCGGATATACAGCTTGGGCAGGCCCTGAAGTGGGATGTCTACGACAATAGCGGCTTGCTGCTGTTGAGCCGAGGCTATGTCATTAACAACGACGCCCAACTCGATCGACTGGTGCGTTTCGGCCTCTACGCGGATGCAGATGCGCTGGCGCGCACCCGTAACGAGCCCGTGGTCGAAGAGACGCGCCAACCCTCCGTTTCCGCCACGCTCAATCTCGCACGTCGCAAGCTCGATGCCCTGATAGCGGACGTCGAAGGGGCAGTCCGCCAAGGGCGCCTTGTGCCGGCACTCAATGACGTGGCCGGCCAAATCGATGCTGCGTGCTCGCAGGATGCGAATGTTGCCCTGGCGATGATTCTGCTGCGTCAGGAAGGTCGCTACGCCACGCGCCATATGGTGAACGTAGCCACCGTGGTGCGCCTGGTCGCACGCAATATGGGCCTGTCCGCCCAGCAGGAAGGGGCGCTCGTTGCCGCGGCCCTCACCATGAACATCACCATGGTCGACTTTCAGGACGAACTGAAGTCGCAAAACGCGCCGCTGACCCCCACCCAGCGCACCAAGCTGGAACGCCATCCGATGGAAGCGCGCGACCTGCTGCTGCGCGCCGGCGTGACCGACCCCGTCTGGTTGTCGGCAGTCGCACAGCATCATGAACATCACGATGGTAGTGGTTACCCCGGCCACCTGAGCGGTACGGCGCTGGAGGTCTACGGCCAGTTGCTGGCATTGGCCGACATTTTCTGCGCCCGCATCACGCCGGCTGCCTATCGTCCTGCCGTGGCATCCAATGTGGCGCTGCGTGGCATCCTGATGGAGCGCGGCAAGTCCTTCGATCCGGCCGTTGCCGGCGTCTTCATCAAGACGCTCGGCGTATTCCCGCCCGGCATGCTGGTGCGTCTCGTGAATGGCGAGGTCGGCGTGGTTGTCAAACCCGGTTCCGGTCCGCAAAACCCGCTGGTGGCGAGCTATATCAACGCCAAAGGCACGCCGATGAACGTGGTCTTGCGCCGCGATACCAGCCAGGAAGCCTATGCCATCGCCGAAACGGTAGATCCGAAGTCCTTCTCGGCCTACGTGAACATGGAAGCGATTTGGGGCCTGACCGCTTCTGCCGTCGGCCCGGAAGCACGTCCGACTGGCGGCTATCCGCTGTCGTCCAGCCTGGCACCCACGCCAGGCGAAGACGTGACGCCGTCGGCCTCACTGCGCGAAGCGGCTTGATTCGCTACTGCAAACTACGCAGCCCAGCTCGCCGCATGCGTACCCAGCGGCACGCTGGGCAAGTCCCAGTGCGCCGGCGTGAGATCGAGTTGCGCCGCGTGGCGCACCGCTTTTAGTCGACCAAATCCGCTATCCGATTCTTCCAGAAACGAGCCGACGACTTCAGCCGGTGGTTCGACACATGCAATCCCACCCTCAATGCGCCCCAGGCCACGCAGCCAATGCGCCGTTTGCGCCAACGATACGCGCACGTGCCAGCTACCGCCTTCGCTTGCGCGTCGATACAGCGCAGCCATGCTGCCCAGGGCCAGCAGATAGCCTGCGGCATGGTCCAACACCTGCGCCGGGAAAGGTCGCGGCGTGGTCTGCCCGGCAGCGGTCGCCTCTGCCACGTTGAAGCCAGCCGCCGTCTGCGTGAGCGAATCGAAGCCACGGCGCGCTGCCCAAGGGCCTGCATGGCCATAGGCGGAGAGTGAGGCGTAGACGAGACCCGGACGTTGCATGGCGGCCTGCTCCGGGCCGAATCCCAGCGCCTGCAGGCCGCCAGGCCGATAACCTTGGACGAAGACGTCGGCTTCGCCCAGCAGTCCGGCCAATTGCAGGCGGCCCGGCAGCGTCGTCAGGTCGATGTGGCAGGCGCGCTTGCCGCGGCCGTTGTCGATGACGGTAAGCGGAATGCAGGGCAGGTTGGGCGAAGTAATCTGCAGCACGTCGGCGCCATGTGCGGCCAGCGTACGGCAGCCGACCGGGCCGGCGATCACGCGCGTCAGGTCCAGGACATGCACGCCAGATAGCGGCCGCGGCCCGAAGGGAAGGGGCTGCGGCGGGGCTTCGCCTATCTTCTCGATACTGAAGATAGGCAGCTGGCTGATCGCAATCCCCTGTGGGTGGGCGTCCCATTGCGCGAAACTACGCAAGGCCGTGGCGACCATGCCCCGTTCGGCAACGGCGTCTTCGAAGGCCTCGGCCGTCCATTGCATCAGGGTGTCCTGTACGGCCGTCTTGTCGTAGGCACAGCCGAGGATAGAGAGGATGCCGTCGCGGTGGTGCGGGAAGTTGGTATGGATGCGCACCCAGCCGTCTGCACAGCGATAAAGGCCGGCAATCTTGTCCCAGGGGTCAGCCGGCGCCTCGCCGTCCACGGTCAGGTAGCGTTCGCTGCGGAACTCGATGGCTGCGTGCCAGATGTCGACACTCACGGTCTGGCGAAGCCCACCTCGCTGCTCCCACAGTGCAGCGGCGGCGAGGCCGCTTGCGGCAATGGTCGACTGTGCCGCGGTACCAACGGCGAACGACGAGGGAAGAATCGGGTCTGCACCGATCAACCGGGCCTGTGTAAGCCAATGTTCCGGCATGCCGGCGGTCTGCCAGAGTTGCGCCAGGGCGGCGCGGCCCAAAGCGCTGGAATGCTGCGGCATGGTTCCTCCTGTATCAATTTTCGACTGTCATTTAGTAAGGACTTATATACGATTCGACCGAAATGCACTAAGTTGAAGTAGGCTCTATAGCGTATCGACCCTGATACTTTATAGGGTCTATCCACCTACCCAAGTAGGATCTTCATCACCAGTATTGGTTCGACAATTAGCGTGGGGAAAATCGGTGAGCGGTGCGAGCAAATCGCGCGTGAGACAGCCCGACATCCAGATCGGGCAGGCGTTGCGCTGGGACGTCTACGATGGGGCTGGCGTGCTGTTGTTGCGCAAGGGCCAGGTCGTAGGCAGCGCCACGCAGTTGGAGCGGCTGATCGGCGCCGGCGTGTACGCCGATACAGCCGCGCTCACGCGTAGCCGCAACGACGCCGAAGCACCGCCGCCCGGCCAGGTATCCGCCTTGCGTCAGCTGATGGTGGCGCGAAAGCGGTTGGACCTACTGTTCGGCAGCCTGGCCTCGATGATGGAGAACGGTACCTTCATTCCGCAGGTCATGGACATCGTGCGGCAGATCGACCTGGCCTGCACTACCGAACCCAATGTCGCGGTGGCTGTCATCCTGCTGCGCCAGGAGGGGCGCTATGCCACGCGGCACATGGTGGACGTCGCCATCGTCATACGGTTGGTGGCGCGGACCATGAACCTGCCGCGCGCGCAGGAAGATGCGCTGGTGGCCGCTGCACTCACCATGAATCTCTCCATGGTGGACCTGCAGGATGCGCTCAAGGACCAGAATGGTGCCCTGACGCCCGCCCAGCGCGAGCAGTTGGAGCGGCATCCGAGCGAAACCTGCAGCATGCTGGCTGCGGCTGGCGTTACCGACAAGGTATGGTTGCGCTCCATTGCGGAACACCACGAGCACGTCGACGGCTCGGGCTACCCGGCCAAGCTCAAGCGTGAGGCGTTGGGGCCTGGCGGCCAACTGCTGTGCCTGGCCGATGTCTTCTGCGCCCGCGTCACGCCCGCTGTTTACCGGCCAGCCGTCGCATCCAATATGGCGCTACGCAGCATCCTGCTGGAGCGCGGGAAGTCTTTCGACCCGGTTCTGGCGGGCCAATTCATCAAGACGCTGGGCGTCTTTCCGCCCGGTCTGCTCGTGCGCCTGGCCAATGGAGAAATCGGCATTGTGGCCAAGATGGGCGAGACGCCTAACTACCCCCTTGTGGCCAGCATCATCGGCGCACAGGGTGTACCACTCACCATCGCGCTACGCCGCGACACGAACCAGGATGGCTACCGGATTGTCGAGACAGTTGACCCGAAGTCGTTCTCGACCTATGTGAACATGGAGTCGATCTGGGGTGCGGCCGCGTCGATGAATTGACCGCTGGCGCTACTCTCGATATTCCTTCTTGCCGTACCCGGTCAGCCCCAAGATCACCCGCACCATCAGGTAGGCCAGCCAGGCCAGCATGCGGTTCCAGACGGAATGACGCGTGTGACCCATTTCCACCTTTATCGCATCGCGCTCGATATGGCGCAGGATATCGTCGCGCAGTGCACCGGCCAGGAAGGTGTCGCGCGCTACCACATTGGCCTCGCGTGCCGTCAGCAGGCTGAACGGGTCGATATTGGACGAACCCACGGTGAGCCAGATGCGGTCGACGACGGCAACCTTGGCGTGCATATAACCGGCGCGGTATTCGTATATCTCCACGCCCGCTGCCAGCAGCGGCCGGTACAGCACGCGCGTGGCGAAGAACAGCAGGGCGTGGTCGATGCGACCTTGCAGGAGCAGCACGACACGCGTATGCCGTTTCGCTGCCGCCAGCAGCGCATGGCGCAGCGTGATGCCAGGCAGGAAATAGGCGTGTGCCAGGATGATCTCGTCGCGCGCATGCTGGATGGCGTGCACATAGGCGGCTTCGATATCGCGGCGGTGGCGCAGGTTGTCGCGCCGCACGAACTGCGCGTTCGTGTCGCCTACCACTTCAGGCGGGGCAGGGCGGCGCGGCAGGTGCGACCAGTCGGCCTTGATCTGGCGCCAGCAGGTTTGCCGCCACTGCTTGGCAGCGGCCGCGCGCATATCGGCCACCAAGGGGCCTTCCACCTGCAGGGCGTAGTCGTAGCGCGGCGCGAGATCGGCGACGCGGTCGTCAATGATATTGATCCCGCCCACGAAGCCCACATTGCCGTCGACCACGACCAGCTTGCGATGCAGGCGGCGCAGCCGTTCACGCTTGAAATGCAGGCGAAAGCTGTCTGGCCGGAAGAACAGCAGCCGCACGCCGGCTCGCTCCATGGCGCGTCGCTGTTGCGCGGCCAGGTCGCCCGCGCCGAAGCCGTCGAGCAATACCTGTACCGCGACACCACGCCGCGCCGCGCGGGCAAGCGCCGCCGCTACGCGCCGGCCCGTTGCATCGTTGCGGAAGAGATAAGACTCGAGAAAGAGTTCACGCTGCGCCTCGTCGATGGCGCGCAGCATGGCGGGGAAATATTCGGCACCGCTTCGTAGCAACGTCAGGCGATTGCCAGGCGTCCACGTCATAGGCTAGGGCCTTAATCCGTTAGCAGGCCAAGCTGACGGTGGCCGTCAGCGGCGCGTGGTCGGACAGGCGGCCCCAGTTGCGCCCCGTATGGGCTTGCGCATGTTCAACGCGGAAGCCACGCACATAGATGCGGTCGAGTGGCAGCACGGGCAGCCCGGCAGGAAAGCTGGCGGCAAGCCGGCCATGCAAGCTATGGAAGGCGTCGCGCACGCCCAGCGCTTCGTGCAGCGGGTCGCACGCTTCGCCGCGCCAATCGTTGAAGTCACCGGCCAGTACCAGGGGATCGTGGGCGGGGACGTGCGTATCAATGTAGTCGAGCAGCTTGTCGATCTGCCGGCGACGGTCGCCTGCACGTAGGTTGAGGTGTACGCACAGCGCATGTACGACGCTGGCGCCGCTGGGGACGGAGATTTCTGCATGCAGCAGTCCGCGCCGCTCGAAGCGGTGTAGCGTCAGGTCGTGGTTGTGCCAGCGGGTGATGGGGAAGCGCGATACGAGGGCGTTGCCATGGTGGCCCGCGCGGTAGCTGGCGTTGCGCCCGTAAACATGATGGTGCGCGCCCGCGAGGAAGATATGCTGCGATTCTTCCGGCCAGTCGGCGTGCTCGCGCGCCCGACGGCGATGCTCGCCCTGGACTTCCTGCAGGAAGATCAGGTCGGCATCGAGGCCGTCGAGCGCCTGTTTGAGCGCAGGAAGGACGTGTCGGCGGTTGAACGCCGACATGCCTTTATGGATGTTGTAAGTCGCAATCGTTAGCGGATGTGCCATCGCCCATTCCGAGGCGTTGACCTACGGTTTGCTCACGACCCCTTCGATGATGCCAGCGGGACCGCGAGCGAGCGCTCAATCCGCACATTGTACCGTTGTATCGCCAAACAGACGCTCCTTGTAGCCATTCGGGCATTGCACGCTGGGCGTGGCCGTATCCGTATCCGTATCCGTCGAGGTCGGCGTGGGCGTGGTCGGCAGGAAGCCTGGCGGCAGCGGTAATGTGCCGGGCGGCGTCGGCGTGGCCGTTGGTGTCGGTGTGGTGGTCGGCGTCGTCGTCGGCTTGGGCGTAGGTGTCGGTTTTGGAGACGGGTTTTGCGTCGTCGTGGACGTGGCAGCGTGCACCAGGCTCAGCCCGGCAAGGGCAACAACCACGGTAACAAGCAGGGCGCGGATATTCATGGATACTCCTTGGTTCGATCACGGCGCGGCCGCGTCGTCGGCAACCGGTGCCTCCGGTATGCCCATCGCATATCGGCATCCTAGGAGGGGCGGCCTGCGCCGTCAATCGTTCGGCTGGCCGCCGAGGTGGCGAAATATGCCGCTGGTCTGATTGAGCGCCGGGGCCTAATCGGCGGACGCTATGCGTTTCCCCTTGGGATCAGATTCGCGCCGAATCGTTTCGCCATCTCGGGCAGGATGCGCAGCGCGTCGGCGTTGGAGGGTGAAAACACGGCTTCTGCAGCGACATGCCAGTCACGCCACAGCCACCCGGTATGCTCGCGCGGCGATAGGGTCGGTTCGAAGCGC
>Ga0213872_10001563_pt1 | contig 14621 bp, 14 predicted proteins | sample VelepicomBERX_R2_FD_160071 | JGI IMG/M metagenome (GOLD analysis project Ga0213872, IMG submission 160071) | Rhizosphere microbial communities from Vellozia epidendroides in rupestrian grasslands, the National Park of Serra do Cipo, Brazil - RX_R2 | ecosystem: Host-associated > Plants > Roots >...
GCGCGACCGCGACCGCCAGCAATACCGCCAATAATGGGGACACCCCAAAAAAGATGGTTAAGGTAAAGAGTGAATAACCACCGAGGCCAACAAAAGCCTGTTGCCCGACGGAAACGAGTCCAGTGTAACCAGCCAGCAAATTCCAGAGACTGGCCAGAGCAAGATAAGAGAAGATCTCGACCAAGAGGTATAATTCCGATCTCCCGCCGTAAAAGGGAGCGGCGACCAGGAGAACGAGAAGAATAAGACCGGCCACGCCAGCAACGCGGCTGGTTCGAGTGCTTCGTTCGATGCGAACGGCTTCGGTCATAGCTTTAGCGGGTTTTTGGGAAGAAGCCCTGTGGGCGCAGCGTCAAAATGGTTAAAAAGACAACGTGTCCGGCTAAAATTTGGTATCCGGGATTAATTCTTGCTCCAAGAGTTTGGGCAACGCCGAGAATCACGCCTCCAACCAACGTGCCCCAGAGATCACCCAATCCACCAATGATGATGGCTTCAAACGCGAAGATCAGTCGAGTTGGCCCGATTGATGGATCGAAGTTGGCGCGGATTCCGAGAAAGACGCCAGCGACGGACACGATTGATAGTGAGAGCGCCATAGCCAGACCAAAAAGATGGGCGTTGTTAATTCCCATCAACTGGGCCGTCTCTTGGTCATCGGATACCGACCGGAAGGCGCGTCCGAGTTCGGTGTGATACAAGAGCCATTGCAGACCGGTGATTACGGCAACAGCAACAGCGAACATCAGGCAGGGCAAGACCCCGATTGCCAGCCCACCTGGTAGATCGAAATGCCAAGTATCCAAATTGCCGGCATGCAGGCGCCGGCTGTCTCCGCTGAAGATCTGGAGCAGCGCATTCTGGAGGAAAACTGATAGCCCGAATGACACCAGGAGGGGCGGAAGGATGTCATGGCCAAGCGCTCGGTTGAAAACCAATCGTTGCAAGCCATAGCCGAGCAGCGCCATCAATGGCACTACTAACACCAGAGCGATGAGCGGATGCCAGTTCAGCGCGCCAGCGATTACCAACGCGACAAATGCGGACAGAACAATGAGATCGCCGTGGGCGATGTTAACGAGACGCATTACACCGAAAATGAGCGAGAGTCCGGCTGCGAAGAGCGCGTACAGTCCGCCCAGCAGTATGCCATCCAGTATGGTACTTACTAAATCCATCACGCTAGTGTCCTGTCCCCGAAATAGCATGCCTTTCGCCGCAGGGTTGCGATGAAAATGGGCCGGCGGCTGCGTTGCTCGTCGGTTACGTATCGCTTCAGATATGGCCCTCTACCGCCAGTCCGGCTCGGACCGCCTTGCCGACGGCCCATTTTGATCGCAACGAAAGACATGTTATTTCGGGGACAGGACACTAAATTCCGAAGTATGCCTTGGTGATTTGATCTCTGGTGAGATCGGAGGGCCTGCCCTCCAACGCGACTCGTCCTTCCCGCAGACAGTAGACGCGATCAGATACCGCCATCGCCTGCCTGATATCCTGTTCTACGATAATCAACGTTGTTCCATTCGCGGCGACGCGTCCGAGTTGGGCGTAAAGTTCTTTTATGATCACTGGCGCCAGTCCGAGGCTGATTTCATCACAAAGCAGGAGTTGAGGATTAGCCATGAGGGCCCGCCCGATGGCGACCATCTGCTGTTGCCCGCCGGACATCGCGGTCGCGGCGATCTTGCGCTTTTCCTTCAGCATCGGAAAGATCGCGTAAATCTTCTCTAGATTCCACGGTCCTCGACGCTTGCTGTATGCGCCGATCGCGAGATTTTCTTCAACCGAGAGCGAAGGGAATAATCGACGGCCCTCGGGTACCATCGCAATACCTTGCGCGACAATACGGTAGGCCGGGTCGCCGCCAATCTTTTTGCCGTTGAAGTAGATTGCTGCGGATCCAGCCCGCATCAGACCGGCGATACTTTTCAGGAACGTGGACTTGCCTGCCCCGTTTGAGCCGATAATTGCAACCGTCTCATCCGGTTCGATCCGGAAATCGATGCCGAACAGGGCCTGGAAGTCGCCGTAGAATGCGGCGAGACCTTTTATCTCGAGGAGACTAGATGGCATGATCCTCCTCGCCCATGTAGATGTCTTTCACTGCACGGCTCTGCAGCACCGTGTGTGGATCACCGTCATCAATCCTTTTGCCGAAATTGATCACGATGAGGCGATCGATGACAGCTAGTAATGCGTGCACCACATGTTCGATCCAGATGATCGACACACCGCGTGTTCGAATCCGGCTGATCTCTTCGACGAGCACACGACACTCCTGCTCAGTCAGACCGCCGGCGATCTCGTCCAAGAGTAAAACCTTCGGATTGGTGGCGAGCGCTCTAGCTAACTCCAGGCGCTTCCGGTCGAGCACGGTGAGGCTACCGGCCCGGACATTTGACTTAGCCACCAGTCGGGTTTCCGCCAGAATCTCTACGCAGCGGTCGTACACTGCGTGTTCTGGTTTCCCCTGACCAAAGGCCGCGGCAACCAACAGATTCTCGTAGACGGTCATTCCAACGAACGGATGAGGGATTTGGAATGATCGCGCAATCCCGCGACGACATCGCTCGAATGCTTGGAGGTTAGTAATCTCCGTTCCGTTAAAGAATACTCGCCCGCTGTCGGCCTTGGTCATTCCGGTGATGATATTAAACATCGTGGTCTTTCCGGAGCCATTCGGGCCAATAACGCCGAGTGCCTCACCTTCCGCGAGCTCAAGACTGAGGTGGTCGGCAGCAAGCACGGCTCCAAACCGTTTCAAAACTGATTCCAACCTGAGGATCGCGCTCATCCCAGCTCAATCAGCCTGCCTCGCCCACAAATCCTTAGAGATTTTTGAGCGATGCAGGCTCAGGTAAGGAGTTTCACTTTATCCTGGGTGGGAATGTTCGGAGCGGTTGAGTTCTCACAAATCACCAACTCAAAGCCTTTCTCTGCTTTGCGCCATTGGCCTGCGACCAAGGGCGTTTTGCTTACGTTCTTGACCGGTTTTCCCGACCACTTGATTGGCCCGACAATCGAGCTGTAATCAGTCGCCGAGATAGCTTCCAGAATCGAGTCCGGCTCTTCCAATCGCTTCGTCCTTTTCAGCACATCGATTGCCACCTCAAAGAGCGCATGCTGAAAGCCGATTGGCTGAGTCCAACTGCGTTTGGTCGATTGTTCGTACGCATCGCACAGTTCCTTGGCACTCTGGCCGGTTAGTCCGGACTTGAACGGATGACTCGGTGACCACCAAATTTCGGATGAGAGACCATCGGCACGGTCGCCCAGGGCGGTAACGGAAGCAGGGAAGAGGAGCGCCTTTCCAACCGTCACCACCTTAGGTTTAAAGCCTTGTTGGGCTGCTTGATTCCAAAAGGTTGCAAAATCCGGTGGCGTAACCACTCCGGTCACAATTTCAACCCCCGCCGTCTTGAAGGCCGAGATTTGGGATCCGAAGTCGTCGCTGAACGGCTGAAAACGTCCGGGGTCGATCAGCTTATAACCGGCCTCATGCAAAGGGGGAGGAAAGCCTAACTTGGCGTCTCCCCAGGCATTTCCGTCACCATCATTGGGGAAAAGCGCGCCAACCACTTTATTGGTTTCCAGGGAATTCCAAAGGGCCAGAAACGCAGCAATGACATCTTCCAATCCCCAGAAGAAATGGTAGGTCCAGGTGAAGCCTTTTTCGGGGTTCCCGTGCCGGCCAAAAAAGTAGGGTTGCCAAGGGGTGATAGTCGTGATGCAGGGCACCTCATTGGCTTCGGCCTGGTCTGCAACCGGGTTAGTCGTTTCCGGCGTGCTCGCGGCCACCAGCAGGTCCACTTTCTCCTTCAGAATGAGATCGGCGGCGACCTCGGAGGCGCGATTGGTCTTGGACTGGCTGTCCTTGCTGATGATTCGAACTTCATAAGTTACGCCTCCATTGGTAATCCCTTTGGCTAACGCGGCTCGAATTTGGTCGAGTATAAATGGATCGGCCTCAGCGAAGGGAGCAAGTGGTCCGGTCTGGGGACTGACATGACCAATTTTTATTACTTTCGTGTTGGCGGCTTGAGCGGTTGTTCCGCGCAAAATCGCAGGTCCTGCGATCGCGCTTGCGCCGAGCAACTTAATCATATCGCGGCGGCGCCATAATCGAGTGGGAAAGTCAGCGGGTCTCATTGTCTGGGGAACAAGAATTGGGATTGGGCGGCGGTAGAGATGAGGTCAACTGGTCCATTTTCGGACCGGAGGAACTAGTCTCACACCGGTGTTCGTTAAACGAACACCTGTACGAACAACGCCAGCCTGCGCCAAACTCCTAACATTGTCAAGCCGGTAGCCTGCATCGCTCACAAATCCTTAGAGATTTTTGCGCGATGCAGGCTACAGATGTCCGAGACACGAAGAGATGTTCTTTGCGGCTTTTCGCAAGACCGGGAGGAATTGTTGCAGTACTTCCCCCTTGGTGATTCGGGCTGCCGGGGTACCGATGTTGATCGCTGCGACAATTCTCCCGCCACTAGCAAAAACCGGTACGGCCAACGAACGTAATCCAATCTCCAATTCCTGGTCGACCAGGGCGTAGCCTTGTTTGAGAACGCTGCTCAGTTCTTTGCGCAGCGTTTCTGGATCAGAAATGGTCCTATCGGTGAAGCGCTGAAGCTTCGCAGTTTTCAGGTACCTCTCCAGCGCTTCGACCGGTAGATGCGCGAGCAACACGCGTCCCATAGAAGTACAAAAAGCTGGGAGCCGGCTTCCAATGCTTAGCGACACAGACATGATGCGACGAGTCTGCAAGCGCGCGATGTAGACGATTTCGTCTCCATCGAGAACCGAAGCGGACGATGATTCTTTGGTTTCCAAGGTCACTTCTTCGAGAAAGCGCTCGGCGATTTTGGGGAGGGAGAAAGAGGAGAGGCGGGCGTAGCCCAGGTCCAGGATTTTTGCAGTAAGTCGGAAGTATTTGCCGTCGGTCACAGCGTATCCGAGCTCGACCAGCGTGTAGAGAAAGCGCCGGACAACGGCGCGGGCCAATCCTGTTCGCTCGGCGACCTCGCTCAAGGTTAGTGCGTCAGCGGGACGCATGTTCGATGGACGAACTATTTCCTGATCGGAAGATCCGAATGCTTTGATAATGTCGAGCCCGCGAGCAAGGGATACGACAAAATCGGGCGAATCGGCAAATGATTCGGGTAACTCCTTTTTAGGCACTTGGGTTAGTTAATAATCAGAGTTAAAGGAACGCGATCCGCCAGAGTGTTCGGTATACGAACGCTCTCGATTCTTACTCGAAAACCATCCGTCGTGCAACCGAATTTCGATAGACGCGGTAGGGCGAGGACTTCGGCGAGCTCAGTCGAGCCGCTCCCGACTCCGCCCCTGATCCCCTTTGCTGCGTCGGACCAGCAGGAGCGCGTGACATCATCAAAGGGCAGGACGGCGTCACGTCCCACGGACGCGACGAAGCGCGTCCCTACCGAACGATTCGGTAGGGCCAAGTTTCACCTTGGCCTTGTGGCGTGCGTTTACGCAGTTCGTGGTGTTGCGCTTGACAAGAGGGTTGGCCTCATTTAGTCTGCTTCCGGACAACTGTTCGGTGTACGAACAAATCGAGCTCGGCTCAACTTCAGCTATGCAATCCGTCTCCCCCAAAACCACGGCCGCGGATATTACCGAGGCAGCGCTCCGATCATTCGATGGTGCTCCCAATCCGCGTATTAAATTGTTGCTCCAGGCGGCTGTCAGGCATCTGCACGCTTTCGCTACCGAGACCAATCTCACTGCCAACGAACTCATTGAGTTAGCCGAAATTTTGACCGCAGCCGGTCAGATCTCCGACGCCAGTCGTCACGAATTTCTCCTGATGAGCGACGTCATGGGTCTAACGATGGTGGTTGATTACAACACCAATAAGAAGCCGGACGGCGCGTTTGAGAGTAGTGTGCTCGGACCATTTTATCGAGCCGATGCTCCGTGGATTGAGCTGGGCGGCGATATCTGCCGGCAAAGCGATATGGGTACACCGGCGCTCATATCAGGACGGGTGGTGTCTATCGATGGCAGCCCGGTTCGCGATGCGGTGCTGGACATCTGGCAAACCCCGGCCAATGGAATGTACGAGAACACTGATCCCTCACAGGTGGAATTCAATTGTCGGGGCCGATTGCGTGCGGCTGACGATGGTAGTTATCGATTTTGGACAGTGAAACCTGTGCCTTATCCGATACCAAAAGATGGACCAGCCGGACTAATCTTGAACGCCGCAAAGCGTCACAACATGCGAGCGGCTCACGTGCACGTGATTGTCGAGGCACCGGGTCATGAGAAGGTTATTAGCGAACTATTCGTCAATGGCGACCCATACCTCGGCAGCGACGCAGTGTTTGGAGTGAAAAATTCGCTCATCGCTAACTTTGTGCTGCATGAGTCGGCCGACGATACCGAGAAGTATGGTCGCCCGGTTCCCTTTTTTACGGCCAACTACGACTTCGTCCTGGTACCGGGCGAGGCTCCGGAGGAAGTTAAGTTCTCGGCCGGGCGCGCCTGATCAAGAAGCTGTCATGGCAAGAATTCTTCTACTCTCGCGGGCTGTCTGCAATAAAAGAGTAATGAGCAATTGCGTCGGGAGTTAGCATGACCGTGGAATACTCGGCCGATGAGATTATGACTATTTCGGCGGCAAGAATGCTGCGTAATGGCGCGGTTTGCTTTGTCGGAATCGGATTACCGTCGAAGGCGGCGAATCTGGCGCGGCTGACCCAGGGTCCTGACATTGTCCTGATCTACGAGTCGGGTCCGATCGGAGCCAAACCATCGATATTACCGCTTTCGATTGGTGACGGAGAACTCTCGGCCACAGCCGACACAACCGTATCGACGAGCGAGATCTTTACTTTCTGGCTGCAAGGAGGACGCATCGACGTGGGCTTTCTAGGTGCGGCTCAGATCGATCGCTTTGCTAACATCAATACTACTGTCATCGGACAATATGACAAACCCTCCGTGCGATTGCCGGGAGCAGGTGGTGCTCCGGAAATTGCCGGCTCGGCCGGAGAGGTCTTGATCATCCTGCGGCAGAGTCTCAAGACATTCGTTAAGCAACTGGATTTCATGACCTCTGTCGGCCACGGTGACGGTGGAGATTACCGGAAGCGGAACGGCTTGAGGGGCCAGGGCCCCGTTGCGGTGATTAGCGATCTTGGAATCCTTGAGCCCGATGGCCTTTCGAAGGAGCTCACTCTGACCAGTCTGCATCCCGCAGTCACGCTAGATGAGGTGCGGGCAGCGACTGGCTGGGATCTCAAAGTTTCGCCCGATCTGCGAATGACGCCGGCACCTACTTCGGATGAACTGTTAGTACTGCGCGAGTTGGAGCGGCGAACCACGTTGGCTCACAGTTCAGAGTCACTATGAAGGCGGAAGAAATAATTTTGGCCCGACGTATGTCAATTCGGCTGCTGCTTAACGGCGCGCCACGAACAGCTAACCCCGTGAACAAATGAAAGCCATTGCAGAAGAACCCGTAAAATCTCAGAAAGCATCTGTACCGCTCACCGGGAGGGAATATCTCGAAAGTCTAAATGACGGCCGTGAAGTGTGGATTTACGGCGAGAAGGTGAAGGATGTGACCAAACATCCAGCCTTCCGCAACTCCTGCCGGATGATCGCACGACTGTATGATGCGCTCCATGATCCGGCCAAGAAGGACATCTTGACGATGCCGACCGAAGATGGAGGATTTACGCATCGATTCTACCGAGCACCCAGAGATGTAGAGGAGCAGGTTGCTAGTCGGGATGCGATCGCGGAATGGGCTCGGACCACCTACGGCTGGATGGGTAGATCGCCGGACTACAAGGCCTCGTTTCTCGCAACACTGGGAGCGAATAATGATTTCTATAAGCCGTTTCACGAGAACGCTAAGCGGTGGTACAACAAGGCACAGGAGCGGACCTATTTCCTCAACCACGCGATCATCCATCCACCGGTCGATCGTGACAAAGCGCCGGATGAAGTCGGGGACGTCTATGTGCATGTCGATGAGGAAACCGACGGTGGCGTTATTGTGAGCGGTGCCAAGGTGGTAGCAACCGGATCGGCCCTTACGCACTACAGCTTTATTGCCCACCATGGTGCGGTTCCACTGCAGACGAAAAAGTTTGCCATTGTGTTTGCAATTCCCACCAGCGCGCCTGGGCTAAAATTTATTTGTCGCGGATCCTATGAATACGCGGCGAACCTGGTTGGCAGCCCATTCGATTATCCGCTTTCCAGCCGGTTGGACGAGAATGATGCCATCCTTATCTTAGACCGCGCATTTATTCCTTGGGAAGACGTGTTTATCTACGGTGACGTAGAAACCGCTAACAATTTCTTTCCTAAGACCGGTTTCATTCCGCGGTTCCTGATGCATGGCTGCACGCGTCTGGCTGTGAAACTGGATTTCATTACCGGACTTTTGCTGAAAGCAGTAGAGGCGACTGGCTCGAAGGATTATCGGAGTGTTCAGGCCAATATTGGTGAGGTCATCGCCTGGCGAAATTGTTTCTGGGGTTTGAGCGAGGCCATGGCGCGTAATGCGAAGCCTTGGACCGAGGGAACGGTTCTGCCGGATACGGCAGCAGCGCAGGCTTACCAAATTCTTTCAACCGAGGCCTACCCGGCAATCAAACACTTGGTCGAGAAAACGGTTGCGAGCGGCCTGATCTATCTCAATTCGCACGCTTCGGATTTCCAAGTGCCGGAGCTTCGAGTGTATCTCGATCGTTTTGTCCGAGGATCGAATGGGTACGGCTCCGAGCAGCGAGTGAAACTATTAAAGTTGTTGTGGGATGCGATCGGCAGTGAGTTTGGTTCGAGGCACGAACTATATGAAGTTAACTATACCGGCAACCATGAAGATATCCGACGGCAAGCGCTTTCGTATCTGAATGCTAGTGGCATAGCCGACGAGTTGAAGGCTTTTGCTGAATCGGCGATGGCGGAATACGACCTGAACGGGTGGACGGCTTCCGATCTGATTACGCCAACTGACGTCAACGTTATCGGGAGAAATCGGCAGGGAAGCACTCACTAGAGCAGCGCACTGAAATGAGACTCCTTCATAGTATAGACGAGCTGGCATTGGTTCCGGGGCCAACGCATCTCGCAATTGGGTTTTTCGATGGAATCCACCTGGGGCATCAAGCGGTGATCGGTCGAGTGGTGCGGAATGCTCGGCGGAGCGGAGGAAGCGCTGTTGTGGCCACCTTCGATCCGCATCCACTTCGGGTGCTACGGCCGGGAAAGGCGCCGCGTCTTTTGATGAAGCCGCTACAGAAGAGGCGACTGATCGAGGAACTCGGCGTGGACGCCCTGTTGACGATTACGTTTACTCGTCAGTTTGCAAAGACTCCTCCAGAACGCTTCATTCAGGGGCTTCACCATGCCGCCAATGAACTCTGCGAGATTTGCGTGGGAGAAGGTTGGCGTTTTGGAGCAAATCGATCGGGAGAAACGGGTCTGCTCAACGTAATTGCGGAGCGTCTCGGAATTAAGCTGAGCGCCGAATCGTCTATTTTGATCGATAATGGAGTGGTTAGCAGCACTCGGGTGCGCCGAGCGTTACGTGGCGGTGACTTAAGTACAGCCGCGCGGCTGCTCGGCAGACCGTTTGCGCTCTGGGGTATTATCGCGACCGAGGGCGCCGCCCTCTGGGCGAAGGAGATCCAAGACATGGAGGGTCGGGCAGAAGACGGGGCTGAGTTTAGTGAGCTTGTTTTTTGATATGTCTCATCTTGAATCAATTATTCCACCGCTGTTCAAAAAAACGTTGGGACAATGGGCCAGCGGTGTGACAATCATCACCACACTGCGAGAAGGTATTCCTCATGGCATGACCGCTAGTTCGTTTAGCTCTCTTTCGCTCGATCCTCCCCTGGTCCTCGTATCGGTAGACCAACGAGCTCGACTCCATCAGTTGTTGCCCGAGATCGGCCGATATGGAGTCAGCATCCTCGCAAAAGGCCAGGATCCTTTGTCTACGCATTTTGCCGGCCGTCCCAGTGAAAGCTTACAAATTCCGTGGGTAGAGGCAGAGGGCTTGCCATTTCTCGATGGCGCAGTTGCTCACCTCGCGTGTGATGTATTTGAGGCTGTCCCTGCCGGGGATCACATCATCTATATCGGGCGCATCACCCATGCCCAAGCCTGGCCTGACCGCCAGCCACTGCTCTATCACTGCGGGAAATACGTATCTCTCAGTGCCATCTAAGCATCAACTCTCTTCTGCTCGCCAATCCAAAAGCAATGAGTGACCTCAGAAAAATCCCATCCCGTGCGCCGGCGAGTGCCGTATATGCCGGAACGTTTGACGCTGAGTACGATATTGTTGTTGTCGGCGGTGGCGGTGCGGGTTTACCGGCCGCGCTCTTTGCCCGATGGTTAGGCAATTCCGTCGGGCTTCTGGAAAAAGCTGCCGAGTTAGGCGGGACCGCACGCAAGGCGGCGTTCTGGTATTGGGTTCCTAATAACCAGAAGATGCGTGAACTTGGAATCGTCGATAGCAAAAGCGATTTTCTCCGCTATGTGGCCAGGCTCTCTCGTCCGCAAAGCTATAATCCGGAAGATCCTCATCTTGGGTTGAGCGAATGGGAATACGCCATGTGCGAAGCGATTTATGACAGCGCTTCGCCGGCTACTGAGCTCTTGAGCGAACGCGGAGCTTTGCCCTATCGGCACTGCGCCGCGGTTCCAGACTATTGGGCCGAACTACCGGAGGACAAGGCGCCACGTGGTCGAGTGCTCTTGCCCGAGGCCGCTTGCGACTCGATGTCGGACGGCGGCAAGGTAGCGATTGGTACTCTGTCAGCAGCTGCCACACGGGATGGAGTTGATATTCGGACCGGCCATCGGGTGCAACGTGTCGTATGGAATCAGGCAGGAGAAGTGGTTGGAGTGGAAGCGACCACGAGCGAAGATACCCTGGTTCGAGTCAGGGCGCGCAAGGCAGTGATTTTTGCCACCGGCGGCTTTACCCATAATCCCGAGCTTCGCCGCAACTTCCTGCACGCGCCGGTTTATGGTGGTTGCGCTGCTCTCACTAACGAAGGCGACTTTATATACATCGCCAGTGCCGTGGGCGCGCAGCTTCGAAATATGAACTACGCTTGGATGTGTCCGGTCTCCCTGGAGAAGGCTGTCGCTAAAGCGCCTGATCTCTCTGGGATGTTTTCTGTTGCCGGCGATTCGATGATCTGGGTCGACAAAACCGGGCGTCGCGTGGTCAACGAAAAACTAGCCTACAACGAGCTTGCTCAAATTTTCTTTCAATGGGATGCGGCCAAGGCAGAATATCCGTACTTGCTATTGATTGCCATCTGGGACCAGCGCAGCCAGGATCATTCTGCCAGCAATGAGTATGGTCGCCTTATCGTACCGCCCGGCACGGACGACACTCATGTGATCCGTGGCAACACCTGGGGGGAACTCGAACAGGAGATTAGTAACAGGTTGCTGCGGTATGCCAGTGTCAGCGGCGGCGTTCAGTTGTCGGGCGACTTTTTAGCGAACCTCAAAGGAACAGTGGGACGATTCAACCAATTTGCCAGGACCGGCCGCGACGAGGATTTTCGCCGAGGAGAGCGGCTGGTCGAACAGTTATTTAACGGTGTCGTGAAGGAGGAGCCGGAGCGAGTAAATCCGACCATGTACCCAATGAGTGATCAAGGACCCTACTATGCGGCGCTAGTAACCGGTGGAACCCTCGACACCAAAGGTGGACCGAAAACCACGCCGAACGGTCAGGTAGTTGATGATCAGGATAAACCCATTCCGGGTCTGTATGGCGTTGGCAACTGTGTCGCATCAGCTTCTGGTCGCGCTTACTGGGCGGGTGGTGCGACATTGGGACCAATCATCGCGTTCGCCTACCGCGCCGCCCACGCCGCTCACGCCGAGCAGCTAAAAGAAGTTGATTTGGTGGAGGAATTTCAAATCCGGCAACCATCGGTGACCAATTAACAACTCCAACCAATTAACCATTCTATGGCACTCGTCCGCGAAACCATGACCGATGAGCAACGGAAGTCCGTTGCAACCGAATACCTGAAAGCATTCGACCACGGTGGTGTGACTTCTACCGGCGGAAGTATCCTGGACCTTTTCGCCGAAGACGCTCAAGTGTATTTTCCGAAGTGGGGATTGGCCAGTGGAAAAGAACAGATTGGTAAATTGTTTGGTGATGTGGGGAAAACAATTAAATCAATCGAGCACCATTATTCTCATTTTAATTGGATTTTTTCTGGCAGGGACGTGGTGGTGTGTGAAGGGACCAGCCACGGCGAGCATCAGGATGGAACCTGGCGAGCCGGCGTGCCCGAGTGGGGGGCTGGACGGTGGTGTGATGTTTTTGAAATCAGCGATTGGAAAATCCAACGAGTATTTATCTATCTTGATCCGGACTATGCAGGAAAGGATACGAGCCGATATCCGTGGCTCGGGAAACCCTAAGAAACGGGAGCGCTAACCGGAGCTGGCCCGGGGTCGTTCGTCACGCGCCGCGGCTCGGGCGGCCGCCGTCGTTCCGCGGACGCGGAACTATGGCGCCCCTGCGAGCCCGACGTAGCAAGGGGTAACAGGGGCGGAGTCGGGAGCCTCGCCCTACCGTATGTGCACGAATCTTATCGAGCATCCGTTCGAGCTTTGCGAATCTCGCGCCATATGGATTCTTTTACATACATCTCGGTGCTGCTCTCGATCGTTCTAGGCCTTGCAATCACGCAAGTCCTGCTAGGGTTGCGCGCTCTCATACTGACCAGGGCAAAAGTGAAGTTGTATAGCACGACACTGATATGGGCAGCAATTGCGCTCCTGATTCCGATTCAAGCCTGGTGGGCAGACTTCTCCATGCGCAGGAATGCCAACTGGACATTTTTCGCACTCCTCGTCGTCATGCTGCAAGCGATCAGTATCTACATGATCACCGCGCTGGTTTTGCCGGACATCAGCGGCGAGGACTTCGTCGATCTTCGGGAACACTTTTTCGCACACCGAACCTGGTTGTTCGGTGCGATGGTTTGCAGTGAGGTATTCAGCCTGGCAAAGACTCTGACGCTTTTTGGGCATCTGCCCAATCTTGTTGATAGCGCGTTTGAACTCACGTTTTGCGCGGCTGCGATCGCCGGAGCCGTCACCCGGAATGTGTGGTTCCACAGGGTGTTAGCTCCTGCAGGTGGTCTATTGATTGCTGTCTATATAGCGCTTCTGTTCGCACGGCTGTAGATGTTTCTCATTGGAAGTTAGCGGGCAAACAGCGGCGAAGCCGAGACAGATGATGGCCTACACTTGCGCGAAGCCGCCATCCACGAACAATTCCGTTCCCGTGATGTAGCTGCTGTCGTCGGATGCGAGAAAGACCACGGCTTGCGCGATCTCATTGGATGTACCGAGCCTGCCGAGTGGAACAGTGTTCTGAATCATCTTCAAGCGTTGCTGACCCGTTTCTGAGGAAGCCAGGAGGTCACTCAGTCCGGGTGTGTCAATGGAGCCTGGGCTCACCGCGTTCACGCGAATGCGGCGAGGCTTCAAGTCGGTTGTCCATGTCCGCGCGAACGAACGCACAGCGGCTTTGGTGGCGCTATAAACACTATTCGACGAGAGCCCTTTGCTCGCCACGATGGACGCATTCAGGATGATAGAGGCACCATCCGGCATCAGCGGAAGCGCCTTCTGCACCGTGAAGAGCAGCCCTTTCACATTGATGTTGAAGATCGAGTCATAGAGCTCCTCACTGATCGTCCCTAACGGGGCATACTTCGCGATACCGGCATTTGCGAACACAATATCGAGCCTCCCCTTCTCCCGCTTGATTTGGGCGAAGAGGCGATCAAGATCGCCCAGGTTCGACACGTCTCCTTGGACGCCGGTTACATTTTCCCCGATCGCTTTTACTGCCGCAGTCAACTCCGGATCACGGCGTCCCGTTATGAAGACGTATGCGCCTTCGTTCACAAACTGCTTGGCCGTCGCCAGGCCAATGCCGCTATTGCCGCCGGTAACGAGGGCAATTTTTCGCTCAAGCTTACCCATCTATTTCTCCTGTGTTATCACTTCCGTGCGCGGCTCAATGAACCGGCTCTTCCCTCCGCAATCGATGCGAGATTACACTTTGCTTTTTCTGTTTTGGAACTCGGGCAAAGATCTTCATGATCACCGAGAAAAATACCGGAGTAAGAAAGATCCCAAAGAAGGTCACTCCGATCATTCCAGCAAAGACGGCTGTACCCAATGCCTGATCCATTTCGGCTCCCGCCCCTTGAGCGATCACTAACGGCAAGACACCAAGAATGAAAGCAAACGAGGTCATCAGGATGGGGCGCAAACGCAACCGGGCAGCTTCCGCCGCAGCCTCGATTCGCCCTTTCCCGGATGACATCTGCTGCCTGGCAAACTCTACGATCAAGATCGCATTTTTAGAGGCCAGTCCCACAAGAACGATGAATCCGATTTGCGTGAAGATATTGTTGTCCTGTCCTCGGAAATAGACTCCAGCCATGGCCGACAATAAGCACATGGGAACAATCAGAATGACCGCCAACGGCAAGGACCAGCTCTCGTACTGCGCAGCCAGCGCCAAAAACACGAACAAGACACAAAGAGGAAAGATGAAA
>Ga0213872_10001564_pt1 | contig 14608 bp, 12 predicted proteins | sample VelepicomBERX_R2_FD_160071 | JGI IMG/M metagenome (GOLD analysis project Ga0213872, IMG submission 160071) | Rhizosphere microbial communities from Vellozia epidendroides in rupestrian grasslands, the National Park of Serra do Cipo, Brazil - RX_R2 | ecosystem: Host-associated > Plants > Roots >...
ATGCGGGCGACGCTTTTGGTGAGGCGCAGGCGCTTCGACTGAGTCGGCTTTACGTCGAGCAGGCGACGGAGGCGATTGCGCAGATTGGGTGTGCGACTGATGTAGGGTTCGGCGCGGTCGTCAGCCGCGAAAAGCGCGAAGACGGCGGCGCGGGCGGGGATTTCGGCCCAAGTAGGGTTGCCCGGATCAAAAGCTACGGATGAGGAGAGCAGTGTCACTAGTCTGAGACTACTCTCTCGGGACTACTCTCCCGCAATAGTCATGCCGTCGATGCGCAGCGTGGGAGATGCGACGGCGCCGCGGAATACAAGGTCGTCTCCGATGGCAGTGATGTTCTGGAACATCTGCTGGAGGTTGCCGGCGATGGTGATCTCCTGCACCGGGTACGTGAGTTGGCCATTCTCGACCCACAGGCCGGATGCTCCGCGGGAATAGTCGCCGGTTACGAGATTGACACCCTGTCCAAGCAACTCAGTGACGTAGAGGCCGGACTGAACGCCTGAGAGAATCTCCTCGGGAGGTGTGCTGCCGGCAACGAGGAAGAGATTTCCAGCGCCCGTTCCGGGGTTTCCAGCGAGGCCGCGCGAGGCATTGCTGGTGCTCTTCATTCCGAGCTTGCGGGCGGTGTAGGTGTTGAGCAGGTAGTTGGTAAGCACTCCACGCTCGACGACGACGGTACGTCGCGAAGGCAGCCCCTCGCCATCGAAAGGCGAAGTGCCGAAGCCTCCGATGATCGTGTGGTCGTCGATAACGGTGACCGATGAATCGGCGATCTTTTCGCCAAGGCGACCGGCGAGGAAGGAAGCGCCACGATAAATCGCGTCTCCGCTGGCGGCTTCGAAGATGGAGCCTATGAGCGAGCGGGCAATCTCGGGCGCGAAGACGATGGGCGTCTGCTGAGTTTTGACACGCCGCGCGTCCAGACGGCGGAGGGTGCGGCGGGCGGCTTCGGCACCTACGGATTCGGGAGTATCGAGCTTCTTGAGCGAGCGTGCATAAGTGTACCAGTAGTCGCGCTGCATCTCGCCGTTTTTACCGATGGCGATAGGTGTAGCTGAGATGGAGCAGGAAGATGCGCGGTATTCTCCGGTGAATCCGCGAGAGTTGGCGAAGACTTTGCGGCCGGTGTAGGCGTCAAAATTGCCCCCGTCGCTGTTTGTGATCCGGCTGTCAGAGGCGAGCGCAGCGGCTTCGGCCCGGCGGGCATATTCAATGCGCTCGGCGGTCGGCAACGAGTAGACATCCTCGTCGTAGAGCTTCAGGTCGCCTTCGAGCTTCCCGAACTCGCTCGCATCGGCGAGACCAGCGAAGGGGTCTTCGGAAGTGACGTGGGCGAGCGCGATCGCTCCGCTGACCAGATGCTCGACGCCGTCCGTGCTGAAGTCGCTTGATGAAGTGCTGGCAACACGATGGCCGTTGGGAGTGGCGATGAGGACCCGAAGCCCCATGCCGCGCGAGCCAGATTCTTTCAGGGTCTCGACCTCGCCCATGCGGACGGTCGTCGAGAATTCGTCGCCTTCGCGGATTGTGACTTCGGCGTCGGAGGCTCCGGCTTTAAGCGCCCTGGAGACGATGTCGGCGGCGAGGGATTGGAGGTCGGCGGTGGGAAGTGCTACTGTGCTCATCGTCCAGTGCCACCTACTGTCATCTTGTCGAGCTTGACTGTCGGCATGCCGACGCCGACAGGGACGCTCTGGCCGTCTTTGCCGCAGGTTCCGATGCCCTCGTCGAGCTCGAGGTCGTTGCCGACCATGGAGACATACTTGAGGGCTTCAGGACCGTTACCGATCAGGGTCGCGTCACGAACAGGCGCGGTGATTTTACCGTCTTCGATCAGGTACGCCTCGCTGGCCGAGAAGACAAATTTGCCGCTGGTGATGTCGACCGAGCCTCCCCCAAAATTGACGGCGTAGAGACCGCGCTTGACGCTGCGCAGGATATCCTCGGGGGCGTCATCGCCGGCGAGCATGTAGGTATTGGTCATGCGCGGCATGGGGATCTGCTGATAGCTCTCGCGACGGCCATTACCTGTATAGGGCATGTCCATGAGGCGCGCGGAGAGCTTATCAGTGAGATAGCCCTTGAGAATACCATTTTCGATGAGAACGGTTTCGTGTGTTGCGGAGCCTTCGTCATCGACGTTAAGTGAGCCACGGCGACCGGGCATGATGCCGTTATCGACAACCGTGACTTTGGAGCTAGCTACAGGGCGGCCGATCAGGCCGGCGAAGGCTGATGTCTTGCGGCGGTTAAAGTCGGCCTCGAGGCCGTGTCCCACAGCTTCGTGCAGCAGGACGCCGGGCCATCCGGGGCCGAGCACGACTTCCATCTCGCCGGCGGGGGCGGGTACGGCGCCTAGTTGAAGGATCGCCTGACGCGCAGCCTCACGCGCGAAGTGCTCGGGCGTCTTCTCGGTCTGGAAGAGGTCGATTTCGACGCGTCCTCCTCCGCCGGATGTGCCGCGAGCGGTACGATCCTCGCTTTTAGCAAGTACGAAGACATTCAGACGGGCGAGGGGCTGGGTGTCGCTGGCAAAGGTTCCATCGGAGGCAGCGATGAGAATGCGGCGCAACTCGTCGGAATAGCTGGCGCGAACCTGGGTGATGCGTGGATCATAGGCGCGAGCGGCCCGGTCGGCGCGCATGACGAGATCAAGCTTGGCGGAGAGGTCGCTGTCGAGGTCGACAGCTGGAGCCGGATAAAGGCTGGGCGCTTTTGTCTGGGTAAAGCCCTGGACGGGCTGCTTCGCGGGACCGCTGGCAATGAGGGCGGCGGTGCGAGCCGCGCGGAGCAGGCGGTCGGGCGAGAGGTCGTCCGTGTAGGCGTATCCTGTGCGCTCTCCGCTGACAACGCGGACACCGCAGCCGGCGCTGACGCCCTGGCTGGCGGTCTTGACGAGTGATTCGTCGATGCCGATGGCGGTAGAGGCGATGGACTCGAAGTAGAGGTCAGCGTAGTCGCCTCCGGCGGACAGAGCTTCGCCGAGGCAGCGCTCGAGGAGACGCTCGGTGATTCCGAACTTGTCGAGAAAATACTTTTTGTGTTGTGGAACATCCTCGGCGGGAGATGGCGGGAGTGTCATAGTTGTCTAAATTTTAGATGAAGGGGTAGGCCCTTTCGGTTCAGGGCGGGGCGAGCATAGAGTCTCAAGTAACTTCGGATATTCCTCCCGGGAATTCACGGGGATTCACAGCCGGGCCTTGCTAACATCGGCTCATATATGAAGACAATTGTTTTGCTCTGTGCGGTGCTGGCATTTTCGGCATCGGCGTTCGCCTCGACGCATCACCACCATCGTCACCACCACTACCACCATCACTCGTAAGCCTGTCGGGCGTGTCAAAGTCGTTCAGCACGCCCGGACGCATTGATCTGAATCGACAACTCGCGTTGAGCGAGGTTTATTTTCTGGCATTTACGACCAATGTTAAAATCCTGCCTTTTCAAAAGCCCGCTTTCGGGGCAAGCTAAGTCGTAAGAGTTGAATATGGCGACCCAAACGGTTCTCGATTCACGCTACCCGATCGGCATGTTTGAGCGTCCGGAGGTCCTCGATGCTCAGCAGCGCAGCGCCTGCATAGCCACGCTTTCTGCTCTGCCGGAAAACCTGCGGGCCGCTGTTTACGGCATGAATGACTCGCAGATTGACACTCCCTATCGCAAAGGCGGCTGGACTGTGCGACAGCTAGTGCATCACGTCGCCGACAGCCATATGAATGCGTGTGTGCGGACACGGCTGGCCCTGACGGAAGACTGGCCGACGATTAAGCCATACGACGAAAAGCTCTGGGCGGAGTTGCCCGACGGAAAGACCCTGCCGGTTGAGGTGTCGCTCGAACTGCTTGAGGCGCTGCACCGGCGATGGGTTGCACTGCTCGAGTCGCTAACGGAGGGACAGTGGAAGCGCGGGTATAACCATCCGGAGAGCGGTCGGCATACCCTGGAGGAGGTGGCGGCTCTCTATGACTGGCATTCACGCCATCATGTGGCCCACATTACCTCGTTACGAAAGAGTAGAGGCTGGTAGCATTTCACTTGCTACGCGACTTCCCTGCCACACATGATCGTGGCAATGCCCCGAGCCACAACGGAACTTCCCACCGCTGAGCTGGCGCGGGAACTCGAGGATTTCCTGGCCGAGCATCCGGGGGCGGCCATCCTTGAAGACGGCCGCGTAATTTTTGATATGCGATCGGCGCGCTATTCCCTTTCGACAGAACAGGGCCGCTGCCTGCTGCACCTCTGGTCGGAGGAGCGAAACCTGGTCCGCAGAATCAGTGCTCTCGAGCACCGGAAGGCTTCGTTGCGGCTGGAAACCAGGCGGTTTGGTCAAACGAAGGCGCAGATGCTGGAGCTGGTTGATAACAGCGACCGACGTCCTGCTTCGACGCGCGACGCGACGCGGTCGAAATACCTTCAGGTGCTGGAGCGGGTTCTGCGGAGAAGTTTTCACGGGTGGACGGCCGATGGCTTTCGTACAGCAGCGGATCTGGAGCACAGCTTCGGCCCGGCGTACGCGCGCGGGGTGCTGACCCGTGGGACATCGGCCTGGAGTGTCATCGCGGTGAACGCGCAGGAGTCGCAAGCTATTATCGACGGGATACTCACACTTGGAATCTTGTGGCTTGCATATTGCCGCGAGCGCGGCGAAGGACGGCGATTTTATGAAGGCGTGAAGATTGTTGTTCCTCCGGGAAAGGGCAGAACGACCTGCACGCGCATTCCATGGCTGCACGACGCGGCAAAGTGGGAAGTTTGTGAACTGGATGAGCGCGCCGAATTGCTGACGCCGCTCGATGTACGTGATGCCGGCAATGTTCAGGCGGAACTGGTCCATGCGTTCAATCCGCAGTCAGCGCTTGAGCGCTTTGCGCCCCAAATCGATCGTGTGCTGGGGCTGCTAAATCCGGGTCTGCAGGCAGTGACCGAAGTTCAGGCACGAAGCGCCACAGAGATCTCGTTCGCACTGCACGGGCTGGAGTACGCGCGAATCCGGCATGGACTGGCGCCGGGGTCTTTTGCACGACAGGACCTGATCACGTTCGGAGCGGGCGCGAACGAAACCCCGCTCGCCGGGGAGACCGCGAGCCTGTTTCAAGAGCTGACGCAGAGGCTCTTTGAGCATCGGCAAGCGAGCGGATCGCGGCGGAATCCGGTCTTCCGGCTGCAGCCGGAGCGATGGCTGGAATCGGCGCTGCGGAGGGATATCGGCGAGATCGAGCCGATGCTTCGCGCCGATATTGTTTACTCGCAGGTTCCGGCGTTCGCGGCGGGAGATCGCGGCATGCTCGATTTGCTGACGGTAACCCGCACGGGGCGTCTGGCGGTACTGGAACTCAAGGCCGACGACAGCCTTCACCTTCCCCTGCAGGCTTTGGATTACTGGTCACGGGTGCGGCAATTGCAGCGCGAAAATGCATTTCAGACGCATGGATATTTCCCAGAAATGGAGCTATCCGACGAGCCGCCGCTGCTGTACCTGGTTGCTCCGATTTTGAGGATCCACCCGTCTACCGACGTGGTCCTGCGGCATCTCTCGCCTGAGGTGCAGTGGGAGCTGATCGGCCTGAACGAAGACTGGCGCGCGCGCAGAAGGGTAATCCTGAGGAAGCGCGGACTGGCCGTCCAGGCACACACCCCTTCGGCGCAAATGCTGCGATCCTAGCTGTCCTCTACTCGGCTGTCCTCTACTCGACGTGGTAGTTCGGGGCTTCGCGAGTGATGATCACGTCGTGGACGTGGCTCTCGCGCAGGCCAGCATTGGAAATACGCACGAATCGAGACCGGGTTTGCATCTCCTCGATGGTGGCGCAGCCGAGATAGCCCATGCCGGAGCGGAGTCCGCCAACAAGCTGGTACACCATAGCCTCAAGGGGTCCGCGATGAGGTACGCGGCCTTCGATGCCCTCCGGGACAAACTTGGCGAGCCGGTTCTGGTTGCTCTGTTCGCGAGAGACAACGCTCTCCTGCCGGCCGGTTTCGCCGCCGATGTCCTGCGAACCCTGAAAGTAGCGCTCACCGGAGCCCTGCGCCATGGCGCTGAGCGATCCCATGCCGCGATAGGCTTTGAAAGAGCGGCCCTGGTAAAGAATGGTCTCGCCGGGACTCTCGTCGACTCCTGCGAAGAGCGAGCCGATCATGACCACGCTCGCCCCTGCCGCAATGGCTTTCGCTACATCGCCTGAATATTTGATGCCGCCATCGGCGATGATCGGGATATCGAATTCCCTGCCTGCGCGGTATGCCTCGCTGATGGCCGTGATCTGCGGCATGCCGGCGCCGGTGACCATACGCGTCGTACAGATCGATCCGGGTCCGATGCCGACCTTCACGGCGTCGGCGCCCGCCTCGATGAGCGCCTTGGCGCCCTCGTACGTGGCGATGTTGCCAGCAAGCAGGCCTACGTCCGGAAATTGCTTCTTCACCTGACGCACCGCATCGAGAACCCGAGACGAGTGTCCATGCGCCGAGTCGATCGCCAGCACATCCGCGCGATTCCGGACCAACTCAGCCGCGCGTTCGAGGTAATCTCCGGTGGCGCCGACCGCGCCGCCCACGCGCAGGCGCCCCTTCTCGTCCTTTGAAGCGTTGGGATATTTCAGTTTCTTCTGGATGTCCTTGACGGTGATGAGGCCCTTCAGCTCGTAATCGCCGTTGACGACGAGAAGCTTTTCGACACGGTGCTGATGGAGGATGTGCTCGGCTTCTTCGAGCGTGGTGCCCACGGGTACTGTGATGAGGTTCTCCCTGGTCATCACGTCGCCGATGGGAATGTCGGTGCGGGTCTCGAAGCGCAGGTCGCGGTTGGTGAGAATGCCGACCAGCCGCTTGTCCTTGGTCACCGGAACGCCGGAGATTTTGTAGCGGCGCATGACTTCCAGAGCATCGGAAATGGGCCGGTCCGGCGATATGGTTACCGGATCGACGATCATTCCGCTCTCGGAGCGCTTGACCTTGTCCACCTCACTCGCCTGCTGATCGGGTGTGAGATTGCGGTGGATAATGCCGAGACCTCCCTGTTGTGCCATGGCAATGGCCAGACGGGATTCGGTTACGGTGTCCATCGCGGCACTGAGCAGAGGTGTGTTCAGCAGAATGCTTTTCGTGAGCCGGGTCTGGGTGCTCACATTCGCGGGAACCACATCGCTATAGGCGGGTACGAGAAGTACGTCGTCGAATGTCAGGGCTTCAGGGAGAGGGAGCTCGATCATGGTCTGAATTAAGAATGGATGCGCCAGCGCCAGCGACGGATTCAGGGACTGCCGCCACGAGGCTTCTGGGTATTTTAGTGCAATTTCGGTACTTGGCCGGTTCCCAAGCGACGAATTCCGCTTCATGGATATTGACAAGGGTTGCTCGCGGCGGTTTTGATACGGCGTTCGACACTGGAGGAAAAGTTGATGATTCTGCTCAGGTTGCAACCGACGAAGTTGGTTGCAGCAGCTGTTTTAGCTTTGGTCCTGGTATTGTTTTCGCAGCCTGCCCGTGCTCAACAGACCGATGTTCCGCAATACGACATCTTCAACGGATTCAGCTATTTCGAAACACCATCACTCAACCTGGCAGAGAGAGGCTACCACCTGCAGGTGGGACGCAATCTGAGGAGCTGGCTCGCCGCGGGTTTCGACTATTCCGTCGTTAGCGGGCACAATTCCCTGACGCCAAATCAACTGAAGCCGTCACTTCAGCAACAGCTCGAGATGGAAATTGAATACCTGATCTCCATCGGTGTATTGCCCCCCGGCTACCAGTTGAGCGTGCCTACAGACGCGTTTTCGCAAACGTTGGCGGCAGGACCTCAATTTGAATACCGGCGATTCGAGAAGGTGACGCTTTTTATCAGGCCATCGCTAGGAGCAATCCGGCAGAGGGTTACACCGCATCCGACCGACCCCTTCGCCGTGCAGGTGGTGAACCAGCTTGCTCCGAAGGGATACAAGGTCGACTGGCAGGGATTTTACGGATTCGGGGGAGGCATTGACTGGAAGGTGACGCGGAATTTTGGGGTGCGCATGCAGAGCGATCTGGTTTACTGGCACCTTTTCAACGATCTACTCGAGAACGGCGGGTGGACGGTGCGATTCTCGGTGGGACCGCAGTTCAGGTTCGGCAGGAACATCCTCGTAGCGAAGCCACACTAACCGCTTGCTGCCATCGCGGAGTGCTCGGGAGCGAACTTTTTGGCGATCGCCTCGAGCTGGCGCAGATGATTGATGTCGTGCCCGCCCATGGTATCAATGATCGTCCGAAAGGTCATGGGGCCACGCTCCGGGTGAGTGACCGGTTTCTTATGCGTCTCGGGAGGAAGAGACCGAATGAGAGCCAGGTTCCAGTTGCGCACCGCGTGGAAGGCCGCGAGCGCATCATGGGTGCCGTAGGCGTCGTAATGGGCGGCCCAGCTCTCCTGATCGAAGGGCTGGATCGTGTGATGGTCCTCGCTAAGGGTCTGGCGCAGGCGAAAACCGAAGGTCAACTCGCAGTCGGCGAGATGACAAACGATTTCGCGGGCGCACCACTTGCCGGGAGCGGGCGGCTGATCGACGCGCTCCGCCCCCAGTTCTTCGAGTATGGCTTCGATCTTCCGCGCGGTTGCTGGAAGAATCTTCAGGGGATCCTGACTACGTAAGAACTCAGCATACGGGTTTTCCTTGCTCATCGGTCACCTCGCGGTTGGCCAAGTATCCCACAGAATCAGGGGTTGCGGGTGTCCCGAAAATGAATCGTTATCGATGGCATAAAGCCGTGCTGCAGTCGACGAAGACGGAGGCGCGCCCATGTGGTGAGAGTAACGTGGTAGCTTGCCGCCGGCTTTGGAGAGTTGCGGCTGTCGTCGAGCCTTCAGGGCGCAAAACGTTCTTTCAAATCTGAGCATCTAAGTTGCTTGCGGAAACAATCCTCCCATGAGGTCTTCGGAAGTGCTTGTCAAGAGCTTTAAGAGTTATGCACGGCGGTGGTCGTTGGTGCTCATTGCAGGGCTATCAGTGCCTGACGCAAGGAGTGCGACCTGCATGACGGCTTCGCAACTCACCGCTGTACAACGGGATATGCTTGCCGACGTTGCACGCAGCATGGTGGGCGAGGTAGAAAGCGGGGACATTGACGGTTTGCGGGCAAATACAATTGCCGTGGTAGCCGCGAACTTCGGCGGTATCGCCTCTACCACCGAGGCGCTCAAGCCGCGGCTCCAGCAAGCGAGCCTGACGGTCGATCATATCTATGTCCTTGATGCCACGCAGGACCAGACGGGAGGCTCTGGTATACAGTTCTTCTGCACTCCGGCATCGTCGTCCATGACGGTGGTACTGAATTTTTCCGACCTGCCGGCGGGTAAATATGCCGTCGCTATTCTGCATGCGACAGGTGTACGCGCGCCGCAGCAGATCGCGTTGGTTTTGAATGAGACGGGAACGAATCAATGGAAGCTGGCAGGGTTTTTCGCAAAGCCAATGACCATGGCCGGGCACGGGGGCGTGTGGTATTGGGAGCAGGCTCGCGACTATTCGCAGAAGAAAATGAACTGGAACGCTTGGTTCTATTACCAGACGGCCGCTTTTCTGCTGGGTCCTGCAGATTTTCTTTCAAGCCCGAACCTGGAAAAGCTCAATCGCGAGGAGGGCCAGGTGCGTCCTGTTGGGCTGCCTGCAGGCGGCCCAACGCCGCTCAATTCTAACGGCTCAGTCTTTCAAGTGATGGGCTACGAGACTTCCGGGGCTCTAGGCGGGCTGGACTTTGTGGTGCACTATTTACCGGATACCAACCAGGCGGCTCAATTGCGGGATCCGGTCGCGGCACGCAAGCAGGCAGTCGAAGTAATGACCGAGCTGTTGGCGGCGCATCCTGAATTGCGTGAGGCATTCCGCGGAATCTGGGTACGCGCAGACCAGGGAAATTCGTCTCTGTTTGCCCTGGAGTTGCCCATGAATGAGATCGCGGCTTCGCCGCCGCATGCTCCAGATTCTACTTCCGCGATGCAATAGCACTACAACCGACGCGATTCCTGGCACCAGTGATTTCAAAAAGAAGAACTCTCAGGCACGCGTGTTTTCTCTTGTGCCACTGCCGATGACGAGTCTTGAGCGTTCTCGAAGCAGAGTTGCATCGAAGCCTGCCTAAGAACGAGGCATTCGACTTCCTCGATCGGAAGCGCTGGTATGACCGTTATGCTGCCCAATAATCTGCTGAGATGCAGGTACGAAGCCCGGCTCGCGTGCAAAAACTCGACAGGATATTCGGGCTTTCGCGCGCGAGCCTGTGCCGGATCTGCATCAAGCAGGTAGCTGATGTCAGGCTTGGGCACAAGGCGCATGATCATCCGGGCATAGGCCCGGGCGGCGGCATTGCGCAAGTCGAGATTGGCTAGCTCGTCGTACGCATACCGGTCGAAGATGATGAGATCTGCATTGGATCTGAGCACCCGGTTCACAACACACCGAAGGGAAATGGAGTCGAGTAAATAAAGGCCGAGCCTAACTGCGGTCATTATGCGTGATCGAACATTTTTATCCCGACGATTGATGGGTGCTTCGGGACTCCCGACGCCTTTGTCCCCTTTGAAGATCGCGTATCCGGCAGTTTCCCGCAACCGGGTGAGAGTGGCGACATCGTCCCAAAATGTGACAACCAGAACCCGCAAACCGGCAGCCGCAGCCATAGTGCGGAGAGCGTGAATCTGCGAGCTTTTTCCGGCACCATCGATTCCCGAGAAGCTCAGAAATCGGGGCCTGCGTATATCGGACTTCGCGTGCATGATCGTCTTGTGTTGGCTCCCAGTTTCTAATGTGGCCGGCTCGAACTGGCGCTGGATAACCCCACGACGGTTCCCACTGCAACACCTGTCGCAACCAGCAAGCCCAGCTTAATCCCGATAGAACTCCGGCGCTTCTGCTTTGAAGGTGCAATGGCAGCCCCGGCGGGGCGCGAAGCTGGAACACCTATCGGCCTTTCGTAGGGCGCGGCCGCAGTGCCCACCGGTTCGCGTGGCGCAGGCTGCTGCTGGACAGGTGATTCCTGCTGGGCAAGGGCTTGTTGACGCTCGGCTGCAGTTGCAGAAGGGGCCGGAGAAGGATCATCGGGGATTTCCTCGACCTGACTCTTCGGCGCAGGGTTCGGGGTCGGTTCGGCGGGCTGGGCTTGACCCTGTCCGCCTTGCTGCGCGGCGGATGCCTGCTGCTGAGGAGTTCCGGCTTCGCCGAATGGCACGGCAAGAGTTAGAGCCAGACAGATTGCAACCGTTCTCCATATCCTACTGGTTGTGACTTTCATAATGTACCTCCGGATTTCACGGGGAACCCTCCGCGTTCAGAGTGGTCGGTCAAGCTGCGCTCTCCGACACGCCCTGCAAATTTTCCGACAGAAAGGCCGGCGACACGGCACCTGCGCCAAACCGATAGAAGCTATCAACCGCCTGAGCCGGAGTGTCAAAAACTTCAAATAGGCGCTTCGCGCGAGTCCTCTCCAATAATTCGCGCGTGGCGGGACCAATGTTAGCGAGCTTTACGTCACCATTACGTTTCATCGCCTCCTCTAGGCAGCGGAGCAGCAGAAGAACCCCGGACTTGTCACACTCGCGCAAGTTGCCACAATCGAGCACAATCCGTGGACGGTCGCCATCCATATGCTTCAGCAAGTCACGAAAGAAGAGCCTCCGCTGCCGCACGTTTAACCTCTTGGGTAGCTGCCTGACAATGACAGGTCGTATCAGCGTCGTCATGTGTTCGTTTTCTTCCCTCAGTTTCCAAATCTGCGAACTAGTTCGGAAGCTTTAAACGGTCATTTGGTTACCCGGAGCTTTCGAGAAGTCGGTCTAACTCCGCTTCAGGATCACGCACCACCTGCATCAAAAGGTTGGTGCCATACCGCACGAGAGTCGCAAGGTTAGTCTTGTACCAGCAACATTGGGCCATCCTGGGCGATAGCCCGCATAAGAACCGCAATTTCTGTACTCTGCTCGGCGATGCGAGCATGGCCGCAACCAGTCTATGATTTCCATCCAAGATGGTCAGCGGTTCGCTCTCATTTAGGCCGATAAGGACGACAGAACCGACAAACACATCCTCTTCCTCAGTAAGGCGGTCGCGAATTGCATTGATTTTCGCGAAAAAGCCTGGGTCTATGACCTTTTCTCGTCTCCGTATGCGCTCGGCAACTTCTGTGACCGAGTAGTTGCCGCAGGCAATCTTCCGCCAGTGGGCCCGGGGGAAGGCTCTGATCTGATCGAGGCTTGCCTCCCGGATTTCAGCTTCGTACCATTCGGTTCCGGCTGGCAGTTCCTTCCATAAAGAAAGATGGCGGATGAATAGAAGCGCGCGACGCTTGGCGTTCTCCGCAGCATCCTCGAGGTTCGGCTTCATGACGATATCGCGCAGCGAGTCTTGGTAATCGCGAAACGCCGGGTTTTCGAAGTCACTCCTAAGAAACTCAGCGATGACCTCGTCTTCCGCTACGCGTCGGATGATACGGATCGGAGCGGATAGCGCAGTGTGGCACCGTCTCGAATATTTGATGGAATCAAGCAAGAATGGCAGCGCTACGACTGCAAGGAGAACAACCATGAGCACCAGCTGCACGACGATGACTTGTTGCAGTGATGAATGGAACCGGCATATCCCGGCAATCACAACTCCACTGAAAGCGAGCTGGACCCAGCTGGTATTGGCTATCTTGTACGACATCTCGTAAGTAATGATGACTACGCTCAGTGAGTAGATAACAGTGGTAATAGCGTATAGTGCCAGGAGGTACGGTAGTCCATGCTTTCCGGTTAATGCGAAGTCTGCTCCGAAGAAGGTTGTCCAGATGCTAGCGGGGGCAATGCGCAACCCTAAAGCCAGAACAGAGCCGACACCGAGCACAAGCAGTAATGATGTGGCAATAACCTTGAGATTCCTTCTCTCCTCCTCTCTGGTACCAGCCACAAGAGGAAACATGCTGTTGACCACCGCCGACGAAAAAGCAAATATTACCCGGCCTACCATGGCAACCGCGGCATATAGACCCGCGAGAGAAGGCACAAAAAAGTGCTTTACGAGGACGATATCGCAATTGTTTATGAGCATCTGTCCGGAAAAGAAGACTATGCCATGCAGTACTTCCCGAATGCCGTCCGGTAGTCGAACGGGATTAGGGACGGGGTACCCCAATTTCGAAGCAGCACTAAGGTAAGCGACGGCAATCGCAGCAGCATTGGCGGCAATGACTCCATGAACGCCCAGTCCAGCGAGAACAAGAAAAAGCGATCCGCCAAACCGCACTGCTCCTTCCAAGACAAGGTTCGTCGCCAGGAAGCGAAATCGGCAGGTGCCCTGGATGAATCCGCGCCGACTCCCCAAGGGGACATAGAATGCCGCCCCGATCGCAAGCAAAGAAATGAGAGCGGGACTGGGCAGCTTCAGGTATGCAGCAATCGGTACTCGAAAGATCAGTAAAGCAACGGCTACGAGGATGCCACATGCCCACGCGCCGCAATGGAGGTGCCGGTACGCGGCAGCCTGACCTTCCCGAGATGTCTGTTGCGCAACCAGCTTCGCAGCAACAATCTGGAAGGAGAGGGTTACTGCAGAAATAAGAATCAGCAGCGTGTAGACAACGGTGGCGTGGCCAAAGCCGACGGGGCCCAGAAACCGCGCAACTGCGACGTTGTACGCAAAGTTGATTCCCGTCGCCAGGCTCGAGCCCGCAAGCAGAATGAAGCTTCCGGAAACAATACGGGCTTGAAGAGTCCTCGAATCCTTGATCACCGCAGGCACGGTTCCGGCGCTCCAGCTTATAAGACAATCAGGTAGTGTCGTCTACAACGAAGGCGAACAAGAGTTTTGGACTCTAGTCCTTTCACTCTGCAAGATTCTGAGATGCTCGCAACAGGCCTTCATGCTGCCCGAAATCGCAGTCCAGGTATCTTTTTGTGGGGCGGCAACAACCCGGAGTTGTTTCGCGCGCTTCTAACTTGAAATTCCTATGCTTATTCTGGAACGAGTATGCGCTGGGCTGCTTTTTTGCCTTCTCTTGCCTCATGGATGCAATCAACAGGACTCCAATAGGCTTTTGCGGTCGAAGGCGGTGCAGGGCGGCCAGCCGACACAAGTTCTGGCTGTCTATGAACCATGGTTCGGACACCCGAAGCATATTTCAGTCGGATATTCCTCACACGATCCCCAGATGGTCCGCCGCCAAATCCAACAAGCGAAGGCCCTGGGAATTTCTGGATTCGTGGTGGACTGGTACGGCGACCGCGAACCCTTCATCGGCGCCAGCTATACGCTGCTGCAGCAGGCGGCGGCGGCAGAGCACTTCCACATTGCCATGTTCTACGACGAAACGAGCGAAGAGGACGGAGCGACAGATGTTGCTCTCGCCGATTTCAAAATGTTTCATGATCAGTACCTTGCGGCGAACTCACCGGGAAGAGAGGCTTACCTGACGTACCAAGGACGGCCTGTCATCTTCATTTTCCCGAAGGGCGGACGTACAGACTGGAATCGCGTGCGGGCGGATCTCACCAAGTGGGATACGCCGCCGCTGCTCATCTATGAAGACGGGCCCGGACAATACCCTAACGCGTTCGATGGCTACTATGCGTGGATCAATCCGGGCAAAGCCGGTTGGAAGCCGG
>Ga0213872_10001565_pt1 | contig 14604 bp, 13 predicted proteins | sample VelepicomBERX_R2_FD_160071 | JGI IMG/M metagenome (GOLD analysis project Ga0213872, IMG submission 160071) | Rhizosphere microbial communities from Vellozia epidendroides in rupestrian grasslands, the National Park of Serra do Cipo, Brazil - RX_R2 | ecosystem: Host-associated > Plants > Roots >...
TGAAAATCGTTGAAGAGCACGGCATAGACGCCATGACTCAGCCGCGCGTGGCCAAGGAAGCAGGGCTGCGACAGTCGAACCTCACCTACTATTTTCCTCACAAATCCGACCTGCTGCTTGGTGTGCTGGAAGCCTCCCACCACAAGGCAGACGGGCAGTCACACACGCGGCCTGACAATTTCCAGGACCTGATACCGCTCATACAGGGGCTAATGTTTGATCCACAGCGGGCGCGCTTATTTTTTTCCGTACTTCTCGGTGTCAGTGAAAATCCACAGCTCCGGCCTTCCATGGCCGAACACGGACGTGGATTCAGTGCATTTCTTGCCCCTTATTTCGGGCGACACCCTGACGATGAAGATGTACAGCTTTTTGTAGACCTACTAAGAGGTATGGCACTACGCAAACTCATAGAGCCTGACATGCCACTTCCGGACATGATCAAACTTGCTGAGAACTTCAAGTTGCCATAAGTCTCTCCATATTCTGGTGGGCCATCCATTGAAGTCTTGCGAATAGGCCTCATGCAGGCACAGCCGCATGCACCCATGCATCAGGTAACCAACCAAGGGTCAACCAAGGACATGCCAGCACTGAGCAGAATGGGGAGCAGCATCGCCTGATACTGTGAAGAATGTGTATGGCTTAACCGACTAAAAGTGACAGGTCCGCTCAAAAATTAGCCGTTGCACCAACGCTGCCTTGACAGGCAAAAATGGATTGACCGTGTGAGTTCTCCGAAGATAGACGCTGCCGTTCATCGATCCCGCTGACTAAACGGTGAGTAACCAACGCATTACTGACCGACGCGGTAAGAAACGCAAACGGCTGGAATGGCCGAACTGCCGCCGATTTGGCTGAAGAGGCTCAGTTGGTCAGCAACAGCCTCCTTAGTTTTATTCTGTATCGGCACAGGGGCGGTACTTAGACTTAGTTATGACTGCTTAAGCAAAACTATCAATACGCCTCATCATTATTTGAGAAATGTTCAGAATACTGCTCCAGTTTTCTAGAAAACAGTCGAAAACAAAATGCAGGCGAAAACTTTACATTTATTTTCTCAAGTGAATCATTCCTTAGGAGGCGAACTTATGTCCATCGCACCCATTTCCGCTTCAGCGGGGCAATCCCTTGCTCCGGTCAGCAGTAAGTCTGTTGCTTCTACAAGTGATACCGATAATGACACAAAGACCAGTAGTGCCCAGCCCAAGCCCATAGTCGACAAAGTCACGATAAGTCCTGCTGCCAAAGCCCTACAAGAAGCCACCGAAACAGCAGCGCAGACTGCTAAAGAGGCCAATTCCGGGGATACTCAAGCAAAACGCAAACTAGCCATGGAAAATGTAGCCAAAGCGTAGTTTTTTTCCGACCTGGCTTTCCACTCAAAGATGCAAAGGCCGCTTTAAAAGTGGCTTTTTCCATTCGGACATAAGTACGATTGCATTTGAGATGACTAGTCGTAGCTACTGCAAACAGTTGAAAGGAACGCTTTAGGAACGCATACCTATCGCTTGATACTCGGTGGCTGGATGACTATCTTGGCCGACCAACTGAAGGTGCGTCTACCAGGTAGGCGACAGTTCGGCCAGAGCAACCGGTTAGGATGTTGATCTTGTACGGCTGGTTTACACAGAACTTCGGACACGCCCACTTGGCACTATTTTTCTCTCTAGCCAAACGCATGATCTGTCCTTAGGAAGAGGCTACCAACTTGAAATTAGGACATCGCCCATTTTTTATCTGCAATGATGATGCCCGCCCGAAAATGAATGACTAGCGTCGAAATGGGTCACCAAGTGCGCGCTCATGCAAAAACTGTTGATCAGTCAGCGTACCCAGAAACGCAATGATGTCCTGCTGCTCCTGCCGGTTCAGTTCGATATTGCCAATCAGCTCACTCTTGTAGGGATTCAATCTGCCATCGCCCTGATACCTTCCATGGGCAAGCTTGCGGCCGCCAGCGGCATAGAAGGCCAGCACAGATGGTAAGTCTTTCAGGCTGCCATCATGCATGTAGGGTGCAGTAACGGCGATATTACGCAGGCTGGGCGCTCGGAATTTACCCATATCCTCCGCCAGACCGGTCAGTTCATATACCCCGCGATTGCCCTCGGGAAATGCGCCCTTGCCGTCCAGGTTGTACAGCCCGGTGTTATGGAACAGCATTTCTTCCAGCCGGGTTTTGACCGATACGGTCTGGTCACTGAAATTGAAACCGCCATGACAGTGAAAACACTCGGCCTTTTCACCAAAAAACAGCGCCTTGCCGCGTAGCTCGGCGGTGGTCAGCCGGGCGCGACCTTGCAAGTAGCGGTCGTACCGGGCATTGCCCGATACCATGCTGCGCTCGAAGCTGGCAATAGCCCAGATGATGTTACGCCAGCTGATGGGCGCAGCATCCTGCGCAAAAGCCTGACGAAACAGGCGGCAGTATCGTGCATCCGCCTGCAGGCGTTGCAACACCTGTTGCTTGTTGCTGTCGTTCACCCCCATTTCTACCGGATTTTCCCCGAACAGGGGCACACTCATCTGCGTTTCCAGGCTGGTGAGAGATGGGTTGGCCCAGGTGTAGCTGGCATTCCAGGCTACATTCATCAGTGCCTGGGCACTGCGCGCGGTGTATTCGCCAGTGGAGCCCCGTGACACGGGCAGGCCATCGGTAAAGGCCAGCCGCTGGATGTGGCAGCTGGCGCACATCAGCTTGCCATTGCCCGACAGTCGCTTCTCATAAAACAGGTAACGCCCCAGCTCGACTTTTGCCTGGCTCATCGGGTTATCGGCCGGCACCACCGGGGCAGCAAACCCGGCTGGCAGCCGCCATTGCCAGCTGCCGGAAACATCACCGGCAGCCTGCGCCGGGGCAAGACAGAGTACGCCCAGCCAGGCCAGTCCAAGGCACAAGCCACGCATAGCCCACCCTGTCATGCGCAGCTTCATGGCTTTTGTACCCGGACAAAGGCTGGCGACGTCTGCGGCAGCAAGGGCAGCCCGCGACGCGCTCCCGCCTCCAGCTGTATTTGCAACTGGGCAAACAGTGCCTTGCATTCCGGGTCGTCCATGCTGCTCATGCAACCACTGGCCCCGCCTTTGTCCTCGGCCAGATTACTGTCGGCCAGCAGGCGGGCCGCATCCAGCACCACACGGTCTTGTGCTGGGTCGAAATCCGGCAGCATCACCGCCACCCGGTTAGGACTGAGGCAATGCACGGCACCACGCTGGGCAGGATTGCCACTGCAGCCGGTGGAACCCAGATGCAGCGTCCACACCGCCGCGCGGCCATTGCTGCGCGCTACTCCGCCGTCCGGTAGCAGTTCCAGCTTGATGAACTTACGCCCCACCTGCCAGCTCCAGGCCATGCTGGCGCGGTCCAGCGGTGCATCGGCCAGTTCGAAATTGCCATGATTGAGGCTGACCAGCATTCCTTGTTCATCCCGCCCTTGCACCGGCACCCCAATGGTAAACAGCAAACCACGGTAGTGACCGGCAGGCAGTCTCCCCAGTACTGTGTCATGCACTGGCCCGGCGGAGCTTGCGTGGCAGCGACCGCCACCGGGGACAAAATCCAGCAAGACAACATCACGTGACTGCCAGGCATCCGGATGCAGCTGCAAGTCCTGCGGCTGGCCATCGTCGCGAATCAGGCGGATGTCCGACAAATACAACTTGGCATCTTTCAATCGGGTGGGAACTGGCGGCTGCCCCAGAGGTAGCGCTGGGCTGGCGCAACTTAAGGGCTGCTCGCCAGCCTGCAGGGCAAAACGCAGGGCAACCTCTTGCCCGGCAGCCCGCTGTGTGGCCGACAGCAACAAGACAGTCAGTAGGCCGGTATGGAAAAAACGATGCAACATGACAAGGACTCCAGCCAGGGGCCGAGGCCCCCGGCTTGCAGGCTGGCTTAGTACTTGCCGCGCAGGGTCAACATGACATTGCGCGGTTCGCCATAGAAGTTGTAGATATTGGGCGTGCCGACAGAGGCGTAGTAGCGGGTATCAAACAGGTTGTTGATATTCAGCGCCAGGCTGTAGTTCTTGTTGAACTGGTAGCCGATACGGGCATTGGCCACCACATAGCCGCTGTTTACCACCTCGTCCGACCAGCCACGCGAGCTTTGGACACGACTTTGGGCAATCAGCCCACCACCCAGCGAATAACCCTTGAGCCAGCCGGTATCGGCAAAGCTGTAATTGCTCCACAGCTTGAACTGGTTGCGCGGTGTCTGGATCGAGTACGTCTTACCCTGGTTGCTGGGGTCGGACAAATACTTGGTGGTCATGTAGGTGTAGCCGGCCGTCACATCAAAGCAGCTGTTCACCTTGCCCTGCACTTCCAGTTCCACCCCTTGCGATTCGATTTCACCGGCATTCAGGTAGTAGTTGGAGCTGGGATAGGCCGGGTCGGCATAGGCCCGGTTTTTGTCCCGGATATTGAACAGGGCCAAGGTTGCGCCCAGTCTGGAATCCAGAAAATCTCCCTTCGCACCCACTTCATACTGGCGCCCCACGCGCGGGTCCAACGTCGAGCCATCAGCTTTTTGCTGAGTTTGCGGCACAAAGATATTGGCGTAGCTAGCGTATAGCGTCACTTGCTGGCTGATGTCGTACAACAGGCCAGCATAAGGCGTGACACGGTTGGTAGCCTTGGCACCATCTTTCCAGTCGGTAAAGGTGGATGGGGCAATATTGTGTGATTTGGCCTGGAAGGTGGTGGTACGTCCGCCCAGCACCAGCGTGGTGGCATCGCTCAAGTGCAGGCGACCCTGGGTATAAAAGCCACTTTGCCGGGTATTGCTCTCGCTACCTGAAGTGTAATTGATGACCGGCTCCGCAAGACTACTGCCACTGGCGTAGTTCACGCCAGAGTAGGTAGGCCCACGACCGGAACGGCCTTTGCTGTTGTACTCGTCCACATTGAAGCCCAGCAGCATGTCATGCTTGCGCCCCCACATTTCCAGCGGCCCGGACAGGCTTACGTCCATACCGTCACGGGTATAGGTGTAGTCACCGCGCATGGTGCTGTAGTTGATGGTGTTAGTCAGCGAATTCAGGCCGGACGAGGTGTAGGCATATTTGTAGTACAGCTCCTGCACGCGGTGGTTCACGTTCAGTTTGGCAGTCCATTCATTGCCGAATCGGTGTTCCAGCGCTGCGGAGAGCTCCTGGGTGTTGTAACTGGTACGCCCCCAGTCCGGGGCATTGAAGGTAGAGGGCGATACCTTCAGCAACTGGTAATGGCCGCTACTGTCGGTGGTGGTGTAAGTCGGCAGGCCGGACCACGGGTCTTTTACCGTCTGGTTCTGCCCGGTATAGCTGATGTCAAAGGTGGTTTGCGGGCTCAGTTCAAAACGCAACATGCCGGACAGCAACCACTTGTTGCTGTGGGTGTGGTCGTAGAAATAGTTGCGGTCTTCACTGCTGGCAATCAGCCGGCCTTGCACGCTGCCGCTTTCATTCATGGCACCGGTGACATCTCCCACCAGACGGTTGTTGCTCCACGAGCCGGCACTGGCTTCCCAACTGGCAGCAAAGTCCTTCTGCGGTTTTTTCTTTACCAGATTGACAATGCCGCCCGGCTCGCCCACCCCGCGTAACAGCCCGGCCGGGCCGCGCAGCACTTCGATGCTCTCATACAAGGGCAGGTCAAACTGGTGCGAAGGTGACAGGCCGTTATACGACGTCACCCCGTCATACATCACCCCCACCGAGTTATAACCGCGGATCAGGTACTGGTTGCTCAGTGTGTCGTTGGCAATCACGGTCACGCCAGTAGCCTGCTGCATAGCATCGGCTACCGTGGTCATGCGCTGGTCTTCCATTTGCTGCTTGCCCACTACGGATACCGAGTTGGCAATCTCGCGCAGGCTGACCGGCTTTTTGCCGAAAATGGCAGCCTTGTCGGCCTTGTAGCTGTCCAGTGCGCTGGCTGTCACCAGCACTTCCGGCATCAGTTGTGCATCCGCACTACTGCCTGCGTTGACAATGATGTAGCTGCCGGTGGCGGTTTTCCGGGCTTGCAGGCCGCTGCCTTGCAACAGACGGGCCAGTGCCTGCTCGGCGGACATGGCACCATTCAGCCCAACCGTGGTCTTGCCCTCCAGTGCATGGCTGGCAAACAGCAGTTGCAAGCCGGTTTGCCCGGCCAGGCCAGTCAGGGCGGAAGCCAGACTTTGTGGTGGGATGTTCACTGTCACATCCTGTGCCAGGACCACATTGGAAAACAGGGAGGAAACCAGCAGTGCCAGTCCCAGCGATTGATGGCGTCGTTTCATCTTCGTTTCTTTAGTTTTGAGTGTTTATCACGGACAAGAAGGAAGACGAAACAAAGGTCAAAACCCTGACATGGTTCAGCGCTTATTTTTTTCTGGTCAGCAAAACAGCACCATCTGGCTGTAGCTTTGCCTGTAAGGGAAGCATGCTGGTGAGCATGTTCAGCAAGGTGTCCCGGTCGTCGCGTTGAACGCTGCCACTGAGCAAGAGGCTGGACATTGACGGGTCTGCCAGCCGCCATGACTGCACCGACTGGCCGTTCACAGCCAGCAGCAAATCCCCCAGCGGCAGATGGTTGAAGGTCCAGGTTTCACCTTGCCAGTCAAAGCTGCCCCCGGATAACGGCCCAGTCAGATGCTTGCCCTGATAACCGACCTGCTGCCCGGCCCCCAGTTGCAGCACCTGACCGGCAAGGCGCAGCTCCACCAGGCCTCGCTGTATGTGCACCGCCACCTGATCTCCACTGCGCATCACATCGAACTCGGTGCCGATGTCACGCAGTTCGCCGGCACCGGCCAGCACGCGCAGCGGGCGCGGGTTGGGTGCCACCCGGATGCTGGCCATGCCCTGCTCCACCACCAACTGTCGCTCGCCCCAGCGATAGTCCACCCGCACCCGGCTGTGGCCACCCAGCGTCAGCTTGCTGCCATCGGCCAGATATTGGCTGCTGCCCTTGCCATAGGCGGTGAACAGCGCCGACTGCACCGGCAAGTGCAACAGCGTCCAGCCCCCTACCACGACCAGAAACAGGCAGGCCGAACGTCCGGCCCGGCCCCTTCGCCGTGTGGTGGTATTTGCAAGCTGGTCCATAGCGCCCCACAGACGGCATTGGGCGGCATACTCCTGACGGTGTTCCGCGGCGGCATCATGCCAACGCTTGAATTCGGACTGCTGCTGAGGCGTCAGCCCCTCCTGCTGGCGCAACAACCAGCGGGCGGCCTCTTCTCGTAATTGCCGAACGGCATCAGCATCATCGGCCTCATAACTCATGCCCACTCCACCTGCTGGCGCAATACCAGCATGGCGCGGATCAACAGTTTTTCCACGGCATTGAGGCTAATGCTCAACTCGGCCGCCAGTGTTTTTTGCGGGATACCATCAAAACGGAAACGTATGAATGCCTGACGGCAGCGTGGCGGCAGGTTTTCTATCGCATGGCGCAGCTGGGCCAGTTGCTGACGTGCCAGTACAATACGCTCGGGAGATGGCATGGCAGATGCCTGCTGCTGGCACGACTCCAGCGGCACCATTAACCCAGCATGGGCGGCCTTGCCTCGATAGTGGTCTATCAGCAAATGACGGGCAATGCAGAACAGCAAGGCACGCGGCTGGCGCACACCGCCCAGTGGTTTGTCCGTCGCCAGGACGCGCGCAAAGGTTTCATGGGCCAAGTCGTCGGCCAAGGCTGCGCTGTCTACCTTGCCAGTCAGGTAGCGGCGCAATTCCACAATATGGTTCAGGTACAAGGAGGCAATGTCGGTATAAATGGGCATGGCGATAGCCAGGCTAGCAAATTCCGACATCATAGATTTCGACCCGAAACACCACCATGTGGCAAATTGTCACAGCTTGACGACCTGTCGACCAAGCGCGGCCAACAAAACGGTGTAGTGCTTCTGGCGCAAGAAGCACCGACACAAATTCGTACTGCTGGCTTGCCGGCGGGGTTATATCGGGTCAAGGCCGATCGAACAGCAAACCCGTCAGCGTAACATGCTGATCATCTTAGTACTGCACCACCTGAATGCAGTGCAGCGTTACAGCCAGCATTGCTGGCTGCTGCAACAGGGATGCATGCAGGCGTCAGGCAGCAGCGCCAAAGTCATGCATCTTGCCTTGCCAAACCAATATCCAGCATCACTACCGATGACGGCTTTGCGCTGTTTTACCACGGCCTTCAGGCCCTACCCGTCTGAAGGCCTTGGCATGCCCGCTCAGGCTACAAAAGCGCGACACTGCTTGATACAGGCTGCACAGGACTCCATACAGGTACGGCATGGAGCGTGCATACTGTGCTGCTGGCAGGCTTTTTCACATACGGTGCAGGCATCCAGCGCCACCTTAGCCATGGCCAGAAGCAAAGCCGAATCCTGCGCCGCCAGGCTTTGCAAGGCAGTACAGGTGGCCAGCATCTGGTTGACCGTCTTGGCACAATCGGCCATCGAATCATCACCATTACCCAGCAAGAACAGGCAATGGGCCAGACAGCGCTGCCCATCCAGCACACACTGGCTGGCTGCTGCACCCAGCGCCGCCGTTTTACTGGCAGGTGGGTTAGTTGCAGGCATGTTTTCAGCACGAGCAGCCGTACTCATGGCGGCCAAGGTCAAGGCAGCTACTGCGCCCATGGCTTCACGACGTTCCATACATTCCCCTTTGCAGATTAAGGACATGAAAATGTCATGCTACGCCAATCCATACTAGCCACACAAAGGGTAATCATCCTTCGGTGCCCTACATCACTACGACAAAAGGCTGTGTCTGCAATTCTGTATAAACCGCTCATTACTCTTCATGTAGCTAACCGACCGCTTTGGCCGACGAACTGACGAAGCATCAGTCTAGTCGGCAGCCCCTCGGCCGAAGCGGACGATCAAGTTCAGTGAGAGAGTTGGCCGCTATCGGCTAAGAGCGGACGATTAATAAGACCATTAACAGGCGGCCAGCCATAGCTGGTAGACGTCCTGTTGAACAGCCCTTTAAGCCAGTGCCTCTGTGACTATTTTCGAGCAGTGCAACTTCCTGACCACGGACTATCACCGTTCTGAATCGGCGTTCCCGAAATTGAAAGGTTCATTTGATCGAAGTTATTTGAAAGTGCACCTGCCAAGTTGATCGCTTGTTTGCTATTGCCGCTGTTCCATGTGGCCGTGTAACCAAAGGTGATGCTCGAAGTGATTGGATTAAAGGAAATACCATTGCACTGAGATTGAGGCGCAGGAACAGTCCTGATGCATGCAAGCCCATTGCCTGCTTTCAGAATTCGAAACTCAACGCTATAAGTATTTCCTGTGATGGTGCAACTGCCGCGCCAAGTACCGTCGACGGAGCAAGACGCACTCTTGGCCAACAAGATATTGGTTTCGAGGTTATTTTTCTCTTTCTCGTGCAGAGTGAGCCAATATTCTGTTAGTTTTCGCTTCTTTTTCAGAGCATCAGAGGCTGTTGCCAACGACTTCAATACGTTGTTTTCTATGTCAAACCAATTCCAGACAAATATGGACTGGAATAGCGGATCGCCAGAGAGCTTGAGGTTCAGTTCTGCGATGGAGCGGAGAACTTTGTCTGCTTCGGCAGCCTGTTTAATACCACCGTCAAGCGCTACTTGGATACGTTTTGTTGATGAAATTGCGTCACCGTATGCCTTCAAGTAGCCATCAAGCTTGGGAAGTGCGGCGGCCCGTGATCGGCAGCTGGAGAGGTCTGCTGCGCTAACGATAAAGAGTCCACCCGGTATTTCAGGCATTGCAATTTCGTTGATTTTCTGGGCTGATTTCATGTACTGCGAAGAAAGCTGTTTCCAGCCTTCTTGCGTAGCGTTGACCTTTACGCCTTTATCGATTTCATCGAGAGTTTTTCGGACTCGATCAAGATTTTCATAAGCCGTGGTCCAATCATTCAGAGCAGATGCGATTCTGCCTTCTACTTCTAAAACAGTCGGGCGCTCCTCCAACGCGAGAGCGATCGGGGACATGGTTATTAGTCCACAGACGCACAAGAAGAATACTATTGAGCGAGAAAATCGCATCGTTGTTCACCCCTATAGGTGCTGTAGAGTGCCTGCTTAGTGTATTTGTCATAGCCTGTAAGATGGGTTGAGCATAGCGATACCCATCAACTCACCGATCCTGGGGCCCCATCCCTCACTCATGATCATCCCCGGCCAATCCTGCGGTAAGCCTCACCCGCGAATGAACTTTAGAAGAGGTCACGTTGACCTTGGACAAACTTCTTATAGGCCCTGTGTTTCTTGCCTTGTGGCGTTTCATGCGTCTGCCCCCCGTCAGTCTTGTCTAGCACGGTGACCACGGAATAACCAGTTATCTCAATCTCGCCAATTTCGTTGAACTTCCGATGAATCTGGAGAACGCAGTTGATGCAACTTCCGTGCTGGAAGGCTACTTGTTCGAGAAGCACAGCATTCTTGAACTCAGCATCTGTCATAGAGAAGTTGATTGACTCGCCTTCATAGATGCCCTTCCATTTGTAGTTCCCTTCCTTTAGAACCGGAGCAACTATTTCAATAGTAGCTCCATCGACAGTCTCTGTTGGCAGGCTATTATCCACCAATACATACATGCGGAAGTCGGAGCGAGGAACCAGATGCTCGCGAACTACATCGTTGTTCGACATATCCACGGCCGAGAAGCCAACTGCCGTCACCTTTTCGTAGTTGCTCAAATGACGGTAGAAATTTGACCTTCGTGATTGGATTCTTAAGTTCAGCTCTGTCGACTTGGCTGCTTTCTCAACGGTGTCAGAACTTGGCTGACCATCTTTCATTTCTTTCCTGAGTTTTTCGAGGTTGATTCGTTTTTCTTCGATAGAGAGACGCTTCTCCTCGATCGTGAGCTCTTGGATCGTTTTTTCGCGTTCGTCCTTGTCGGGATCGGACACGGGGATGCGACTTAGCGCCATACTGACAACGGAGATAAGGACAGTCAGGATGGTGAGGGTCGTGTTGATTTGAACCGCGTTTTCACCATAAACCTTCCAGTACTCTCGTAGACCGCCTTGCTCATGAGGAACACTTTCGATGCGAATCGAAGCTCCCAAGGTTTCGCAGACTTCCTGGAAGATTGCAAGTAACTCTGCTTCGCACTTATTGCGAACGAATGCGTCCATCGCATGCGAATCGTTCGCTAAGTAATAGTGAATCTGAAAGCGGTCTGCTTGAATCATTTTCCCTCTGCGCTTGGAAGGTGGTACTCGTGAGGTCTAGCCAATAATGATATGTGCATTTTTCATTGTTTTACAAGCCACTGGGGGTTGCCAATGCCTGAAAGTACATAGCCAGATGGGACTGCCGCGCCACGCTTGCTCGATGTGTTGCACCAGACGCTGCGAGTCAGGCATTACAGCCTGCGCACCGAGCAGCAATACGTCAATTGGGTACGGCGCTTTTTACGCTTTCACCATCATCGGCACCCTCGCGAGATGGGGGCTGCGGAGGTCAGTAGCGTTCTCACCCATCTGGCCATTGAAGGTCAGGTGTCTGCATCCACGCAAAATCAAGCATTGTCTGCGCTTCTATTCCTCTAACCGTCAACAACACCACCATCCCGCAGGTCACCTACAAGGGCCAACCGGTGCTGGCCTCTGTGGCAATCGCCCAACTTCACGATGTTCCAGTCGCCAACATTCGTGTGAACTTCACTTACAACAAACAGCACTTTGTTGAGGGCAGCGACTACTTCAAGCTGACCTACGCCGAGTGGATGAAGCAAGACATTCTTATCTCTCCGCTGTTCATGGCGAACCGCAGCCAAGGCATCGTCCTGTTCACTAAGGCTGGCAACCTGAAGCTCACCAAGTCCCTGACGGATGCCAAGGCATGGGCAGTGCATCAGACCCTGAGCGACTGCTACCTCCAACTGGAAGAGATCAAGACCGTCCTCAAGGAAACCGGTAGTGTCTACGTGGCACCGGAAGCTGTCGATGATGACAACACCCTGTTGCTCGCCAAGGCCCTCAAGGCTGCGGACATCATGCTTAATTTACAGTGGGTGACCATATGTGGGTGAGTCGGTGAGGGCCTAGCACACCAGTTTCGTCCAGTAAGCGGCTGAAAAACTGTGTTGTCACACTATTGTCAGATAATGCCCCCACAGCCATGACATCCGTCTCTGGCATATAAAACCCAGCGACTCCATCCCCTTTTACTGCAAGCAACGCCTGTTCATCAGGGAACTGCAATCGAAATGCCTCTTCAGCAGCATCCAACTCCCTCGTAATTCTCATTACGTAGAGAACAGCTTTTGTTGATGAGCCATCAGTGCTGATCCCAAGGCCGGGAGCCATAATGGTTTTCCCATTAATTTGAATGGAGGCGTTGACGCCATGCTCCCTTGAACGCACACGGTCGATAGCTTCCAGGTCGGATGCGTTGGGATCAATCGAAACTCCTTTCAAGTGCGATCGCTCAAGGAGGTGTGGCCAATTTCTCGCAATTGCTTCCAGAAGTGTTTTCTCACCCCACGCATCTGCATGCCCCATTCCGTGAGGAATCACATCCACTAGATACGCGTCGGTGTCGGTAAGTTGGGCAATCAGCACTCTTCTTGATCGTGCCGTTCGGTTTGCACTCGTTCTGATATCTGGCCCAAGGTGGAAGTGCAGCAAGCCCCAATCTGCAAAGAAGAGGTCGTTAGCTTTCCTAGCTCTAACGATTTCCCGAAAGTCGCCCTTTTTGAGTTTGTGACGCTCTCTGATATTGCGAGTTGTATCGCCGAGGTATGGTCTGAAATCGTGGCCATTGAAGAGTACGAAACACAGCCGATCTAAACTGCGCAGCTCAGTTGACGTTAGTATCTTGTACCGAAGCGTGTCCGAGAGATGAATACGCCGTGGTGTTCTGCACGGTACGCGTAACAACCATTCAGTAACATCAATCAATGCGTGTTCTGGTTTTTCTGGGAATTTTGCGCCAATAGCACCATAAACCTCTTTCATCAGAAGTGGCATATCACGACTGCAAATCTTACTGATCATAGTCCTCTCCCTCTCATGTCCCCCTAATGCTTCCACCTCCATCGCTTGCAAGCAAGCCATCGTTACCCGCGCCTACCAAGGCATGGCCTTCCAGTTCCGAGAGGACGGCTACTTCAACATGACCAAGGCTGCGAAGCACTTCAGTAAAGAGATGGACGATTTCTGGCGTAACAGTGGCATTTTCGTAGACCGTGAATTGGTCTTCGCCTACGGCATGTGGATCAGCCCGTCGCTCCACCTCAAAGCCATCCGCATCTTCGACGAGTTGCACACCAAAGGCATGGTCATGACCCCGGCAGTAGCCCAACAAGTAGTTGAGTCCTTGGAGACCTTCCTTGCCCGTGCCGTACTGGTCGCTCATGAATCCCTGGAGGCGGCCAAGAAAGAACTGGCAGCAGCCAACGCCAAGACCATCGAGCAGGCCAAGAAGTTCACCGATTAACGGGACTGAGAGCTACTCGAAGAATGTGGTTAATCTGTCCTGCATAATGAAAGGTACAATGACATTTTCATCTGAGAATCGTCATGCAGGCCATCATCAACTGGTGCAGCCAGAACGTCTCACTCATTGTCTCTGTTTGTGCTCTAGGGCTGACCCTTCAGCAAATCTGGGCTACGTACAAACATAATCGGCTTTCAGTCAGACCATTGCTGGCAACGAACCTCGAGAAAGCAGCGCCTCTCAATGCCCCTGATGTTGTCGTTGTGACTGCTTCGATTAGTAACTGTGGGCTAGGGCCAGCCATCATTCAAAAAATCGAGGTACTCTTTGGTGGTGTCCCGTTGCAAGCTGAGACCCCCGAGCAGTTGGGGAAGATGGTGCAGGAAAAATTAGGTGCTGAAATTTTGGACAGCTACTATAAGCTTCTACGAAAGCACCATGTCATGAGAGCTGGTGAATCGTTTGACTTGGCACGAATCACTGTTCGTGCACCGACACTGCAGCAGCAAGAAGCATTTTCCCAGCTGCATGTGCGAGTTGCTTATGAGTCAGCCTATGGCAACAAACAGACATACGACTCCCGCGATCACACAAACTGACACGGCCGAAATGACAGGCAACCAATGCCCTAGACCGTCGCGAGACGCTCACCTGAGACTCTTGCCAGTCAAGGCTTCTGGGTCGATTGCCATATATGCTGAGTCGGTTGCCCTATAGGGAGAGTGTGCGGAGCTATGTGTAAACCAGCCGTTCCCCACTTACCTGTCGACAGGCAGCTTAGGCCGAAACTCAGCCTTTACGCCAACCCCACATAAAGCAAGAGCCGCTAGCCTTTTCTGGCAGCGGCTCTTGCTTTATGACCATCTCTTAAAATTCGATTCAAACACCAGCTGACATGTCAGCCAATGTGCACACATCGATGCCAGCTCTAATTATCCGTTGCATCATTGCAACTGAGTGAACTGCTTACACAGAATCCAAGATCGTCCAAAATCGTATCAAGACAGCGAGGCCCAAGTGGCATACTGGATGGCATACTGAAAATTACAGGCAACAAAAAAGCCCTGAATAATCAGGGCTTTAATGTATATATCTGGCGGAGAGGGGGGGATTCGAACCCCCGTTAGGGTATTACCCTAAACACGCTTTCCAGGCGTGCGACTTAAACCACTCATCCACCTCTCCAGA
>Ga0213872_10001566_pt1 | contig 14603 bp, 9 predicted proteins | sample VelepicomBERX_R2_FD_160071 | JGI IMG/M metagenome (GOLD analysis project Ga0213872, IMG submission 160071) | Rhizosphere microbial communities from Vellozia epidendroides in rupestrian grasslands, the National Park of Serra do Cipo, Brazil - RX_R2 | ecosystem: Host-associated > Plants > Roots >...
GAGTATTTTGATCATCATGCCGCGCAGCAGGTGTTTTCTCATCCGAAATTGCGCTTCCATTGGGACGAGGCGCCCGAGGTCTGCACCAGCATCCTGGTGGACCGTTATTTGCAGGGGCGTCATCGCATCTGGGCCGCGGTTGCCGCATTCGGCGACAACCTCGAAGCGGTGGGGCAACGTCTGGCTCATGAATTGGGTCTGACAGAAACGCAAGTCGAGGCCATCCACCAGCTCGGGACGCTCTTGAATTACAACGCCTATGGCGAGAGCGTCTCCGATCTGCATTTTGCGCCCGACGCGCTGTTCCGCGTCCTGCATGCCTATGCAGACCCCTTCGATTTCATCGCAACTGCACCGGCTCACGGCGTGTTGCTTGACGGCTATCGCGAAGATGATGCGCGCATGGAGGGCTTGCTCCCGCAATGGTCGCAAGCCTGCGGTGCCATCTACGTGCTGCCCAACCAGACTTGGGCGCGCCGCGTATCGGGAATCTTTGCGAACCGGCTGGCGGCTGGCGACCGCCATCGCGCCTGGGCCGTACTGACCGAGCAGAGTGACGGCAGCTACAGCGCCAGCGTGCGCTCCGGAGCGCCGGATGCAGCTCCGGCGCATCGTTTTTGCGGAGGCTTTGCAAGCGGCGGCGGCCGCAAGCTGGCGGGCGGCGTCAATCGCTTGCCGGCCGGTGAACTCGAGCGTTTTGCCGCCGATTTCTTTCAATATTTCAATTTTTGCAAATCTTAGCGCGGTTCTCGGCCCAGCTTTGCTTGGCGGGCATGGCATGGCATGGCATGGCATGGCATGGCGTGGCGGCCCAGGAAATCAAGCGTTTTACTATTTCTGAATCAGAAATAATCAATTGCGCTTTATGCTGTTTATCGATGTTTGTCCAAGTTCTACACTGACGCCATCGTGAGTACACAAACGACTCACCAGGGTGGGACCCGGTCCACAAGACTCGAGTAAAAGCCTTTTGTATAGATGATGGTCTTGCAAATGGCTTTTCCGTCCCGAAGTTGGATACATAGAATAAACGGAGGACGCCATGTCCAATTATCAATACTTGCCGCTGGCGATGATCGTCGCTTTTGCCGTGGTCGAATATTTCGGCTGGACGCGTTGGAGCGTGTGCCGCGATAGCCAGCAAAACAAACAGTAAAAGCAGAAGCACTCACGCCTATACCGTGTTTGGCGTGATGGCCGAATTGATCTGCTGAAAAATTCGGCCGCCCTTTGCGCTTATTTTGACTGTTGCGTCGCCAATCCGGTCTTCCTGATCGCCTCCAGGCCGGCGTTGGGCGTCAACATGCTGCCGTCGTAGCGCAACTCGATCAGCGCCGGCAAGCTGGTGGCAGCGATATGCGCCAGTGCGCGTTGCAGGGCCGGCGCAAACTGCGCAGTCGTTTCCACCATGTCTCCATGTGCGCCGTAGGCGCGCGCCAGCGCCGCAAAGTCGGGATTGCGCAAGTCTGTACCGGATACGCGCGCCGGATAATTCTTTTCCTGATGCATGCGTATCGTGCCCAGCATGCTGTTGTTGAACACCACAAACAAGACCCCCGCGCCGTATTGCACGGCTGTTGCCACTTCCTGTCCTGTCATCAGGAAATCGCCGTCGCCGGCGACATTCAGAACGCTGCGCGGCTTGCCGTGATGCTGGCTGATGATGCGTGCAGCCACGGCGGCCGGCACGCCGTAACCCATGGCGCCGGCCGTCGGTGCCAGCTGCGTGCGCGAGCCGGCAGCATAGCCGCCGTAGCGCCAGAAGCGGTGCGCCCAGGTGGCAAAGTTGCCGGCGCCGTTGGTGACGATGGTATCGGCAGGCAGCGAAGCCTGCAGCGCGCGCATCACTTGCCACAGATTGAGTTTGACCTCGCCCTTGCAGGTCGGCGGTTCCTGCCGCCAAGCCTCCAGATCGGCTTGCGCTTCAGCCAGCCATGCAGCGACCGACACACCATGTTTTACCGCGACCGGCGGCATGGCCGCCAAGGCTTCGGCAATCTGCGGCATACCGCTATTGATCATCAGGTCAGCTTGGTAAACCCGCCCCAACTCTTCGGCATCGGCATGAACATGGATCAATTTCTGTTTGGGACGCGGGGCTTCCAGCAAGCTATAGCCGGCCGTTGTGATCTCGCCCAGACGCGGGCCGATCGCCAGGACCAGGTCGGCTTCCCTGATGCGCGCCGCCAGTTTTGGATTGATGCTGAAACCGACGTCGCCGACGTAGTTCGGATGCTCATTGTCGAGCAAGTCCTGAAAGCGGAAGGCGCAGGCGACCGGCAGACGGTTCGCTTCGGCAAAGCCGCGCATGGCCGCGCAAGCGGCCTGATTCCAACCGCTGCCGCCCAGTAAAACCAACGGCCGTTGCGCCGCGGTGAGCATGGTCTGCAATTGCGCCAGCTGGGCTGCCGCCGGCGCTGCCTGCACGGGGCTATAGGCAATCGCATCGGCCACACCGGCCGTGGAGTTCAGCATGTCTTCCGGCAGCGCCAACACCACCGGACCGGGGCGGCCGCTGGTGGCAACCTGGAAGGCGCGTGCCATATATTCAGGGATGCGGTCGGCACGGTCGATCTGCGCCACCCACTTGCTCATCTCGCCGAACATGCGGCGGTAATCCATTTCCTGAAAAGCTTCGCGCTCGACGAAGTCGCTGCCGACCTGGCCTATCAGCAGAATCATCGGTGTCGAGTCCTGGTATGCCGTGTGCACGCCGATCGAGGCATTGGTGGCGCCGGGGCCGCGGGTGACGCAGCAAATGCCGGGGCGGCCGGTCATCTTGCCGTAGGCTTCGGCCATGAAGGCGGCGCCGCCTTCGTGGCGGTTGGTGATGAAACGAATGGGAGAATCGATCAAGGCGTCGAGTATCGGCAAGAAGCTTTCGCCGGGTACACCGAACACCAATTCTGCGCCGTGGATTTGCAGCGCGTCGACCAGGATCTGGCCGCCGGATCTTTGTTTCAGCATAAGCACACCGGAATGAAGAAAAACCATAACGTATCAGAAATTCCGTTTCGCCTGCTGCGCCTGTTAAAATGATTCCCGAAGTAAGCCAGACAGCCGCTGGCTCTCGTTGCAAGACGGGAGCGGGAGGAAGGTCCGGACTCCATAGAGCAGGGTGACGGCTAACGACCGTCCGCCGCGAGGCGAGGAATAGGGCCACAGAGACGAGCGTATTCAGTTACGGTGAAACGCGGTAACCTCCACCCGGAGCAATTCCAAATAGGCACGCATTGATGTGGCTCGCGGAGCGTGCGGGTAGGAAGCTTGAGCCGTGGAGTAATTCACGGCCTAGAGGAATGGCTGTCATAGCGGGGCAACTCGCCGTAACAGAATCCGGCCTATCGGCTTGCTTCACTTTCTTTTTTTCCCGCAGGGTCGGAAACTATCCGGGAACTGCGATGAATATCCATGTCTCCCTGGGCCCGCTGTTGCGCCGATTGCCGGCAGCTGGATCCGGTAGCGCTCCCCCTGCGGGACGCCGGTCTCGACCTTGTTCCATATTTGCAATATGATAAAGTCATTGCTGACATGGCATGGAATCGAAGCTCAGGTACTCGATTTGTGCTGCGTTGCAACACAGAGGCGACGAAGAGCGCCCGGCAACCATAAACGAGCGCTGCCGTCGGCAACGCTTCCCATATCGCGTAGACGAAAGAGGATGACATGTCATACAAAATCAAGGCACTGGCTGCGGCAGTAACCATCGCCATGGGATCGGCCGTTGCGCTCCCGAGTCTGGCAGCAGAACCAATCAAGATCGGCGTATCGGGCCCCTATACCGGCGGCTCTGCACCCATGGGTGTTTCCATGCGCGACGGCGTGAAGCTGGCCGTTGCCGAAATCAATGCCAAAGGCGGCGTGCTGGGCCGGCAGATTCAGCTGGTCGAACGCGACGACGAAGCCAAGAACGAGCGCGGCGTGCAAATTGCCCAGGAACTGATCAACAAGGAACAAGTGGTCGCCACGGTCGGCTACATCAACACCGGCGTGGCGCTTGCGTCGCAACGCTTCTATGAGGAAGCGAAGATCCCGGTGATGAACAACGTCGCCACCGGCACCGAGGTGACGAAACAGTTCGCCGATCAGCCCGAGAATTACGTGTTCCGCAATTCCTGCAACGACACCATCCAGTCCGCCATGATCGTGGACGAGGCGATCACCAAACACAAGTTCACCAAGGTCGCGATCTTCGCTGATTCCACCAATTACGGCCAGCTCGGCCGCGCGGACCTGGAAAAAGCGCTCGACAAGAAGGGCGTCAAGCCGGTCGACGAAGAGAAGTTCAACATCAAGGACGTCGACATGACGGCGCAATTGCTGCGCGCCAAAGGCGCCGGCGCGCAAGTCATCCTGACCTATGGCATCGGACCGGAACTCGCGCAGATTGCCAACGGTATGGAAAAGCTGGGATGGAAAGTGCCGATGATAGGCAGCTGGACGCTTTCCATGGCCAACTTTATCGACAACGCCGGCAAGAACGGCGAAGGCGCCAAGATGCCGCAGACCTTCATCCAGGACCCGAATACACCCAAGCGCAAGGCCTTCATCGACAATTACGTGAAGACCTACAGCCCGCCCAATGGCCGCATTCCCTCGCCGGTTTCGGCGGCCCAGGGCTATGACTCCATCTACCTGCTGGTAGCCGCCATCAAGCAGGCCGGCAGCACAGACGGCCCGGCGGTGCGCGCCGCGCTGGAAAACCTCAAGGACAAGGTCGATGGCGTCGTCACCACCTACGACAAACCCTATAGCCACGACGACCACGAAGCCATTAAACCCGGGGTGCCGGTGTTTGGTGAAGTGGCGGGCGGGCACGTAGTCTTGGCGAAGTAAGTTGGAAAAATAAGCGCCGTAGTTCAAAAAGCCAGTTGTCACTTAGTGATAACTGGCTTTTTCTTAGGGGACTCGAAAAAATATGGATGTATTGCTGCAGCTGCTGATCAGCGGCGTCTCTCTGGGCATGATCTACGCGGTCATCGCCTTCGGCTACCAACTGACATTCGCCACTTCGGCCACACTGAATTTCGGACAGGGCGAGGCGCTGATGCTGGGCGCCCTGGTGGGCTTGAGCATCGCCGGTTCCATACATGGCGGGCCTTACCTTAATTACTGGCTGATGATTCCGCTGGTGCTGATCTTCGGCGCCTTGCAAGGCACCTTGGTCGAATGGATTGCGGTGCGACCGGCCATCAAGATCAAGTCCGAATTCGGCTGGATCATGTCGACCATCGCGCTGATGATCATCTTTCGCAACGTGGCCGAAAACATCTGGGGCAAGGACGATCTGACCTTTCCTTCGCCGCTGAGCGCGGCGCCGATCCAGCTCGGTCCGGTCAACGTGCAGCCCATGCAGATCGTGGTCGTGCTGGGCGCCTTGGCGATGATGCTGGCGGTCGAAATCTTCAACCGCAAGACGATATACGGCAAAGCCGTGGTAGCGACTTCGAATGACCGCGACGCCGCCGGGCTGATGGGCATCAACACCGGCGCCGTCATCACCTTTTCTTATGCCTTGTCGTCGGCATCTGCCGCCTTTGCCGGCGTGCTGGTCGCTCCGCTGACGCTGACCGGCGCCACCATGGGCGCTTCGCTCGGCTTGAAAGCGTTCGCGGTCGCCATCATCGGCGGCTTGACCTCCGGCGTCGGCGCCATCGTCGGCGGCCTGATCCTCGGTGTGGCGGAAGAGCTGACCGGCTACTATGTCGCCAGCGGCTACAAGGAAGTGCCCGGATTGGTGCTGCTGCTCTTGGTACTGGCCGTGAAACCTGCCGGCCTGTTCGGCAAGCTCGCCATCAAGAAAGTCTGAGGGAAACGAAAAGTATGATGATGAAAAACACCATGCGCGCTTTCCCGGTGCTGGCCCTGCTGGCGCTGTTCCTGATCCCCATGGCGGTCCACAATCCCTATTATGTGCATCTGGCCGAAACCATCCTGATCTACGCCATCCTGCTGTTCGGGCTCGACGTCGTGGTCGGTTACACCGGCCAAGTCTCGCTCGGCCATGCCGGCCTGTTCGGCATCGGCTCCTACGCCACCGGCGTGCTGATCCTGGCGTTCAAGGCGAGTGCGCCTTTCCTGTTGGCGATCTCAGTCAGCATCGGCGTGACGGCGCTGTTCGGCATTGTGCTGGCGCTGCCGGCTTTGCGCGTGACCGGCCCTTACCTGGCCATGGTGACCTTGGCTTTCGGCACCATCATCCGCATCCTGATCAACGAAATGTCCTTCTTCACGAACGGACCAGAGGGCATCAAGGTCGGCAAGCCGGTGCTGCTGGGCCACAAGCTCAGCGAAGCCGAGTTTTACTACGTGGTCGTGGTCTTGATGGTGCTGGCCCTGGTCGTGGTCGACCGCATCGTCAAGTCGCATCTGGGCCGTGCCTTCCAGGCCCTGCGCGACAGCCCGATCGCGTCCGACTGCATGGGCGTGTCGGTGTATCGCTATAAGGTTTACGCCTTCGTCATCAGCGCCGCGCTGGCCGGCTTGGCGGGCAGCCTGTATGCGTTTTCGGAAGAATACATCTCGCCGGACACCTATAACTTTGAGCTGACCATCCTGTTCCTGTTGGCCATCATCATGGGTGGACGCAAGACGCGCAGCGGCGCCCTGATCGGCGCCCTGATCGTAGTGATGCTGCCCAGCCTTTTGTCCGACATCGACCTGTTCCGCAAAATCGCCACCACGGCAGCCGTGGTCGGCGTTGCCGCGAGCGTATGGACTCTGCTGAAGAGGCGCAGTACGGTGCGCGAAATTGCCGTGCCGTTGGCGGCGGTGATCGGCATGGCGGTGTATTCGTGGAAGCTGGAAAACATCACCGACTGGCGTCTGACCATCTTCGGTTTGATGATCCTGTTCGTCGTTTACTACCTGCAGGACGGCGTCGTCGGTTTCTTCAACGCCGTGGTCGGAAGGCGCGAGGAGCTTGCGGTTGATGCGGAGGCCGTGGCGGCGGCTGCCTTATTGTTCAATGGTGAGCACAACGGCGAGCAGCGTGGCGAAGTCAATAAACATGTCTTGCGTGCCAAGCGCGTGCTGATGCAATTTGGCGGCTTGAAAGCGCTGAATCAGGTCGACCTGGAAGTGCTGCGTGGTTCTGTGCACGGGCTGATCGGGCCGAACGGCTCTGGCAAGAGCACAATGATGAATGTGCTGACCGGCATTTACCGTCCCACCGACGGCAGCGTCGAATTCGACGGCAAGGCCATCTCGGGCGCGACTCCATCCGCTATCGCTCTGGGAGGCGTGGCTCGCACCTTCCAGAACGTGCAACTTTTTGGGGAAATGACGGCCACCGAAAACGTGCTGGTCGGCCTGCATCACACCTTCCGCAGCAACGTCCTGGACGTCATTCTGCGTACGCCGAGCTATAAGCGCGAGGAGCAGCGCGCCCGCGAGCAGGCCGCCGCCATCCTGGACTTCGTCGGCATTGCCGAATTCGCCAACGAGGAGGCGCGCAACCTGCCCTATGGCAAGCAGCGCCTTCTGGAAATCGGCCGCGCCATGGGCCTTAATCCCAAGCTGCTGTTGCTGGACGAACCGGCTGCAGGCCTTACCGCACCCGATATCAAGGAATTGATCGCCATCATCGGCAAGATACGCGAGCATGGCATCACCATCATCCTGATCGAACACCACATGGACGTCGTCATGTCGATTTCCGACGTCGTCACCGTGCTCGACTTCGGGCAAAAGATCGCGGAGGGCAAACCGAATGCAGTGCAATCCGATCCCAAGGTGATTGAAGCCTATCTCGGCAGCTCGGCCAATGAAGCGGTGGCTGCGGGTGCCAGCGCCGGCGCGGGAGGAGCCTGAGATGCTGAAGATTACCGACTTGTACGCTGCCTACGGCAAGGTTGAAGTCTTGCACGGCATTTCGCTGGAAGTTCCCAAGGGCAAGGTCGTCACCTTGATCGGTTCGAACGGCGCCGGCAAGACCACCACCATGCGCGCCATTTCCGGCATGCTCAAGCCGAAGAGCGGAAGCGTCACCTTGGACGGACGCGATGTTACCGGCCTGCCTTCGCACAAGATCGCGCGTGCCGGTCTTGCGCACTCACCCGAAGGACGGCGCGTATTCGCCACCATGAGCGTGACAGACAACCTGTTGCTCGGCGCCTTCCCGCGCTTTACCCGTTCACGCCCGCGCGGCGACGTCGCGCACGACCTGGAAAAGGCCATGGAACTGTTCCCACGCTTGAAGGAACGGCGGCAGCAATTGGCCGGCACCCTGTCCGGCGGCGAGCAGCAAATGCTGGCCATGGCGCGCGCGGTCATGCTCAATCCCGAGGTTGTGCTGCTCGACGAACCGTCCATGGGCCTGGCGCCCATCCTGGTCGAAGAAGTGTTCCGCATCATCGAACGCCTCAAGCAACAGGGTGTGACTATGCTGCTGGTCGAGCAATTCGCAGTGGCGGCGCTCAACGTCGCGGACTATGGTTATGTGCTCGAAAATGGCCGCATTTCCGTGCATGGCAGTGCGGAAAGCCTGAGGCGTGATCCGGCAGTCAAAGCAGCTTATCTGGGCGGTTCGCATTGATTGATAACGGCCCTCCAATAAAACCCGTCGCTCCCGCGTAGGCGGGAGCCTAGGTAGTCTTTGTTTTCTTTTGAAATCAACTTCAACCTGGCCCCCCGCCTTCGCGAGGGCGACGGGGAAGAGTAGACCGAAATTTCTCTGGCATCTCCCGCATTCGATCAGTGAAGTAGGACAGAAAATCCGGGGATAGCTCCCAATGCTGTAACATGTAGCCAAAAACAATACGCCGCCCAACCCCGTAATTCCGAGGACACCATGCTGGAACAACTGCAGCCCACCGCAGGCGACGCCTTGCTCGCCCTGATGGGCCAATTTCGCGCCGACCCGCGCCCGACCAAGATCGACGTCGGCGTCGGCGTTTATCGTGACGAACACGGCCGTACGCCAGTCATGGCCGCGGTCAAGCAGGCCGAGCAGCAATTGTTCAACGAGCAAGACACCAAGACCTATGTCGGCATTGCCGGCGACATGAAATTCAACGCCGCCATGGTCGATCTCGTGTTTGGCGAGAAGGCACAGTCTTTGCAAGACCGCGTGCGCGCGGTGCAAACCACAGGCGGCTGCGGTGCTCTGCGCGCCTTGCTCGACCTGCTGGCATTGTGCAAGCCCGATGCCACCGTCTGGGTCAGCGACCCGACTTGGGTCAACCACATCCCCCTAGTCAAGGCGGCAAGGCTGAAACTGGCCGTCTATCCGTATTTCGATAAGCGTGGCCAGGCGGTACGCTTCAACGAAATGACGGAATGCCTGTCCAAGCTCGGGCCGAACGACATCGTGTTGCTGCACGGCGCTTGCCACAATCCGACCGGCGTTGATCTGAACGAGGCGCAATGGCTGAGTGTGGCGCAGCTGGCCGCGCAGCGCGGCTTTTTGCCTTTCATTGACCTCGCCTACCAAGGTTTGGGACGCGGCCTGGATGCAGACGCCTTTGGCGTGCGCTGCATGGCCGACCATGTGCCCGAGTATGTCGTCGGCGTATCGTGCTCGAAGAACTTCGGTCTGTACCGCGAGCGCGTGGGCAGCGCGATGGTGGTGCATCAGGACGCGAAGACTGCACAACTGGCGCTCGACAACCTGATGGTGGTCTTGCGCGGCAACTATTCGATGCCGCCCGACCACGGCGCCAACGTGGTGGCGCGTATTCTTGGCAATGAAGATTTGCGCAAGCTGTGGCAAGACGAATTGAACGGCATGCGCGGCCGCATCAACGATCTGCGGCGCGCGCTGTTCGAGAATTTCCGCAGTCATCTGCGCAGCGACGAATTCAACTACATCGCACGCCAGCAGGGCATGTTCTCGATGCTGGGCCTGAGCCCTGAGCAGGTGGCCATGCTGCGCGAGCGCTTCGCCATCTACATGCCGCCCGACAGCCGCACCAACGTCGCAGGCTTGCACATCGACCAGATCGATTACTTCGTCCAGGCGGTCGGCGCTGTTCTATGAAGGTATGCATCGTCGGCGCCGGCGCCATCGGCGGTTTTCTCGGCGCGCGCCTGGCGGCGAGCGGGCAATGTGAAGTCAGCGCGCTGGCGCGTGGAGCTACGCTGCAAGCCTTGCGCACGCACGGCTGGCGTTTGCAGCTGGATAATGAACTATTGCAGCGCCCGGTCACGGCATCCGATAATCCGCTTGAGCTGGGTGCCCAGGATCTCGTGATCGTGGCGGTGAAGGGGCCGGCGCTGGCTGCCGTAGCGCCGTCGGTTGCCGCCATGCTTGGCTCGAACACCATGGTGCTGCCGGCCATGAATGGTGTGCCGTGGTGGTTCAGCCAAGACGTGGCGGCTTTAGGCGGTCAGCCGCTGGAAAGCATCGACGCCGGTGGTCGCATCGCGCAACAAATTCCGCTGCACCACGTGGTCGGCTGCGTGGTGCATGCCAGCACTTTCACCACCGAGCCCGGCCTGGTCCAGCACAAGATGGGGCGCGGCCTGATCGTCGGCGAACCGCACGGTGCGCCACAGGAAAGAACGGAACGCTTGGGCGCATTGTTGACCCAGGCCGGTTTCGAAGTGACGGTCTCGTCCAATATTCGTTACGACATCTGGTACAAGCTGTGGGGCAATATGACCGTCAACCCGGTCTCGGCCATCACCGGCGCCAGCATGGACAAGATTCAGGCCGACCCACTGGTATTGGAATTCTGTTCGGCCGCCATGCGCGAAGCCGCGGCTATCGGCGAGCGCATAGGCTGCGTGGTGACGCAAAGCCCGGAAGAGCGCCATGCGGTCACGCGCAAGCTCGGCGCCTTCAAGACCTCGATGCTGCAAGACGTGGAAGCTGGGCGCCCACTGGAGCTTGATGCACTGGTCGGCGCGGTACGCGAGATGGGACAGCGTGTCGGCGTGTTCACACCGAACATCGATGCGCTGATGGGATTGACGCAGCTATTCGGGCGCGTACACGGGCTGTATCCGAAGGTTTGATAATCCGCTATGAGACTGGCGATCAATTGGGGAAAATGACAGGTATCGTCAATTGCGGGTAGATATCTGCATTAAAGCGATTCACTTCCCCCGTCGTCCTCGCGAAGGCGGGGACCCATAACCCAGTCGCACGTTCGTACTCCCTGTGGGCCCCCGCCTTCGCGAGGGCGACGGGGGAATGGAGTAGGGAAATATAAATATCTCCCGCATTCACACGAGGTCATGCACTTTTCACATACTAGAAACTCGTCAGAGGATTTTTACGTCCCACCATTCCGGTAACAATGCGCGCACTTCCCGCCGCGCAAAGCGGTCGTCGATCAGGTACACGCAACCGCGGTCGCTGGTGGTGCGTATCACACGCCCGGCCGCCTGCACCACTTTCTGCAAGCCGGGATAAAGATACGCATATTCATATCCTGCACCGAAGCCGGCTTGCATGCGCTCGCGTACCTGCTCATTGAAGGGATTGAGCTGCGGCAGACCCAGTGTGGCGATGAAGGCGCCGATCAAACGTTCACCCGGCAAATCGATGCCTTCCGCAAATGCGCCGCCGAGCACCGCAAAGCCGACACCGGCTCCGCCCTCCGTGAAACGCGCCAGGAATTCCGTGCGTTCGCTTTCCGCCATGCGGCGCTCCTGCACCCAGGCGGAAATATGCGGATAACGCTCCTGAAAATGCGCCAACACCGCTTGCAGGTAATCGAAGCTGCTGAAGAACGCCAGGTAATTTCCGGGGCGGTCGTCGAACTGCTGCGCGATCAGGTCGGCGATCGGTCCCAGTGAACGGTCGCGTTCGCGATAGCGTGTAGAAATATGCGAAACCAGCTTGACGCTCAACTGCTCGGCACGGAACGGCGAAGGCACATCGACAGTGAGCGTCTCCTCGGGCAAGCCCAGCATGTCGCAATAAAATGCGCTCGGGTTCAGGGTTGCCGAAAACAGCGTGCTGGTTTGCGCGGCCGCAAAACGCGGCTTGAGGAAGGGGGAGGGAACGATGTTGCGGATGCCGAGAGTCGCGCCATGACGGGAGCTTCCTTTGGTCGGCTTGGCTATGTCGAACAGCGAATGCTCGTCAAAACTTTCCGTCAAATGGAAAAAATGCAGGGCGTCGAAATAGAATTGCTGCAGCCGCGGTTCCGCAGCGGTCGGGTGCTCGGTTTGGTAAGCGCCTATGGCTTCCAGGGTCTGCGTCAGTGCGTAGACAAACGACTCGGGAACGGCTGCGTAAATCCGGTAGTCCTGCTCCTGTTCACTGCATAGAGCATTCCAGGCGCGGTTCAGCTTTTCCAGAGGCTTCTTCAACATTGTCGCTTGCGAAGGAAGTTCCGCGCGCAGGGATTTCAAGTCGGCTTGATCGAGTTCGGCCGAATACATCTTGCGCGCGCGCTCGACCAGGTTGTGCGCTTCGTCGACCAGTACGGCAACGCGCCAGTCGTTGGCGAGCGTCAAGCCGTGCAGCATTGCGCCTACGTCGAAATAATAGTTGTAATCGCCTACGATCACGTCGGCCCAGCGTGCCATTTCCTGGCTCAGATAATAGGGGCAGATTTGATGTGCCAGTGCGGCTGCGCGCACGGTGTCGCGGTCATGCTGACCCCTTGCCACTAAGCTTGATCGCGCCGCCGGCAGGCGATCGTAAAAGCCTTTAGCCAGCGGACAGGAGTCGCCGTGGCAAGCCTTGTCCGGATGCTCGCAAGCTTTGTCGCGTGCTACCAGTTCCAGCACACGCAGCGGCTGTGCCGCGCCGCCGGTGTTGTACTTGATGGCGGCGGCCGCGTCGAGCGCCAATTGTCGCCCCGAAGTCTTGGCTGCAAGGTAAAAAATCTTGTCCAGGCCCTGCGCCGGATTGGTATGCAGAGCCTTCAGCAGAGGAAAGAGCGTGCCGACGGTTTTGCCGATGCCGGTCGGCGCCTGCGCCAACAGGCAGGAGCCTGCGATCGCCGTTTTGTACACGGCAGCGGCCAATTCGCGCTGGCCCGACCGGAACGATGCGTGCGGAAAGCGCAGCAATTGCGCCGCCTCGTTGCGCGCCGCGACATGCTGTGCCTCCTGCTCGGCCCAAGCCAGGAAGCGCCCGCACTGGTCCCTGAAAAATGCTTCCAGCTCCGCCGCAGGATAGACCTGGTCCAGCACGGTTTCGGTCTGCTCGTCGATCTCGTAATAGACCAGCGCCACGCGGATTTCAGCCAGTTCCAGTTGCTTGCACAACAGATGGCCGTACATCTTCGCCTGCGCCCAATGCAGCGCGCGGTGATTGGCCGGCATGGCATCGAGCTCGCCGCGATAGGTCTTGATTTCCTCGACCTGGTTCAAGTCGGGGTCGTAACCGTCGGCGCGGCCGCGCACTCGCAGGTTTTCGAATTCGCCGCTCAAGCTGATTTCGGCGCGGTAGCCTTTCTTGCGGCGCGCGCGCACGGCCGCATGGCCGGCCACACCTTCCTGGCCGGAAGGCGAGGGTGTGAAGCGCAAGTCGAGGTCGCCGCTTTTGGCCGTGAATTCGCACAGCGTGCGCACCGCGACGGTGTAGTGCAGGTCTGCGCTCATGTATCTTTACCCGCAAGCTCACGCCACTGCACGTAGCACGCGGCCACGGGCATGTCGTGCGCTAAACAAAAATCGAGCAGGCGGATCTGATTGTCTTGCAGGCGGTCGCCAGGTCCCTTGACTTCGATCAATCGGTAGCGCTTTTCCTGTGGCCAGAACTGGATCAGGTCGGGAAAGCCTGCGCAGTTGGCGCTCAAATCGCGCAGCATGCGTTCGAACCACAGCTTGAGATGGGCGGGTGGAAGGCAGGCCAGCGCTTGTTCCAGCAATTCCGGCGTCAGCGCATCCCAGAACACGAACGGCGAAAGAATGCCTGCCTTGCGCTTGAAATTCGTCAAGATGGTTTCGCGGTAGGTCCGCGAATCGAGTTGGGACAGGCAAGCGTCGAACTGAGGCGCGCGGCGCGCATGGAAATCCGGATCATGCAAATCGGCCGGGCCGCTCTGAAAGGGATGGAAAAAGGCGCCCGGCACGGCGGTGAATATGGCATCCCAGCACAGCAAGCCGAACAGAGAATTGATCAAGGTGTTTTCCACGAAATGGACGGCAGAACCGGCATCGCTTTGCTGGAAATGTTCGGCTGCGCAAAGTTCAACTGCCTGGTCTTCGTCGGGCAAGGGTAAAAGCAGATCGATGCGCGGCAAGGCAGGCTTGCTGGTCTTTTCCCGGCGCGCCAACCCGAGCTTGCGACGCAGTCTTGGCGCCATGCGCAACAATTGCTGCGCTTCGGCTTCGCTTTCCGGAGAGTTCTCGGCAATTTTTGCTAAAGCCATGGCTGCATCGTGTCGGCCATCCTTTTCCAGCACGCGAATGCGCCTTGCACGCGCGCCGGGATAGCCGCAGCTTGCGTACAGCCGCAAGGCGTCGCCCCAGTTGCCGAGTTGTTCGTGCCGCTGGGCCAGGCGAAACAGCAGTTTGGCCTGCTTGGTCCGCAACCAAGGGTTGGCGCACACCAGCGAAGTGGCTTGCGTCTCGATTTCTGCGAGAGCTTCATCGGCATGCAAGCTCTCCAGGCAGGCATCAAGCTGAAGATAGAGGTCGACGTCTTTGCGCGTTTCGAATGCGCGCGAGCCGGGCAGAAATTCCACCTTTTCATA
>Ga0213872_10001567_pt1 | contig 14600 bp, 16 predicted proteins | sample VelepicomBERX_R2_FD_160071 | JGI IMG/M metagenome (GOLD analysis project Ga0213872, IMG submission 160071) | Rhizosphere microbial communities from Vellozia epidendroides in rupestrian grasslands, the National Park of Serra do Cipo, Brazil - RX_R2 | ecosystem: Host-associated > Plants > Roots >...
TTGAAGGAGGGCAGGTTCGAGCCGAAGCCGCGGAAGACATCGTCAAACAGCCGGTTCACCTCGCGATGCAGCGACAGGAACGGATCGCGTTCGCCATCGCGGAAGAGGCTGGAAACCTGGTTGCCCGTGGTTGCGGCCCCAGGGAATCAAATCACGGACACTCATCATGCTTCTCCCTTTCCCTGTCAGGCCGCCTGCTTCTTGGTCTCGATCCGCTTCGTCTCGGCCCCAGGAAGCGCCGTGCCGGTAGCGATCTCGATCTTGCGCGGCTTCATTTCCTCGGGGACCTCGCGGTTTAGATCGATCGTCAGCAACCCGTTGACGAGGTTCGCGCCGATGACCTTCACATGATCGGCCAGTTCGAAACAGCGCTGGAAAGAGCGCCCAGCGATGGCGCGGTGCAGATACTGGGCGTTATCCGCCCCAGTCTTTTCACCGGTCACCATAAGCATGTTCCGGTCCTGCTTGATGGTCAGGTCGTCCCGGCCGAAGCCGGCCACCGCCATGGTGATGCGGTAATCGTCCTCGGCGGTCTTGGCGATGTCGTAGGGCGGCCAATTGTCGACGGTCTCTACGCGGCTCGCCGCTTCGAGCGCGGTCAGCATTCGATCGAAGCCGATGCTCGACCTGAACAGGGGAGAAAAATCGAAGGTGGTTCTCATAGCCACATCCTCCTTTGAGCAACATGGATACAAGCTCTTCTGCCGCCGGCTGCTGCGCATCCGCTCGGCATGCCCGCCCCGAAATGGGCGGCTGGCGATTCATGAGTTAGTTCAGCCGATTCGCTGTTCAAGAGGTCCGTGTCTTGCCGGCGAGGTTGGGCTCGCGAAGCTGGTCGCGGGGCTCTAAAAAAATCCGTCGTTTGGCTGCGACGGGTTCTTTGCTTTCTGCCGTCTTCGGATATGCTCCGCTACCGTTTTAGAATTGCAGGAGACCTCCCATGAACCTCGACGCTATTCCCGTCGGCGATAATCCTCCGGAAGACATCAACGTCATCGTCGAGGTGGCGATCGGCGGCGAGCCCATCAAATATGAAATGAACAAGGAAGCTGGGACGTTGTTCGTCGACCGGTTTCTGTACACGCCCATGCGCTATCCGGGCAATTACGGCTTCGTCCCGCATACCCTGTCGCTGGACGGAGACCCGATCGACGTGCTGGTCGCCAACACGCGGCCGATCCTGCCCGGCGCCGTCATCAACGTTAAGCCCGTGGGCGTGCTGAAGATGGAGGATGATGGCGGCGGCGACGAAAAGATCATCGCGGTTCCGTCTCCTTCGCTGACGAAGCGCTATATGAAGATCTCGAACTACACCGATCTGCCGGAGATCACTCTCGATCAGATCAAGCATTTCTTCGAGCACTATAAGGATCTCGAGACTGGAAAATGGGTCAAGGTCGCAGGCTGGGGGGATGCGGCCGAGGCCCGGAAATTGATCACCGAGGCGATCGCAAGGGCAAAGCGTTCGTAACGCCGGAGCCCCTCGGCATTGCCGCCGGGGGGCTTTCGTCCGAGAGGCCTTCCGAAGAACGTGGTCTGGTGCCGCGCCGCGCCCCCCGGGAACCCTAATGCGCGGGTCGTGTTCCAATGCCACGGACCACAGAGAAGGAGGAGCTTATGGACAGGCTCGTCAAGGAAGACCTCTCCGTGCGCGAGGCGGCCGGTGTTTTCGCCGATTCCAAATCTTCGAGAAGGCGCTCGATGACTTGACCAGCTCCGGTTTCGATCATGCCGATATCAGCCTTTTAGCATCGCAATCGGCGGTCGAGGACAAGCTGGGCCATCGCTATGAGCGAACCTCGGAGCTCACCGACAAGGAAGGCGTGCCGCGCATCAGCCTGGTGCCGAAATCTGCGGTCGGCAATGCGCAAGGTACGCTGATCGGCGGGCTTGTCTATATCGGCGCGCTCGCCGCGGCGGGACCGATCATCGTTGCCGGCGGCAGCATCGCCGCCGCCATCGGCGCCGCCGTCGCGGCCGGCGGGGCTGGGGGACTTATCGGCGGCTTCCTCGGCAAGATCATCGGCGACAAGCATAGCGGATTGATGGAGGAGCAGCTCAGCCATGGAGGTCTAGTTCTCTGGGTGCGCCTGCATGATCCGGAGCATGAGGAAAAGGCGGTCTCGATCCTCAAGAAGCACGGGGCCACGGAGGTCGACGTCCATACGCTGCGCGTCCTGCCACCCCGTGTGCCGGAGAGCGTTCTGCCCTAGTGGCTGGAACCGGGGCGGAGGCTGCGCGTTTGACTGAGGGGAGAAGCGAAGCAGGAGAACATCATGTTGAAACGCACCTTGCTCATCGCCGCCTGCCTTCTCAGCGGCGTGGCCCTCTCGGCCCTGCTCAGCGGCGCCGCCGCCCAGCAGCCGGCCATGCCATCCCCCAATCAGCAACCGCCTCAGCCGAATAATCAGGGGCCCTCGATGGGGGAAAGGACTGGCGTCAATCCCGCGCTGAACATCACCCCTTCGACCCAGGAATTCGTCAAGGACGTCGCAACCAGCGACATGTTCGAAATCGCCTCAAGCCGGCTCGCCGCCGAGCGCGGTGACGCCAAAACGAAAGAATTCGCCAATCGCATGCTCGCAGACCATCAAAAGACCAGCAGCGAACTGAAATCGATGCTGCAATCGCAGAAGATCGGCGTCACACCGCCCGCGGATCTCGATGAGACGCATCAGCAGAAGATCGACAAATTGAAGCAGCTCAAGGGCGGAGATTTCGACAAGCGTTATGGCGAGGATCAGATCGACGCGCATGACGAAGCGGTGTCTCTGTTTCAGCGCTATGCCAAGAGCGGTGACAATCCGGCGCTGAAAGAGTGGGCGGCCAAAACGGTGCCGACCCTGCAGTCGCATCAGCAAATGGCCCAAGCCCTGCCCCATTAGCCGGCGGGTCAACCGGCTGCCGGATCATGTCCGGCAGTCACCCACTCGCTTCCACTCGATTCCGTCCACATCGCTTGGCGGTGTAGAGCGCTTTGTCGGCGCGGGATAAAAGGGCCTCCAACGAACCGCCGGGCGACGGAATTTCGGTTGCCGTTCCGACGCTGACGGTCACGCTGTTCCCAGTATCGCTGCCCGCTTGAGGAATAGCCAGGATCTGGACGGCATCGCGAATTCGCTCCGCCACTTCGACTGCCCCGCCCCGATCGGTCGACGGCAGGATGACGGCAAACTCCTCGCCGCCATAACGGGCGACCGTGTCGGCTGGGCGAAAGGATTGTGCGGCCATGGCGAGGGCGACCCTTTTCAAGCATTCGTCGCCGGCCTGGTGGCCATATTCGTCATTATAGGCTTTGAAATAATCGATATCGATCAGCAAGACCGACAGCGAGGCATGATCGCGCGCGGAGCGGTTCCATTCGGTGGTCAGCGTCATGTCGAAGGAGCGGCGATTGGCCAAGCCGGTAAGGCTGTCCTTCAAAGCCAGGTCCCGCAGCGCCTCCTCGGCTAGATGCTTCTCGGTCACGTCGCTGATCGTTTCCGCGACCGCCATCAGGCGCCCTGTCTCGTCATAGATCGGCCCGGCATCGATCGCCAGATAGTGTTGCTTGCCGAGCCGCGGCATGACGCACCAGTTCTCCGCACGCAATCTTTTGTCATCGCCGTTGGGATCGGAATGGACAGGGTAAAGCCTGTCGAGTTCTTCCGGCCGTTTCGACAGAATGATGTCGGCAAGGCAGTCGCGAGGCTCCTCGTAAAAGGCGCGCCAGTGATCGCGGGTGCCAACGACTTCGTCAGCCATTATGCCGGTGAGGCGCTCACAGGCCTTGTTCCAGATGATCACCCGGCCAGTTGCGTCCAGCACGAAGGTCGGTATGACCATGTTTTCCACGATCTTGTTCGCGAATTCGTAACCCAGACGCCCCATGGTCAGTTCCTCCAACCGCAGAGATCGCTCCGAACTATATCAAAGTTTAAGTTTGACCGACATTGGCTGATCGCCACATTCGGTATTGATGCCGCCAAGGCGAACGATTTGTTCAGTCGCCCTCTTTCTCCGGCAGCGTGATGGCGATGATTCCCTCCACGCATTCGACCGGGAAGGTTTCGGCGGTGAGGCCGCCAGCCGGCATGCTGCCGGTTTTCACATTGAATCTGAGCCCGTGCGCCGCGCACTGAATGGTGTGATCAACCAATCTTCCATAGCAGAGCGAAGCGCCGTGATGCGGGCAGTTGTCGTCGATGGCGTAAAGGGTCCCGGCGATGTTGAAGAGCGCGATGCTGCGCCCCTCGACAGCGACGATGCGCCGCGCTCCGGGAGCGAGCTGGATGGTTGACGGAAGGCGAATAACGCGGCTCATGGAAAGCGATCCTGGCTTTGACTTGCGCGCCAGCCGGTCGAGAGTCTGTATGACACCTCGCCTCCGGCTCGGCGCCAGTCGGCGCCGTGAGCAGTTCGCGATTCAAATGGATCGCAAACCGCTCCAGTCATATAGAAGTAGCATTGCCAAGGCGGGGAGGGAAACGATGTCGAAATTCGCGAAGGCCATGATCGGCCTGACGGTCCTGATGTCTACTGGGGGTGCCATCGCGGCGGCTAGCGGAGGCAAATGCCCGTCTCGCGAAGCCGCGCTGGCTTACATCAAAAATTCCGAGGCCCGCTGGGCGGAACAGTCGGTGACCAATGACATGTCGGTCATCCGGGAGATCATCGCCGATGACTATGTCGGCGTGAGCTCGGCCAGCACGGTGGTCACCAAGGATCTCGTCCTCAAGGATATCTCCGACGATTTCGTCTCGAACAAGATCGATTACGTCGATGTCCATTTCTTCTCCGACAAGCTGGCCGTCGCCCAGGGTAAGGAGAATTGGGAAAAGAAGGGCGGCAAGCTCGGCAGCTATATCTGGACGGATACCTGGCTGTGCCGTAAAGGTCGTTGGCAGATTATCGCGTCGCAGGACACCCCTCTGCCGCGCTGAGGACAAGATTTCATGAAATTTCCCTTTTGGGCAGTGCTCCTCCTTTGCTCAAGCGCTTTCGCCCAGCCTCCCGCCCAGCGCTCCGACGATACCGTTGCCGCCATGGTCAATGGAGAGATCATCAGCCAGCATGATCTCGATGAGCGGCTGAAGCTGACTCTCGTGACCTCCAATCTGACCGATACGGCGGAGATGCGCGCCGGCCTGGCCGCCTCAGTGCTGCGCCGGATGATCGACGAGGGTCTGAAAATCCAGGCGGCTTCCAAGGAGAAGATCACCATCTCGCCGGCCGATGTGGCGGCGCAGCTCGAAGCCATCGAGCAGCAGAATCATCTGCCTCCCGGCGGGCTGCTCAAATTGCTGGCCGCCAAGGGAGTCGGCACCGACGCCCTGCGCCAGCAGATCCGCGCTGAAATCGCCTGGGCCAAGCTGGTGAATTACAGTCTGGCGCGGCGGGTCCATGTCAGCGAGAACGCCGTTTCGACCCGGCTCGACGGCATCCGCGCCAATCTCGGCAAGCCGGAATATCACGCCTATGAGATCTATCTCCGCGTCGATGACCCCAAGGAAGAACCGGGAGTCCGCGATCTCGCCGAGAGGCTGACCGATCAGATGCGCCAGGGCGCCCCCTTCACGGCTATCGCGCGGCAGTTCAACCAGGCTGGTGCCGTCGATGGCGATCTCGGCTGGGTATCGGACGGAATGATGGACCAGGAGCTGCTGACCGCGCTGGGCCGGCTGCAGCCCAATGGGGTGACGCCGCCGATCCGCACCACGGACGGCTATCACATCCTGATGCTGCAAGAACGGCGCAAGGTCGGCGAGGGGCTGGGCGGCGGCGCCGCCATCGATTTGATGGCCATCGATCTGAAAAGCCTGGCCAGCGCCGGCCAGGCCGAGCGCGACCTGCAGATGCAGCATCTGCGGGAAGCGCTGGCTCCGGCCAAGAGCTGCGACGATCTCACGAGCCTCAGCAAGCAGGTGCCTTCGGCCGCGGTTGAGATGATGGAGAAGCTGCCCGAATCGCAGGTGCCGGCCAAGGTCGTTCCGCTCATCAAGGACCTGGCGCCCGGCCAGATCAGCGAGCCGATCGAGACGGCCAAGGGGCGCCGCTTCTTCGCCGTCTGCGGGCGCGCCTCCGGCGATGCGGAAGGGCTGCCCTCGGCCGACGATATCCGCCATCGCATGGAGGATGAACAGCTCGAACTGCTGGCGCGGCGCTACCTGCTCGACCTGCACGGCACGGCCATCGTCGATATCAGGCGGCGTTAACCAGGATTCCTCCGTGCCGGCCGTAGGGGTTTTGAGAAATCCGGGTTAAGCCGCCCAGACCTGGGCGGCGACGCGCATGAAGTTGCCGCCCAATATTCCGCGCACGGCGTCTTCCTTATATCCCTTCGCTCGCAACAGTCTGACCAGGTCGTGAAAGACGGCAGGCGGAAGGATCTCGGTCTTTACGGAACTGGGATATTGGCGTGGCGGCCAATATTTGTCGGCGACCGCCTGGTCGAGGTCCGGGCCGCTGCTCGGATCGGCGTCAAGCCCGATCCCGACATGCTCGGCCCCGACCAGCTTCACCATGTAATCAATATGGGCGACCATCCCATCGACGGTCGGGGCGCCGGGGCCCAGATAGCGGTTCAGTCCGTTCACGCCGATGACCCCGCCGGTGGCGGCGCAGGCCTTGATCTGCTCATCGGTGATGTTGCGCTCATGCTCCTGCAAGGCGCGGGCGTTGGCGTGGCTGAAAATGCAGGGTTTGGAGGAGAGTCTCATGGCCTCCAAACCGGATCTGATGCCGCTATGGGCGCAATCCACCACCATGCCGACGCGGTTCATCTCGCCGATCACCGCCCGTCCGAACTCGGTCAGGCCCTGATCCTCGTCATGGCATCCGCCACCGGCGTCATTGTTCAGATTATAGGCGATCAGCATCTGACGGACGCCCTGGCGGTAATAGAACTCGACCATCGAGAGGTCGCCATTCAGCGCCCCCATCCCCTCGATATCGTAGGTCAACGCCATCTTGCCGGCGGACCAGGCTTTTTTTACCTGTGCCAGTGTCTGGCACAGCACCATGTCGGTCCGCATCTCGATCCGCCGAGTGTAATCGGCGATCGCCCGGACCGTAGTCTGCCACGGCACCGCGTCGTAGCCCACATTGACGGAGAGATAGTTCACGCCCGCGGCCCGCCACAGATCGAGCATATCGATGTCCTGCGGCCCCTGATAGCCGAAGCCGCCATGATTGTCCCACATCACCGGCGCGCCGCCTTTCCCATCCGCCAAGACGGGCGCGGCGGCCACCGACAGTCCGGCCGCGAGCGACGATTTCAAAAGCTTTCGCCGAGTGAGCATTCTTCCCCCCTGTCAAAGCCCCTCCTCGATGATCCGGCCATCGGGAAGTCCCTCCTCCCATTTCGCCACGGCCGAGGTGGCGATGCAATTGCCCAGCACATTGGTGGCCGCTACGACCTGCCAAGCTGGTGAAAAAAAGGGCACGCGATTCCGCTTGCATCGTTATGGTGTTCTAGTTATATATAACACCATAACGTCACATGATGATCGACCACTGGGTTGAGCGGAAATGAACAGGCAGAGACAAATCATCGCGATCGGACTGGTGGCCCTTTACGTGGCCTTCCAAATTCCTTCCTGGTTTGGCCCGGCCAAGGGCGAAGGCAATGGGTTCGAATTCTCCGTCGCCAAGCATGCCTCTGATGCTCAACAGACCCGCTGGTCGGTCAAAATGTCCGTCGGAACTCTCGATCTGAACCTTAACTGGAACCCATGATGGACCCTGAGTGGAATGACCGACAGCCGATCTATCGGCAACTCCGAGACCGCATCGTGGCGATGATCCTCGACGGCGTTCTCAATGAGGGAGACCCGCTCCCGTCGGTGCGCACCGTCGCCGCCGACTATCTCGTAAACCCCCTGACCGTGCTCAAGGGGTATCAGCAACTGGTCGACGAGAATCTCGTCGAAAGCAAGCGAGGCCGCGGAATGTTCATCAATATCGGCGCCAAGGACCTCCTCCTCGACGGAGAACGCCAGAAATTCCTCACCGAAGATTGGCCTAAGATCGTCGAGACCATCCAACGCCTTGGCCTTCGCACCGAACAGCTGCTGGAAGCCGCCGCCGGCCCCGCCCAAACGGAGAAGAACTGACATGGCCTGCATAGAAGCCCGTGGTCTGCGTAAGAGCTTTGGCGGCACCGTCGCCATCGACGGCATCGACCTTTCCGTCGAGGAAGGCCGCATCGTCGGCCTGATCGGCGCCAACGGTGCCGGCAAGAGCACCACGCTGAACGCCATCCTCGGCCTCACCCCCTTCGAGGGCGAGCTGAAGGTCCTGGGCCTCAATCCCTGGACCCAGCGCGACCAGCTGATGCGCGAAGTCTGCTTCATCGCCGACGTCGCCGTGCTGCCGCGCTGGATGAAGGTGTCCCAGGCCATCGACTATGTGGCCGGCATTCATCCCCGTTTCGAGCGTTCCCGCGCCGAAGCGGCGCTCGCCAAGACCAGCATCAAGCTCTCCAGCAAGATCCGCGAATTGTCGAAGGGCATGGTGACCCAGCTCCATCTGGCGCTGGTGATGGCGATCGACGCCAAGCTGCTGGTTCTCGACGAGCCGACGCTGGGCCTCGACATCCTGTTCCGCAAGAAGTTCTACGACACCCTGCTGAACGACTATTTCGACCATAACCGCACCATCATCGTCACCACCCATCAGGTCGAGGAAATCCAGCATGTGCTGACCGATCTGATGTTCATCGACCATGGCAAGATCGTGCTGGAGAGCAGCGTCGAGGCGCTGGAGGTCCGCTTCACCGAGGTGATGGTGGCGTCGGCGCAAGCCCCCACCGCGCGTCTCCTGAAACCGATCCATGAAAGGCAGGTGTTCGGCCGCAGCCTGATGCTGTTCGACGGCGTCGAGCGGGAAAAGCTGGAGGGCTTGGGCGACATCCGCACCCCCAATATCGCAGACCTTTTCGTCGCGCTGATCGGTGGAGAGACCCCTCCCGCCGCCGGCGAGACCGGAGTTGCAGCATGACTGATACCGTATCGACCTTCCCCGCCGCGACGCGCCCGATCTATTGGACCGTGCGCCGCGAATTGTGGGAAAACCGCTCGATCTATCTGGCTCCGGCGATCGTCGGCCTGCTTGAGGTGCTCGGCATCGTGATCAGCGCTCTTCGCTTTCCCGACCATGTCCAGATCGACGGCGAGCTGAGCGGCGACCGGGCGCAGGCGGTGCTGGGCGCCATTTACGGCGCCTTGGGCATGCCGGTCGTCGTCACCGCGCTGATCGTCGCGGCCTTCTATTGCCTGGACACGCTTTATTCCGAGCGGCGCGACCGCTCCATCCTGTTCTGGAAATCGCTGCCGGTGTCCGACACCGTCACCGTGCTCGGCAAGGCTTTGATCCCCTTCGTCATCCTGCCGGTCGTCACCTTCGCGGTGATCTCGATCACCCAGATCGTCACCCTGTCGGTCAGCGCGCTGATTCTGAAATTCTACGGCCTGTCCGCGCCGGTCCTGAGCACCGTGCCCTTCGCGACCATCACCCTCACCCTGGCCTATGCGCTGGCGGCGATGGCGCTGTGGTACGCCCCGCTCTATGGCTGGCTGTTCCTGGTCTCCGCCTTCGCCCGGCGCAAGACCATCCTGTGGGCGCTGCTGCCGCCGCTGGGTGTCTGCGTGGTCGAGAAGTTCGCCTTCGACACCGATCACTTCTACCATCTGCTGGGCGACCGTTTCCTCGGGTTCCTGGGGGCCGCCTTCAATGTCGAAAATCCCGAGCGCTTTCAGTTCAGCCTCGACAGGATGACTCCGCTCGATCTGGTCAGCGCGGGCGGACTGTGGGGCGGCTTGGCGGTGGCGGCTCTGTTCTTCTTCGGCGCCATCCAGCTCCGCCGCTATCGCGGACCGGTCTGATCGGTCGGAGGAATGACCAAAAAGCGGCGGTGCCTGTGCGCCGCCGCTTTGCCGTTTGAGTTGTGCTAAAGTCTTCTGATGTCGACTGAATCATCTTCCATCCCTCCGCATCTGCGGCTCTGGCTGGATTGGCGGCGCAAGCGCTTCTGGGGCGCGCTCCTGATTCTCGTCTATGTGCTGGGCGGCTTCTTTCTGCTGCCGCTCCTTCTCAAGCCGCAAATCGTCTCCGCTCTGCAAGCCAGCCTCGACCGGCCGGTGGCGCTCGACGGCGTCAGCGTCAATCCGCTGATCCTCAGCGCCGATCTCAAAGGACTGCGCGTCACCGAGAAGGACGGTTCGCCGCTGGCCGGCTTCCAGCGGCTGCACGTCCGCTTCGCGCTCGACAGCCTGTTTCATTGGGCCTGGAGTTTCGGAAACATCACGTTGGAGGGGTTTGACGGCCGGCTCATCCGCTACGGTCGGAGCGATACCAATATCGGGCGGCTGATGCCGTCCGGCCCCGCCAAGCCCGAGCAGAAGCAAGCGACGCCCCGGCTGATCATCCATCACTTAACTCTCAAGGACGCCAAACTGGCCCTGACCGACCGGGTGCCGGCCACGCCGTTTGCGACCGAAATCGGGCCGGTCAATGCCGAATTCGACTCTTTGAGCACCTTGCCGGACCAGACCGGCAGCCAGCACATCCTGGCCGCGCTGGAGAATGGCGCTTTGCTGGAATGGACCAGCCAATCCAGCCTCGATCCGCTGGCCTCCTCGGGTCACGTCAAGGCCAGCGGGCCCTATTTGCCGCTGTTGGCTCGTTATCTCGGCGACACTTTGAAGGTCCAGGTGCCGAAAGGATCGATCGAGGCGGAGCTCGACTACCGGCTGCAGGAGCGGGCCGATGGAGCCCTCGGACTGTCGGCCGATCATCTGAACTTCGCTCTGAGAGAGATGGTGGCCGGCGATATCCTGTCCTTGTCCGAACTTCGCCTGAGCGGCGGCCATCTGTCCTGGCCCGAACGCGAAGTCGGTGCCGATTCCTTGTCGGTCGACGGGCTCGAAGTCTCGCTGCGGCGGCAGGAGGACGGCCAGATCGGGCCAATGCCGATCGAGACGCGGCAAGGGGGGGCGCAGTCGTCAGGCAAGGAGGATTGGACGCTTTCCCTCGCCCATGCCGACATCAAAAACGCCAAGGCGCATTTCGAGGATCGCTCGCTGGGCGAGGCGAACAAGATCGAGGTTTCCGCTTTCGATCTCTCCGCCAGCGGGATATCCAGCAAGCCGGACGCCGCTTTCCCCTTTTCCATGACCGCAAGTCTCGCGCCGGGGGGATCGGTCAAGCTGCAAGGCAAGGCCTCGGTCCTGCCGAGTTTGGGCGTGGACGCCAAACTGGTTCTCGCCGGTCTGCCCGTCGCGATGGCCCAGCCCTATCTGCACGATTTGGCCAAACTCACCATCGAAGCGGGCGTGATGGAGGCCGAAGGCGATGTGAAGCTGCACGATCCCGACGGTCTGAAGATCGCCGGACAAGCCGCGGTGAAGTCGATCAAGCTGAAGGACGAGGTCGAGCAGAAACCGGTCATCGCCTGGGACAGTTTGAGCGTCGACCATTATTCCTACTACCAATCGGCCAACGAGCTGCGGATCTCCCAGGTGACCCTCAGTTCTCCCTTTCTCCGTTTCCAGAAGGCGGCCGACCAATCGACCAATTTCAGCCATATCTTCGTGCCCGCGGCGCCGCCGAAGCCGCAGGTCCAGACTGCGGGAGCGCCGATGAAGATCAGCGTCGGCAAGGTGGTCGTGGCCACCGGCAGCGCCGATTACGGCGACGCCTCGCTGCCGCTGCCCTTCGCGACCCATATCACCAACCTGCATGGCCATGTGTCGGACGTAACCTCGACGGCCGCGTCGACCTCGGGCGTGTCGCTGCAAGGCCAGGTCGATCAATATGGCGAGGCGGACATCTATGGAAGGGTCAATCCCTTTCACGCCACCAAGGGCATGAAGCTCAATGTGGTGTTCCGCAATGTCGACTTCCCCGGTCTCTCTCCCTATTCGCTGAAATTCGCCGGCCGGCGCATCGCCAAAGGGAAGATCGACATCACTTCCCAATATTCCGTCGATAATGGCGCGCTGAAGGGCGGCAACAAGGTGGTCATCCGTAACCTGGAATTGGGCGAAAAGGTCGATGTTCCGGGGGCTCTGGACCTGCCGCTGGATCTGGCGGTGTCCCTGCTCAAGGATGACGATGGCAAGATCGATATCGATCTTCCGGTCAGCGGCAACGTCAATGATCCGCATTTCGATTTCGGCGCGGTCGTCTCCAACGCCATCGCCGATCTGGTCGGTAATCTCGTCACCGCGCCGTTCCGCGCGCTGGCCGGGCTGTTCGGCGGCGGGGGCGGCGACAAGCTCGACCATATCGATTTCGTGCCGGGCCGCGCCGGGCTGGAGCCGCCTGAGAGGGAGAAACTCCAGCATGTCGCCGGAATTCTCCAGAAGCGGCCGCAAATCAATCTGGCGGTGACGGGCGTGACCGATCCCGACGCCGACCGTCAGCGGATGCAGCGCGACGCCCTGGATGCCGCGATGGGCAAGGATCTCGGCACCCGCAACACGGTCGACAATCAGCGCCGCTATCTCGAGAACCTGTTCGAAAAGCGGGTCGGGGCGGACAAGCTGCCGGCGGTGAAGCAGCCTTTCCCCGACCCGGACGACCCGGCCTATATCTCGGCCTTGCGCAAGGAAGTCGCCAAGACCGAACCGGTCGACGACAAGGCCTTGGCCGCGCTGGCCCAGTCGCGCGCCAAGGCGGTCGCCGACATGCTGGCCCAGACGCCCGGCTTCGATGCGAAACGGGTCGTTCTGCAAGGCACCAGGGATGTGAAGGCGGATGACGGCCGCATCCCGATGAAACTGGAAGCGGCGAAGGCGGGGAATTAAGGCTCGATCAGCCGGGTACGCGCCGCCTTGACTGCCGCTTCGATGCGGGTGGCGACATGCAGCTTGTCGCGCGCGCTGTCGATATGGAAATCCACCGTGCGCTTGGAAAGATCGAGGATGATGGCGATCTCGGCCGAGGTCTTGCCGCGCGCCGCCCAGGTCAGGGCCTCGATCTCGCGGTCGCTCAGATGAAATTCGCCCGGCCACTCGACCCTTGCCGGCAGGCGGTTCAGGCGCGTGCGGATGATGGCGTCGAGAATGTCGAAATCGACCGGCTTCACCACATAATCGTCGGCCCCGAGTTGGCGGCCCCTAAGCTCGTTCTGGCGGTCGGTAAGGGCGGTCAGGAAAATAAAGGGGATCTTGCTGAAAGGCGGCGCCATGGCGGAAAGCTGTTCGATGACGTCGAAGCCGGTCATGCCCGGCATCGAAATGTCGCACAACACCAGATCGGGATGTTCGCGCAGGATGGCGGCAAGCCCCTCACGCCCGTCATAGGCCTGGATGATCGGAAAACCGAAGCGGTCGCTCAATTCTTCGGCGATCAGTTCGCTCGTTTCGCGATCGTCTTCGATGCAGACTATCTTTCTGTTGTTCGCAAGCATCGGCATTCCCCAAGCCTCCAGTCTAGCCTACCGGCGGCCGGGTGAGGGGAAAACTGTGATAAATACCGGTTGGCGGCAACCGCCCCTGGGGGTAGACGAGATCAATGAAGCGCGCGCGGACAATCCGATTCCGTCTCTCTTTGGCCCTGCTCCAGGTGTTCTCGCTGATCGCCGTCGTGGCTCTGGTCAGTCTTTGGCGCCTGACCGACTATCACCGCACCGCCGAGGATATCCATGACCGCTATCTGCCGGCGACCCAGTTCCTTGGCGATCTCAGTCCGCTGACCTCGGAATTCCGCGCCTTCGAGGCGGAGGCCCTTCTGTCCGCGACGGTGGCCGAGCGTCAGGCCACCAAGACCGAGATCGACAAGATCGACAGCCGGATCGCCGATGTGCTGGCGGCTTATGAAGAGCTGCCGCCGCCACCCGCGCTGCTGTCTTATTATCGGAGCTTCACCGATAAATGGCGCGACTATCGCACCATCGCCACCCGCACCCTCAGTCTGGCCGAGCGCAATCCCGCCGCCGCCGCCGCCTCCTTCCGCGGCGATTCCTTCGACGCCTATGGCGCCGCGGCGGACGCGCTGTGGGTGCTGAATGAACGCAACCGGCTGGCCGTGGCCGAAGCCAGCCGCAGAACGGAAATCAGCTATGAACAGGCCCTGTGGCTGAGCGTCGCCGGCATCCTCCTGGGCGGCTTGATCCTGCTGGTGGGGGCGATCCATATCAGGCGCTCGATCATGGTGCCGCTGTCCCGGCTGGCCAAGGCGATGCGGCATCTGGCGGCCGAGGACATGGAATTCGGCCGGCTCGACACCGGGCGCGGCGACCAGATCGGGGAAATGGCGCAGGCGGTGGAGGTGTTCCGCCAAAACGCCATCGCCTTGAACGAAAAGCGCGAGCAGGAACAGAGGCTGGCCGAGATGCAGCGTAATTTCGTCGCCATGGCGTCGCATGAATTCCGCACCCCGCTCACCGTCATCGACGGCCATGCGCAGCGTCTGATCAACCGCCTGGATAAGGCCGATGCCGCCGAGGTAAGCGAGCGCGCCGGCAAGATCAGGCAGGCGGTAGCCCGCATGTCCGGCGTGATCGGTTCGCTGATCGAATCGGCGCGGCTGATCGATGCGCCCGACGCCAGCTTCAGCCAATTCGATCTCGGCCCGCTGCTGGCCGAAGTTTGCCAGTTCCACCGCGACATGGCGCC
>Ga0213872_10001568_pt1 | contig 14598 bp, 11 predicted proteins | sample VelepicomBERX_R2_FD_160071 | JGI IMG/M metagenome (GOLD analysis project Ga0213872, IMG submission 160071) | Rhizosphere microbial communities from Vellozia epidendroides in rupestrian grasslands, the National Park of Serra do Cipo, Brazil - RX_R2 | ecosystem: Host-associated > Plants > Roots >...
GCGCAGCCTTATATGACACTTGCTTCGCTGAGCGCAATCAAGCGTCAGAAACATAAGGATGCAATATGCCGGAGGTCAATGAGGGGATCGTACTTCGGACCCTCGAATCCATCATCGACGAGGAAAAGGGCAAGGACATCGTCAGCCTCGGCATGGTCTCCGGCATCGTGGTCAAAGGCGGCCATGTCGCCTTTACTTTGGAAATCGATCCCAAACGGGCAGGCGCCCTGGAGCCCTTGCGAAAGCGCGCCGAACAGGCGGTGCATGCGCTGCCGGGCGTGCTCACGGTGTCGGCCGTGCTGACGGCCGAGCGCGGCCCGCCCCCTCGGATTGGCGGTCATGCGTCCGGTTCTCAGGAACCGCTTCTGACCGAAATCGGCGCGGTGATCGCCGTAGCGTCCGGCAAAGGCGGCGTCGGTAAATCCACCACCGCGGTCAATCTGGCCTTGGCGCTGCGCGATCAGGGGCTCAGGGTCGGGTTGTTCGACGCCGACATTTTCGGCCCGTCGCAGCCGCGCATGCTCGGCGTCGCCAAGGAAAAGCCGACCGCGGCGCCAGGCAAGAAGATCGACCCGATCGAGGCGCATGGCATGAAGGTGATGTCGATCGGCTTCATGCTGCCCGAGGAAAGCCCCATCGTCTGGCGCGGCCTGATGGTGATGGGCGCCTTGGAGCAATTGATGCGCGACGTCGATTGGGGCGATCTCGACGTCATGGTGATCGACATGCCGCCCGGCACCGGCGACACCCAATTGACCATCTCGCAAAGGGTCAAGCTGAAAGGCGCGGTGATCGTCTCGACGCCGCAGGACATCGCGCTTCTGGATGCAAGGCGCGGCTTCGCCATGTTCGAGAAGGTCAATGTGCCGATCCTCGGCATCATCGAGAATATGAGTTCCTATCATTGCCCCAATTGCGGCCATGAGGCGCATATCTTCGGCCATGGCGGCGCTCGCGCCGACGCCGAGCGACTGGGGGTGGACTTCCTCGGCGAATTGCCGCTCGATATCGATCTGCGCAGCTCGGGAGACCAAGGCGCGCCGATCATGATAAGCCAGCCGGACGGCGCCATCGCCGCCGCCTATCGTTCCATCGCCGCCAAGATCGCGGCCAAAATCTGACGGAAGTTCCATGACCGACGCTCCTTTGCATCTGCTCCGCCGCGAACTCGCCAAACAAAAGCTCGACGCCTTCATCGTGCCGCGCGCCGATGAGCATCAGGGCGAATATGTGCCGCCGTCGGCGGCGCGTCTGGCCTGGCTCACCGGCTTCACCGGTTCCGCCGGCGCCGCGGTGGCGATGGCCGACAAGGCGGCGGTGTTCGTCGATGGCCGCTATACTTTGCAGGTCAAGACCGAGGTCGACGCCACGCTGTTCGAAACCCGCCATTTGATCGAACAGCCGCCGCACCGCTACCTGGCCGAGACCCTGTCGGCCGGCGCAAGGCTGGGTTATGACCCCTGGCTGCACACCCCCGACCAGGTCGAGTTGCTGAAAGCGGCCTGCCAGGCGGCCGGTGCCGAATTGGTGGCGGTCGACGAAAACCCGCTCGACGCCGCCTGGACCGACCAGCCGGATCCGCCTTCGACGCCGATCCTGCCGCATGCCGACGCCTTCGCCGGACGCTCGGCCGCCGACAAGCGCGCCGCCATCGCGGCCGATCTCAAGAAGTCGGACGCTGCCTTCCTCTCGACCCCGGAATCCATCGCCTGGCTTTTGAATATCCGCGGCAATGACGTGGCGTTCACGCCGCTGCCCTTGTCTTTCGCGCTGATCCACAAGGACGCCAGCGTCGATCTGTTCGTCGATCCGCGCAAGCTGTCCGAAGCCACCATCGCCCATCTCGGGCCGATGGTGCGCACCCATGCGCCGGACCAGCTCGGCGCGGCCCTGGACGGGATGTCCGGCAAGCAGGTGCGGCTCGATCCCGGGCTTGCTCCCTTTTGGGCGCTTGATCGCCTGACCAAGGCCGGTGCTCGCATCGAACGCGCGTCCGACCCCTGTTCGCTGCCGCGCGCCTGCAAGAATGAGGTCGAGCTGGAGGGCGCGCGCGCGGCGCATCTGCGCGACGGCGTCGCCCTGACCCGCTTCCTGGCCTGGTTGTCGGACGCCGCCCCCAAGGGCAAGGTCGATGAACTGACCGCCGCCGACCAGCTGGAGCAGTTCCGCAAAGCCGGCAATCTCTATCAAGGCCCGAGCTTCCCCACCATCGCCGGCGCCGGTCCCAATGGCGCCATCGTGCATTACCGCTCGAGCCCCGCCACCAACCGGCGGTTGGAACGCGGCCAGATCTTCCTGATCGATAGCGGCGGGCAATATCTCGACGGCACCACCGACGTCACCAGGACGGTGGCGGTGGGCGATGCCGGGGAAGAGGAGAAGCACCGCTTCACCCTGGTTTTGAAGGGCCATATCGCCTTGGCCCGCGCCCGCTTCCCGGCCGGCACCGGCGGCAGTCAGCTCGACAGTCTGGCGCGGCAGGCTTTGTGGTCGGAAGGATTGGATTACGACCACGGCACCGGCCATGGCGTGGGGTCCTATCTCAGCGTGCATGAGGGGCCGCAGCGCATCGCCAAGAACAATAACAGCCAGCCGCTTTTGCCCGGCATGATGCTGTCGGACGAACCCGGCTACTACAAGACCGGCGCCTATGGCATCCGCATCGAAAATCTGGTCGCCGTGCGCCAAGAGGAAAAGAAAGGCGAGCGGCAAAGCCTGGGTTTCGAGGTGCTGACTTTGGCGCCGATCGATCTGGCCTTGGTCGAGCGCGATCTGCTCGACGATGAGGAGGCCGATTGGCTCAACGCCTATCACGCCCGCGTGCGCGATAGCCTGACCCCGCTTTTGGACGCCCCCACCGCCGCCTGGCTGGCCGAGGCGACGCGACCGGTCTGATGGCGCATCCGCAGCTTCCCCGAGACGAGGTCATCGACCGGCTGACCGCCGTCTTCCGCCGCGAAGGCTATGAAGGCGCCAGCCTGGCTTTGCTGTCCGAGGCCACCGGCCTTGGACGCTCGAGCCTTTATCATCATTTTCCGCGCGGCAAGGACGACATGGCCGAGGCGGTGATGCTGGCCGCCCGCGACAAAATCACGGCGCTGGTGGTGGAAAGGCTGTCCGGTCCCGGTTCGCCGCGGAAGCGGCTGGAAGCGGCGGTGCGCGGCTGGGACGAGTTCTATCAAAGCGGCCAGCTCAGCTGCCTGACCGAACTGTTCAGCGTGGGGAACGCCAAACAGCGCTTCCAGGACTTGCTGCTGGGCGGCATTACCAAGCTGCGCGCCGCCATCGCCGCCCTGCTGGTCGAAGCCGGACTGCCGCCGGAAAAGGCCGAGAAACGCGCGCTGGACGCCGTGGTGGCGATTCAAGGCGGGCTGGTGGTGGCGCGCGCCAGCGGCGACCGCTCCATCTTCCCATCGATCCTCGCCGAACTGCCCGACCGCTTGCTCAATCCTTGACAATTTCGTCGGGCCAGGATATGTACCGAACATTCGGTTCAAATAAAGAGAGCAAAAATGAAGCTTTATGGGTTTCCACTGTCCGGTCATAGCCACCGGGTTCGGCTGTTCCTCTCGGTCCTCGGCCTGACTTTCGAGGAGATCACGGTCAATCTCCCCGAGGGCGAGCACAAGGGGCCGGAATTTCTGGCGCTCAATCCCTTCGGCCAGGTCCCTGTACTCGAAGATGGCGATCTGGTGCTGGCGGATTCCACCGCGATCCTGGTCTATCTCGCCGGCAAATATGCCGATCCCAGCTGGTGGCCGGACGATGTGGTGACGCGGGCCGAGATTCAGCGCTGGCTGTCGGCGGCCTCGGGGCCGATCTATAGCGGCCCCTGCGCGGCCCGGCTGGTGACCTTGTTCAAGCAGGATTTTGATTATGACCGGGCGGTCGCCACAGCGCATCGCTTCTTCGCGGTGCTGGAAGCGCATCTCGCCGGGCGAAATTGGCTGGTGGGCGAGGATCGCACCATCGCCGACATAGCCGGCTATTCTTATATCGCCCACGCGCCGGAAGGCGGCGTATCCTTGCAGGACTATCCCCATATCCGCGGCTGGCTGGGCCGCATCGAACGCTTGCCCGGCTTCGTCGCCATGCAAAAGGCGGCCTAACCATGTGGCATGCCGGCGAGAAAGCGTTCCAGCGCTTCTACGGCATCGAAGAGCGGATGGCCGAGATCGGGTCTCGTGTCATCCGCGACTTCATGCCGGAACAGCATCGCGAGTTTTTCCGGATGATCCCCTTCATCGTGGCCGGCGCCGCCGATCAGGAGGGGCAACCGTGGGCGTCTTTGCTGACCGGCTCTCCCGGCTTCATCTCTTCACCCGACGCGACCAGCCTGACCATCGCGGCAATACCGGCGGAAGACGATCCTTTGCACGGCTTGCTACGGGACGGTCGGGCGATCGGCCTGCTCGGCATCCAGCAGCACACCAAGCGGCGCAACCGCGCCAATGGCCTGATCACCAAGGCCGCGGGCGGGAAGATCGACATCACGGTGAAGGAGAGTTTCGGCAATTGCCCGCGCTATATCACCGAGCGTGACACCGAATGGCTGGCGCATGAACCGACTTTGGTACGCGACGCGGCCGGACTGAGTGAAGACGACCGGCACTTGATCCGCGCCGCCGATACGCTGTTCCTCGCCACCACCGACGGCAAGGATGGCATCGACGCGTCGCATCGCGGCGGACCGGCCGGCTTCGTGGCGGTGGAGGGCGATGTTCTGCTGCTGCCCAATTATCCGGGGAACAATTTCTTCAACAGCCTCGGCAATTTGCTGCTGCATCCCAAGGCCGGGCTGCTGTTCATCGATTTCGCCACCGGCCAGCGTCTGCATATCGCCGCCGATGCGGAGATCTTGCAGGACGGCGAGGAGATAAAGCTGCGCCTCACCGTCACCCGGGCAATTCGCCGCAATTAGGCCTTTTTCGGCTTGTCGTCCTCTTCCTCGAACCAATGCTGCGGCTGCACCGGCCCCGGCTTCTTCATCTTGGCCAGCTTCTGCAGATGCGCCAGGTTCTTTTCGGTGACCTCGGCCAGGCGGATGGCGCCGAACTGGCGATAGACCTCGAGCGCGCCATTGATGGCTTCGGTGGCCTCGTCGAGCTTAACGACGCCGCGGCTCGAATGCTTGGCCAGCATGAAGAGGGCGGTGCCGAGCGTGTTCTGGCTGGCCGCCCAGTCGAACGGCACCCGCGCCCTGGGCCGAAGCTCGATGGCGGCACGGGCGGTTTCGATGGCGCGTTCCAGAACATCGGCGCTTTTCATCTGATCGCCATAGACCTGCAGCACCTGCGCCAGATTGTGCATCACCTCGGCCCAGCGCAAAGGCGCCTCTTGACGCGGGAAGGCTTGCAGCGCCGACTGGAAGGCGAGCATGGCTTCCTTCAGCAGTTCCGGCTTGCCGGTGGCGAGATCCAGGCGATAAAGCGCGAGGCCGAGCCGGTTCTGCACGCCCCCCCATTCCAGCATATAGCGGCCCTTGGCAAAGCAATCGGCGGCAGCCTTGAAGGCGGCCACCGCCTGTTCCAGCCAGCTGGGATCGGAACTGCGCTCGGCCTGCGCCAGCAGCAAAAGCCCGAGATGCTTGTGCAGTTCGGCGGCGTCGATGCCCTGTTCGTCGGGCGGCAGGCGCAACAGGGCGGCGCGATAGCTTTCCAGCGCCTGCCCCGCCCAAGGCCCGCCCGGATCGATCACCGCCAAAGCCGCCAAGCCATGGCCGTACATGCAGAGAGCGGTGCGCTGCTGCTCGAGATTCCATGCCATCGGCAAGATCGCGGACAAGTTCTGCAATGGCACCTCGGCACTGCGCAATGCCATGGCGTGCGACGAACGGCGGTCGTCCGGCGGCTCCATCGCGGCCAGCGCCGCGAACAGCAAAAGATCGCTGGCCGGCGGTTCCTGATCGCCGGCCAATTCCAGGCTGGTGAACAGATTGAAGCAGCCGGGCCGCTCTTCATCGCCTTTGCCTTGCGGCGAAAACCACAGCGAATAGCCGTCGGCATGCACATCGCCCCAGATCAGGAGATCGATCTGCTGGTCGCGATTGAGCTGATCCCTCGCCCGCGCCGCCGCCGTCGCCACCTGCTGCTGGTCGGCGCCCGGCTCGATCGAGAGGCTGGCCGGCAGCACCGAGATGCCGATGCCGTTCCGGCCTTCCAGCAATCCGGCTAAAGCACGGGTCCAGGCGCCGTCGATGTCGTTGTTCATGGTGGCGACGGCGATCTGGAACAAAGGCCTGCCGCCCTCGCCCGGCTTGGCGCGGTTCAATCGCTTTTTCAGCCAGTCGCCGATCAGCGAAAACACGCCCTTATTGCCGCCCGAGCGGGTCTGGATCTGCCTTTCGCTCTGATCGAGGATCAGAAGATGGGTGCTGCGCAGCCTTTCGGCCAGCATAGAACCGATACGGCTGGCCGCCCCCGGATGGGTGTTCAGCCATTCCACCAGACCGGCGCGGCTGACCACCCGGATCCGCGCCTTGTCGGTGGCCCGCGCGGTGACGTCGTAGGGCGTGTCGTCGAAAAGCGCGGTCTCGCCGAAGAAATCCAGGGGACCGGCGACGCCGACCAGAACCGGGCCGTGGCTGCCCTGCTTGGTCAGCTCGACATGGCCCTGCACCACCATGAAGGCGGCGGCGCTGGCCTCCCCCTCCCGGAAGATGACCTCGTCGCGATTGACCGACTTTTCTTCTGCTTCCACAACCACCCCCTGCGGAAGAGTAAGCGAGGCCGGTCACGGGCGCAATGCGGGGCTTACGCGGCTTTTACTTAAATGCTGGTTGAATTTTAACTATACGAAAGCATAGGGTTATCCTGGCGAGCGGCTGTCGGGGGGCCGGAAGATGGAGACTGCGTATGGATGACCGTTTTTATGTCGGCGCCTGGGTTTTCCTGGGCATGATCGCGACGGTGCCTCTGCCGGCGCTGGCTGAGGTGGAAACCGCCCGATCCTCGGAGATTGCGGCGGCGGTCGACAGCGCGATGGCTGGGGGCGACAATGCGCCGCTGAAAAAACTTCTGGCCGCCATAGTGACCGCCGACGCCAATGACGCCGTCGCCGCCGCCAGGGTGGCGACCCAACGGATCGCCAGCGACGCCACCCGAGACGCCGAAGATCAAGCCAAGATCGTCACTGCCGACGTGATAACCACCTTGGTCGCGGCCGCGCCGGCGCAAACCGGCTCGGTCCTTGGCGTCGCCCAAAGCAGCCTGCCTCCGGATCTTCGCTCGACCGCCATCAGCGCCGCTCAGGCGGCTCTGAGCCCCGCTGCCGGCGGCAAGATCCTGATCGCCAAGACTTATTGCATAGCGCCGACCAAGGGCTTGCCCTGCCGTACCTGGCAGGTTCCGCTTAACCCCGATGGAGCGCGTTAGACCGAGAAATATTTCGCTTGCGGGTGCAGCAGCACGATCGCCGAGGTGCTCTGTTCCGGCTCGAGCTGGAACTCCTCGGAAAGCGTGATGCCGATCCGGTCGGCGCCCAGCAGCTGCAAGAGCTGGGTCTGGTCTTCCAGATGCGGACAGGCCGGATAGCCGAAGCTATAGCGTGAACCGCGGTAATTCTGCTTCAGCATTTTATCGACGTCGCGATCATCCTCGGCGGCGAAGCCAAGTTCGGCACGGATCCGGGCGTGAGTATATTCCGCCATGGCTTCCGCCATCTCCACCGACAGGCCATGCAGATAGAGATAGTCGCGATAGCGATTATCGGCGAACCACTCTCTTGCCACTTCGCTGGCCTTCTGGCCGACGGTCACGACTTGCAGCCCGATGACATCGCGCTCGCCCAGCGAAATGTCGCGCACGAAATCGGCGATGCAAAGCCCGCCCTCGCCGGCCTGGCGCGGGAAGCCGAAGCGGGTCAATTCGCTCTTGCCGTCCTCGTCGAACAGCACGATCTGATCGCCATCGGCGGCGCAGCGCCAATAGCCATAGGCGGCTTGCGGCAGCATGATGCCGTCCCGCTCGCATTGCTTGAGGAGATCCACCGCCATCGGCTTCAGCTCCTTGGCGGCCCATTCCTTCCATTGGTCCAGCGTGCGGCCGGCCTTTTTATAGCCCCAATGGAATTGGTAGAGCATGGTCTCGTTGAGATAGGTGACCAGGGTCTGGAGCGGCACCTTGTCGATGATCCGAGATCCCCAGAAGGGCGGCTCGGGCACCGACGAGGCCTTGGCGAGATCGGCGCGCCTTAGCTTGATCTCCTCGAAATCCACCGGGCGGGTCGGGGTTGCGGTCTGCGTCGCCTGGCCCAATGTGCGCCGCTCATTGGTGGGGCGATGCGCCCGCTTGGCCTGGATCTCGGCCAGATGGTGGTCGAAGCCGCCTTCCACCACCTTGCTCATCAGATCGAGCCCGTCAAAGGCGTCGCGCGCATAGGCGACGCGACCGGCGCCGTAGGCGGCGACGCAATCCTCTTCGACGAATTTGCGGGTCAGAGCGGCGCCGCCCAGCAGCACCGGAATGTCGAGCCCCTCCTGGGTCAGCTCTTCCAGATTGTCCTTCATCACCACGGTGGATTTGACCAGAAGTCCGGACATGCCGATGGCGTCCGCACCCACCTCGCGCGCGGCGCTGATGATCGAGGCGATCGGTTGCTTGATGCCGAGATTGACCACCTTGTAGCCATTGTTGGTGAGAATGATGTCCACCAGATTCTTGCCGATATCGTGGACGTCGCCTTTCACCGTGGCCAGCACGATGATGCCCTTTTCCTGGCCCTCGACCTTCTCCATGAAGGGTTCGAGATAGGCCACCGCCGCCTTCATGGTCTCGGCGGATTGCAGCACGAAGGGCAGCTGCATCTGACCGGACCCGAACAGCTCGCCCACCACCTTCATGCCGTCGAGCAGCAGCTGATTGATGATGTCGAGCGGCTTCCAGCTGTTCAGCGCTTCCGCCAGATCGGCTTCGAGGCCGGTGCGATCGCCGTCGACGATGCGGGCCTTGAGCCGCTCCTCCACCGAATTATGCCGCACTTTCTCCTTCTTGACCTCGCCGTCGCGGCCCTCGAACAAGGCGATGAAGGCGTGCAGCGGGTCATAGCCGTCGGCGCGGCGGTCATAGATCAGATCCTCGGCGACCTTCACTTCCTGCGCGTCAAGCTTATAGAGCGGGATGATCTTGCTGACATGCACGATGGCGCCGGTCATGCCGCGCTTCAGCGCGTGATCGAGGAACACCGAATTCAACACCGTGCGCGCCGCCGGCTTCAGACCGAAGGAAACGTTGGAAAGACCCAGGATGATCTGGGTCTCGGGCAATTCCTTCGAGATCCGCTCGATGGCGTCCAGCGTGTTGAGCGCCAGCTTGCGGTCATCCTCATTGCCGGTGCAGATGGTGAAGGTCAAGGGATCGAACAGCAGGTCGGACGCTGGCAGCCCATGCTGTTTGACCGCGAAGTCATAGAGCCGGTGCGCCATCGCCACCTTGCCCTCGACATCCTTGGCCATGCCGACTTCATCGATGGTGAGCGCAATCACCGCGGCGCCGAATTTACGGGCCAGCTCCATGCGCTTTTGCGCCGGCTCCTCGCCATTCTCGAAATTGATCGAGTTGATGATGGGCTTGCCGCCATAAAGCTTGAGCGCCGCCTCGATCACCGGCAGCTCGGTGCTGTCGATCACCAAGGGCGCATTCACCGACCCGGCCATGCGGCTCACCACCGCGGTCATGTCCTTGACCTCGTCGCGGCCGACAAAGGCGGTGCAGATGTCGAGCGTGTTGCTGCCTTCCTTCACCTGCTCGCGGGCCATGGCGATGGTGGCGTCCCAATCCTCGCGGTCCTGGGCCTCGCGGAATTTCTTCGAGCCGTTGGCGTTGCAGCGTTCGCCGATCGACAGGAAGGAGTTTTCCTGGCGCAGCGGCACCTGACCGTAAAGCGAGGCCACCGCCGGCACCCAGTGCACGATGCGCTTCACCGGTTGCGGACGCGGAGCGCCGTTGGCTCGCTTCCGCAGCATGGCGTCCACGGCGCGGATATGGTCGGGCGTGGTGCCGCAGCAGCCGCCGAGCAGATTGACCTTGTCCTCTTCCAGGAACCGCTCTTGCCACATGGCCAGGGTGTCGGGCGCCAGTGGATAGGAGGTCTGGCCATTGACCAGTTCCGGCAGTCCGGCATTGGGCTGGACCGAGATCAGTCCCGGCCAATTGCCGGACAGCCAACGCAGATGTTCGCTCATCTCCTGCGGGCCGGTGGCGCAATTCAGCCCCATCAGCGGCACGTCGAGCGCGTTGATGACGGTGGCGGCCGCGGCGATGTCGGCGCCGACCAGAAGGGTGCCGGTGGTCTCGACCGTCACCTGAACGAAGATCGGCATGCCGGGCGCCGCCAATTTCACCGCATTGACCGCCGCCTTGATCTGCAGCGGATCCTGGCAGGTCTCGATCAGCACGGCATCGACCCCGCCCGCGGCGAGACCGGCCGCCTGCACATTGAGCGCCGCTTCCAGAGCGTCATAACCGATATGCCCCAAAGACGGCAGCTTGGTGCCCGGACCGATCGAACCCAGCACGAAACGCTGGCGGCCATCCTTGAATTGTTCCGCCGCTTCGCGGGCGATCTCGCCGGCCCTCTTATTGACCTCGAAGGCGAGATCCGAGATGCCGAACTCGCCCAAGGTCAGCGGGCTGCCGCCGAAAGAGTTGGTCTCGACCATGTCGGCGCCGGCGGCGAAATAGCGGCTATGGATGTCGCGCACCACGTCGGGACGCGACAGGCAAAGAATGTCGGTGCAATTCTCGTGGCCCTGAAAATCCTCTTCCACCGACAGCGACATCGCCTGCACCAAAGCCCCCATGCCGCCGTCGCACAGCAGCACCTGATCATTGAGGACTTCGAGAATCTTTTTCATGAAATTATTCCTGGTGCGGTCTAACGCCGAGGATATGACAGATGGCGTAGGTCAGATCGGCGCGGTTCAAGGTATAGAAGTGGAAATCATTGACGCCGCCGGCGGCCAGAGCCCGGCATTGCTCGGCGGCGACGGTGGCGGCCACCAGGCGACGGGTCTCGGGATCGGGGTCCAGCCCTTGAAACAGATCCGCCATCCAGTCCGGCACCGTGGCGCCGCAAATGCCGGCGAATTTGGTGAATTGCGCGAAATTGGTCACCGGCAGAATCCCGGGAACGATGGGAACCGAGATCCCGGCAGCGGCGGCCTTGTCGCGAAAACGGAAATAGCACCCGACATCGACAAAATATTGGGTGATGGCACGGCTGGCGCCAGCGTCGATCTTTCTTTTCAGATTGCCGAGATCGGCTTCCGCCGAGGCCGCTTCCGGATGGGTCTCGGGATAGGCGGCCACCGAGATCTCGAAATCCGCCACCTTCTTCAGCCCGCTCACCAGATCGGAAGCAAAACGATAGCCGTCATTGTGGTGCCGGTAATTGGCGTCCGGCAGATCGCCCCTGAGCGCCACCAGATGGCGGATGCCGGCCTCCCAGTAATGCGCCGCGATCTCGTCGATCTCGGACCGGCTGGCGCCGATGCAGGTCAAATGCGCGGCGGGCTTCAGTCTGGTTTCCTGGGCGATCCTGACCACGGTGTCGTGGGTCCGCTGGCGGGTGCTGCCGCCGGCGCCATAGGTCACCGAAACGAAACTCGGGTGCAAAGGCGCCAGACGCTCGATGCACTCCCACAGCGCCGTCTGCATCTGCTCGGTCTTCGGCGGGAAGAACTCGAACGACACATTGAACGGCTCGGTCCGCTGCAAGGCCGACCAGCGCAGTGTTGAAGCGACATCGGGGCGCAAACTGCATCTCCTGAATGGGGGACGGACAGCTAACCCGACTTAGTCCTAACAACAAACGAAAAAATTGCGCAAAACCGTAATAAAACGCGCGAAATTATTCTCGAGCCGGATGGTTCATTTAGGAATCATCCGGCGAGGACGAGCGGAGCGAGAACCCCGAGGGCGCGGGGGAGGCTCCGCCGTCGTCAAATGATGGAGATTTGTCGACATTATTTGCACGTCTGCATTGCAACAATTCGTTACCGCCCCGATATGGCATTTCCAATATGCCTGTGTTACCCAAACCGCACCTTCCTATCGGGATTCCTCATGCATCTCCCCAAAATCCTCGGTATCGCCGCTCTCCTGATCTGCCTGTCCGGGTGCGCGACGCCGCCGCCCGCCGACGATCCCGACGCCGTCGCCGATTTCGAGCAGATCAACGATCCGCTGGAGCCGATGAACCGGGTCACCTTCGATTTCAATCTGTGGCTCGACGATAATGTCCTGGCGCCAGCGGCGCGGGTCTATCGCTATGTGACGCCGGCCTTCTTCCGCAAGCGTGTCGCCGATCTGGTCGCCAATCTGAAGTCGCCGCTGCTGTTCGCCAATGACGTGCTGGAGGGCAATGTCAGCCGTGCCGGCGTAACCCTGTCGCGTTTCGTGCTGAACTCGACCTTCGGCGTCGCCGGCATCATGGATGTCGCCACCCCGATGGGGCTGCCGGCGCACGAAGCCGATCTCGGCACTACCCTTGCGGTGTGGGGCGTCGGCGAAGGTCCTTATCTGGTGCTGCCGCTGTTCGGTCCCTCCAATCCGCGCGACGCGGCGGGACTGGCGGCGGAATCCTTCCTCGACCCCCTTTCCTATTACCTGGCGGACAACCATATGCGCTGGGTATCGACGACGCGCTTCCTGGTGGGTGGGCTGTCGCAGCGTGAGGAATATCTCGACACCATCGAGGACATCAAACGGACGTCCCTCGATTATTATTCCGCCCTTCGCAGCCTGAAGCGGCAGTCGCGCGACGCGCTGATCCGGGATGCGAAAGAGGGCAAGTGGAAAACCCAAGACCCCCGCAACCAACCTTGAGGCAGGCTGTCATGCGTTCCTTCATCAAAGCCACCGCCACCCTCGCGGTCGCTCTCTTCCTGGCCTTGCCGGCCCGCGCCGACCATACCCCGGAAGAGGCGCAAAGCTTCATCCAGAATCTCGCCAACCAGGCGATCAGCACCGTCGCCGGCCGCCAGATTTCGGACGCCGAACGCAATGACCGTTTTCGCAAGCTGTTCGTCTCGGCCTTCGATCTGCCGGCGATCTCGCAATTCGTGCTGGCCCGCTACTGGCGCAGCGCCAGCCCGGAGCAGCAGCAGGAATTCGTCAAGCTGTTCGAAGACATGCAGGTGCTGAACTGGGCTCAGCGCTTCAAGGATTATCATGGCGAAAGCCTGCAGGTGCTGTCCTCGGCCAAGGATGGCGACAAGGGCTTCACCGTGGATTCCCAGCTGAACCGCCCCTCCGCCGGCCCGATGCCGGTGGTGTGGAAGGTGCATCAGGCGGAAGACGGCAAGATCCGCGTCACCGACATCGTGGTGGAAGGGGTGAGCATGAGCATCACCCAGCGGTCCGACTATAATTCGCTGCTGCAGGCCAATGGCGGCAAGTTCGACGAGTTGCTGAAGGCGCTGCAGACCAAGATCGATCAGATGCGGGCCAATGGCTGAGCGCCGGTCGCCGCAGGCGAGCCGACGCGAATAGCGTCGGCAGGCGCGAAGGCCGAGTGAGACTTGCGAACGAGGCCGGCTGGTGCCGCCGCTTCGCCGTAGATCCCCGGGTCAAGCCCGGGGATGACCGCGAAGTGAGTTAACTCCGTACCAGCGGCTTATACTTGATGCGGTGCGGCTGATCCGCATCGGTGCCCAGACGACGATGACGGTCCGCCTCGTAGTCGCCGTAATTTCCCTCGAAGAACACCACCTGGCTGTCGCCCTCGAAGGCGATGATGTGGGTGGCGATGCGATCGAGGAACCAGCGATCATGCGAGATCACCACGGCGCAGCCGGGGAACTCGACCAGCGCCTCTTCCAAGGCGCGCAAAGTGTCGACGTCGAGATCATTGGTCGGTTCGTCGAGCAGAATGACGTTGGCGCCTCGTTTCAGCATCTTGGCCAGATGCACGCGGTTGCGCTCGCCGCCTGAGAGTTGGCCTACCTTCTTCTGCTGATCGGCGCCCTTGAAGTTGAACTGGGCGCAATAAGCGCGGCTCGGCATCTTGCGCTTGCCGAGCTCGATCTCGTCCAATCCGCCCGACATCTCTTCCCACACCGTCTTGTTGGGGTCCAAGCTGTCGCGCGACTGGTCGACATAGCCGAGGACGGCGGTCTCGCCGGTCCTGAAACTGCCCTGATCCGGCTTTTCCTGGCCGGTTATCATGCGAAACAAAGTGGTCTTGCCGGCGCCGTTCGGCCCGATGATGCCGACGATGCCGCCCGGCGGCAGGCGGAATGACAAATCGTCGATCAACAGGCGATCCTCGAACCCCTTCGAAATGTGATCGGCCTCGAACACCAGCTGGCCCAGACGCGGACCCGGCGGAATGATGATCTGCGCGGTGCCGATCTGCTTTTCCTGGGACTGCGCCACCAGATCCTCGAAGGCGGTGATACGCGCCTTGTTCTTGGCCTGGCGGGCACGCGGGCTGGCCCGCACCCATTCCAGCTCTTCCTTGATGGTGCGCTGACGGGAACTCTCTTCCTTCTCTTCCTGGGCCAGGCGCTTTTCCTTCTGCTCCAGCCAGCTGGTGTAATTGCCCTCGAACGGCAGGCCGTGGCCGCGTTCCAGTTCCAAAATCCAGCCGGTGACATTG
>Ga0213872_10001569_pt1 | contig 14562 bp, 11 predicted proteins | sample VelepicomBERX_R2_FD_160071 | JGI IMG/M metagenome (GOLD analysis project Ga0213872, IMG submission 160071) | Rhizosphere microbial communities from Vellozia epidendroides in rupestrian grasslands, the National Park of Serra do Cipo, Brazil - RX_R2 | ecosystem: Host-associated > Plants > Roots >...
TGGTGGCCAAGGGCGGAATCGAACCACCGACACGCGGATTTTCAATCCGCTGCTCTACCAACTGAGCTACTTGGCCATTTTGTTCTGTTGCGTCTCGGCCTTGAAGCTCAAGGCAAATCAGCGAAGACAACGACTATAACACTAAATTCCGCCGTTGCGCTTGTTTCTTGAAAGATCGACGCCCAGTTGCTTGAGCTTGCGGTACAGGTGGGTGCGTTCGAGGCCGGTTTTCTCGGCCACGCGGGTCATCGAGCCGTTTTCCTTGGCGAGGTGGAACTCGAAGTAGCTCTTCTCGAAGGCGTCGCGGGCTTCGCGCAGGGGGCGGTCGAGCTCGAACATCTGCTCGGACATGAGGCCGGGCAGCGAGTGCGAGACCACCGGCGTCGGGTTCATGGTCAGGCCGACCGGCATGTGGGCCTGGCTCAACTCGCTGCGCGCGTAGCTGGCCACCACCGGCGGCGCGGTCGGGCGTGGCGCGGTCTTGACCAGGGCCTGTTCGACGGCGCGCAGCAGCTTCTGCAGCGTGATGGGTTTTTCGAGAAAGGCGGTGGCGCCGAACTTAGTGGCTTCGACAGCGGTGTCTATGGTGCCGTGGCCGCTCATCATGATCACGGGCATGGTCAGCTGGCCGTTGCTGCCCCATTCCTTGAGCAGGGTGACGCCGTCGACGTCGGGCATCCAGATGTCGAGCAGCACCAGGTCGGGACGCATGCGCTCGCGCGCCGCGCGTGCCTGCATCGCGTTTTCCGCCAGTTCAATCGTGTGGCCTTCGTCGGTCAGGATTTCTGACAGGAGGGCTCGAATGCCCAGTTCGTCGTCTACAACAAGAATGGTTGCCATGATTGCCTACTGTTCACGCGGGCCTGTGCGCATCGCCGGTGAGGGCCGGGCTCGGTGCAGTCGCGAGTTTTGAAAATGATAACGAAACTTGCGCGCCAATCACGGGCTGCGTTTCGTCATCGTCAAAGTGCAGGTTGGCAAGGCGAATGCGCGCGCCATGCTCGTCTGCGATTTTCTTCACCACTGCCAAGCCCAGCCCTGTGCCCTTGGTCTTGGTGGTGACGTAAGGTTCAAAAGCGCGCTTCAATACTTTGTCGGCGAATCCGGGTCCATTGTCCGTCACAACGAAGCGCACGCCCTTAACCTCGCCGGCCTCGCTGAGCCGGAGCTGGGTGCGCACGTTCACGTGTCCATTTTCGCGCTCGCTGACGGCATCCAGCGCGTTCTGGACGAGATTGTGTATGACCTGGCGCAACTGCGTGGCATCGCCCACGATCAGGGGCAGGCCGGGCGTGAGCGCCAGCGCCATGCGGCCGGATTCCTGCGCCGCGCCGTACAGCAGCATGACCTCGCCGACCAGGCCGTTGAGGTCCAGCGCGGCCATGCGGGCGGCGGGCAGGCGCGCGTAGTCGCGGAACTCGTTGACCAACTGCTTCATGGCCTGCACCTGGTTGACGATGGTGCCCACGGCGCGCACCAGCATGGCCTGGTCGGCGCCTTCGAGCTTGGACTCCAGCTTGTGCTGCAGGCGCTCGGCGGAGAGCTGGATGGGCGTGAGAGGATTCTTGATTTCATGGGCCAGGCGCCGCGCCACCTCGCTCCAGGCCGCCGAGCGCTGCGCCGAAACCACCTCGCTGATGTCGTCGAACACCAGCAGCCGCGCGCCCTGCGGCAACAGGGCGCCGCGAACCAGCAGGGTGAGCACGTCGCCGCCCTCGCCGAGCGGCAGCTCGAACGATTCCTGCCAATGCTCGGCGTCCGCGCCCTCCAGCCCGTCGCCATGACTCTCGAAGCGCTGCCAGACCGACCGGCCAAAGTCCGCCAGGAACGGCACCTGCTCCAGCGCCTGGCCGCGGAAATCCGTCAGCGCGCGGCCCAGGATGCGGGTGGCGCCGGGATTGACGATGTCCATGGCGCCTTGCGCGTCGAACACGATCACGCCGGCCGTCAGGTTGTCGAGGATGGTCTGCAGATGGGTCCGCGCACGCTCCAGCTGCGCCACGCTTTGCTCGACCAGCCCGCGCGCGTCGGCGAGCTGCTGGGTCATCTGGGCAAAGGAGCGCGTCAAGCCGCCGAGTTCGTCCCGCGAGGCCAGCACCGGCTTGGCGGTCAGGTCGCCATGCGCCACCTGGCGCACCCCGTCGGCCAGCAGCAGCAGCGGTCGCGCCAATTGATTGCCCAGCGTCACGGCGAGCAGCAGGGCGGCGAACACGGCCAGGATCAGCACCAGCGTCAAGGTGCCCAGGTACATGCGGCGCAGGCCGTCGCGCTCCAGCGAGCGCTGCTGGTATTCGCTGTTGGCGGTCTGCACCGCCAGGGCGTTGGCGACCACGCTGGCCGGCAGGCGCTGCACCACCAGCAGGTAGCGGTCGGCGCTGCCCAGGCTCATGTCGGTCGCGGGCAGCAAGGCCAGAGCGCGGATGCGCGCATCGCCTGCCAGGCCCGGCGTTTCGTCTTCCAGGCCCTCCAGGTGGCTGACCACGCCGTTCAGGCGCGCGTCGCGCAGCATCTGGCCGCTGGGCCGTTCGGGCGCCGGAGACGAGGCGTCGACGCCGGCGCTGACCAGGATCTGGCCGCTGCTGCCCACCAGCGCGACCGTGCGGGCGGAAAGCTGGTCGCGCACGCGCTCCAGCGCCAGCGCCTGCGGCATGGCGGCCAGCTCGCCAAACCGGTCGGCGGCGCTGCGGGTCTTGCTGCCCAGGTCGGCCACCAGGGTGTCCAGCGTGCCGCGGCCCAGGTTGAGACCGGCGTCCAGCGCGCTGGCCAGGCGCACGTCGAACCAGCTCTCGATGCTGGTGTTCACGAACTGGTACGACACCGTGTAGATGAGCACGCCCGGCACCACCCCCACCAAGGCGAAGATGCCGGCCAGCTTGAGTAGCAGCCGGCTGCCGAACTTGCCGCGCCGCACGCGCATCACCAGCCTGACCGCCGCCGCGCTGATCACCAGCATCAGGATGAGGGCCACGGCGGCATTGACCCAGAACAACCAGAAATAGTGCCGTTCGAAAAAGCTGCGGCCAGAATGGCCGCTCATCGACACCATGAAGGCCAGCACGCCGCAGGCGCCCGCCACCACCACCAGCACCGCCAGCCAGGTCCAGCGCGCCGCCTTGATTTCCCTCGGGCTACGAATCACGTTCACGCGCATTCACCTCAAGACGCATGTCCGTTCAGGCTGAGACAGGTGTTCATGGCGTCGGACGAGCGCTGAAATCCGGGTTGAGTTGCAGGTTCTGCTCGACGCTCAAGGCCCAGCCCTGCGGCGCGCCCAGGCCGATCTGCATGGGCCGCGGCAATTGGCTGTTGTCCAGCTTGTAGCTGAATTCAATGTAGTAATGGCCGCCGTCCTCGACATCCTTGACGTCCTTGATGTCGGCCAGGCGCCAGCCCGACACGCCGCGCAGCGCCGCCACGGCGTCCTGCAGGTTGTCATAGTTCTGGTGCAGGCCGTCGAAGGTGACCTGGTACTCGCGCGTCAGCGGCAGCCAGGCCAGGCGCCAGCTGCGCGTGAGGTGGGACACCCGCGCGTCGCGCCAGTACCAGCGGCTCTTGTAGACGGTGACCTCGGCCTGGAAATAGATCTTCAGGCCCTTCATCAGCGCGTCCTCGACCGGCTTGGGCAGGTCAAAGCGGGTGCTGAAGCTGAGCGCCAGGGCGTCCTCGGTGCGCTCCGTCTTGATCTGGGTGAGGTTCACGCCTTCCGCCTGCGCAAGGCACGGCACCAGCGCCATCAGCATCAGGAGACCCGCCAGGCCGGCACGCAAGGCTGCCGCCAACCCCAGCCCTTGGGGACGCGGCAAGAAGCGGTTCAGCAGTAGGGGCCGGACAAGCAGGTTCAAAACAGTCGTCGAAGAAAGAGGTCAAGAGCTTAGAGGGTCAGGCCTTGTTCTTGACGAGCAGCGCATAAAAGAATCCGTCTCCAGAGGCGCCCGCCGACCCGGCCACCGGCCCATTGTCAGGCAGCGGCAGCAGGTGACCGGTCTTGCCCGGCACCTTCAGGCTGCTCGCATCGCTATGGCGTTGCAAAAATGCATCGATCTGCTGCGCGCCTTCGGCCTTGAAGACCGAACAGGTGGCGTAAACCAGACGACCGCCCAGCTTGAGCGTGGGCCACAGGGCGTCCAGCAGCTCGGCCTGGATGCGGGCCAGCTGACGGATGTCGTCGGCGCGCCTGAGCCAGCGCACGTCGGGGTGGCGCCGCACGATGCCCGAGGCGCTGCAGGGCGCGTCGAGCAGGATGGCGTCGAACAGCCGGCCGTCCCACCAGGTGCCGGTCTGACGAGCATCTGCCGCCGCGAGCCGGGCCTGGAGTCCGAGACGGTCGAGGTTGTCCTGCACCTTGCTCAGGCGCTGGGGATCGGCATCGAGCGCCAGCAGGTCCAGCGCCTGCAATTCAAGCAGGTGCGCCGTCTTGCCGCCCGGCGCCGAGCACGCGTCGAGCACCAGCGCGCCGCGCTCCAGGGCAGGCAGCTCGATGGGTTCGTGCGCCCCGCCCTGCTCCGAACGGGCCTGCAGCGCCCCCACCAGCAGGGGCGCGGCGAGCTGTGCGGACACGTCCTGCACCGACACCTCGCCTTGCGCAAAACCGGGCAGTTGCGTCACGGGAACGGGCTGGGCCAGCACCAGGGCCTGCGGCGCCAGATCAGAGATGGGCCGGGCGACCTGTCCGGCCGCCTCCAGGCGCTGGCGATAGTCGGCCGTGGCGATCCCGGCCCGCACCCGCAGGCTCATGGGCGGGCGCCCATTGTTGGCCGCCAGCACGGCCTGCCATTGCTCCGGCCAGTCCTGGCGCATTTGCGCGATCCACCATGCCGGATGGTTGAGGCTGGCGACGGCATCGGCCCGCACCTGCGCGACCAGGGCGTCGCGCTCGCGCAGGAAGCGGCGCAGCACCGCATTGACGAATCCGCGGCTGGCCGGCGAGCGCCTTTGCACCGCGCTGACGGCCTGGTCGACCACCGTGTGTTCGGCATAAGGCGGCGCTTCAGCCGGCCACAGCAGCGCCAGCGCGCACACCAGCAGGGCGTCGACCTGAGGCGGCGGCGCCTTGGGCGCCAGCAAGGCACGCAAGGCGCTCGCGCAGCCCAGGTGGCGCAGCACATGAAAGCTCAAGGCCTGCGTGCCGGCGCGCAGCTCGGCCGGGCAGCGCGCCACCACATCGGTCAGCGAGCGGCCCTGCCGAACGGCTTGGACGGCATCGGCCGTCTGCAACAGCAGGCGCTGCAGCGGGGCGGAAAGGGTTTTGGGTTCTTGAGGCACGGGGTGCAGTGTAGAAGACCGTCCAGGCCCTACAAATTGAGGGTGCTGCCCGAGGCGCCTGCGCATCGTTCGGGCAAACCGGCCAAAATGCAGGCTGATCCCGTATCCAGAGAAGCCCATGAACGGCCCCGTATCCCCCAACGCCACTGCCCCTGCCGCCGCCGTCCTGAGCGACGCCGAACTGGACGCCCTGCCCGCCTCCGAGCGCATCCGCTATCGCCTGGTCAGCGCCAACTGCCGGCACCATGCCAACGACAACATCGCCGCCTTCATCGCGGACGGCGAGCTCGAAGCCCTGCAGGCCGAGGTGCAGGACAAGATGCAGGCGGTGCTGCGCGCGCTGGTGATCGACACCGAGAGCGACCACAACACGCAGGACACCGCCCGCCGCGTGGCCAAGATGTTCGTGCACGAGGTCTTCAAGGGCCGCTACGTGCCCATGCCCTCGGTGACCGAGTTCCCCAACGTCACGCGGCTGAACGAGCTGATGATCGTCGGCCCGATCACGGTGCGCAGCGCCTGCTCGCACCACCTCTGCCCGATCATGGGCCGGGTCTGGATCGGCCTGCTGCCCAATGAGCATTCCAACCTGATCGGCCTGTCCAAGTACGCCCGCATCTGCGAATGGATCATGCGCCGGCCGCAGATCCAGGAGGAGGCCGTGACCATGCTGGCCAACGAGCTGCAGGACCGCGTCCAGCCCGACGGCCTGGCCATCGTGATGGAGGCCGACCATTTCTGCATGCACTGGCGCGGCGTCAAGGACAATCAATCGACGATGACCAACAGCGTCATGCGCGGCGCCTTCCTGAAGGACGCCAGCCTGCGGCGCGAATTCCTGTCCCTGCTCAGCAAGAAGTGACCCAACCCTGAACCAGGAGTCCACATCATGCTAGTCCGTCTGCTTTATGCCAGCCGCGTGACCCACCCCATCAGCGACGCCGAACTGGGCGTCATCCTCAAGCAATCCCGCGAGCACAACCAGGTCGAGGGCCTGACCGGCTTGTTGTGCTACTCGGACGGCATCTTCATCCAGGTGCTGGAAGGCGGACGCGACGAGGTCAATGCGCGCTACCAGCGCATTGCCAGCGACGCGCGCCACAAGGACGTGGTCTTGATGAGCTATTCAGAGATCCACGAACGCCACTTCGCCGGCTGGAGCATGGGCCAGGTGAACCTGCATCGGCTGAACCCGGCGCTGGTGCTGAAGTACTGCGAAAGCACCCACCTCAACCCCTACGCCATGAGCGGCCATGCGCTGATGGCGCTGTTCAATGAGCTGGAAAGCTCCGGCGCGATCGTCTGCTCTTAAAGCGAACGGGCTTCGGCGAAGCCGAAGAGGCCGACCAGGATGCGGGTCGGGAACTGCTGCAGCGCCTCGTTGTAGGTGCTCACCGCCTTGTTGAAGACCTGGCGCGCAAACGCGCGATGGCGCTCGACCAGCTTCAATTCGTCCACCTGGGCGTAGATCTCGGGGCGCTCGCTCAGCGCGCCGTGGTGCTCCACCAGCGAAATCAGGCGGGTGATGGCGGCCGCATGCACCGCCACCGCCACCGCCAGCGCCGCCACCGGATCGCCCGCATAGGGCCGGGCGCGCACCCACAAGGCGGCGTTCTCGGTCTCGACCTGGGCCGTTTCCAGCGCGTCGAAGGTGGCCTGCTCGTTCACCAGCACGGGGCGCAAGACCGTCTGCAACTGGGCACACAAGGCGGCGCGCTGACTCAAGGTGTCATCGAGCTGGGCATAGGCGGCGGCAATGGCATTGCGCAGGCGCAGCAGCCGGTGGTAGGCGCCCACGCCCCAGAAAAAGGCCAGCGCCGGCAGCGCCCAGACCAGCCAGGACCAGCCCATCCTCAGCCCCGCCCGGCCTGGAATGCCTCGAAGCCCTGCGCCCGCAGCTGGCACGCCGGGCAGCTGCCGCAGCCGTAGCCCCAGGCGTGGCGCTGCTGGCGGTCGCCCAGGTAGCAGGTGTGCGTGTGCTCGATGATCAAGTCGTTCAAGAGATCGCCGCCCAGTTGCCGGGACAGCGCCCAGGTCTGCGCCTTGGTGATGAACATCAAGGGCGTCTCCAGCGTCATCGGCGCGTCCAGACCCAGGCTCAGCGCCACCTGCAGGGCCTTGAGCGTGTTGTCGCGGCAGTCGGGGTAGCCGGAGTAATCGGTCTCGCACATGCCGCCCACCAGCACCGAGGCGCCGCGCCGGTAGGCCAGCGTCGCCGCGAAGGTCAGGAACAGCAGGTTGCGGCCCGGCACGAAGGTGTTGGGCAGGCCGTTGGCCTGCATCTCGATCGCGCGCGCCGCGGTCAGCGCGGTATCGGAAATCTGCCCCAGCAGCGACAGGTCCAGCACATGGTCCTCGCCGAGCTTGGCGCCCCAGGCCGGGAAACGCGCCGCCAGCTCGCGGCGCACGTTCAGGCGGCAGTCGAGCTCGACGCGGTGGCGCTGCCCGTAGTCGAAGCCCAGCGTCTCGACTTCGGCGTAGCGCTCCAGCGCCCAGGCCAGGCAGGCGGTCGAATCCTGGCCGCCGGAAAACAGCACCAGCGCCTTGCGGCTTGCGTTCTCTATCATTGGCGCAGCTCCCCCTGGCCCAGCACGATCCACTTCAGGGAGGTCAGGCCCTCCAGCCCGACGGGTCCGCGCGCGTGGAACTTGTCGGTCGAGATGCCGATCTCGGCCCCCAGGCCGTATTCGAAGCCGTCGGCGAAGCGCGTGCTGGCGTTGACCATCACGCTGCTGGAGTCGACCTCGCGCAGGAAGCGCATGGCGTTCATGTGGTTGGTGGTGAGGATGGCGTCGGTGTGATGCGAGCCGTAGCGGTTGATGTGGGCAATGGCCTCGTCCAGGCTGTCGACCAGCTTGATGCTGATGATGGGCGCAAGGTATTCCTCGCTCCAGTCGGACTCCTGCGCCGCCACGAGCCTGGCCTGCGGCAGCGGCCCCAGCAGCGCCAGCGAGCGCGGGCAGCCGCGCATCTCGACGCCCTTGACGGCAAACAAGGCGCCGATGCGCGGCAGGAAGGCCGCCCCTTGCGCCGCATGCACGAGCAGCGACTCGGTGGCGTTGCAAGGGCTGTACTTCTGCGTCTTGGCGTTGTCGACCACGCGCAGGGCCAGTTCCAGGTCGACCTCGGCGTCGACATAGCTGTGGCAATTGCCGTCCAGGTGCTTGATCACGGGCACGCGCGCCTCGCGGCTGATGCGCTCGATCAGGCCCTTGCCGCCGCGCGGAATGATCACGTCGACGAACTCCGGCATGGTGATGAGCAGGCCGACGGCGGCGCGGTCGACGGTGCGCAGCAATTGCACCGCGGCAGCCGGCAGGCCCGCCTCCTGCAAGGCCGCGGCGACGATGCCGGCCAGCGCCAGATTGGAATGGATGGCCTCCGAGCCGCCGCGCAGGATGCAGGCATTGCCGCTCTTGATGGCCAGCGAGGCGGCCTCGATCGTCACATTGGGCCGGCTCTCAAAAATCATGCCAAACACGCCCAGGGGCACGCGCATCTGCCCGACGCTGATGCCGCTGGGCCGGCGCTTGACCTGGGTGATCTCGCCCACCGGGTCAGGCATGGCGGCCAGTTGCTCGCATCCCTCGGCCACCGTGGCGATGATCTTGTCGTTGAGCTTGAGGCGGTCGACCATGGGCGCCTCCAGGCCTGCCGCCCGGGCCGCGTCCAGGTCGAGCCGGTTGGCGGCCTGCAGCGCCGGACTGGCCTCGCGCAGGCGCCGGGCCAGGGCCAGCAGGGCCTGGTTCTTGGCGGCGGTGGAGGCCGCGGCCATCGCGGTGGCCGCGGCGCAGGCCGCCACGCCCAGGCCGTGCATATAGGCCTTCAGGTCCGTGACGGGTTCAGGTCGAGCTTGCAGATCGGAAGCAGTGGTAGGCGCGTTCATGCCGCCATTTTGACGCATGGCAGCATGGATCACACGCGCACAGACTCAGGGCGACTTTGCGGCCGGCTGCACATGCCCCGCCACGTCGCCCAGCACCAGGGGCTGGCGGCCCCAGGCCTTCAGCTGCGGCAAGGCCTGGGCGGCGTCGCCGACCGCCACAACGATCAGACGATCCGGGTCCAGGTGCTCGCGCACGGCCTGGTAAGCGCTCTGGACCGTGACGGCCCCGATCTGGGCCGGCAGCTTGGCGATGCTGTCGTCCGGCAGGCCCAGGGCCCAACGAGCGGCGTAGCTGTTGGCCAGCACGCTGTTCGTGTCGTACAAGCCGGGCAGGGCCAGCAGTTCGGCGTTGCGCGCCTTCTCCAGCTCGAGGCGCGGCAGGGGCTTGGCGCGCATGGACTGGATCTGCTTGAACAGGTCGGCCAGCGCCGGGCCGGTCACGTCGCTGCGGACCTCGCCGCGCACCGAGAACATGCCGCTGTCGCGCTCCATCGCGTAGCTGGAGTAGATGCCGTAGGTATAGCCCTTGACCTCGCGCAGCTCGTGGTTGATGCGCGAGGTGAACAGGCCGCCCAGCGCCGCATTCATGACCCGCACCGACGCCGCGTCCGGCGCGTCCGCACGCGGGCCGGCCTGCACGACCGCCAAGGCGGTTTGCGCCGCGCCGGGCTTGTCGACGAAGACCAGGCGCGCGGGGCTGCCTTGGAGGGGCGCCGCGGCCGGCATCGGCATGTCGTCCTGCGGCCGGGCCCAGCCGCCGAACAGGTGCTCGCTCAATGCGCGCAGCTCGGCGCCGCCGATGTCGCCGGCCACCACCAGCGCCGCCTGGTCGGGCCGGTAATGCGTCCGCCAGAAGCCGCGCAGCTGCTCGGCCGTCGTCGCCTCGATGGCGGCCTCGGGGCCCAGGCTGCTGAAACCCAGCGGGCTGGCGTCGCCGTAGACCAGCTGGTTGGCCCACACCGACGCCACGGCAACGGCCTGGTCGCGCTGCTGCGCCAAGGCCCCCAGGCGCTGCTGGCGCAGGCGCGCCACGTCGCGCTCATTGAAGGCTGGGTTCATCGCCACGTCGGCCAGCACCGCCAGCGCCTGCGGGAAGGCCGACTTCAGGCTGCTGAGCTGCAGCCGAGCGTCGTCATGGCCCGACCCCGTGTTGAAGCTGGCGCCCAGGCTCGCCATCTCGTCGGCAATGGCCTGGCCGCCGCGGTGGCTGCTGCCCTCCGGCAGCATGGCGGCGGTGAAGCTGGCCAGCCCCGGTTGCGGCAGGGGGTTGGCCGACTGCCCCGCGCGCAGCACCAGCACGGCGCTGACCATGGGCAGGCCAGGCTGCTCGACATGCAGCACCGTCAAGCCGTTGGCCAGGGCAAAGCGCTGTGCCTGCGGCAGGCTCAAGGCATGCGCCGCCGTGGCCTTGGGCTGATGCTGGCGCCAGTTCTCGGGCGCGTTCAGCGACGCCCTGTCGCGCAGGCCCGCCGCCTTGGGCGCAGGCGGCGTCGGCACGTCGGGCGCAAGCACCTTGTCGCCCGGCTGGGTCTGCACCAGCACGCGGGCCTGCTTGCGCAGCTGCGTCGCGACGGCTGCCCGCACGCTCTCGACGGTGACGGCGCGGTAGCGCGCCAGGTCCTTGTCGGCGTAGTCGGGGTCGCCGGCCTGCTGGTTGTAGTAGTTGACGGTATCGGCCAGGGTGCCGACCTTTTCCAGGCGGGCCACCATCTGCGTTTCGATCTCGGCACGCGCCCGTTGCAGCTCGGCCTCGGTCGGCCCGCGGGTCGCCAGGTCGGCCAGCTCGGCGTCGACGTCGGCTTCGATCGCGGCGAGCGAGGCGCTCTTGCGTGCCAGCACCTGCAGCCAGAACACCGAACTCAGGGACTGCGAAGCCTGTTCCACGTTGATCGACTGCGCCGACTGGCGCTCGACCACCAATTTCTTGTACAGGCGGCTCGCCTTGCCGCCGCCGAGGACGACCGCCGCCACGTCCAGGTCCGCGTCGCCCGGCTGGAACAGCGGCGACGTGAGCCACAGCATGTCCAGGCGCGGCAGCTCGACCTGGTCGCTCATCGACAGGCGCCGCTCGGCCGTGATGACGGGCGTCGGCACCGCCACGGGCGGCACGGCGGGACCGGCCTTGAGCGTGCCGAAATACTTCTCCACCAGGCGCCTGGCTTCGCGCGGATCGAAATCGCCCGCCAGCACCAGGGTGGCGTTGTTGGGCCGGTAATAGGTGCGCGCGAAGGCCTTCACATCGGCCAGCCGGATGGACTGGATGTCGGCGTGCGAGCCCATCACCATGGCCCGATACGGATGGCCCTCGGGGAACAGCGCCTGGTAGGCCGCCTCGTCGACCACGCCGTAGGGCCGGTTTTCGATGGACTGGCGGCGCTCGTTGCGCACCACGTCCTGCTGGTTGGCCAGGGCGACGGCATCGACCTCGTCGATCATGTAGCCCAGCATGTCGGACTTGATCCACAGGCCCAGCTCGAGCTGATTCGACGGCAGGGTGAAAAAGTAGTTGGTGCGGTCGAAATCGGTGCTGCCGTTGGAGTCGGTGCCGCCGGCGGCCTCCACGAGCTGATCGGCCTGGCCGCGCGGAATATGGCGCGAACCGGCAAACATCAGGTGTTCGAACAGGTGCGCAAACCCGGTCTGCCCCGTCGATTCATTGCGGGGACCGGCGTGCACCCACAAATTGAATGCCACCAGCGGCAGGCGGTGGTCTTCGACCAGAATCACCTCGAATCCATTGGCCAGCCGGAATTTCTCGTGCCGGATGCTCAAATGGCCGCTGTCCGATACCACGGCGCGGGTACCAGCCGGCGACTGCATATCTGCGGCCTGGGCCGGTTTGGAATGCAGCAGTGCAAGGCACACGGCCGCAGCCGCGGCAAAACTGGGCCATAACTTGAAGGACATGGGTGGACTCCCATTCAGCATGCGGGACCGACAAGGGCAATTCACATGATGCCGCCAGCGGCTGAAATCGTATCAATGATAGATTCAGCCCGTCATCAAATTGCATCACGAAAAAAGAATGCCTCCGCAACGGGAGGCATTTCTCTTGCTCACATTTCAGGCGGCGCGATCGAAAGATTTATCCAACAAATCCGGTATAAATCCACGCCAGCGCCAACATATTGAGCGACTCGGGCCGTGCGCCGGCCTCAGACCGCGAAGTCCTCGAGCTTGGCGCCGGCGCCCAGCGCCGCCTTCAGCCACTTGGGCTGCAGGCCGCGGCCGGTCCACGATTCGCCGGTGGCCTTGTTGACATACTTGGCGGCCACCTTGGCGGTCTTGGCCGCCTTGGGCTTGCGCGACTCCAGGTCGGCAACGGTCAGACCGTATTCGGACATCAGCGTCTGGATCTTGTTGATGGCCTCGGTACGTTCGCGATTTTGCGTTTCGAAAATCTGCTTTTCCAGCGCGGCGCGTTGCGCCAGGAGATCCTGAAGAGTGCTCATCGATGAATTCCCAATTTAATTAATTATCGGCAGGACTGCCCTACATATCGGCCAACCGGTCCTGCCTGATGATTGGCCGAGCTGTGTTCGATTCAACTCAATTTGTTCAATCGGCTCGTCATTCATTTTAGACCACAAATTCAAGCGAGTGCATCTGTTGCAATAAAACATTACCTATTGACGAGCGTCGCGCGCGCAACGATTGCCAATCTGATTGACCGCATATCTCGGCGCCGCCGCCAAACTACGGCGGGGCGCTTCAAGATAAGAATCAGGCCTTTTTTGCCGCAGTTTTCCGGGCACCAGCCCCTTTCGCCGCAGGTTTGGCGGCTCGCGGTTCAAACTCGAACACGACCTTGCCTTCCTTTTTGTCGAAGCTCAGAAAAGCCTTGAATTTCCTGCGGGTTTTATTGGAGACGAAGTTCTCCAGCAGGTCGGTCTTGCCGCTGGCCAGCAGCTTGCGCATCTGACCCAGCTCGACGGGCTGCTGCAGGATGATCTTGCCGCTCTTGAAATCGCAGGCCGCCTTGGCCCCCACGGCGTGCTGGCACACGTAGTTGCCGCCATGCTCGTACACCTGCCCGCCGCACTTGGGGCAATGGCCCAGCGATTCCTGGGCGCTGAAGTCCACGGGCTCGCCGTCTTCTTCGGCCTTCTTGGCGTCTTCGCCGAAATCGAACTCGAGCTTCCAGTTGGCCAGTTCCTCGTCGTAGACCAGCGCCAGCTCGGCGGTGAAGGGCCAGCCGGCCTTGGAGCGGAAGCCCTCCAGCGGGCCGATCTTCTTGTCGCGCAGGAACTGCTCGACCTCGGCCAGCTCGAAGCTGCGTCCGCCAGGAATCTTGCCGATCGAGAAGCCGCAGCCTTCGCTGCTCCCGTCGGCACCGGCACAGGTGAAGCGCCGGTAGTTCTCCTTCACCACGCCGCCGCACTTGGGGCAAGGCGTCTTGAGCGTGGCGTAGTCGCCGGGGATGGTGTCGCGGTCGTATTCCTTGGCCTTCTGCACCACGCGCTCGGTCATCGCGGCGATCTCGGCCATGAAGGCGTCGCGGTTCAGGCGGCCCTTTTCCATCTCGGCCAGCTGGTACTCCCAGTTGCCGGTCAGCTCGGGCTTGGTCAGGTCTTCCACGCCCAGGCCGCGCAGGAGCGTCATCAGCTGGAAGGCCTTGGCCGTGGGAATCAGCTCGCGGCCCTCGCGCAGCATGTATTTTTCGGTGATCAGGCCTTCGATGGTCGCGGCGCGCGTGGCCGGCGTGCCCAGGCCCTTCTCGGCCATGGCCTCGCGCAGTTCGTCGTCCTCGACCAGCTTGCCCGCGCCTTCCATGGCGGACAGCAGCGTCGCTTCGGTGTAGCGTGCCGGCGGCTTGGTCTGCAGCGCCTTCACGTCGACGCCTTCGGTGCGCACCAGCTCGCCCTGGGCCACCGGCACCAGGTTGGCGCCGGTGCCGTCGGCGGCATCGTCGGTCTGCGACTCCTTGCCGTAGATGGCCAGCCAGCCCGGCTTGACCAGCACCTTGCCGTTGGTCTGGAACTTGAATTCCTTTCCCTGCGCCCTGACGGTCGAGATGCGGGTCGTGACCTGGAATTCGGCCGCCGGAAAAAACACCGCCAGGAAGCGCTTGACCACCAGGTCGTAGAGCTTTGCCTCGGCCTCGGTCAGGCTGCGCGGCGCCTGCAATGTGGGGATGATGGCGAAGTGGTCCGAGACCTTGCTGTTGTCGAAGACGCGCTTGGTCGGCTTGATGTAGCCCTCATTCAGTGCTTTGCGCGCGTGTTGGGCCAATGCCATCAAGGGCCCGGGCAGGTCCTCGCTGGCGATCATCTCAGCCGTCTGTTTTGCCACGCTCACGTAGTCCTCGGGCAGGTAGCGCGAATCGGTACGCGGATAGGTCAGCACCTTGTGCTTTTCGTACAGGGCCTGGGCCAGCGCCAGCGTGGTCTTGGCCGAGAAGCCGAAGCGCGAAT
>Ga0213872_10001570_pt1 | contig 14553 bp, 13 predicted proteins | sample VelepicomBERX_R2_FD_160071 | JGI IMG/M metagenome (GOLD analysis project Ga0213872, IMG submission 160071) | Rhizosphere microbial communities from Vellozia epidendroides in rupestrian grasslands, the National Park of Serra do Cipo, Brazil - RX_R2 | ecosystem: Host-associated > Plants > Roots >...
CCGAAGATTATCCACAGTAAAATGCCCATCGCTACCTCCTCTGGTCGCTATATTCTCCCCGCCGGAGCGAAATTAAACCGGACGACGGGTCGTTACTAGTGGTATGAATCGACTGCTTGTTCCCTTTGTGTTCTGCGTCGCCGCCGTAACCGGTGCTGCGGCTGCCGCGCAAACCACTACGATTTCGGTGGTTGGAAATGCCACCGTTACCATGGTGCCCGATCAGGCGACGGTCAATGCATCCGTTATTACGACTGCATCGTCGGCGTCTCAAGCGGTCTCCGAAAACAACACCCGCTATGACGCGATCGCCGCAGCGCTCGTGCGCATCGGGATCAAACGCGACGACATCACGCTTTCGTACTACAACGTCAACTACGTGCCGCGTCCGAATCCGATGCCGGAGAACCCGTCGCCGTACGATCGGTACGGCTACACCGTCACCCGTTCGTTCGCCGTGAAAGTTCGATCGATCGACCGTGCAGGCGCGGTTGTCGATGCCGCGACCGCAGCCGGTGCAACGAACATCGATGGCGTCTCGTTCGGACTCGCGGATCCGGACCGCGCGCGCGCGCAAGCAGCGCGCAATGCAGTTAGCGATGCGCGCGCCAAAGCCGAGGACCTCGCGAAAGCGGCAGGACTGCGAATTATCGGAATTCGCAGCATCGAACTCGAGGGAGCGCCGGGCATCGTCCGCCCGATGGTGATGGCGAAGGAAGCCGCCACCGCGCAAGCGCCGACGGTCTTCGATGCCGGGAACGTGAACGTCACGGCCAATGTCAACGTCGTGTTTTCGGCAGCCCCCTAACGAAACGAAACCCGTCTGAACGGGTACTCGTAGGCATGACGACCACGTGCGAATCTTGTGGGCAGCGCCCGGCAACTACGTTTACCGGGCGAGCTTCGCTCTGTACCATCTGCGCGCAACGGCAGGCCGCAACCCGCGCGCTTCCGTTTCTCGGCGCCGCGCTCGCAGCAGCAGGACTGGTCGCGGGCGGCGCATTGCTGCTGGAGAATCGCGAAGAGCTGAGTAAACGCATCAATCCGCTCGTCGGAACGCCGACGCTGCAAACATTCTCGCGCGATCTCACCGACCTCGCACGTAACGGAAAGCTGGATCCCGTCGTCGGACGCGACGACGAAATCGAACGGGTCGTCTCGATTCTCGCGCGCCGAAGCAAGAACAATCCCGTGCTCGTCGGCGAACCCGGCGTTGGTAAAACCGCAATCGTCGAAGGTCTCGCGCAACGCATCGTCAACGGAAACGTTCCCGCAGCGTTGCGGAATAAGCGCGTGCTTTCGCTCTCCCTCGGCCCGCTCGTTGCGGGGACGAAGTATCGCGGTGAATTCGAAAGCCGCGTCAAACGCATTCTCGATGAAGTCAAGCGCAGCGCGCGCGACATCATTCTCTTTATCGACGAGCTGCACACGCTTGTCGGCGCCGGAGCGGCGGAAGGTTCCCTGGATCTCGGCTCGATGATCAAACCCGAGCTAGCGCGCGGCGACCTGCAATGCATCGGCGCGACGACGTTTGACGAATATCGCAAGTACATCGAGTCCGATGCGGCACTCGAACGGCGCTTCCAACCGGTCATGGTCGAAGAGCCGAGTGTCGACGCAACGATCGCGATCCTCACCGGGTTGCGCAATAAATACGCCGAGCATCACAACGTAACGATCACCGATGATGCGATTGAAGCAGCCGCGCAGCTTTCTGCGCGCTATATCGCCGATCGGTTCTTGCCGGATAAGGCGATCGACCTGATGGACGAGGCCGCAGCTAACGTCGCGCTCGCAAACAAAGGCGCGATTCTGCGGCCCGCAGTGACGGCGGAAACCGTTGCGGCCGTCGTCACGAAGTGGACCGGCATTCCGCAAGCGACGCTTTCGGAATCTCAAGCCAACGCGTTGCTGGAACTCGAATCGGTTCTCGCGCGCCGCGTGATCGGGCAGAAACGCGCGATCGGCGCTGTTTCGGAAGCCATTCGCCGCGCGCGAGCCGGACTGCACGATCCGCGCAAGCCGCTTGGGAGTTTTCTCTTTGCCGGACCGAGCGGTGTCGGCAAGACCGAGCTTGCGAAAGCACTCGCAGAGGCGCTTTTCGGAACGGAGAACGCACTCGTACGGATCGATCTCTCGGAGTTCACCGAAGCGCATACGGTTTCACGATTGCTCGGCGCACCGCCGGGATATCAAGGACACGATGAACCCGGCCAGCTGACCGAACCCGTTCGACGGCGTCCATATTGCGTCGTACTCTTCGATGAGCTCGAAAAGGCGCACCCCGACGTCGCCGCGATTCTTTTGCAGATTCTCGACGACGGACGCGTGACCGATGCGAAGGGGCGCACCATCGATTTTCGTCATGCCCTGATCGTGCTGACGACGAACCTTCCCGAAGACGAAATGGAGGCGACGTTCCGCCCCGAGCTGATCAACCGCATCGACGACGTCGTCCGCTTCAGCGAATTGCAGCTTCCGCAAATCGAATCCATCGTCGAAATCCACGTCGATGCGCTCGCGCAACGCCTCGGCACCCGCAATGTTACGTTGCGCCTTTCCGACGAGGCGAAGCGCTATCTCGCAAAAGTGTCGATGGGAGCCGGCAGCGGCGCGCGCTACGTCCAGCGCACCGTCTCGCACTACGTCTCCACCCCGCTCTCGAGCGCGATTCTTCGCGGAGAGCTCACCGAAGGTGGAACCGCCAACGTCACGCTCGAAGGAGATTCCCTAGTAGTCAAAGCCGCGTAATCGGAGGGTCACCGTGATCACTGCTCTGGTCTTCGCCGCAGCGACGAGTGCCGCGACGCAGTTTTTCCAAGACTTTGGCGGCTCGTGGACATGCGGGAACGACAAGTATCATGCGGCGTGGTCAATCGCGAGTCCCCGCGACAGTAAATGGACGATCGTTACCTACGGCGATGACAGAGAACATCTAGACGGTACCGCTTATGTCGGTTGGCTCCCGCAAGAAAACGCGTACGTCTACATCGACTTCCACGCCGATGGTGCACTCGCGCATTTGACCTCGCCGCTCCCAAAGGGCGATCATACGTGGAGCTGGACCGGCGTGTATTATGCCGTCGGCGGCGCGAAAGACACGACTCCCGATATCACGTGGACGCTCATGCCGAACGGCACGATCCAGCGGAAATTCGGTCAGCGCATCGACGGCAAGCTTATCGAGAAGGGTAGCGACACGTGTACGAAGGCGTGATGCCGCCTATGCGTCATGCGAGCCATGCAAGAAGCGCCTGATCTCGGCATCCCGGAAGTCAAGCCGGCGATCGAATCCATTCGCGGCACGTGGGAACAAAAAGTGAGCCCGCGCCGCCGGCACGCACTCGTCCAGGGGCGTTTGTGGCAGATCCTTACGAGTACGTTCGGAGAGGCTGGAGAAGTTGGAACCGAGTGGCGATTTTACATTTTGCCTCCAAAAGAGAAGCCGAGTTCGCTCGTTCCCGACGTCGCGTATGTTTCGTACGAACGGATGCCGCCCGACCTCGGTGAATTGCGCGAGAAACCGACGATTGCGCCGGACATTGCCGTCGAGGTCTTTTCCCCGGATGACCGGCAGAAGCTGTTGGAAGAAAAGATCGGAATCTATTTAGACAATGGCTCTCGTCTCGTCATCGTCGCTGACCCGCTAAAGCGGATCATCCTGATGCACGATTCCAACGGCACGGTTCAATTCTCGAACGACGATATCGCAGTCGCGGACGTCTATCCGCAACTGCGCATCTATGTATCCAAGCTCTACGAACGCATTTAACAGTCGAGAATTAGATGCGATAGAGTGCCACCTCGTCCGTCTGATTTGCGAAAAACGTCGTGTTGCCGTTACTTGTTGGAAACGAAACCGTCGCGCCGCTTGCTGTGACGGGCCCGGCAACGCTTGTCCATGTCCCTGTGTAGTGCGCGAGATAGAATTGGTGACCGGTTGTCGTTACCGTCGAAGGCATCGTAATTGAAAGCGACGGCAAACCGTTCGCGTACTCGTTGACGCTAAAATTCACTCCGAGATAGAGTAGCGGAACGGCGCCGGGCTGATAGTAGGGCAGACCCGTGATCGGCGCGAGCGATGCATACGTCTGGACTTGTGCGCTTGAAAAACACCCACTCGCTGCGTTGATTTGCCCTAAGGCAGTGAAGCCGCCGGTGCTCGGATACTGCAACGAGTAGCTGCTCGGAGAGCAACTCGAACCCCCACCGCCTAGCAGTGAGGAGCCTCCGCCACCGCAAGCTGCGAGGGCGGTCATCGAGCAAAGAAAAAACGCCGGCATGATAATGTGTCGGATGTTCATGCGGCGTTTAATCGACCAAAGGCGAGAAATTCCCTGTGCGCCGACAGCGAGAACGACGTCGCGACGACGCATGTTTATCCTGAGCTACGTATCGATCTAAGGAACCTGTACGAACGCATTTGAACGCATCAAAATTGTCGCGTCCAGATAAACCCGTGACTTTGCCCTGCGGCATCGTACCAGACGCCGGCAACCTGGCGGGCGTCATTGACTGCCCCTGGAAATGTGGCCACCGTCCCGTGTGGAAAGAATTCGTCGAAATGTCCCGACGGCGAACGATAAAAAGCGTACTCGTCACCATGCGCATCAACGTAAATTCCGGCGACGGCGCCGTTGCCGCTGATTTGAAGAGCTTCGGTTCCCTTACCAGGCGTCGCGCTCGCGTTCGGCTCTTGGAATATCTTGAATTTTCCAGAAGCGCTACGCAGGTATGCCCACGTCACATTCTTCGCGTCGACGAAACTGCCAACGACCGTGCCGCCGTCGCTGATACCGAAGACAGTCCCGCCGGCCCCGGGTTCGGGGATAACCGTAATTGAGCCGTTCGCGTTACGAATGAATCCCCAAAAATCGTTGCTGGAGTTCACGTAGTTTCCCACAAGAGCGCCGGCGTTATTGTAACAGTCGGTTTCGCAGACTCCGGCGGTCATTGCGTCCGGCGGAATAACTTGCGTGAACGTTCCGTCACGGAATCGTATGTAGGCGTGGGGATTGCCTTTCGCGTCATACCAGTGTCCCGCGGCATTCAGTTGCGCGTTCATACTTGCAAGGTCGTTGCCTTGGGAAAACGGCGCGTTCGGAATCGAACTCGCGTACGGGACCGAAAATCTGACAGTCGAGCCAAACGGTGAGCGCATGAAGCCATGGGCGACGAAGTTCGCGTCCAGGTAATACCCGCCGACGAACCCGTCGCCGGTAAGAACGGTCGGAGTGCTGCCGGCGTGCGCGAAATCGGCTCCGGGCACCTGAAACGTTCTGAACGTTCCATCCGGATTTCGCACGAAGCCGACGGCGACGAGCATCTTGTTCAGATAAAAACCGGTGCTCGAACCGCCGTTATTGAGCGCGCCGATCTGCGTGCCGCAGTCAAAGAACAGCTCGAATGCCTCGCATTCGGCAGCGGTTGCCGCGCCGGGCACGTCAAACGTCGTGACGCCCGACGAGCCCGCGAAATGCTCCGGCGAAGCCGCTCGTTGTGGGGTGGTTACGCTTTCGTGCGTAACCTGGATACCACAAGTTGACGCTGCCGGCCGCTCTCGCGCCAAAGACGGCTTGAAGTCCGGCAGCGGTTGAGCTGCGCAAGCGGTTTTCGTTGCGGATTGTTGCTTCGAATGAACGGCTTGAGCAACCGGGGTTAGCGGAGGCGGTGTACTTCCCCCGCTACATGCAGCAAGCCACAAAGCGCCGGCAATAAATGCGACTGCTACCCGTAAATCAGAGTATTGCATTTTCCACTCCCTACGCGGGCGAAAAAACGCGATAACAATCGGATTAGCAATAGAAGGGCGCTTTTACACCACAGCGTCTTCCGAGTATAACATCTGCGGATGCAGAAATTCTTCTAGAGAATTGCTTTTACGTCGGCAATCATTTCCGCTTTCGAGAGTTCGCCGATCTCAATTTTTCTGACGACGCCGGTGCGGTCGATAAAGACATGGACCGGCATGCCGTTGATGTTATAGGCGTCCCGAAGCGTGCCGGAATCGACGACTGCGGGATAGCTCAAGCGATGCTGATCGACGAATTTCTGCGCTTTGGATTTATCCTCGAGAATATCGACGCCCACGACTTGCAGACCGTCGCCTTTGAATTGTTGCTGAACCGCGCTGACGTCGGGTGCTTCTTCGTTACACGGCGGGCACCAGGTCGCGAAAAAATTCAAATACACCGGCTTGCCGCGCAACTGTGCCATCGATAGCGTCGTTCCTTCGACCGTCGCTTCGTCGAACGCCGGTGCTTGCGCTCCCACTTTGGCACGAGCCGGAGCACTGCCAGTTTGCGTGTTCGTGTGAGTTCCGCTCGAGCATGCAGCGAGCACCAAAGCAGTGAAAATGACCGTGAACTTTTTCATCGTCTCATCCATATACCGGGTACGCTACTGCGGCAAGATCGGTTCGCATCTGCACGATCAATTCGTCCACCGAGGCGAAGACGCGCTGCTCGCGCACGTAGCGTAGGTCGCGCACGGCAAGCTCGTGTCCGTAGATTGTCTCATGGAAATCCCGCATCCACACCTCAACCGTACGACCCGCCCCATTGAACTGGGGATTCGTTCCGATCGAAACGAGCGCCGCGTAGTCGCGTCCGTCATATCGCGCGACTGCCGCATAGACGCCGTCTTTGGGCAGCAGCTTCTCGGGGACGCTGAGGTTCGCGGTCGGGAAACCCAGGTCGTGACCTCTTCCGAATCCGAGCTCGACGCGGCCACGCAATTCATATGCATGCCCGAGCAGATGATCGGCCGGCTCCAGATTTCCGTCTTGCACGAGCCGGCGAATGCGCGTGCTTGAAATACGCTCGCCGTCCAGCATCACGTTCTCGACTGCCGTCAACGCAACACCGCGTTCGTCGAAGTACCGCAGCATCAGCGCGGTATCGCCGGCGCGCTTATGGCCGAAGCGAAAGGTCGATCCGACCGCAACCGCGCGAACGCCCAGCCCATCGACGAGCTTCTCGAGAAACGCCTCGGGCGACAGGCTCGCGATCGAATCATCGAACGGGATCAAGAAGCACTCTTCGAATCCGGTTTTGCCCAGGAGATCGATCCGCTCGTCGATCGTCGTCAAGAGCGGCGGCTCCGTACCCGGCCGCAAATGCTTCGCCGGATGATTCGCAAACGTCAACACACCGCTGCGCCACCCGGGCTTACGCATGCGAAACGCAGCACGAGCGATCTCGCGATGCCCACGATGCATCCCATCAAAGAATCCAATCGCAAGCGACAGCGGGCGCTCGTTCTCACGAAACAACTCGTGGTATAGCTTCATTTTGAAGGCGCTCCGCTCTGAGCTCCGCGCCCCCCACGAAGCGCGCGAAGCGCCCTTCGTAGGGCCCCCACGCCAGGGGGTGCATTGTGCCTTACTGCCATGCAAAACACTCCCCTAGGGCACCCCCACTTATCATCTATACAAAAACCTTGCGTGGCGAGAGCATTGCGCCGTGTGCTTCGCCGACGCCGACGAGCGTGCGGGAGTGGTCGCGCACGAAGACTTGCGGTGCTGGTGCGCCTTCGGGCAGAGCGACGACGCGGCCCGCGCGGAAATCGGCGGAGCTGCGCAAGTCGAGCACGATTGTTGGAAATGGAATGATGTGTTCGGGTGCGATGACCGCCGCTTGCGGATCGCTCGCCACTTCGTCCAATGTCCGCGCTTCATAGAGAATGAACGGACCGGAGCCTTCGCGCACGAGCGCACCCATGTGTGCCGGGATGCCCATTGCCGCGCCGATATCTTCGCATAGCGCGCGAACGTAGGTTCCTTCGCCGCATGCGATCCGGATACGCGCAACGCCATCGGACTCGGTGCCGAGGAGCGTAATGCCGTATACCGTGACCGTGCGCGACTTTCGCTCGACGGTCTTTCCCTCGCGCGCCAGTTCGTAGAGACGCTTGCCGTCATGGTGGACCGCCGAAAACATCGGCGGCGTCTGCGTCACTTTTCCCATGAACCGCGGCAACACGGATTCGAGACGGCAGCGCCAATCATCGGGCAGTTCCGCCGACGCAACCGTTTCTCCGAGCGCGTCTTGCGTCGTCGTCGAACGCCCGAGCACGAGCGTCGCAGCATACTGTTTGCGTTGTTCGGTGAGCAGAGGAATGAGCCGCGTCGCTTTGCCGACGGCAATCGGAAGAACGCCCGCCGCCTGCGGATCCAGCGTACCGAGATGACCGACCGCAATGTGGCGATCGCGGCCGTAGACGCCGTAAATACGGCGCAAACGCGCGACGATCTGTGCAGAAGTCGGCCCAGCCGGCTTGAAAACGTTGACGAAACCGATCACAGCGGTGCCCTAAAGATTCGTGAAGGCGCGCATTTCCTTACGCATCCAACCGATGACGCCGCAAATGCCGCCGATTACTAAGAGCGCAACGCCGGCAACGCCGATGCCGATCAAATGCGAGAGCGCCCACGCCACAAAGACGAGTCCACCCAACCCCATGAAGACGTATGCCGCGCGCGTATAATGTGCGTTGGGATAGCGCGCCAAGAGCAGCCACGTTCCGAGGCCGCCGAAGATGAAAAGAAAGAGGCCTGCGGCGATACTCACAGACCTTCGGCTACGAGTGCCGCCTCGACCGCGCGAAACGCGTCGGTCAACGAACCCTCGAACGTCAGGCCTGATGCGCGGAAGTGTCCGCCTCCGCCCAGGCTCGCTGCTGCCGCCTGCACGTTGATGCGCCCGTTCGAGCGCAAACTCACGCGCAATTCACCGTCGTAAGCCTTGAAGAGCGCCGCAACCTCGACGTTTTCTTGCGAGCGCAGCACGTTGACGACGTCTTCAGTATCTTCGCCGTCGCCGCCGGTTTCGGCGAGCATACGGTCGTCGACGTACGAATAACAGTACCGCCCGTCGTGCGCGAAGACCATCGCGTCAATGACGCGGCCCAGCAAACGCGTCGCAGCGATGCGCTTATTCGCAAAGATCTCCTCGGTGATCTCTTCCTTATCGGCTCCGGCGCGAATCAGCTGCGCAGAGAGCTCCAACACTTCGGGCGTCGTGTTCGAATGCATGAAGCCGCCGGTGTCGGTCATGATCGTCGTGAGAATGCACGTCGCGATATCTCGATCGATCTCGACGTTGAGCTCACGAAGCAAATGCATCACCGTGGTGCCCGTCGAGCATTCCGTCGGAATCACGTAATTGAACGCGCCGAAGTGCGAGTTCCCGAGGTGATGATCGATGTCGAGCATGTTTTCGCGCTCGATCTTCGGCAGAAACTCGCCTGCGCGCGTGAAGTCGCTCATATCGCAGAAAACGTAGAGCGTATCGGGCGGCAAATCCGGGGGCAGATCGCGCGAGACGAACTGCGCATCGGCGAGAAACCGTAAGTTGCGCGGAACGGGATCCTGTTGGAAGTAGTACACCGGCTTGCCCAGGCGCTTCAACGCAATGCCGAGCGCGAGACCGGCGCCAAGCGTGTCGCCGTCGGGCTTGACGTGACTGACCATGACGAACGCCGGGCGACGCTGCAATTCGGCCACGACTTGCGCAGTCGTAGAATTCCGCAGCTCGCTCTCGATCATTCGCGATCCTCCGTTCCGTTTTGCCGCGCCATATCGTCACGCAGCGTCTTCGCGAGCGCTATCGCCCGCTCCGTCGAACGATCCTCGACGAAAATCAACTCCGGCGTGTGCCGCAAATCGATCTGATGCCCGAGCTCACCCCGAAGGAACTTCGACGCGTTCTTCAGCGCATCGAGCGACTGACGGGCCGCGTGCCGATCGCCGATGATCGACACGAACACTTTGCAGTGATGCAGATCGTCGCTGACTTCCGCGCGCGTCACCGTCACGAATCCGAGGCGCGGATCCCGCAGTTCCTGAGTGATCAGGGTACCGAGGATCCGCTGGATTTCATGATCGATACGCGCTAAGCGCTGCGATTTCACGCCCGCACCAGTTCAGGCGCGACCTGTTCGGTCGTGTATGCCTCGATGACGTCGCCGACTTTGAGGTCTTGGAAGCGAGCGATTTGGATACCGCACTCGTAGCCTTCCGCGACTTCGCGAACGTCGTCTTTGAAGCGGCGCAGCGACTCCAGTTCGCCGCTGAAGACCACCGCTGCGTCACGCACCACGCGCACCTTCGAGTTGCGCGTGATCTTGCCGTCTTTGACGTAGCAGCCGACGATCGTCCCGACCTTCGAGACCTTGAAGACTTCGCGTACCTCCGCGTGACCGAGCGTGACTTCACGTTCGATCGGCGCAAGCATGCCGGTCATGGCCTTCTTGAGGTCTTCTTCGATCTCGTAGATGACCTGGTAGAAGCGCAGATCGACGCCTTCGTTCTCGGCCAAACGCTTCGCCGTTTCATCCGGACGAATGTTGAAGCCGATCAGCACGGCACCCGATGCGCTCGCGAGGTTGACGTCGTTCGGCGAGATTGCGCCGACGCCGCCGTGAATGACGCGCACATCGACTTCTTCCGTCGAGAGCGACTCCATTCGCGCGCGCAGCGCTTCGAGCGAGCCTTGACCATCCGCTTTGATGATCAGGTTCAGCGTCTTCTTGCCTTCCGTCGGCATCTGCATAAACGTCTCGAGCGAAACGCGTTGCGGACCGCCTTGGATGCGCACGTCGCGACGGCGAACCGCGCGTTTCTCGGCGGTTTCACGCGCGACGCGTTCGTCGCTCACGACCATCAACGTATCGCCTGCAGAGGGTACGTCTTGCAAACCCATGACCTCGACCGGGATCGACGGCCCGGCCTTCTTCACTTGCTTGCCCTTGTCGTCGATCAGCGCGCGCACCTTACCGAACGTTCCGCCGACGACGACGATATCGCCGACGCGAAGCGTTCCGTTTTGCACGAGCACCGTCGCAACCGCACCACGGCCGCGCGAAAGTTGCGATTCGATGACGACACCGGTGGCGCGGCGATTCTTGTTCGCCTTGAGCTCCTTGATGTCGGCTTCGAGCAACACGGTGTCGAGCAGACTGTCGATACCGTCGCCGGTTCTCGCGGAGACCGGCGCCATTTCGATCGTGCCGCCCCAGTCGACCGGCTGCAAACCGTTATCGGAAAGCTGTTGCTTCACGCGATCCGGTTGCGCGTCAGCCTTATCCATCTTGTTGATGGCGACGACGATCGGAACGCCCGCGGCTTTGACGTGCGCGATCGCTTCTTTGGTCTGCGGCATGACGCCGTCGTCCGCTGCAACCACGAGAATTGCAACGTCGGTGACCTTCGCGCCACGCGCACGCATCGCGGTGAACGCTTCGTGACCCGGCGTATCGATGAACGTGATCTTGCGATCGTTCCGCTCGACGGTGTATGCACCGATCTTCTGCGTGATACCGCCCGCTTCGCCCGCGGCAACGTTCGCGCTGCGAATCTTATCGAGCAGCGACGTCTTACCGTGGTCGACGTGACCGAGAACCGTGACAACCGGCGGACGCGCCGTCATCATTTCGGGTTTGTCTTCTTCTTGCTCGACCGTGACTTCTTCGCCGGCTTCTTTGACGACGGCGTTGAAACCAAACTTCTTCGCTACGTTGATCGCAACGTCGCTCGGAATGTTCTGATTGATCGTCGCCATCGTACCGGTTTTAATCAGCTCGGTGATGACGTCTTTGACCGGAACGATCATCGACGTTGCAAGTTCTTGCACCGTGAGAAGGTCGGGAATCTCGATCGTCTCGAGCTGACGCGGCGGCGCAGCGGCAGCGTGATCCCCGCCTTTCTTCTTGCGCTGGCGCTCTTTTTCGAGCAGCAGTTCTTTTTCGCGATCTTTTTTCGCCGCAGCCTTATCTTCATGGCTACGCGGACGGTCGCCGGGGCGCCCGCCTGTTGACGGCGCCGGCGCGTCCGTCGCGCTCGTCGGCGGCATGCCTGGGCGCGGCCCCATCGGGCGAGGACCGCCGGGACCCATCGGCCGGAACGGGCCATTGCCCGCGGGACGGCGTTGCCCCGGAGGCGTCAGCGGACCGTTGCCGCGTTGCTGGCCGGGCTGGACAGGACCCTTTCCACCTTGGCCGGGCATCGCCTGACCCGGACGCGGAGCAACACCGGGGCGGCCCGGCATACCCGTCGAGGGCCCAGGTGACGCGGAGGCGGTCGTTGTCGGCGGCGGCGGACGGCGCTGAATCGAGGATTGCCCGTGCGGGACGGGCTTCAGGCGGGGGATCGGCGCTTCGGGAGTGGCCGGCTTCGGCGCAGGACGCGGCGGTGCCGGAGGACGTTGTTGCTGTGCCGGCGCAGAACGCGGCACGTCGCCATCAGGGCGGGACGGGGCGGCGGCTGCCGGCGCTTGCGGTGGCGCCGAGGGCGCCTGAGGCATCTCGAGCGGCGGGGGCGGAGGTGCAGCGGAAACCACCGGCGGCGCTGCGGGACGCGCGGCCGGTTTCGGCGGCGCCGCTGGGCGCGTGGACGTCGGTGACACCGGTTTTAGGCGGGGAACGGGAGGTTCGGCCGGGGCAGCCGGCTTGGCCGCCGCGGGCGGCTCGGCAGCGCCGGCACCGTCCGCAGGCGCCTTCGGCGTTGCAGGAGGCGCGGCGGCAGCCGCAGCTGCTCCGTCCTTCTTCGGCGCCGGTTTGGCGCCAGGTGCGGGCTTGAGGACACTGCGAACCAGATCTGCGATCTGATCCGGGACCACGCTCAGCTGATTTTTCGCCTCAAAGACGCCGCCAAGCCGGTCGTTGAAGAGGGCGATGAGTTCTTTCGATGTGAGCCCGACCTCTTTGGCGAGCTCGAATATGCGTACCTTACCGGTCGAAGTTGCCATTATTCCCCAAAGTGGTCCCCACTTTGGGGGCCCCACCAGTTTGAGAGCACTCCGCAGCCTTCGGCTGCTGCGCGCCCCCGCGTTTATCAACGCGGGTCCCCCAAACGGGTGTGAGCCGTTTTGGGTCCCGCTAAGTCGTCACAGAGCTGCCCTCTTAGAGAGCATTATCGTTACCGAACATCGTTATCCATCGTTTATTCCGAACTACTTATTAAACCATATTCTTCCGCTACGGATGCAAGCCCCGGGAAGCGGCGATTCTTCGCGACAAGCTTCACACATGCGGCCGAGCAGAGGTATGCTCCTCTGCCCGGCTGCCGTGCTTTAGCCGTTTGATCGCGCGTCCAACCCTGGCCGGTCCGCACGAATCGAGTCATCTCACGCTGCGGATGCGTTTGACGGCAACCGACGCACGTGCGAACCGGGTACTCCCCACCGCGCTTCGCGCGCTGGGGACCCCGTTTGTCTGAAAGGTGCTCCGACTGCGTCTGCGCACCCCCCACTGTCGTGGGTCCCCCCTTACTCGCCACCGCCCAATCGTTCGCGACGGAACTCTTCCAGTTTGCGAATGAGCTCCTCGTCGACGCCCGCTGCCGCAGGCGCCTCGACTGCTTCTTGTTCTTCTTCTTCGACTTCCGCGGCTTGTGCGACCGGCGCCTCTTCCACGCCCGTGCGTTCCGCGCGCTCCGCGAGGTAACGCTCACGCGCTTCATCGGCTTCGGTTTCGCTCGCAATGTCGAGACGCCAACCCGTCAGACGCGCCGCGAGACGCACGTTTTGACCGTCGCGTCCGATTGCAAGCGAGAGTTGATAGTCGGGAACCACGACGAGCGCAACACCGTCGTCTTCGAAGAGTTCGACGTTGATGACTTTCGCCGGCGCGAGCGCGTTCATAATGAACGCTTGCGGATCGGCGTCATAGCGAATGACGTCGATCTTCTCGCCGCGCAGATTGTCGGACACGTTCGCGATGCGGCTCGATTTCGGCCCGAGGCACGCGCCGATCGGATCGACTTCCTGGCGCAGCGAACGCACTGCCACTTTCGAACGGTTTCCGGCCTCCCGGGCGATCGCCATGATTTCCACGACGCCGTCGGCAATTTCAGGCACTTCGAGCTCGAGCAGACGCTGCACGAGACCTTCGGCCGAACGTGACAGCACGACCTGCGGACCCTTCGGGGATTTGCGCACGTCGAGCACGTAGGCGCGAATAAAATCGTTGATGCGGAACGCTTCACCCGGCACTTGTTCGGAAAGCGGGAGAATCGCTTCGTCGCGCCCTTCGAGCAGCACGTACATGTTGCGCTGTTCGTACCGCTGAACCGATCCGGTGACGAGATCGTTCAGCTTGCGCGCGTACTTGTTGTACACCGTGTCGCGCTCCGCCTCACGAATACGCTGAACGATGACCTGCTTCGCCGTTTGCGCGGCGATGCGGCCGAACTCTTTCGGCGTCACTTCTTCATCGAAGAAATCGCCGGGCTGATACGGGCCGCCCGCTTTTTTCGCTTCGATTTCGAGCTTCGGATCTTCGACCGTTTCCACGACGGTACGGCGATGGAAGACGCGGTATTCGCCGGTCTGCCGATCCACCATCACGATCGCGTTGGCTTCGCTGCCGTAGTGCCGCTTGTACGCGGTCAAGAGCGCAGCTTCGAGCGCCTCAAGCAACATCTCGAACGGAATGTTCCGTTCTTTTGAGATGAACTGCAGGACGTCGAGTAATTTTTCGTCAGCTACCGGTTCTGCCATGTGTCTTCCGTTCACGTTTGTCGCGAGTAAGGTCGGCGCGCGGATCGTATTCCAA
>Ga0213872_10001571_pt1 | contig 14550 bp, 14 predicted proteins | sample VelepicomBERX_R2_FD_160071 | JGI IMG/M metagenome (GOLD analysis project Ga0213872, IMG submission 160071) | Rhizosphere microbial communities from Vellozia epidendroides in rupestrian grasslands, the National Park of Serra do Cipo, Brazil - RX_R2 | ecosystem: Host-associated > Plants > Roots >...
GGGCTCATGCGGCTCCTGGCCGCGCATGGCGCCGTTCAGGGCTTGCAGGCCGCCGTCGTCGGGCGACAGGCAGGCGTCCAGGCGCACGATATGGCCTTCGTCCCAGCCATTGCCCAGGTGGAGCACAATCCCGGCCGGCAGCTCGATCACCTTGCGCAGGGTGAAGTCATCGCGGTCGACCACCACCGCGCGCATGGGGCGGTTGCCGTTCCAGGTCTGGAAGCCCAGGATGGTGGTTTCCGGGCCGCGCTTCAGCTCGAAGGGCGCGACCAGGAACACCATGTAGCGCTGGGTGACGACGAAGTCGTGCACGATGGGCAGCTTGGGCACGTCGATCATGCCGAATTTGCCCAGGCTGCCGTCGCGGTCGATGCGCCACAGCAGCAGCTTGTTACCGCCATGGACCACGCCGAAATTCCACAAGGTGCCGTCCGGCGTGATCTTGGGATGGGCCGAGAAGGGCAGGGCGGCCAGGTCGTCGCGCCAGGTCTTGATGCCGCGCGTGGCCAGGCCGGCCGGATCGATCTCGGTGGCCGAGCCGCCTTCCCACAGCGCGTACAGCTTGCCCGCGTGCGGCACCAGGTTGGTGTTGGCGACATTCACCGTATCGTTGCTGCCGACCGGGCGGCGGTTGTTGAAGGTGTTGAAGGTCGGGTAGAGGAACTGGCTGGCAGCAGTCTCTTCCACGTATTTCTGCGTCTGCACGAAGCGCGCCTCGTGGCGCACCTGGCCGCCGTCGATATGCCAGGCGTGCACCATGCCGTCGCCGTCGAACCAGTGGTGATAGCGTTCGCCGCCCAGTTCGAAGCGGGCCGGGCCGTTACGGTAGAAGGTGCCACTGATCTCGGCGGGCCAGCGGCCTTCCATGCGCGCGGCGGCGCCCAGTTGCTCGGCCACGCCGCCCTTCAGCACGGCCAGGCGCGGATGGCGCGGCAGGTTGGCTTGATAGGCGGCCCGGGTTTCATCGGCGCGCGCCCAGGCGGGCAGGCTCAGGGCCAGGCTGCTGGCGGCGATATTGCGCAGAAAATGGCGGCGGTCCATGGCGGGCGCTCCTTAACGCAGATTGATGGTGGTGCGGCTGCCGCTCTCGGCCAGGTGGACGCGGGCCTGCTCGAAGCTGGGCGGGCCGTAGTGGCCGGCGGCGTCGTTGCTGAAGCCGTAGGGTTCGATCGGCATGCCGACCGGGTTGGTGTCCAGCGTGCCGTTGTCGTTTTTGTCCTGGAACACGGTGACGGCGTAGTCGCCGGCGGGCAGGTCGCTGATGACCAGCTGCACCTTGCCGGCCTGCGCCGCCACCATGGCCGCGCGCATCGGGCGTTCCAGGAAGCCTTCGGCGCGGTCGTACACGGCCACCATCACCTGGCCTTTGGCATCTTTCAAACCGGCCACCTCGACGGTCAGGTCGGCGGCCTGCGCCAGGCTGCTGGCGAACAGGGCGGCAACTGCAACTGGGATCAGGTATTTCATGGCATCTCCTCCGTGATTGATTGCGATGGAGGCATCTTGGGCCGCGCGCCGCCCGCGCGGGGCGTCATGCGACGAAGCGCCACCCCGGCGGCGCCAGTTGCCGCGGGGCGGCGCGAAATGCAGACAAAAAACTGCTTGACAGTGCCGCGCCCATGTACGATGATGCCATACATCGAATGCGATGAAAACGCATACGATGTTAAGACAAGCCAATCAATCCATTATTAAAGAGGAACATCATGAGCAAAATCGCCAAAGTACTGACCACCGGCAAAACCCGCACCACTCCAGCCCAGGCTGGCAATGCCCACGGTAATCTGAACATCAATTTGAGCGCGCCCGGCAATGCCGCCGCCCGCAGCCACGCCTTTGAAAACATCGGCCCGCACCCGACTGCCGAGCAGCTGTTTGCCGGCGCCTGGTCGGCCTGCTACACCGCCGCCCTGGGCCTGGCCGCCGCCGAAATGAAAGTGGCGCTGCCAGCCGGCACCGCCGTGGAAATCGAAGTGGACCTGGGCCAGACCGGCCCCGAGTACTACATCCAGGGCCGCCTGACCCTGATCGTACCCGGCCTGGCGCATGATCTGGCCACCGAACTGGCCCATGCCGCCGACCGCATCTGCCCGTACTCGAAAGCCACCCGCGGCAATATTGACGTCGCTCTGAACGTCATCACCGCTTAAATCCAAGTAAAATAGATAGCGTCCTATGCAAACGTATGCGACGCTATCCCCTCAAGGAAGAAAGATGAGCAGTGAACCTAAACTGGGCGACTATCTGTGCTTTGCCATTTACTCGGCCAACCTGGCCTTCGGCAAGGCCTACAAGCCCATCCTGGAGCGCCTGGGCCTGACCTACACCCAGTACATCACCGTGGTGGCGCTGTGGGAACAGGACGAACAGACCGTCGGCCAGCTGGGCGACAAGCTGTTCCTGGAATCGAACACCCTGACGCCGATCCTGAAAAAGCTGGCCAGCCTGGGCTATGTGACGCGCCAGCGCGATCCGCTGGACGAGCGCCAGGTGCGGGTCAGCCTGACGGCGGAAGGCTGGCGTCTGCGCCAGCGTCTGGCCGATCAGTCGCTGTACGAGGCCTGCGGCATGAGCGAGGCGGAGTTTGCCGCCGTGCGCGGCCAGGTCGTGCGCCTGCGCGACAACCTGGTCCACTCGATGCTGCCTTACGACGCGTCCGTTTCGCCGTAGCGCAGCTCCACCATCTGGCGTTCGCCGCTGGCGGCCGGGCCGCAGCCGCACACGGCGATCACGGCGTGGCGCAGATGGTCCAGGCCCAGCATCTGCTCGATGTCGAAATCGTTGATGGCGGCGGTGATAAAGGCCGGCAGGCCCGCTTCCGCCGCCAGCAGGTAGAAGGTCTGCGACAGGTGGCCGGCATCCAGCGCCAGGGCGCGGTAGGCCTTGTGGTGGTTGCGGTACTTCCAGAAGCTGCGCTCCACCCGCGCCACCAGCACCACCTGCATGGGCGCGTCGGCCAGCCAGTGCTGGTCGGCCACCATCTGCAGCGCCAGCGCGGCGGCTTCCTGCTGCGATAAAGCCCGCAGCGGACGCAGTTCGTGCTCGATCGAATGGTAGTAGTACAAGCCCGGCTCGATACCCTCGACGCGCTGCACCAGCACGAAGGCCTCGGTCGGATGCAGGCCGCCGCCGCCCGGGCTGGTCTTCTTCAGCACTTCGGCGTGCGGGCCGACAGTGCGCACCTCCTGCGCGCCAAAGGTGCGCTGCAGCAGGCGCGCCATGGTGGCGGCCGGTAGCGCCGCCGTGGTGTCGAAGTTGCGGCCGGTATAGCGCTTGAACATGGTTTCGTCGAGCAGACCGCTGGCGACCTTGGGCAGCTTGACCGCACTGTCGGCCGTGCCCAGATCGAAGGTGGGCGGCGGCGGCGGTCCGTGGCGGTCCAGCAGTTCCTGAATGCTGGGGGCCTGCATGCCGGTTTCGGTGCGCACATCCTGCCAGCGGCTGAAGGTATGGGCCAGCGCCGACAGCGGCCGCCAGTGCTGCGAACGCAGCGTTTCGTCGCGCTCGCGCTGGGCCGCGAATTGCGCGCTGTCGCCGATCAGCAAGCCCAGTTCCAGCAGACGGCCGATGGCGGCGGCGCCCAGCTTTTCCTCGCATTCGCTGCGCTCGCGCCAGACGGTCTGGCTCAGACTGCCCAGCGCGGCGACCTCGGTGTTGTCCACGTCAATTTCGCGGTCCAGATGTGGCGCGAGCGCAACCCAGCGCGTGTTCGCAGCCAGCGTACTGTTGCCTGCAAACAGTGAGGCCCAGTCGATGGCCAGCTCTTCGCGGGGTTCGATAAATAGGACGGCGCAGCGTCGGATCTTCATGTGGGAATCGCTTTAATAGAGGAAAAGGGTTGGTGCATGGCAATGGCAACGTTCAAAGTCTAGCGTATTTTATCCATCGCACACATTGCTCATTAGTAAAATCCTATGGGCAACAATGGCAGCTTGAGGTAGCATGATTTTCGGTGCCGCGTGGGGATGCCGGGCGATCCGGCCGCTAGGCCTGGACGCACTTGGCTCTTATCAACAAGAAAAAGTTGCTAGGCAATCACATAGGCATGATGTAGCATGGGGCGCCTTAGTGCTGGGCGCCGTTTTGTCATTCACCGCAGAAAGGATTTGATATGACCAAGCAGATTTCTGACGACGTCAAAGTGGCTCTTGATGACATGAAGGTGGCGCCTGCGCAGGGTTCGCATGAACTCAGCGTGGTGCTGTCCAAGCTGGCGACCGATGATGATTTTCGTGAGCGCCTGCTGAGCAACCCGGTCGCCGCGCTGGCTGCCCTCGGCATTACGATTGACCCGGCCCTGGTGCCCGCGCAGCGCACCCTGCCTTCCAAAGGCAGCATCGTGACGGATCACAGCGTGCTGCGGAAACGTCTGGAAACCACCAATAACATGGTCATCTTCCTGCTGTCGGGTAACGGTTAATTTCGGCCGCATGGCCATTGCAGTTTGTGCGCAAACTTATTGTCTCAGCTGTTGCTTTCGCACTGACCGCGCTGGCCGGCACGTCGGCCAGCGCTACAATGGAGCGCTGGCAGGCCCTGGCGCCTGCGGTGTTCGAACATCTGGTGCCGGCGGAGCGGGGCTTTCCCAGTCCCACCACCTTGACGATCGCGCAGGATGGCGACGGTTTCATGTGGTTCGGTACCCAGTCCGGCCTGGGGCGCTGGGACGGCTACCGGATGCGCAATTTCTTTTCCAGTCCGGACGATGCCGCATCCTTGCCCGACAATTTCATCCAGACTTTGCATGTCGATGCTTTGGGCCGGCTTTGGATCGGCACCGGGACGGGTGGTCTGGCCATGTTCGACAAGCAGACCGAAAGCTTTATCCGTTTTCCGGTGGGACCTGGTGGACTAAGCAGCCCGGCGGTCGGCGCCATTGCCAGTGATGCGCGCGGCGGCCTGTGGATCGGTACGGCGGCCGGCCTGGATTACCTCGATACGGCACATGGCAATGCGATCAGTCACACTCCGCTCAGCAAAGTGGGCGAGGTGGATGGCCCGCGCAGCAATCAGATCCGCGCTCTGCTGCTCGACAGCAAAGGCGATCTCTGGATCGGCTCGAACGCGGGCCTGGCGCGGCGCGATGCGGCTAGCGGGCACATCGAAAAGATGGCAATAGAGGGCAGTGCCGGCGACGCCGTGCTGTCGCTGGCGGGCAACGCGCGCGGCGAGATCGTGTTTGGCACTCTCAAGAGCGGAGTGGGCACCGCCAGCGTCAAGGGGGGCGCCCATATTCTGACGCTGGACGGCGTCCCGGATGCCAACGCTGCCATGGTGTTATCGCTGACGGAGGCACTGCCGGGAGTGTGGTGGGCTGCCAGCTATGGCGGCGGCGTGATCGAATTCGACAGCAGCGGCCATGGTCGTCGCATCGGCCATCGCCCGGCCGTGCCGACCAGCCTCGCCAACGACCGCATGGCGGCGCTATGGCGAGACCGCAGCGGTCTGGTCTGGGCCGCCAACGAGCGCGGGGTTGATATCCACAACCCTGCCAATCGCACCGTGCAGACCATACAGGATGGTGTCGGCTTGCAGGAAGTGTCGGCGTTCGCGTTCATGACCGACTCGGCTGGGCGGCTGTGGGTCGGTTTGGGCGACCAAGGGATCGACCTGGTCGGGCCCGACGGCAGCCGCGTGGCTGGCTTGCGCCCGGATCCCGCCCACCCGGACAGCGCCTTGCCCAATCGCTTGATCCTGGCCATGGCGGAGGCCGAGCCGCAGGAAGCCTGGATAGGCACGCTGCTCGGCCTGTACCACACCAGCGACCAGGGGCGCCGCGTGACCCGGGTGCCCTTGCCGCAGGGAGAGCCGCTGCCGCGCATCGCCAATATTGTGCGCCAGGGCGAGCAGCTCTGGCTGGGCACGCTCAACGGCCTGCTGCGCTACGACATCCGGGCGCACACGGTTCAGGCTTACCGGCAGGGACAACCCGGCGCCGGCGGCCTGAGCGACAGCCGTATCACGGCGATCTTGCCCGGACCCGACGGCGTGCTTTGGGTCGGCACGCGCAACGGCATTAACCGCTTCGATCCGCGCAGCGGCGAGGTGGAGCAGATCATGGCAGCGCCTCAGCGTGCCGGCGGCCTGTCGCACGGGCTGATCAACGGGCTGGCGTTCGACCAGCGCGGCAGGTTATGGGTTGCGACCAATGGCGGCGGCATCAACATACTCGAAGGGCGCGCTGCGGACGGCACGCCCCGGTTTCGACGGCTCGGCATGGAACATGGCGTGCCCAGTAAAATCATCGCCGGCATGAGCGCCGATGCGGCCGGGCGGATGTGGATTTCCAGCTCGGATGGCATTGCCGTGATCGACACCGCCACCTTGCAGGTCCGTGCGCTGGGCCGTGCGGATGGCCTGATATTTCAGCCCTATATTGTGGGCGCCTTAGGCAAGACGGCGCAGTCCGACATCGTGTTTGGCACCTCGGGTGGTTATGCGGTGGTGCACCCCGAGCCGCCGGCCCCATGGCGATACCAGCCGTCCCTGGTGCTGAGTTCGATCAGGCTCGACCGGCGCGCCGTGCCGGTGGGGCCCTTACTCGCGCCCGGCAGCGGTGGCCTGAGCATTCCTGCCGGTACCCGCAGTGTCGAAATCGAGATGGCGGCGCTGGATTTTTCCGACAGCCAGCGCAATCGCTATGCGTTCCGGCTGGACGGCTACGACAAGGATTGGGTGGAGAGCGACGCCACGCACCGCACCGCCACGTATGCCAACGTGCCCCCCGGCCGCTACCGCTTGCATCTGCGCGGCAGCAATCGTGACGGCCTCTGGAGTCCGCATGAGCTGGAGCTGGAACTGGTGTTCTTACCGGCCTGGTACCAGACCTGGTGGGCGCGCTCTGGCGCCGCGCTGGCCCTGCTGCTGATGGGATGGGCGATATACCGCTGGCGCGTGCGTCAGCTGCGCTACTCGCAATTGCAGCTTCAGCAGCAAGTGTATTCGCGTACCCAGCACCTGGAGCGCTTGAACGCCATCGTCAAGTCGATTAACGACGAACTGGATTTCGACGCCTTGCTGCGCACCATCCTGCGCGAATCGAGCGCGATCGGTTCGGTGCAGGCGGCCTATGCCTTGATTAACGAAACCAGCGACGACATGCTGACCGTGCGCGCCAGTTGGCAGCAGGGCGCGCAGCCCTTGGGACAGGGCATGTCATTGGCGGAGGCGGAAAGCTCGCTGGTGACGGGGGCCGATTGTATCGCGCCGGATATTTTCCTCGGCCGGCAGGGCCGCATCCTCACCGTGCGGATCTGGGGCGAGCAAAAAGCGCGCGGCTACTTTATTTTCGAACAGGGCAGCCGCTTTGCCCACAGCGACCTGGAACTGTTCAAGGCGCTGAAGGAACCGTTTGTGTCGGCCTTTCAAAAGGCCAATGCCATCAGTGCGATCCAGCAGGCGCGCACCGCGGCGGAAGCCTCGGCGCGCGCCAAGAGCGACTTCCTTGCCAACATCAGCCACGAGATCCGCACGCCGATGAACGCCATTCTCGGCTTTGCCGACCTTGGCAGGCATCTGGAGCTGCCGCCCAAGCCGCGCGAGTACTTCAACAAGATCGGCCGGGCCGGCCACAACCTGTTGGGCATCATCGACGATGTGCTGGATTTTGCCAAGATCGAATCGGGCAAGCTGCAGCTGGAAGCGGTGCCGTTTGCCCTGGCCGATGTGCTGGGCCAGATTGCCGACCTGTTTTCCTGGCGCGCCGCGGAGAAGGAACTGGAGCTGGTGGTGTGGGCCGCGCCAGATGTGCCGGAAGACCTGGTGGGGGATCCGCTGCGGCTCAGTCAGGTACTGGTCAACCTGGTTGGCAATGCGCTGAAGTTTACCGCCCAGGGCTACGTCGTATTGCGCGTCGAGCTGGCGGGAGACCCGCCGCAACCGGGTCTGCCGGCCTGGCTGCGGTTTTGCGTCGAGGATACCGGCGTCGGTATCCCGCCGGACCAGCAGGCGCGCTTGTTCCACGCCTTTTCTCAGGCGGATACCAGTACCACCCGGCTGTACGGCGGCACTGGCCTGGGTCTGGCGATCTCGCAGCAGCTGGTACAGGCCATGGGCGGCGTGATTGAAATCGATAGCGTACCCAGCCAGGGTAGCCGCTTCCATTTCAGCCTGGGACTGCGCCATCAGACCGGGCCGGCGTCCTGGCCGGTGCCGCCGGCGGTGCGCGGCCGCCGTATCCTGGTGATCGAGGACTGTGCGCCGGCGCGCGACATGCTGGAGCAGCAGCTGCGCAGCGACGGTTTTGCCATCCGGGCCGTGGCCTCCGGCGCCGCCGGGCTGGAGCTGCTGCGCCGCGAAGTGTTCGACCTGGTCCTGTTGGACTGGGACCGACGCGGGCAAGCTGGCGCCGCGACCATGGCGCTCCTGCGTAGCGATGCCGCCCTTGAGCTGCCGCCCGTTGTGTTGATGATGACCGAGTTTGCCGGTGAATCGCTTGAGCCGGCGACGGCACACATGGGGGCCCAGGCCATCGTGTCCAAGCCGATCAATCCGCTTGCGCTGCTGGATGCCGTGCTCTCTGCGCTGGGGATTAAAACGGTGCGGCCGGCCTTGGCGGGAAGCGCGGCAGCCGTGCTGTCCGAGGCGGCGCTGCGCATCGGCGGCGCGCGCGTGCTGGTGGTGGACGACAACGTCATCAACCAGCAGGTGGCGCGCGAGGTGCTGATGCGTGCCGGCGTGCAGGTGGAGCTGGCGGGCAGTGGCGTCGATGCCGTCTACATGGTCGACCACGGAGCCTTCGACGCGGTGCTGATGGATATCCAGATGCCAGGCATGGACGGCTATGAAGCCACCGCGCGCATCCGCGCCAAGCCTCAGCATGCGCATTTGCCGGTGATTGCCATGACAGCTCACGCAGTGGCAGGCTTCCGTGAAAGCAGCATGGCGATGGGCATGAACGACTATGTCACCAAGCCGATCGAGGCGGAACGCTTGTTTGCCGTGCTGGCAAGCTGGATTCGGCGCGAGGCCGAGCATCCGCTTGGCCTGATGCTTGCGGCCGCTGCGACAGTGCCGCATACGGCTTGGTCGGCGCCCGGCATCGACGTCGCGGCGGCGCTGGAGCGGCTCGGCGGGAATAGTAAGCTGCTGACGGTATTGTTGAACAAGTTCCTCGAGGAGTTCGAGAGCAGTGCGCAACGCTTACAGGCCGCCATCGAACACAATGACCTCGAGACCGCGACCTTGCTGGTGCATAAGGTCCGAGGCGCAGCCGGCAATCTGTCGATGCCGGAGCTGCATCGCGTCTCCAGTGAGTTGGAGTTGCTGCTGTTGTCGTCGCCAGCTGGTCAGCTCAATGCGCCGCTGGCCAGCTTTGCGATGGCGCTGGCACTGGTGGTGGACGGTATCAGGACGCTGGATAAGGCCGCCATCTCGCAGGCGCTGCCGGTATCGATGGGGCATGGATGATGCCGCTTGGCATGGGCAGGAGTTTGTCGTAGCATGTGGCGGCAGCATGGCTGCACATACCTCCACAAAACTAAGGGCCAATTACTATGCATACTCCTAGCGAACTGAGCGCTGTTCTCGATAAACTCGCTTCTGACGATGGCTTCCGCGAGCACTTGCTGGGCGACCCGGTCGCCGCCCTGCACAGCCTCGGTATTACGGCGCCTCAGGACAAGATCCCGGCGGTGCGCAGCCTGCCATCGAAGACGGCGATCGCGTCTGACCGCGATAGCCTGCACAGCCAGTTGGTCACCACTGCGAGCATGATTCCTTTCCTGCTGTCGGGCGCTCAAGTTTAAGCTTCCCTGGCTGATGGCGCTGCTACGCGGAGCGTAGCAGGCCGCAGCATTCAATCGCCTTAGTCCAGCTTCCAGACGTATTCCATATTGGCCCAGGTCTCGCCGCCTGGCGGCATGAAGTGGCACTTGGTGATACTGGCCAGCGCGGCCTTGTCCAGGTTCTTGAAGCCGCTCGATTTGGTCAGCTTGGATTCCAGCACCTTGCCGTCGGCGGACAGCTTCAGGCTCATCACCACCGTGCCTTTTTCCTCATTCACCAGTGACGCTTTGGGATACTCGATCGCGCAAGGGGTCTTGGGGTCTAGCTGGGCTTGCTTTTCGGCGGCCATGGCGGATAAGGACAACAGACCTAACGCAACAAAGGCGAGACGCTTCATGGATATTCCCTTTCATGGTTTGCATGGACAGTCCAGGCGGACCAGTCCATGCTACGCCTGCCGGGGTGTGAAGTCGATGCGCGCCACGTTGCCTGTTGCTTTCATGCAAATCTGTTCAGGACAGCTCAGGGCAACGGGTCCTTGCCCGGCACGTGCTGGGCGCGCGCCTGCTTGCGCCGTTCCACCAGATAGGCTTTCAATTCGTCGAAGCTGATCGCGCCGTGGTGCGCGCTGTCGATCTCGTCGAAGTGCTGCACCACAAAGCCCAGCCCGGCCTTGTTGGCTGCTTCCTTGCTCAGGCGGCCGTTGGCGTCCAGCTCGGCCTGGTCGAAGCGTTGCTTGAGCTTCTGGATCGCCTGCAGGCGCAGGGCCGGGCCGGAAGCGGCCGGCTCGCTGGACGGCGTACGCTTGTCGGGCGGCAGATAGGGACCGGGGCCGGGATTGGTCTGCGCGGCGGCATGCAAGGTGCTACCGGCCAGCAGCGCGGCAAACAGGATGGCGGAATGGTTCATGCGGTATCCCTCAATGCGTCAGGAAATTAATCAGGTCGAGCTGCTGGGTGCGGCGCGCCGTGTCGTCCAGATAGATCATGTGGCCGCTGCTGTAGAACTTAAAGCTCAGCAGCGGCTCCGGGCCCAGACGGCCCAGGTCCAGTTCGGTTTGGTAAAACGGCGTGGCCAGGTCGTCGTAGCCGTTCAGGCTGAGCACTTTCAGGCCGGGATTCTGCGTCATGGCGGCGGCCAGGTCGGGAATGGTGTCGGGCAGGCTCTTGCCGTCGTGGCTGAAGTTCCAGCGGCTGACGATGTCGGCAAACGGCACGTAGGCCGAGCGCGCCGTGTAATGCAGTTCGCCCGCCAGATAGCTGGCAATGGCGCTGCTGAAGTTGTTGTTCACCACCGTCAGCGACGGGTCGCTGTCGACCGTCAGCGCGCTGCCGTTGGGCGCGGCCACGCGCGCGTCGTAGCGCCCCACCAACTGGCCGGGCAGTACGCTGGACTGGAAGGTGTCCGGGCCCAGGTCGAAGTTCTGCAGCCAGGTGGCGAGCGGAATGCCGCTGAAGTTGACCAGCTGGGCATCAACGGCGGCCGGGGCGGGCGTGCGGTTGGCCAGCCAGGCCGTCATGGCGCTGCGATAGTCGCCGCTGGCAAAGCTGCGCGCGCCCTGGAGGTAGCTGGCGAAGTCGCTGGGCAGGGCCGGCGTGCTGCGCTGGTAGTAGGCGCCGATGGCGGCATAGCTCGGCACGTAGCCTTCGCAGCTGACCATGCCCGGGTCGAGCACGCCGCAGTTGCTGTTGTAGTTCATGATCGACGATTGCAGCACGACGCCGCTCAGCTGCACGCCGGCCGTCTCCAGCAGATTGGCCAGCACCGCCGTGCGCGGCGCGCCATACGATTCGCCGTACAGATAGGTGGGCGAGGCGCTGCGCTGGTTGACGCTGAGGTAGCGCCGCACGAAATCGCGGAAGGTGATGGCGTCCCTGTCGACGCCCCAGAAGTCGGCATTGCTGCTGGGCGCGATGGCTTGCGAATAGCCGGTGCCGACGGCGTCGACAAACACCAGGTCGGCGCTGTCGAGCAGGGTTTCCTGGTTGTCCACCAGCTGCACCGGCGGGATGCTGGCGCTGGGGATGGTGCTGACCAGGCGGCGTGGTCCAAACGAGCCCAGGTGCAGCCACATGGAAGCCGAGCCCGGCCCACCGTTGTAGAAGAAGATCAGCGGCCGCTTGGCGGGATCGGCCGCGCTGACCGTGTAGGCCACGTAGAACAGCGAGGCCGACTTGCCGCTTTGCGGGTCGGTGGCGGTCAGGTGGCCGCTGGTGGCGGTGTAGTTGAACTGCTTGCCGTTGAGCTGGATATGGCTGGCGATCACGGCCGCGCTTTCATTCGGCGCCGTCAGCGCGCCGGTGGCGCTGCTGTCGTAGCGGTTGCTGTCGGCCAGCGCGCCGGGCGTGGTGTCGCCGGGCGGCGTCACCGGTGTGACCGGCGTGACCGGAGCGGTTCCGGCGCCACCGCCGCCACCGCAAGCGCTCAGCAATAATGCGGCCAGCAGGGCCGCGCATCCCCAGGTGTTTTTGTCGTTTGCCACTTTCACTCTCCGATGAGTAGGAAGAAGCGTGCATGCCCTCAGTATAATCTGAGCCATCATTTTCAGGCGGGGAGAACACGGTGTGGCAGGTGCGGGTAGAGCCAAAAGGGCTGTCCTTCGAGACAGACGCAAGCGCGAGCGTGCTGGAGGCCGCCGAGCTGGGCGGGGTGCGCCTGCCCAGCTCCTGCCGTAACGGCACCTGCCGCACCTGCCTGTGCCGGCTGCGCAGCGGCAGCGTGCGCTACCGCATCGAATGGCCCGGGCTGAGCCTGGACGAAAAGCGCGCAGGCTACATCCTGCCCTGCGTCGCGGTGGCCGCGTCCGACCTGGTGATCGAGGCGCCCGCCGCTCAGGACATGCTGCCCTGAGCTTTGCCGCCGCCTTTGCGGCTGCTGCGGTAAGCGCCCGGCCCGATGCCGTGCTGGCGCTTGAAGGCGCGGTTGAAGGCCGCCTCCGACTGGTAGCCCACCGCTTCCGCGATACTGCCCACCGACTGCCGGCCCTGCTCCAGCAGGCGCGCCGCCTGCGCCATGCGCAGCTGGGCCAGCACGTCGGCCGGGGTGGCGTTGGCGGCTTGCTTGAACAGGCGCGCAAAGGTGGCGCGCGACATATGGCAGGCCGCCGCCAGGTCTTCCAGCGACCAGGGCTTTTCCGGCGCGGCCAGCATGCCCTGCAGGGCCGGCTGCAGGCGCCGCTCGGCCAGCACGGCAAACAGGCCGGGCAGGGCGGCCGATTGCTCCATCCAGGCGCGGATCAGCAGCGCGAACAGGGCCGAGGCCAGCTGGCCGACAATCGCGGCCGCGCCGGGCCGGCTGGCTTCCGTCTCCGCCTGCAGCAGCGACATCAGCTGGCCCAGGCTGGCCGCGTCGGGCTGGCCCCGGGTATGCACGATCAGTACTTCCGGCAGGGCCGCCAGCAGCGCGGCGCTGCGCTGGTCCTCGAAGTGAAATTCACCGCACAGCACCTGGGTCGCGGCGCCGTCGCCCGCATTGCGCACCTGGCGCAGCAGATGCTCGCCCGGCAGTTCGTGCGCGGGCGCCGGATGGGCCGGATCGCCCAGGTACAGCCGGTGCGGCGCGCCATGCGGAAAGACCACGATGTCGCCGGCGCTGAGCGCGCTGCCCTTGTGGCTGCCGGCGTCGAACACCGCGCTGCCGCTGACGATCAGGTGATAGGGCGCGGTGCCCGCCGCCGTGCCGGGATGGTCGAGCAGCCAGGGCGCGCCGAACTGGCAGCGCACGTCCAGCGCGGTTTGCAGGGGATAGAGGGTAAGCAGGCGGCTGAGGGCATCCATGGCGGTTTCGGGTGAGACGAATAAGCAAATTGTAGCGCATTTCAAGCATTAAAAAGCGCATCGAGTCGGCCTAAACTGCTGTTCATGGCAACCACGCCACTCAACCTCGAAAGGAAAAGATCATGACCCGCTTGTTCTCCCAACCTGTCTCGGAAGCCACCGGCCAAGCCGCTCAACTGTTCAGCGCCATCAAAGGCGCCGTGGGCATGGTGCCGAATGCGTATGCCAACCTGGGCGTGAACAGCCCGGTCGCGCTGGAATCGGTGCTGAATCTGGACGGCGCCCTGCGCAAAAGCAGCCTGAGCACCAAAGACATCGAAGTGATCAAACTGGCTGTCAGCCAGCACGCCGGTTGTGACTACTGCCTGGCCGCGCACACCCTGATGGGTGGCAAAGCCGGCCTCAGCGCCGACGGCATCATGGCGGCCCGCAAAGGCGGCAGCATCGGCGACGCCCGCCTGGATGCGCTGGCCAGCTTTACCCGCACCCTGGTGCAGACCAGCGGCACCGTGCCGGCCGAAGCGGTGGCGGCGGTGAAAGCGGCCGGCGTCAGCGACGCGCAGCTGGCCGATGTGAGTCTGGCCATTGCCAGCATCACCCTGACCAATCTGTTCAACCGCATCAACGATACGGTGGTGGACTTCCCGGCGGTTCCGGCCTGAGCCGCCGCTACGCTCAGCCGCCCTTGCGCAGGCGGCTGAGCAGCGCCTCGGCCTGCTCGCTCATGGGCAGGCCGTGGCGCCGCAGCAGCTGCACGTGCAGCACCAGGTTCTCCAGCACCAGCTTGGCCGCCACCGCCAGCAGGGTGATGTGCTTGTCCTCTTCGCTGAAGCTCTCCATCGCGTCGGCCATTTCGCACAAGTGATTGGCGATCAGGCTGCGCAGTTCGTGTTCGTTAAACGGCAAATCGGCAAAGTCGATCGGGTCTTCCTGTTCAACTTCCTGCATCAATTGTTCCAGCTGTTGCGGCGTAATCGACATGGTGGCTCCGTAAGTTCGCCCGAATTCATTTTACCGCGCTAAAATCGCCAGATGGCGCAACTGATAT
>Ga0213872_10001572_pt1 | contig 14549 bp, 11 predicted proteins | sample VelepicomBERX_R2_FD_160071 | JGI IMG/M metagenome (GOLD analysis project Ga0213872, IMG submission 160071) | Rhizosphere microbial communities from Vellozia epidendroides in rupestrian grasslands, the National Park of Serra do Cipo, Brazil - RX_R2 | ecosystem: Host-associated > Plants > Roots >...
CCTACTTCTACCTGGGCGCGGTGTCGCTGGCGGTGCTGGCCGTAGTCGCAGCGCTGGTGCTGCGCCAGATGGCGGCAGCGGTCTCGCGCAATATCCGCCATCACGTCGAATTGAGCAACGCCAATGAAGAGGCGCGCGTCGCGGCCGAGTCGGCCAGCCGCAGCAAAGGCGAATTCCTGGCCAACATGAGCCACGAGATCCGTACGCCGATGAATGCCATCGTCGGCATGTCCCATCTGGCCTTGACCACTGATCTCACGCCCAAGCAGCGCGACTACCTGAACAAGATCAAGATCTCTGCCGATTCGCTGTTGGGCACCATCAACGACATTCTCGACTTTTCCAAGATCGAAGCCGGCAAGCTCGACCTCGACCTGCGCCAGTTCCACCTGTCCGGCACGGTCAACAGCGTCGCTACCATCGTCGGCGTCAAGGCCCAGGAAAATGGCGTGCAATTTTCAGTCGAGACGGCGGCCGACGTGCCCGACGCGCTGGTGGGCGACTCCACCCGCATCGGCCAGGTGCTCTTGAACCTGTGCAGCAACGCGGTCAAGTTCACGCCGGCCGGCGGCACGGTCGGCGTCAAGATCACGGTGGTGGAGCGCCAGGGCGACGCCGTGCACCTGCATTTCTCTGTCCGCGACAGCGGCATCGGGCTGAGCCCGGAAGAAGCCGCGCGCCTGTTCCAGCCCTTCAGCCAGGCCGACACTTCCACCACGCGCCGCTTCGGCGGCACCGGCCTCGGGCTGGCCATCTGCAAACAGCTGGTCGACCTGATGGGCGGCCAGATCGGCGTCAGCACGGCGCAAACGAGCAGCAGCACCGGCAGCGAATTCCACTTCACCATCCCGCTCGGGCTTGGCCACGGCGTCCGCATCGGCGCGAACGCCGGCCTGTCCGGCCAGGGCAACACCTACGAGACCACGCCGGCCATGCGCCGCATCCACGTGCTGGTGGTGGACGACAACGCCAGCGCGCGCCAGATCTGCCTCGAGCTGCTGCCCACGCTCGGCTGCACCGGCGTGGCCGTCGGCTCGGCCGCCGAGGGTCTCGCCATGCTGGAGAAGGAAGGCGGCAAACCCTTCGACCTGGTGCTGATCGACTGGATGATGCCGGGCATAGACGGCATCAAGATGGCGCACATGATACGCCGCAGCAGCGACCTGCTGCCGGTCCAGCCCAAGATCGCCCTGATGACGGCGTATTCCTCCGACGAAATCCGCCAGCGCGTCACCCAGCACAATTTCGACGGCTTCCTGGTCAAGCCGCTGTCGCTGGCGACCATGTTCGACGGCATCAACGCCATCTTCGGCGAACCGACCGATCTGGCCACCGCCGCGCCGGCGCAGGAAGAGCGCCCCAGCATCGCCGGCCGCAGCGTGCTGGTGGTGGAAGACACCGATTTCAATCAGCAAGTGGCGCGCGAGCTGCTGACCGACGTCGCCGACATGAAAGTCACTATCGCCGACAACGGCCAGATCGCACTCGACCTGCTCAAGACCCAGGCTTTCGACATCGTGCTGATGGATATCCAGATGCCGGTCATGGATGGCTACGAAGCCACGCGCTGGATACGCTACGACCCGAAACACGCACGCCTGCCCATCATCGCCATGACCGCGCATGCGCTGTCGACCGACCGCGACGCCTGCCTGGCCGCCGGCATGAACGACTACATCAGCAAGCCCTTCGACCCGACGCGCCTGTTCGACGTTATTGCGCGCTGGCTGCCCGAAGCGCAGGCCGGAGCAGAAAGCCGCGACGGTGCGCAGAGCGGCTCCGCGGCGGAGAAGACGCAGCCGGAACAGGTATCCGCCATCGACTACGCCAAGGGTCTCAAGCACTGCTACGGCAAGGAAGACTTTTACAAGAAGCTGCTGCGCACCTTCGTCGACATGCGCGCCAAGGAAGGCAACAACGTGCGCGCCCTGCTCGACAACCGCGATATCGTGGCCGCGGCACGCGTGGCGCACACCATGAAATCGGTGGCCGGCACTATCGGCGCAACGCAACTTTCCGAAACCGCAATGGAGCTGCAATTTGCGCTCGACGCCAAGGAAATGAGCCGCGCCGAACCTTTGCTGGCGCGCTTCGATGCACTGCTGGCCAGCACCATCGCCGAGGCCGACGCGCTCTTGCGGGAAAAAGTCCCATGCTGAGTTCTTCAGACGAGGACGAAAGAGGCACCGGCAATCAGCGCGCCGACGGCTACCGGGCGGCGGGCGATCCCGCCGAGCAGTCTACCGTAGGTCTGGGCTTGCCCAACATCCTCAAGCGGCTGGGCAAGATGACCGCCATCCGCGACACCTACCTGGTGGAGCAAAGCCTGCTACGCACGCTCGGACCTCTGCTGGGCGTATTGCGCACCTCGCTCTACCGTCTCGATGAGCGCGGCCTGATCGCGCGCGCCCTGCACTACTCGCGCTCGGTGGAGCGCGACGAAGCGGGGCTGCAGCGCATCGTCGAAAACATCGAAGAGGTCAGAAGCGGCCGCGACATCACGAAACCCATGTTCGACTTGTTCGAGAGCGTTTCCCTGCTCGGCAAGCCGTGCAGCCGCCGCAACGGCGCCGATCTCACCATGTGCTACCCGCTGCTGGGCGGTGATGCACTGTGCGGCTATTTCGTGTTCGAGCGCGACCACGAGGCCACACCGGCCGAGGCCGCCATGATCGTCGGTGTACTCGAGGTATTCACCAATTACTATGCCCTGCTTGACACCAGCCAGCGCGACAAGCTGACCGGCCTGTTCAACCGCCATTCGCTCGAACTCAACCTGGACCGCCTGTGGCCGCTGCTTTCCGCCCGCCAGCAAGAGAACCAGGAATCCGATGCGCGGCGTCTGGGGGCGCCGCGCAGCTACTGGTTCGGCGTGCTCGATATCGACCATTTCAAGAAAATCAACGACACCTACGGCCACATCATCGGCGACGAAGTGCTGATCGTGGTCACGCGTTTGCTGGAAAAGAATTTCCGCAATTCGGACCTGCTGTACCGCTACGGCGGCGAAGAGTTCATCGCCATCATCGCCGCCGACGACCTGGCCTCGGCGGCCCTGGCGTTCGAGCGGGTGCGCCAGGCCGTGGACAGCTTCCATTTCCCGCAAGTCGGCCACGTCACCCTGAGCTGCGGTTATTGCGAAGCCGATCCCAGCGTCCTGCCGCAGGAAGTCATCAGCCGCGCCGACCGCGCGCTGTACGAAGCCAAGCGCGATGGCCGCAACCGATGTCATCACTACGCCACCCTGGTGCAGCAAGGAGTGTTGCAGGAAGTGACGACCGGCACCATCGATCTGTGGTGAAACGGATTTTACCGACCAGGCAATTTTTTCGATTCCTCCTTGAGGCCGGTTCGTCTTACCGGGTCTTCCCGGCCCTTTTTCCGCAATTCCTTTTTTTACATTCCCTTTCGGGAGACAACCATGATGCACTCTTTACGCAAACTCAAACTCGGTCCCCGCCTGGCCCTGCTGGTCGGCCTGTTCGTGGCCGGCTTCGTCGTGTTCGGCCTCGGCTCGCTCAAGACCCTGAACGAACTCAAGGTCAACGGCCCGGTCTACGAGCACATCGTGCAGGGCAAGGACCTGGCGGGAGACGCCGAACCGCCGCCTGTTTACATCCTTGAGTCGTATCTGACAGTCCTGCAGCTGGCACGTGCAGACAATAATGCCGATATCGGAAAACTGGTCGATCACCTGAAGAGCCTCAAGAACGATTTCGACACGCGCAGCGACTATTGGTCCAAGGCCGGCCTCGACACCGAATTGAACGACGCCCTGGTCAAGCAGGCGCACGACCCGGCAGTCGAGTTCTACAACACCGCTTTCAACGAATTCATCCCGGCCGTGCAACAGAAAAACCAGGATGCCGTCAACGCATCCCTGGCCAAGCTGGCCGATTCCTACGAAAAGCATCGCGCCGCGATCGACAAGGTGATCGACCTCATCACCAAGCAAAGCACGGCCGCCGAAGAAAAGGCCAAGGCCAGCGACCATTCTGCCGCAATCTTCATGACATTCGTGTTCGCGCTGGCGCTCGGCACCGGCATGGTGGCCGCCTTCTTCATCAACCGCAGCATTCAGGGGCCGATGGATGAAGCGCTCGATTTCACCCGCAGGGTTGCCGCCGGCGATTTGACCGGCAAGGTCGAAACCCAGGCCAACGACGAACCCGGCATCCTGCTGCGTGCGCTCAGGGACATGAACCAGAGCCTGGTGGACATCGTCGGCAAGGTGCGCAGCGGCTCCGACCTGATCGCCACCGCTTCCACCGAAATCGCGCACGGCAACCTCGATCTTTCCGCCCGCACCGAGAGCCAGGCCGGCTCGCTCGAAGAAACCGCGTCCGCCATGGAAGAATTGACTTCCACCGTCAAGCAAAATGCCGATAACGCCAGCCAGGCCGACCAGTTGGCGCGCTCGGCATCAAACATCGCAGTTCAGGGCGGCATGGTAGTGTCCGAGGTCGTCGGCACCATGGGCGCGATCAACGAATCGTCCCGCAAGATCGTCGACATCATCGCGGTCATCGACGGCATTGCCTTCCAGACCAATATCCTGGCCCTGAACGCGGCAGTGGAAGCGGCGCGCGCCGGCGACCAGGGGCGCGGCTTTGCGGTCGTGGCGGCCGAAGTACGCAACCTGGCCCAACGCTCGGCCGGCGCCGCCAAGGAAATCAAGGAATTGATCGGCAATTCGGTCGAAAAGGTCGAAGCCGGCAGCAAGCTGGTCGACCAGGCCGGCGCCACCATGGAGCAGGTCGTCGAGAGCGTCAAGCGCGTGACCGACATCGTCGCCGAAATCGCCTCGGCCAGCCGCGAACAGGCAACGGGGATCGAACAGGTGAACATCGCGATCACCGAAATGGACAACGTCACCCAGCAGAATGCCGCCCTGGTCGAAGAAGCGGCCGCCGCGGCAGGCTCACTGCAGGAACAGGCGGCCGTACTAAATTCGGCAGTCAGCACCTTCAAGATCGATCAGCAGCAGGCTGCAACAGCATCGCCGGCCGGCAAAATGCCGCTGAAACTGGTTGGCGAACAGACCCGCGCCACCGGTGATGCCCAGCGCCATGCATCCGCCGTGCTGCCGCTCAAGCGTCATGTGCGGACTGTGTCGGCGATCTCTTCGCCTCAGCCAAACGAAGATTGGGAACAATTCTAAACGGTACGTCGGCCGGCGCCCGAGCCGCAAGAGAAAGCGATCATGGAAAACCGTCATTCCGCTGAAGTTGATGCTGCCTTGTGCATCCGGGCCGTCGAGCATTTGACGCGCCTGCGCGATGCAATGATTGAATGTTCCGAACAGTTGCGCGACGCCGTATTTCTTCTGGAATCCGATTTGCGAAGCGACGCAAACAATGCGGCAGCGCAAATTCTCGGGGAAATAAAGCGCTAGAAAACAGGCGACTGGAAAAGACCGCCGGAATATGAAAAAGTCGATCTTGACGGTAGACGATTCACGATCGTTCCGGCAAATGGTGACGCTCAACCTGGAGTCTGCCGGTTATCGCGTGACCGGAGCGGTCGCCGCCCCCGCCGCTTCTTCACTCGAAAAAGGCGAAAGCCGGGAGCAATTTTAGTGGTATAAAGGTTTTGGTTGACAAGGCAAGCTTTTCCAACACGCAGCGCATGCCGCGTGCGCAAGCACATGCCCAATTTCATTCAAGCGGGAGAAAACATCCAATGAGGAACCTGAAAATCGGTACGCGGCTGGGGCTGGGCTATGCCGTTGTCGGCGCTCTACTCGCCGTTGTAGCGGCAATCAGCATCCAAAACCTGAGCGCGATGTACGCGGATATGAATGTGATCATCCATCAGCGCTACCCGGTCACCGTCCGCCTGAATGCGGTCAACGCCGAAGTCAACGTCGTCGCCCGCGCAATGCGCAATGCCTTGCTGGTGGACGAAGCCGATCGGCAAAAAGAACTCGATCGCATCCCGAAATCGCAAGAGATAGTCAAGACGCAATTGGCCTCCTTGCAAGAGGAAATTCACTCTGACGAGGGCGGCAAGCTGCTCAAGGACGTTATCGATACCCGCCATCGCTATGTAGACACCGTTTCGAAATTCGCGAAAAAAATAAGCAACGGGCAGGACGACGAGGCGCGCGGCATGCTGACGGCAGAAGTGCGCGAAGCCCAGAGCGCATTTTTCGGAGCGCTGGACAAGCTGCTGGCTTTCCAGAGCAACGAAATGGACGATGCGGCTTCCAACGCGGAGGCAAACTACAGCAAGTCGCTTACCCTCATCGCGCTTACCAGCGGCCTGGCGCTGGCCTTTTCCGCATGGATCGCGTGGTGGGTCACACGCTCGATTACCAGGCCGATCCGGCGTGCGGTGCATGTTGCCGAAACGGTGGCCTCGGGCGATCTGACCAGCAATATCGAGGTGGAGTCCGGTGACGAAACCGGCCAACTGCTGCAGGCCATGAAGTCGATGAACAGCAGCCTGCAAGACATCGTCGGCCGAGTGCGCTCAGGAACCGACGCAATTGCCACTGCCGCCAACCAGATCGCGAGCGGCAATCTCGACTTGTCCTCGCGCACAGAGGAGCAGGCCAGCTCCCTCGAAGAAACGGCATCGTCGATGGAAGAAATCACCGGCAGCGTCAAGCAAAACCTGGACAGTGCACGCCAGGCAAATCAATTGGCGCAGTCCGCCTCCGAAGTTGCGATCAAGGCCGGCTCCGCGGTATCGCAAGTGGTGGAAACGATGGGTTCCATCAATGCATCTTCGACAAAAATCGTTGACATTATCGGCGTCATTGACAGCATCGCGTTCCAGACCAACATCCTGGCCTTGAATGCGGCAGTGGAAGCGGCGCGCGCGGGCGAACAGGGCCGCGGCTTTGCGGTGGTGGCAGCCGAAGTGCGCAACCTGGCTCAGCGTTCTGCCGGTGCCGCCAAGGAAATCAAGGCATTGATCGACAGCTCGGTCGAACAGGTCAATGCCGGCAGCAAGCAGGTGGACGAAGCGGGAACGACCATGACCGAAGTCGTCGAAAGCGTCAAGCGCGTGACCAGCATCATGGCCGAAATCACGTCCGCAAGCGGGGAACAGGCAGAAGGCATCGGGCAAGTCAACAAGGCGATTACCGCGATGGACGACGTCACCCAGCAAAACGCCGCCCTGGTCGAAGAAGCTGCGGCGGCCGCCGGTTCGCTGCAGGAGCAGGCAGCCGGCTTGAGCGCGGCGGTTAGCGTGTTCAAGCTCGACTCCCGGCAGCAACTTGCATCGCAGTCGACCGCCGCAACTGCCGCCAAGGCGCCGCGGAAACCGGTTTCCGCGCCCGCTATCCTGACCTCCGCAGCCTCCGCGCGCCAACACGCAGAAGGCTGGGAAGAATTTTAGGACGTGTTTTCAGGAAGCGACCGCATCCATCACCCGCGCCGAATACACCAGCGCCGCGCCGGCATTCAAGGCCACCGCCACGCCCAGCGCTTCGGCAATCTCTTCCCTGCTCGCGCCATGCTTGGTCGCCTCTGCGGAATGCACGGCGATACAGCCGTCGCAGCGCGTGGTCACGGCCACGGCCAGCGCGATCAATTCGCGCGTCTTGGCGTCGAGGCGTGCGGTCTTGCTGCCCGCGCCCGACAGCATGCTGTAGCCACGCACGGTATCGGGCGAGAGTTCGCCGATTTGGCCGATGCGGGTCATCAATTCCTTGCGATATGCATTCCAGTCCAACATGGCATTTCCTTTCAGGCTTAAACGCCGGCTTGCTTGCTGAATGCATTCCGGCCTGCGGCTCCGGCACGATTGCCGGGCTGCCGTCTTGAAAGCATTGTGGACCTGTGCGGCGCACCTTCCAATACGATAAAGTATCGATTTTTAGCGCAATCGTCTCATGAATGCATCATGGATACCCTGAGCCAACTTTTGCTGCGCAACCAGGTGCAAGTCGAACTGGAAATACGCTGCCTGCTCAGCGGCAGCTTTGCCATGGTGCACGACGCCCTGCCCGCCGGCGGCGCGCCCTTTCACCTGTTGCTGTCTGGAAGTTGCCGCCTGCAGACTGCGCGCGGGCAAATATTGCAGCTCGAAGCCGGCGACTTCGTGCTGTTTCCGCACGGCGAGGCGCATACCGTGTTCGATGCACAAGGCAAATCGCCACGCGCTCCGGGACGCCGCCGCGCGACGCCCATGCAGCTGCGGCCGGGCGCAGTACTGCCTATCAAGAGCAATGTGCCGGCAGGCCGCAGGCCGGAATCGGACCGGGTCGATTTGCTGTGCGGCCGCTACACCTATGCGCGCAGCCAAGGGGCGCTGCTGATGCAGGCGTTGCCGGAAGTGATGCATGTGAACCTCGGTCAGGCGGAGGGATTGCAGCAACTGCAGGCGCTGATCGCCGTGCTGCGCAGTGAAGCAGCGGCAACGCACGCTGCCGCCCGGCCCGGCGCGCACGCCATCGTCAACGCCTTGGGCCAAGCCCTGCTCGCCTATGCGCTGCGCGCTTACGGACAAGACAGCGCCGCACCGGCAAGCTGGCTGGCGCTGGCCGCCGATGCGCGCCTCGGGTCATCGGTGCAAGCCATGCTGCGGGCGCCCGAACAGCCATGGACCATTGCCACCCTGGGCGAGGTAGCCGCCATGTCGCGCGCCACCTATGCGCGCCAGTTTCAGGAAAAAGCCGGCATGAGCGTGGGCGACTTCCTGGCCCGCATCCGCATGCTGCACGCCGCTACCCTGCTGACGCACACCAGCCGCCGCCTGGCCGACATCGGCGCGGCGGTCGGCTATCAGTCGGAAGCGGCATTCGGCAAGGCATTCCGCGCCGCGATGGGCCAGACGCCGGGGCAATGGAGGCAAGAGCAAAAACGAATCTAAAGGCTGAGCACGAGCCGACCACAGCGCACAAACGACTATACTTTTGTCTTTCAACGAGTACTAAATTGTCGACCTCTCACCTCCATCACACCGGCGTCTCCGCCGCGCTCGGCGCAGCCGTGCTGTTCGGCGCCGGCACGCCCTTGGCCAAGCTGCTGCTTGCCGGGATCAACCCCTGGCTGCTGGCCGGCCTGCTCTATCTTGGTTCCGGCATCGGCTTGACGCTGTACCGCCGGCTCAGCCGTGCGCCTCGGGTCCGCCTGGCGCCGGGTGAGGCGCGCTGGCTGGCCGGCGCCATCGCCAGCGGCGGCGTGGTCGGGCCGGTGCTGCTGATGCTCGGCCTGAGCGCCATGCCGGCTTCGGGCGCTTCGCTGCTGCTCAATGCCGAGGGCGTATTCACAGCCTTGCTGGCGTGGTTTGCGTTCAAGGAAAATTTCGACCGCCGCATCGCCCTGGGCATGCTCGCCATCGTCGCCGGCGCGCTTGTGTTGAGCTGGCCCGGTCAGGCCGAGTTCTCCAGCCTCTGGCCGGCGCTGGCGGTGCTGGGCGCTTGCCTGGCCTGGGGCATAGACAACAACTTGACGCGCAAGGTGTCGCTGTCTGACGCTACCTGGATCGCCTCGGTCAAGGGCCTGGCGGCCGGGTCCGTGAACCTGGTGTTGGCGCTGGCGCTTGGAACAAAAGCGGGAGCAACACTCCCGTCATGGCCGAATGCCGCAGGCGCGATGATGGTTGGTTTCCTCGCCTACGGCGTCAGCCTGGCGCTGTTCGTGGTCGGTCTGCGCCACCTGGGCACCGCGCGCACCGGCGCCTACTTCTCGGTCGCGCCCTTCATCGGCGCCGTGCTGGCCGTCTTGCTCGGCGAACCGGTCACCCTGCCGCTGCTCGTGGCCGGCGCATTGATGGCGCTGGGCATCTGGCTGCACCTGACCGAGCACCATGCGCACGAACATAAGCACGAAGAAATGGAACACGAGCATGAGCACGTGCACGACGAGCATCACCAGCACGAGCACGACTTCCCCGTAGCGCCTGGCGTCAAGCACACGCACAGACACCGGCATGCGCCGCTCCGGCACAGTCACGCACACTACCCCGACATGCATCACCGGCACGAGCATTAGGGCATTAGGGCATCATGCATGCCCGCCGCCCGCATGGCATCAGGAGGCGACAGCTGCAACCCGTGTGGCTGAAACCCGCTGTGCCGCCCAGCGCCGATAGCGCTTGGTCTGCAACGCTGTCGCCACCTGCTGCAACAGCAACGCCCTCACCGGCGACACTTTCGGATGCGTGGCGCGCCCCTTGCTCAACCTGCCGAGCTGAAACTTCACGACGGCCATGTTGGCAACCGATGCAAGCGTCTTGTTTTTCCATTCGATAGGATTCAGCGCCGGCGCGTTGCTCTTCCCTTCCTTCCAATCGCGCGGCAAGCTCGGATCAATGGCCAGCGCCGTGGCGACACCGGCCATGGCGATACCGTTGTCGACCACCTGTTCGGCCACGGCGCGGCGGCGTATGCCGCCGGTCACCATCAAGGGCATCTTCGCCACGGCGGCCACGTCCTTTGCAAATTCCAGGAAGTAAGCCTCGCGCGCCAGCGTGCGGCCGTCGCGCGCCTGCCCCTGCATGGCCGGCGCTTCGTAGCTGCCGCCGGACAGTTCGATCAGGTCGACGCCGAGCGGATTGAGCATCTCGACCACGCGCTTGGCGTCGTCATGGCTGAAGCCACCGCGCTGGAAGTCGGCCGAATTCAGCTTGACCGCCACCGCGAATTGCGGCGACACCGCGGCGCGCACCGATTTGACGATCTCGATCAGCAGCCGCGCGCGGTTCTCGAGGCTGCCGCCCCAGCGGTCTTGCCGCCGGTTCGCCAGCGGCGACAGGAATTGGCTCAGCAAGTAGCCGTGGGCCGCATGGATCTCCACGCCGTTGAAGCCGCTGCGTTCGGCCAGCAACGCCGCTTGTATAAAGCGCTGTTTCACCTCGGCGATGTCGTCCTCGCTCATTTCCTTGGGCATGGGGAACTGCTTGGAAAACGAACCGAGATCCATCGCCACCGCCGAGGGCGCCAGCGTGGTCTGGCCCAAGGCAGCCGGCATCTGCCGCCCCGGATGGTTGATCTGCATCCAGACATGGGCCCCATGCGAACGCGCAATCTGCGCCCAGCGCCGGAAGCGCTCCTGGTGCTGATCGTTTTCCAGCACCACGCCGTTTGGCCCGGTCATGGCGCGATGGTCGACCATGACGTTGCCCGTCAAAATCAAACCTGCCCCGCCCTCGGCCCAAGCCTGATACAACTGCAGCAAGGCGTCGGACGGCGCGTGATCGGCGTCGGCCATGTTCTCTTCCATCGCGGCCTTGGCGATGCGGTTGGGAACGACGGCGCCATTGGGCAGGGTCAGGGCGGTAAACAGCTTCATGGAATCTCCTTGCTTGAGGATCTTTACTTGACGGTGGGGCCATCATAAGATTAAAGTTAACTTTAATGTCAAGCTTTGCAGGGAAACCATGAAAATTGGACAACTAGCGGAGTTGACCGGCATCGCCGCCTCGCGCATCCGCTTTTACGAAACCAGCGGTCTGCTGCAACCGGCGCAGCGCCAAGCCAACGGCTACCGCGAATACGCGCCGGAAACGCTCACGCGACTGGAAATCATCCTGTGCATGCAGGGCGCGGGCTTTTCCCTAGACGAAATCCGCGCCATCCTGCCGCCCGATCTCAATAAATGGCCGCACGGTGCGCTGGTGCAGGCGCTACGCGGCAAGATCGCCGAAATCGAATTGGTGGAACAAAAGCTCAAGCAAAGCAAACGCGACCTGCTGACGCTGCTGGATGAAATTGGCGAAACGCCGGACAGCAATTGCGAAGGCAAGGCCAAGCGCGTGCTGGACAAGATGCATCAGAGGCGGGTAAAGCAACAGCAATGAGCCGGCGTTCGACATCGAAAAACATCAAGATCCAAGTATCGAACAACAAAATTGACTTTGAAATGATCGCGAGTCTTTAGTCGCACCACAGCTATATTGTGTTCAACAAGCGACGGCGATTTTTTCCTGCAATCCTTATGTCTGAGGCATGTGACAGGAGTTTTTTCAAGAAGTATGAATATTCGCATGAATTCCGCCAGTCGTTAGCATTTTAAAACCGCCACTGATTCGCGCGGCAAAGCCGCCAGTTATCCGCATGTTGCGGCGCATTGAATATTGACAAACAGTAAGAGGTGATGCGCATCCAAAGTTGATCAGGGTGATTCAATCGATCTGCTTAATTCCTAAGCAGGGAGAACAGGAGTGATCACCATGAAACAATTAGGGAAGATACGGCGGATGTTTTACCGGGAAGGGTTGTCGATCTCGGAGATTTCGCGGCGCAGCCGCATGTCACGCAACACCATCAAGCGCTGGCTGAAGGCCCCGGACGGGGTGCAGCCGAAGTACGAGCGCAAGCCAGCCACCGAAACCAAGCTTTCCCCGTATGCCGAGCGACTGCGACAGATGTTGGAGCAGGATGCCCGGCGCATCAAACGGGAGCGTCGCACCGCCAGGAAACTACACGAGGTTCTGCAGTCGGAAGGATTTGACGGGGACTATAGCCGGGTAACGGCCTTTGTGCGGCAATGGCGTGCCGATGGCGGCCAGGCCAAGATTCGTGGCTATGTGCCGTTGCGCTTTGAACCTGGCGAGGCCTACCAGTTCGACTGGAGCGAGGAGAAGCTATTCATCGGCGGCATTTGGCGCAAGGTGCAGGTGGCACATTTGAAGCTGTGCTTTAGCCGTGCCTTCATAGTGCAGGCGTATCCAGCACAGAGCCACGAGATGCTGTTCGATGCCCATACGCAAGCCTTCCGTGTCCTGGGCGGCATTGCCCGTCGCGGCATCTACGACAACATGAAGACGGCAGTGGATCGGGTCTTGAAGGGCAAGGAGCGCGTGGTCAATACGCGGTTCGAGGCGATGCTTTCGTACTACCTGGTGGAGCCGGACTTCTGCAACGTGGCCTCGGGTTGGGAGAAGGGTGTCGTGGAGAAGAACGTCCAGGACAGCCGCCGGCGTATCTGGCTGGACGCGCAGGACGTACGCTTCGGTTCCTTCGCGGAGCTGAATCTATGGCTGTTGGGTCGCTGCCGCCAACTCTGGGAAGAGGTGCGTCATCCCGGACACGATGCCACGCTGGCCGACGTGCTTGAGTACGAACAGCCCAGCCTGATGCCGATGATCGCCCCGTTCGACGGCTATGTAGAGACGATGGGCAAGGTCAGCAGCACCAGCCTGGTCACGGAGAAGCGTAACCGTTATTCGGTACCCTGTGAGTATGTCGGACAAGTGGTCGGCATTCGCATTTACCCGGAGCGCATCGACTTCGTGGCGCACAGAACCATCATTGCCAGCCACGTCCGTGCCTTCGGTCGTGACGAGACACGGTACGACTGGCAGCACTACATCCCCTTGCTGGAACGCAAACCGGGAGCGCTGCGCAACGGTGCGCCATTTGCCGACATGCCGGAGCCGCTGCTCAAGTTGCGTATGTTGTTGCTCAAGCGCGAGGGTGGCGATCGCACGATGGCCAAGGCGCTGGCTGCGGTTCCCCGTTACGGCATGGATGCCGTACTGGTGGCGGTGGAGCTGGTACTGGAATCGGGCAATGTCAGTGTCGAGCATGTCGAGAACGTGCTGCATCGCTTGAATGCGCCACCGATACCGGCCACTGTCGAGACGGCTCTGACCGTAAAAGAGGCGCCGATTGCCGACACCAGTCGCTACGACAGTCTACGCGCGGAGGTCGCCCATGAAGCCTGACATCATCGCGGAGCTCAAGCAGTTACGACTGTTCGGCATGGCTGACGCCTGGCAGGAACTGAACGATCCGAACAATAGTCTGGGTTTCAGCACGGCACAAGGCCTGATGGCACACCTGCTTCAAACGGAACACAACGAGCGCCACATTCGTACCGTGCGTAACCAGTTGAACGCGGCACGCTTCCCGGTACATCGCGACTTGACTGGGTTCGACTTCAGCCAGTCCAAGGTCGATGAAGCACTTATCAGCCGTCTGTCCGGTATGGAGTTCACGGAACAAGCCCACAATGTCGTGCTGATCGGTGGCACTGGTACGGGCAAGACCCATCTGGCAACCGCATTAGGTGTAGCTGGCATCGCTCAGCATGGCAAGCGGGTGCGCTTCTTCTCCACGGTTGATCTGGTCAATGCGCTAGAACAGGAGAAGGTCGCCGGCAAGTCCGGCCGGATCGCCATGTCGCTGCTGCGCGCGGATCTGGTGATCTTGGATGAGCTGGGCTACCTGCCGTTCAGTCAGGCTGGCGGTGCACTGCTGTTCAACCTGCTCTCCAAACTCTACGAACGCACCAGTGTGATCATCACGACCAATCTATTGTTCAAGGAATGGTCTGCCGTCTTTGCCGACGGCAAGATGACTGCGGCATTGCTCGACAGGCTGACCCATCACTGCCATATCGTCGAGACCGGCAACGAGTCTTACCGCTTCCGGCAAAGCACCAGTACCGCCAAGGCCAGGATCAAGGAAAGGGAGAAAACCAGAACTGCTGCGGCGCAGGAGGAACCGTTCTAGCGAGAATTACGGTACAGTTATCCACAACCCCGCCCTCAAAAGCGGGGAAAGTTCCCTGATCAAAGTTCAGCGCGCATCGCTGGTCTCTATTCAAAACGCCGGAACATGCCGCGTTCAACTGGTTACGCACGGT
>Ga0213872_10001573_pt1 | contig 14549 bp, 11 predicted proteins | sample VelepicomBERX_R2_FD_160071 | JGI IMG/M metagenome (GOLD analysis project Ga0213872, IMG submission 160071) | Rhizosphere microbial communities from Vellozia epidendroides in rupestrian grasslands, the National Park of Serra do Cipo, Brazil - RX_R2 | ecosystem: Host-associated > Plants > Roots >...
GCTCTGCACGGCATCGCGCAGCATGTCGATGTCTTCGCCAAGGCCGAAATTGAGGGCGGGGATATGCATGTTCTGTCTCCTGCTGTGGCGCGACCACAAGTCCTAGATGTTGTAGCACCTTTGTCGGCCGTGCATTGTTTGCGATCAAAACAATTGGCGACGACGCGGCGCATTGACGAGCAATTGCTCGATACTTTAAGTTACGTTGACGTAAACGTCAATTTAGGTGCTCTGTCTAGAAAACTCACTCGAGCGTCAGCGAGGCTCCCTCACGGCGGTGAGGGCGGGGGGAGAGGAGTAAATCAGCGATAACCCGGTGCTCTTCCTGAGCTCGTCCGCGCCCGGCTGTGCCGGGCGGTGCGCTGCCGTTTGAGTCCTCACCAACCATTTGTTTCCTACTCCTGCAGAATCGCTTCGCACTCGGTTTCGAGCTGATCCATTTCGAGCAGGATGGCGTCGATATCGGCGCGTTGCTGCATCAGCGCCTCGCGCTTGGGGCGCATGAATTCGAGCAGCTTGAGTAACTGTGGGCGCTCATCGCGCACCGCGTCGTAAAGAGAGAACAGTTCGCGCGTTTCCTGCAGGCTGAACCCCAGTCGCTTGCCGCGCAGGATCAGCTTCAGCCGCGTCCGGTCGGCGCGGGTGAACACGCGGTTGCGGCCATGACGGCCCGGTTCGAGCAAGCCCTCGTGTTCATAATGGCGAATCGCCCGTGGGGTCAGGTCGAATTCACGGGCAAGCTCGGTGATGGTGTAGGTGCGGTCGTCAGACATGGTAGGGCACCATAGGCGGTGCGCGGGAATGGGTCTTTGTTCGAGTCACGATAACAGACCAAAGGCCCACCCTGCAAAATCGTGGCGGGCTTGTCGGACGAACGAGGTATTCAGCGCTACACCCGACGCGGCCCAGCGCCGCGGCAATGGGGGAAAGCGACGATGTCCGCCGGTTTGCCGCCAGCAGGGCATCGAGAACTGTCATAATCCTGCTTACATTTTTGAATCCGCATCATGCCACATCGTCTCCGCTACCCCTTGCACGACACCTTGCCGGCTCCCGGTGAGGCTATCGAAGTCTGCCCCGGCGTGTATTGGCACAAGATGCCGCTGCCGTTTGCGCTCAACCATATCAACCTCTGGCTGCTAAGCGATGGCGACGGCTGGTGCGCGGTGGATGCGGGCTATGGCACCGATGAAACCAAGGCGCTCTGGCAGCAACAGTTCTCGGGCACGATGGCAGGGCACCCGTTGACGCGCATGGTGGCGACGCACTACCACCCCGACCATATCGGCCTCGCCGCATGGCTGGTGGCGCAAAGCGGTGCGTCTTTTCATTGCAGCCTGGGCGAGTTTGCCAGCGCACATGCGCTCTGGCACGACCTGCCGGGCTTCGACGTGCCGACCTTGAATGCGCATTTCGGGCGGCACGGCTTGCCGGACGAAAAAGCGGCGCAGTTCACCGAGCGCGGTAACACCTTCCGCTGGGGCGTACCGGCACTGCCCACGCACTTCAATCGCCTGCTGGCGGGCGATACTTTGCATATTGGCGGGGCTGACTGGCGCTGCATCCCGGGCTACGGCCATTCGCCGGAACACATGGCGCTGTATTGCGAAGCCAAGGGCACACTGATCGCGGGCGATATGTTGCTGCCCAAGATCAGTACCAACGTTGGCGCCTGGGGCGCGGATGGCGAGGTCGATGCGCTCGGCCAATTCCTTGATTCGCTCGATCGCTTCGATGTGCTACCGCCCGATACGCTGGTGCTGCCCTCGCATGGCCGGCCCTTTGTCGGCATCCATCCGCGTGTCGAAGCATTGAAACGGCATCATGCCGAGCGACTGGATGCGCTACGCACGGCCTGTGCGACACCGCAAACGGCGTTCTCCTTGCTACCCGTATTGTTCGGCCGCATGTTCGATCTCTACCAGACCATGTTCGCGCTGGCCGAGTGCATTGCCCACCTGAACTATTTGTATCGGCGCGGCGCGCTGACGCGCCATGTCGACGGTGCAGGTGTCTATCATTTTGTCCAAAGCTGATTCCATGTCCCATACCCGTCTCTATGCCAAGCTGGTCGTCACCATGGCGATCTGGGGTGGCACCTTTATTGTTGGCCGTTTGCTGGCGCATTCCGTCTCGCCGCTGGTGCTGGCCTTTTGGCGGTTCATGCTGGCCACTATTTGCCTGATGGTGCTGTTGGCCCGCACCGATCACGGCATTCGCTGGTTGGCGCCTAAGCAGTGGTTCTGGGCTGGCCTCTTGGCCGCTAGCGGGGTGTTTGCCTACAACCTGTTCTTCTTCGCCGGCCTTGCCTTGATTCCCGCAAGCCGCGCTGCGCTGCTGGTGGCGCTGAACCCCATCATGGTCGCACTCACAGGTGCGCTGATCTTGCGTCAGGCGCTGCCGGCGCATCGCTGGCTCGGCGTGGCCGTTTCACTGTTTGGTGCGATCACGGTGATTTCGCATGGCGACTATGCGGCGATCCTTGAGCATGGACTCGGGCGCGGCGAGTTGTTGATCCTCGGCTGCTGTGTTTCTTGGGTGAGCTACACCCTGGTAGGCCGGCAGGCAATGAAGCATTTGTCGAGCGTCGAGGCGACGGCCTGGGCCGCGCTGATAGGCTGCGTGCTGCTGGGCGTGACTGCGCTCGTACGCGGCGAGAGCCTTTCGCCTGCCATGCTGCGGCCAGCACAGTGGGCTGGTTTGGCCTATCTTGGTGCATTGGGGACCTGCGCGGCATTTGTCTGGTATAGCGATGGCATTCGCGTGTTGGGTGCGGCGAAAACCATTGTGTTCACCAATCTGGTGCCGGTGTTTGCGGTGCTGGCAGGCGTACTGTTGCTGGGCGAGCCGGTCAGCCTGCCGATGGTGATCGGTGGCATGCTGGTGGTTGGGGGCGTGTGGTTGACGAATCGATAAGGCGGCTAGACCGCCCGAGGGAGTAGAGCGTGGCGCAGCAGATTGAATTGCGTTCGGCGTCGGGGCACGCGGTAGTGAGCGCCCATGGCGCGCAGATTCTTAAAGCCGAGTTGGCGGGCCGCCCACTGCTGTGGCTGTCTCCCTTGGCGACGTTCGATGACCGCAGCGCCGTGCGCGGTGGTATCCCGATTTGCTTTCCTTGGTTCGGCAAGCACCCAGATGGGCTGCCTGCCCATGGTTTCGCCCGCAATCGCGCTTGGGCGTTGGTGCAGCAAAGCGACGACCGCTGCGTGTTCGAGCTGCGCGACGATGCAGATACCATTGCCCTCTGGCCGCACCATTTTCTGGCCCGGCTGACGGTTACGTTATCTGATGCGCTGCACATCGAATTCTCGGTCGAGAACATCGACAGCGCGCCATTCACTTTTACCTACGCGCTGCACAGCTATCTCGCGGTCGATCAACTGGCAGGGGTACATGTCTCGGGCCTCGATGGGCGTTTGCGCCGCGAAGTGGCCCATGTGACGACTCCGCAGGCCGGCGATGTCACCCTGCTACGCGCGACTGACGCGATCTTCGAGCATGCGCCGCCTCGTTTGACGATGCGTGACGGCGCATGGGCGGCGCAGATTGATTCGACACTGATGGAAAGTGCCATTGTCTGGAACCCAGGTGAAGCCGGCGAGGCGGTGGCAGACGTCGGCCCGCATTGGGGCGAATTTGTCTGCGTGGAGCGCGGTTGTGTCGGCAGCGCAGCCATTGCGCTGCAGCCGGGTGAGCGGCATGTCGCGACCATGCAACTCTCATGGGGTACGGCACAGTAAGCCGGTAGGCAGGCGCGACGCATTGCTGCATTGTGGACAACAGCGACTAGACTGAGTGTACCAACATCATGACAGCCACCATGGCGCTCGACTATTTCTCCAACCTGCCGATCCGATCGACCGAGGCGCTCGACGACCCGGGCGAGATCGCGGATGCCGTGCTGCGGGCTGCGCAATCGGGCGGCATCGGTATCTTTGTCTGGGAGATCACCGGTGGCCGCATGTTGTGGAACGACACCATGTACACCGTCTATGGCCTCGATCGGGACAGCTTTCCGCATACCACGGATGCCTGGCTGAGCACCCTGCACCCTGAAGACCTGCCGCGTGTGCGCAACGACGTCGTGGCGGCAATCAATGGAGACCGCCCTTACGACACGGTGTTTCGCGTGCGCGGCAGCACGGGTGGGTGGCGCTATATCAAAGGCACGGCCTGGGTGGAGCGGGACGCAACCGGGCGTGCGCTACGCATGGCAGGCATCAATCAGGATGTGACCGACCATCATCGCTTCCATGCGCTAGTTGAAGCCATCGAACACGGCACCTCCAGCGCTTTGGGCCAGGCTTTCTTCCAGTCCTTGGTCGACGTGCTCGCCCGGACATTGGGCGTGCGCCATGTGGCGGTCACTGAACTCAGCCCCATCGACCATCCTGAAGTTGGCCGTTTCGTCGCGCTGAGCGTCGATGGCAAAGCCGGCGAGTCGGCTGAGTTTGCGCTCGCGGGCTCGGTATGCGCCGATGTGGCGCACACCGGCTCGTGCACGTTTTCGCGCGAAGTACAGCGCCTTTTCCCTGCTGACCCATTGTTGAAGCACGTGAATGCCCAATCGTATCTCGGGGTACGCCTGCAGGCACCGGATGGCACTGTGTTGGGCGTATTGTCGGTGATCGACGATAAACCAAGCGACGACCTGGAACTTGCACGCCGCCTGCTTGACCTGTTCGCCGGTCGTGCAACGGCCGAGCTCGAGCGCCTGCGGCAAGAACGCGAGGTCAAGCGCCTCAATGCCGACCTCGAAGTGCGGGTAGCCGCGCGGACCAGCGATCTGCGGCGTGCGCTGCAGGAGCTGGAAGCGTTCACTTACTCGGTCTCGCATGACCTCGGCGCGCCGCTACGGGCAGTGCAGGGCTTCGGTGCCGTGCTGCGCGAAGACTATGCCGATAAGCTCGACGAAGCCGGGCGCAATTATCTGGAGCGCACCATCACCGCAGCAGAGCGCATGGGGCGATTGATCGACGACCTGGTCAGTCTTTCGAAGATTTCACTCAGGCCCTTGAATGTCGGGAAGATCGACCTGGTGCTGCTGGCCAACGGTGTGGTGGCCGACCTGCAAACCCAGCGCGCGCGGCCCGCGATGATCTTCAAGTGTGATAAATCGATTGTCGTACACGCAGACCAGGGCCTGATGCGCATCTTCCTTGACTGCGTGCTGCGTACGGCGTGGAAGTCGACCGAACTGACGCGCGACCCGTGCATCGAGTTTTGCGACCGCCAGGTGGGCGGGCGGCGCGAGCTGGTGATTCGCGATAACGGCGCGGGCTTCGATGCGGAGACGGTCGAACGCATCTTTGCGCCGTTTCAGCCCCTAATGCCGGGCGGCAAACGGCAGACTGACTTTACTGGCGGCACCGCGCTCGCGATCGCCCAACGTATCGTCCATCGCCACCATGGCGATATCCGGTTGGAAAGCGAGCCAGGGCAGGGCGCAAGCTTTGTTTTCTGGTTGCCGCCTGCGGCCGATCTGATGGCGATGCTGGAGAGTGAGCGCCGTTAGCCCACGCGGAAGATGACGTGCTTGCACGATCCCGCTAGTCTGGATATTTTTGCCTCCCCCCGTCATGTTTGAGATCCGCGCTGCTTGCGCCGCTGATGCGGCGCGCCACCATGCCTTTTTCACCCGATTGATCGATACCGCCGATACCATGCTCCTGCTGCCTGATGAGGCGAGGGCCCGTTCGGTCGAGCAAGCTCGCGCCGCGCTGGAGCAAGCCGCATTGCGCGACAATCATTGCGTGCTGATTGCCTTGGACGGCGAGCAGCAAGCCGGCTTTCTGTCGGTTACGGGAGGGATGGCCCACAAAAATCGCGGGGTGGGCTATCTGGTGATGGGCGTCGACCCCGACTATCGCCGACGTGGCGTGGGCAAAGCCTTGTTTGCGGCAGCGGAAGTGTGGGCGCGGCAGGCGGGCATGTGGCGGCTGGAATTGACGGTCATGCACCATAACGACGCTGCGCGGGCTTTGTATCGCAATGCGGGGTTTGTCGAAGAAGGTATTAAGCGTCACGCCCTGCATTGGCAAGACCGCTTCGTCGATGAAGTCATGATGGCACGCTTGCTGCAACCCTGACGCCTCAAGCGGGCTGGACTATCCTTGAAACACCTTCTTTTTGAGTACGCACCATGATCCGGTTTGGCCTGCGGCCGATCTTCACCGTTGGCGGCGCGGTATGCGGCGTGCTGGGTGCGGCCGGTGCGTTTGCGCTATGGGTGTCGCAGGGGCATGACGCAACGCCGACGGCGTATCTGCCGCGCTCGACGATTGTGCAGGGCCTGTGTGCAGCCGGGCTGATCGGAGGCTTGTGTGGCTTTTTGGTTGGTAAGAAGCTGGGGCGCCAACTCGCAGACTTGGCCCGGCGGTTGCAGCACGATGCGGGGGGCGAGCCCACTGCGCTACCCGGTGTGCGATGGTTTTTCGAGTCAACCCTGATTGCGGACGCATTCCGTGCCGGCGTGCATGCGCTGGCGGCGCGTGTCGAGACGGCTGAGGCGCAAATCCAATCCCTGGAGGCGCAGCTGGTCGAGCGTGCGGAACGCATGGAGGCGATCAATACCCAACTGCTACATGCCTTGGAAGAGCGTAGCCGGCTAGTCGATAAGCTTGATCAGACCGTGCTTGAGGATGAAGTGACGGGGCTGATGAACCAGCGTTGGTTCTTTGTCCGCGCTGAGTTGGAGCGTGATCGGGCAGCCCGGCACGGCACTCCGCTGACCGTGGTGCTGATGGCCATCGACCACTACAAGCGCATGATCGATGGTTACGGCACGGTGATTGGCCATGAAGCGATCCGCCAGGTGGCGCTGCGGATCAAATGTACTTCCCGCACGGTCGATACCTGCGCCCGCTTTTCGGGCGAGCAGTTTGCACTCTTGCTCGCGGGCGGCGATGCGACTTCAGCCCGACGGGTGGCAGACCGGCTACGCCAGTCGCTTGCTGATGCAACGATCGCGACGCCAGATGGGCCGGTTGCCATCACGGCGAGCTTCGGGATCGCCGTCTGGGAGCCAGGCATGTCGCTGGAAACTTTGGTTGGTAACGCCGGCACGGCCCTGTATAGCGCCAAGCGGGCGGGGCGGGATCAAGTCGAGCTATGGCGGGCCTGATTCGGACAGGCTGAGGTCAGCGTTTTTCGCGTACCGTAAAGCCGGTCAATTGATACTCGGCAAACTGGTCGATCTTCGGGCCGAGTTTGATGCCGTAGTGGCGCCCACCCGCTGTCAGCGTGAAATCATCCTGCGGTGTCCACGTAAAGCCGTGGGTGACCAAGGCGCGCGAGCCGTACGCCGTCTCGTTGCAGAAGAGGGCGCGATGGACTTGGCCCGCGTGTGACAACGAAATCATGACGGGTTGCGTGGCAATGCGTTCCGACCCGACATGCACCAGCCCCTCGCGCGTCTTGGCAAGACGCCTGACCACATGCAGGGCGAGGCGACCTTCCTGGTCGCGAATGGCAAACAGTTCGCCCACGCTCAGCCGATCGTCGAGCCGGGCCTTGTATTCGGCACCCATGCCGCTCGCGCTTTCATCCACCAAGACCCAGTTTTCGGCCTCGTTGTTGTTTCCCATTACCAGTTCAAGTGCCGCGTCCAGGCCGATGGCGGCGAGCACCTCACGCTGTACGGCCGTTCGTTCGCTACGGCGCACCCGCGTTTGGCCCGCGCGCGAGTAGACGATGGCCAGATCGGTCAATAACTTTGCGGCATCGGCGGGGTCGAGGTGCGAGGTCGGCAGTTGCCGTGGCATGCCAATTTCCATGCTCTTCGCCGCCTCGGTGAAGAATTCACTGAGCGTTTCGGTCGCGAGGTAGCGGTAGCGTTCGCCGATCATGTTCCGGCGCAGCTTCATCGGCGGCTTGGGTTCGTCGAGATTGATGCCAAACGTTTGTTCGCGCGCGCGAATCGTCTTTTCGATCTTGATGCGGTTGACGGCGGTGCGCAGCCATTCTTCGATCTGCCAGACTTCGATCGGGCGGCGGCGTTCGGGCTCGGCCAGCTTCAGGAGCGCAGCGCGCAGATACTGCTCGCCGACCGACGTGGCGGGCTCGCCTTCGTAACGCACGATGTGTTTGTTGGCGAAGCTCGCCGAGTCGGCAATATGGTAAAGGCGATTGAGATTGCGCCAGACCTTGTTGTCGGGCTCGAAATAGCGCAAATAGGCCCATTTGGCCTGTAGCGCATAGTAGCTGATGCCGCGCAGCGTGATCAGCTCGGCCTGCTCGGCGAACTTGCTCGACGGGCTTTGCGCATGCTGTTTCAGGCAGAGCTTGTAGGCGTTGGCGAGCTCTTGCGCGCTTGAGACGAGGCTTGGCATGACATGGCGCGGCGTGACGCCTTCGATCTTCTCCCGCCCAAGATAGACGTTCAGCAGGGTGTGGATCAGCGGGCGCGCTTTTTCGTCGAAATCGAGCACGGCGCGATAGCGTTCGCGCAGCGCAACTTTGCTGTCTCGATTGAGTGCCGCGATACCTTTGACGATCTCGGTCAGGGCCAGCAGCCAGGCATCCTTGGGGACGTCGGCCATGAGCCGTGTGACCGATGGGCCGGTGTATTCGTCCTCACGGGCGCGGCCGCGTAAAGCATCGATCAAGGCTTTGAAATCAAACATGAAGATTTACGTGTTTTGGGGCGTGAACCCGGCTTCCTACCTGCATTTGATACGTCGTCGACCGGTACGGGCCGGGTCGTCCTTTACCTATCCTAGCCGGTGGGAGCGGGGCAGTGTGTTAAAATTACGCAATTTTGCCGCGCGAGCCAATGCGGGCATCGATTTTTTTGCACAAATGACCAGTCGCGGCGGCGAGAAGCAGACAGTGCTGCACCGCGCAGGAGTAAACGCTTGATTACGACATCCAATATCACGATGCAGTTCGGCGCCAAGCCCTTGTTCGAGAAAGTCTCGGTCAAGTTTGGCGAAGGCAACCGCTACGGTTTGATCGGGGCCAACGGTTCTGGCAAGTCGACCTTCATGAAGATCCTGGGCGGCGACCTGGAGCAAAGCAACGGCACCGTAACGCTCGACCCGGGCGTGCGCCTTGGCAAGCTGCGCCAAGACCAGTTTGGCTATGAGGACCAGCGCGTGATCGACGTGGTCATGCAAGGCCACCTTGAACTGTGGGCTGCCATCAAGGAACGCGACGACATCTACGCCAACCCCGAAGCCTCGGAAGACGACTATATGCGCGCGGCCGAGCTTGAGGGCAAGGTGGCTGAGTACGACGGCTACACCGCCGAGGCGCGTGCAGGTGCACTGCTGTTGGGTGTCGGCATTCCCATCGAGCAGCACAATGGCCCGATGAGCGAAGTGGCGCCGGGCTGGAAGCTGCGGGTGTTGCTGGCGCAGGCACTGTTTTCCGACCCGGACGTGCTGCTGCTCGACGAACCGACCAATAACCTCGATATCAATACGATCCGCTGGCTGGAACATACGCTGAACGAGCGTAATTCCACCATGATCATCATTTCGCACGATCGCCACTTCCTGAACCAGGTCTGCACGCATATGGCCGACTTGGACTACAACACCATCCAGATCTACCCGGGCAACTACGACGACTACATGCTCGCCAGCACGCAAGCCCGCGAGCGGCAGCTGTCGTCCAACGCCAAGGCCAAGGAACGCGTGGCTGAACTGCAGGCCTTTGCCGCGCGCTTTGCTGCCAATAAGTCCAAGTCGCGCCAGGCGACAAGCCGCCTGAAGCTTGCCGACAAGATCAAGGACGGCATGGTCGAAGTGAAGCCATCGAGCCGCCAGAACCCCTATGTGCGTTTCGATTACGATGAAAAGCTGAAGCTGCACCGCCAGGCATTCGAAGCCACCGAGATGGATTTCGCATATGACAGCGGGCCGCTGGTGCTGAAAAATCTGAACATGATTCTCGAAGCTGGTCAGAAGATTGCGGTGATCGGCGGTAACGGCGTGGGTAAATCCACGCTGATGAAGCTGCTGGTGGGCGAGCTCAAGCCGCAGCGGGGTTTTATCAAGTGGGCGGACAAGGCCGAGCCAGGCTATTTCGCGCAGGACCACGAAGCCGACTTCGCGGCTGACGAAACCCTGTTCGACTGGATGAAGCAATGGAGCCAGCCAGGCGACGACGACCAGACCATCCGCGGCATCCTGGGACGGCTGCTGTTTAGCGGCGACGACGTTAAGAAGTCGGTCAAGGTGCTGTCGGGTGGTGAAAAGGGCCGCATGCTGTATGGCAAGCTGATCCTTGAGCGCCCCAATGTACTGGTGATGGATGAGCCGACCAACCATATGGATATGGAGTCGATCGAATCGCTTAACCTCGCGCTAGAACTCTACAAGGGCACCTTGATTTTCGTGTCGCACGACCGCCAGTTCGTGTCGTCGCTCGCGACGCAAGTGCTTGAATTAAAGGGTGATGGTACGTTCGAGCACTATATGGGCGGCTACGAAGATTACTTGGCGAGCCAAGGTTTGGAGTGATTGGTCTGGCAATGAAGTCAAGCAGCGTATTTTAAGTGTTGCATCTGCGTTGCGTTTCGGACCGACGGTCTTCAAACTGCAATAATAGAGTTGCAACTCTAGGGTGTGCGTACTATTATGCGCTGCACAACTTCAGTGCGCCCATGCACACAAATGGGCGATCAAGCAGACGGAGAGCGAAGCTTTCCCGTTGCCTCGACGAGTAACCGCAAAGGTTGCTCAACCGGATACAGACAAAGAAGAAGCATGGAGCAGACAGAGCGCAGCGCCCCAGAAGGGCGCTGCGTTTCCCCTTGTGGATTTGTCGGGTATCCGTCCCGTGTCACGTCACGGGCAAGAACAGGAGAGCATCATGCGTTTGAACGGTAAGGTTGCAATTGTGACCGGTGCAGCAAGTGGCATTGGCCGCGCAACGGCCCTGCGCTTCGCCAAGGAAGGCGCGCGCGTTGTGGTCTGCGACCTGAATCAAGCGGGTATCGACCCGGTGGTTAGCGAGATCGTCGCTGCAGGCGGCGATGCCATTGGCTACGTCGTCAACGTGGTGGATAAGGCGCAGATCAACGAGATGGTGGTTGGCGTCAAGGCACGCTGGAGCCGCATCGATATCTTGGTCAACAACGCCGGTATCGTGGCTGATGCGCAGTTGTCCAAGATGACCGAAGACCAGTTCGACCGCGTGATCGATATCAATCTGAAGGGTGTCTACAACTGCACTCGCGCCGTGGTCGATACCATGGTCGAGCAGGGCTCAGGTGTGATTCTGAATGCATCGAGCGTCGTCGGCCTCTACGGCAATTTCGGCCAGACCAACTATGCCGCCGCCAAATTCGGTGTGATCGGCTTCACCAAGACCTGGGCCAAGGAATTGGGCCGCAAGGGGATTCGCAGCAATGCGGTGTGCCCGGGCTTCGTTGCCACGCCGATCCTGCAAAACATGCCGGAAAAGGTGATCCAGGCCATGGAAGAGCGCGTGCCGATGCGCCGCTTGGCGCAGCCTGAGGAAATCGCTTCCGTATACACCTTCCTCGCCAGCGACGATGCGAGCTACGTGAATGGCGCGGTGCTGTCGGTAGATGGTGGTTTGGTGATCTGACGTCGGTTTGCGCTGTGGCACAGGGAAAACCCGTCGACGACGGGTTTTTTTGTGCCTTATTCCGAGAAAATGAACTGTGCATAGCGCTGTGCTGCCGTGAGAGGAGGAAGCTTGCCGACGGCGCGACCGGTTGAGGGAAGCTGCATTGAGATATTGCAATGCTTTCGATCCCAGCGCACTATCGGCGGCCGGTGAAATACATACAGATAATTTCGAAGGGAGGAAACGAATGTTGAAGCATCTTTTTGCAGGTGTTCTTGTGGCGTTGACGATGGCCGGTTGTGGCAGTGGCGACACCGTGCCGAACGTTGTCGGGAAGTGGTCAAACGTCAAACAGGGCAATGGAAGCATTGACATCACACTGGATATCACCAAGAACGGTGATGGATTCTTGGTTAAGCGGACAATGCCGGACTTTGTGGACGGAAAGCTGCGGACGGATAACCTGCCTGCGACGTATAAAGACGGCATGTTGCAGGTGCCATCGGAAATGCTCACATACTCGTTTGACCAGACCAATGGCGTGTTGACCGATGGCAAGAGCGAGTATCGACGTCTAAAGGATTGAACAAGGTAAGGCTTCCTCATGTCTGAGTGCCTGCTAAGCAAAAGGCCCGTCGATGACGGGCCTTTAACATATGCGGAAGGGGCTTTTGGTTAGCCCACTGCGCCTTCGTAGACAATCTTCCAGTCCTTTTACTGACGCTCCATATAGAGCCGCTTCTGCATCTTGTTGGTGAGATTGCTGCTTTGATAATGCTGCTGGATTCGCCATCAGCATTGTGTTGCCTGCACGGGTCGGGTAGGCAAACAGGCTGATGTCGTCCAGTTTCGCCTTTGCCCAGGCCTTGCCCAAGTTGACGGCGGCGCTCTGGCTAAGCCATGCACCGCTCTATTGAGTGCCACCGCTGCAGGATTTGCATGAGCGGAACTTTGCCCAAAGCGTATCGTGCGCCGCGCTGTGAGCGCAGCACGCGGCACGATGCCTATATACCGGGGAGCTTTCCCTTCTCGACCTTCTGGTCTTGCGATAGGCCTCTGTAGCAGACGCTGTCATGCGCAGCAGTCATGTTCCTCCTGATGGTGCCTATGCGTTGGGTAACCTTCTCCTCTTCCAATCGGTGCGGCCATCGCTGCTCGGACACCACAAGGTCGCTGAACTTCTTGCGCCAAGTGCCGCGCCTGGCATCGGAGATGACTCTCTTGCGATCGATCTCCTTGATACGCGCCCGGTCTCCGTCTGCCGCAACGCAAAAATGATCTGCTCTTCCGTACGACGTGACTTCTTCATGCTGCCGCTCTTGTGGATAAGGGGTGCCGGCAGCTTGGAAATTCCAGTTCACCGAAGTGTGAAAATCCAGGGGGCGTCGGAGCCCAACCAACAAAGCCGCCATGAATCCTGGCTGCCCGACATATGACATACAAAAAGTGACATGGGGCATGCGAGATATTGAATATGACAATCAAATAATATATTGATACCCTTTGTACGTCATCGGACCTGCGACACATGTCTCTGCTCCGCACGCCTAGGTTGCAAGAGGAGGACTTGCGCAGTGTTGAGTGATGAGATGGTGAAGCAGTGCTTCCCTGGGTAGTCCTGGTCCGAATGCCAGGCCGGCGCGAGCATGGTCAGTTTAGTGCCTCACGAACGATGGATCGTGAGAGGTCGTTCGGGAGGTCACATTTTTTGAGGGAAGGTAACGTGATTGCTTTGAAATCTACTTATGTGATGTTGGCGCTCTCGCTTGGATTGCTGACGGCATGCAACGGCAATTCAACGGGAGGCGGCGGCTCTGGCAGCCCGTCTCCCTCTTCGCAAAGCGGATCGCCCGCGGCAACCGGAACACCCGTTGCAGACGCAGGCGCGGCACCGACTGCATCCGTTGGCTTGCTGGTGAGGCTAAATGGAAGTGCACTTTCCGTGACCGACAGCCAAACGGTGACGTTCAGCTGGACCTTTGTATCCAAGCCGCAGGGCAGCGCAATCGTGTTATCTGGCGTGAATACGCCGACCCCGAGTTTTACGCCCGACGTACCGGGCACTTACATCGCACAATTGGTCGTTACTGATGGCTCGCAAACTAGCGCGCCAAGTACAGTAACCATTGTTGTTGCTGCCCAGCCGACACCGACACCGACGCCGACACCGACACCGACGCCAACACCGGCTCCGACGCCAACACCGGCTCCGACGCCAACACCGGCTCCGACACCTACACCTACACCGACTCCTACACCAGTGCCGGCACCGACCTACACCGTTGGCGGTACCGTGACAGGTCTGGCCAGTGGGCAGCGGCTAACACTGCTGGACAACGGTCGGGATTCGCTCGCGTTGGCGGCCAATGGACCGTTCCAATTCGCTACGCGCCTCTCATCCAACACGGCCTATGCCGTGACGGTGGGCACGCAGCCGACCGGACAGGCTTGTTCGGTCGGCAATGGGGCTGGGGCGGCCATTACCGGAAACGTGAGCAACGTAAACGTGACGTGCTCTAGCCCGACGGGCAGCACTGGTGCGGCCGCCATGCTTGCCAAGCGATTGGGGCTGCCCAACAGATTCCTTGTCGGTCTAGGGTCTGGAGGGTCGGATGCGACGCTGATCCAATCCCAAGGATTGAAGCCAGACTTCTATGAGCGATATCTGGTCGGCATCGATACCCAAGGCGGGTGGACGACGTGGAATTCGCCATCAGGTGCCTATGCAGGCTACGTCATGTCGCAAGCGGATTCCGTCGGTGCTGTACCGATGTTTACCTTGTTCCAGTTCTCCGCCGACAACTTGAGCGATCTCACCTCCCTGAATACGCCGGCGTACATGCAGGCCTACTGGGCCGATTTGATTACGCTCTTCAACACCGCCAACCAGTTTGGCAAGCCCGTACTGATCAACGTCGAGCCCGATTTTTGGGGGTTTGCGCAAGCGGTCACCAATCAGAGTTATGGTGGTGACCCGACCAAGGTGCCGGCTGTGCTTTCTAGTGACG
>Ga0213872_10001574_pt1 | contig 14544 bp, 11 predicted proteins | sample VelepicomBERX_R2_FD_160071 | JGI IMG/M metagenome (GOLD analysis project Ga0213872, IMG submission 160071) | Rhizosphere microbial communities from Vellozia epidendroides in rupestrian grasslands, the National Park of Serra do Cipo, Brazil - RX_R2 | ecosystem: Host-associated > Plants > Roots >...
ACGATGATGCGTTGGAGGAATTGCTGCAAAATTATTTCCCGCAAACTCTGCAAAAGAAATATCCGCAGGCGATCACCAAGCATCAATTGGCGCGTGAAATCGTGGCGACACAAATCACCAACAGCATCGTCAACCGGACGAGCAGCCATTTTGTGCCGCTGATGGTTGAAAAGACGGGACGTTCACCCGCCGATGTCACACGGGCCTTTGTCGCGTTGCGCGAAGCATGCGGGTTGTCGCCGTTGTGGCGTGAGGTTGAGTTGCTCGACAACAAAGTGTCGGCAGAAACGCAGACCGAAATGTTGCGCCTTGTACGTGGCGTGGTGACTCAACGTGTATACGGCATTTTGGTTCATAAAACGCGCCTGACAACCAATATGGCGGGTGCGCTGAAGGAAATGCGCAAAGCCTTGCATGACATTCATGCGTGGCTGGATAAACATCCCGATTGCATCAGCCAGACAGCGCTGGACCAGATCCAGCATTGGCGTACGGCAGGCGTGCCAGAGGATTTGGCACGACGCATCGCTTTGCTGCCTTACATTACCGCCGCGTTCGATCTCTTGCCGCTGTCGCAGGAATCGGGTGAGCCACTGTCCGTCCTCGCGGAGATTTATTTCACGCTGGGGCAGCGTCTGTCGATTAATACGCTGATCAAGGCCGCGTCCGATGTCCGCCCGCAAACCGTTTTGGAACGCGAAGCGTTGCGTCAGGCGGTTGATGACATTACGGCCGCACAACCTGCCATCACGGCAGCCGTCGCGTATGCGCGTAAGCATACGAACGGCAAGCATCTCGGGGCCACCGAGCAGTTGAGATACTGGTCCGGCAAACATCAGGAAGTTCTGTCGCGCTATGACGGGCTGCTGAACGAAGCGCGATTGCTGGGGCCATTTGACCTTGCGGCTTTGACGCTCGTTGCGCGCCAATTGGTGGTTTTACAGGGTTAAGCACGCCTTGCGGCAGGACGGGGGCTGGGGTAGCTTACGGGCTACCCGCAACCCCTTTTCCGCAATGGTGATGCCATGATCAAAACTGTTGGTTACGCTGCGACTTCTGCAACCTCGCCGCTTTCGCTTTTCAATTTTGAACGCCGTGAAGTCGGCCCGACGGATGTTCTGGTCGATATCCTGTATTGCGGCGTTTGCCATTCCGACCTGCACACCAACCGCAACGAATGGGGCGGCTCGACCGTCTATCCGGCGGTGACGGGGCATGAAATGATCGGCCGTGTTAAGGCGATCGGCAATCAGGTTACGAAATTCAAGGTGGGCGACATGGCTGGTGTCGGCTGCATGTACGACTCCTGCCGCACTTGCGCCAGTTGCCGCGCAGGCGAGGAGCAGTATTGCGATGTCGGTGGTACGATTTTCTCATACAACAGCCCGGACAAGCATACGGGCGGCGTCACCTATGGTGGGTATTCGACGCTAACGGTTTGCGATGAAGCCTTTACCCTGAAGGTGTCGCCCAAGCTTGATCCGGCTGCCGCTTCACCGCTGCTCTGCGCGGGGATTACGACATATTCGCCGTTGAGCCACTGGGGTGTCGGCAAGGGGCAGAAGGTTGGTATTGTGGGCCTCGGCGGCCTTGGTCATATGGGGCTGAAATTCGCGCATGCCTTTGGCGCGGAAACGGTTCTGTTCACCACGTCGCCCGGCAAGGCTGCTGATGCCAAACGTCTGGGTGCCGATACGGTTGTGATATCGAAAGATGCGTCGGATATGGCCAAACATACCGGCAGCTTTGACTTCATCCTGAACACGGTATCAGCTTCGCATAATCTGGATGCCTATCTGCAATTGCTGAAACGTGATGGCACCATGTGCATGGTGGGCGTGCCGGAACATCCGCATCCGTCACCCTTTGTCGGCAACCTGATCTTCCGCCGCCGCGCTCTGGCGGGGTCGCTGATCGGCGGCATTAAGGAAACGCAGGAAATGCTGGATTTCTGTGCTGAGCATAACATTGTCTCCGACATCGAAGTCATTCCGATGCAGGACATCAACAAGGCCTATGAACGCATGTTGAAGAGTGACGTAAAATATCGCTTCGTCATCGACATGGCGTCCTTGAAGTCCGAAGCCGTCAAGGCGGCCTGAGGTCGGTTAAGGGGCAATAGCATCATGGCGGATATTATTGCCCTTTACGGCGGTTCTTTTAATCCATCGACCATCACGCACCACCGTATTGCGGTAACGGTGCGTGATGCCCTGCGTCCGCAATCTGTCTGGTACATGGTCAGCGCGCAAAACATCCTGAAGCCGGATGAAGGAATGTTACCCTTCGCTGACCGCGTCGCCATAGCGCAATTGAATGTGGCGGGCGAGCAGGGGGTAGAGGTCACGGCGATTGAAGAAGATATCGCTGCCGCCGTTCACAGTACGGCGACTGCCGACATCCTGCGCGAATTGCGTAACCGCATGCCTGGGCAACGCTTTGTCTTTGTGATGGGCAGCGATAATTTCGCGACCCTGCATCTGTGGCGTGATTACGATTATATCCTGTCAACCATGCCTATTATTGTGGTGCCGCGTTTGGGGTCATTACAGGAGGCCAGGACGGCCCCTGCCGCGCTGCGCGCACGACAATTGACCGATATCAATCAGGTGCGTACGGAAGAGGGCTGGTTCTGGCTCGACTGCCCCGCTGATGATGTGAACGCGACGCAGATCCGCGAAGCCTTGCAACAGGGCACGACGCCATCCGCTTTGAAGCCGGCAATACTGGCCTATATCAAAGAGCATAAACTGTTTAAAAGAAAGTCAGACGGCCTATAAGCCGGGTTCTGTACCTGCAAAGCAGGCGATGACCATTCATCTGGGATGCCCGTTACCGGACACCTCGTGCAACCAACCCGAACCACCGGCGGAGAAAGCCGCGCCCGGTTTTACAACCGGACTGTGTGATTCCTATTCGGTTTTGCTCCGGGTGGGGTTTGCCATGCCGTCGCCGTTGCCGCCGACGCGGTGCGCTCTTACCGCACCTTTTCACCTTTTCCGACCCTTGCGGGCAGGTAGTCTGTTTTCTGTGGCACTGTCCCTAAGGTTACCCTTGCCGGACGTTATCCGGCACCCATTTCCCCTGGAGCCCGGACTTTCCTCCCCTTAATCAAGATTAAAAAGCGGTCATCCGGCCATCTGACTTGCCTCACTATAGTACGACAGTCATCGAATTACCACATTTCGGACTATTTTATTTGCTGGTCGCGTAAAACCTCGCCTTGCAAAAGCAAAGGTGTTATAGCGGCCTTGTCATTTCTGTTGCGCCATTCGGGCGTAACCCATTGATCGAAAGGAATTGTCTGATGAAAAAAACATCTCTCTCTTTGCTGGCTGTTGCCGCTGTTTTGGCCGCGACGCCTGCTTTTGCCGATACGACACCGGGCTGGTACACGGGCGTCGGCGCCGGCCTGAACATCACCCCCGACCTGACCAGCCGTACGGCGGCAGGCGACAGCAAGGTCGAGTTCAAGCCGAACTTTGATTTCGATGTCAACGGTGGTTACGCTTTCAACTTCGGTGGTCGCCTGGAAGGTGAATACTTCCACAATCAGGCGAACGTGAACAAGGTTGAAGGTTCTTCGACCAACACCGGCCACCTGACCAACAACGACCTGTTCCTGAACGGCCTGTATGATTTCAAGACGGGTGAAATGGTTACGCCGTATGTCGGCGCCGGTATTGGCCTTGATTTCGCACATGCACGGGACATCGGCACCGTTGCCAACGGCGGCGCGCTGGATGACACCCGTACCAAGTTTGCCTATCAGGGTATTGCCGGTGTCGCGGCGCAACTGGACCACAACTGGGCCGTGACGGCGGATTACCGCTACATCGCGTCGTTGAAGCCGAAGTACAACACGACGGTCGGCGGCTCAGCCAGCACCGACAATGCGTCGCATAACGTCATGGTTGGTCTGCGTTACAGCTATGACACCCCCGTGGCCCCCGTGCCGATGGAAAAGACCGTGGCGCCGATGCCGGTTGCAAAGCCGGTGGCCAAGCCGATGGTGAACACGGTTGCGCAAAGCTACATGGTGTTCTTCGACTTTGATAAGTCGGAGCTGACGCCCGAAGCGAAGCGCATCATCGCTTCTGCCGCGCAGGCGTTCCGTAACGGCAAGTATGTCGATATCGTCGTTACCGGTCACACCGACACGATGGGTACCTCCAAGTACAACGTCAGCCTGTCACAACGCCGCGCCAATGCGGTCGAAGCTGAACTGGCCCGTCTTGGTGTAGATACCAAGCAGGTTGTGGCGAAGGGCGTCGGCAAGGACGGCCAGTTGGTTCCGACCAACGACCAGATCCGTGAAGCCCAGAACCGCCGTGCGGAAATCACGCTTAACGTCAAGTAAGACGTTTGCGGATATAGATCAGACGCCGCCCCGCAACGGGCGGCGTTTTTTCTTGCCTGAAAATACAGAAAGCGCACAATGCGGCGTCTTTTCTGCCCCTATTTTCTGGTAGGTTTCATGTCAACATTCCCCACCGTTCGCCTGCGCCGCCTGCGTAAAACCGAAGCCCTGCGTTCCCTGATGCGTGAAACGCATGTGTCGATGAACGACCTGATCTATCCCATTTTTGTCGAAGAAGGCATCGATGCGCCCGCCCCCATTGCAACCATGCCGGGCGTTGTACGCATACCGGAAAAACATCTGGGGGATGAGATTAAGGCCATGTATGCCGACGGTATCAAGGCCGTCATGATGTTCGGCGTTTCCCACAACAAGGATGAAACGGGCAGCGACAGCTGGAAGAAAGAAGGCCTGTTATCACGTATGCTTAAGCGCGCGAAAGATGCGGCGCCGGATATGGTTGTGATCTCTGACACTTGTTTCTGCGAATATACCAGCCACGGCCATTGCGGCGTGGTTGATGGCGGGCATGTGCATAACGACCATACAATCGCGAATCTGGCGAAGCAGTCCGTCAATGCCGCCAAGGCAGGCGCCGATATGATCGCCCCATCCGCGATGATGGACGGCCAGATTGCCGCCATTCGCGCCGGTCTGGACGAATCCGGTTTTACCGATACACCCATTATGGCCTATTCAACCAAATTCGCTTCCAGCCTCTACGGGCCGTTCCGTGCCGCTGCGGGGTGTGAGTTAAAGGGAGACCGCAAGGCCTACCAGATGGACCCCGCCAACGGGCGCGAAGCCATTCGCGAGTCCTTGCAGGACGAGGCCGAAGGCGCGGATATTTTGATGGTCAAGCCGGGTTTGGCCTATCTGGATGTTTTGGCCGACATTCGGCAAAGCTCCCTGCTGCCACTGGCGGTTTATCAGGTAAGCGGTGAGTATGCGATGATCAAATTTGCAGCCGCCGCTGGTGCCATTGATGAAAAGCGCGCCGTGCGTGAAACACTGGGCTCTTTCAAGCGTGCGGGTGCGGACCTGATCCTCACCTACTTCGCGCGCGACATCGCACGCGAAGGGTTCTAAACCAATCGGATTACGCCGCCTGAACGTCTGACAGCGCTTCTGCCGCCTTATCCGCCGCCGGGTTGTTAAGGGGCAGGTCTTGCTGCTCCAGCACCGTGAATTCTTCGCCATCACGTATGGCGACCGCGCCTGCCAAATCAACCGACACCAGTTGCGATACGCCGCGTTCGGCCATAGTCACGCCATACAGGCGGTCCATGCGCGCCATGGTCAGGCGTTGGTGGGTGATGATAAGGAAGCGCGTGCCGGTTTCGCGGGCAATGTCTTCAACCAGACCACAGAAGCGGTCAATGTTGCTTTCATCCAGCGCGGCTTCGGCTTCGTCGAGCACGCATATGGGCGAAGGATTGGTCTGGAACACGGCGAACAGCAGCGCAAGTGCCGTCAGCGTACGCTCACCGCCCGACAGCAGGGACAATATCTGCTGCTTTTTGCCCGGCGGGGCCGCAAAGATTTCAAGACCGGCATTCAGCGGATCTTCGTTGTCGATCAGTTCCAGATGTGCCTTGCCACCACCAAACAGGCGGCCGAAAAGCTTCTGGAAACGTTCGTTGACCAGCGTGAACGAGCTTTGCAGTCTTTCGCGCGCTTCACGGTTCAATTGGCCAATGCCTTGACGCAGTTTGGCGATGGCGGCGGTCAGGTCATCCTTTTCCGCCGTCAGTTTGTCGATTTCGCCCTGCATCGTGTCGGCTTCCGTTTCCGCGCGCAGGTTAACCGGACCCATGCCGTCGCGTTCGCGCACATAACGGGCCAGCGTTTGTTCGAAATGCGACGCGTCCTGCGCTTCGTCCGGTTGCAGGTCGGCTATGCTGGCCAGCGCTTCGGGTTCGCATTCCAGTTTTTCCTGCATGCGTTCACGCAGAACGTGGAACTGCTCATCGGCAGCCGTAACCGCACCTTCGGCACGGACGCGGGATTCGCGCGCTTCAGTCGAAGCGGCTTCGTCGGCTCGAAGTTGCTGTTCAACCGTGGCCAGCTTTTGCTCGGTTGAAATCAGGATATCCGCGGCTGCTTTACGCTTGGTCTCGGCTTCCGACAATTCCGTCAGAAGGGCCGCGTGGCGCGTTTCCAGTTCAACCGGACGTGCACGGAGCGTTTCAAGTTGCGCTTCGGTTTCGGCGATACGTGCCGCGAGCGCTTGCAACTGTTCCGTGGCGTTGCCAAGGCGTGACTGCCATGCGGCAATTTCTTCGACAATCGCGGTCGCGCGGGCAGACAGCATCTGCTCTTCACGTTGCAGGCGGTCATAGTCGCTGTTCTTCTGCGCCTGCTGATTACGTAATTCCGAAATCTGCGTACGCTTTTCGTTCAACGTGACGCGCTGCGTTTCCACATCGGGCAGGGTATCATATTCGTTTTGCAGGTTTTGCGCGCTGATCGCCACACCTTCGATATCGCCTGCCAATTGGCTCAACGTTTCATCCAGCGCCGCGATTTTCGACGTGATGGCTGTCGTTTCGCGTTCCTGCTGCGCGTAACTGCTGCGCGCATCATTCAAGGCGGCAAAGGCTGCTCTTAACGCGTTACGCGCCTGCTGATCTTCCTCACGGCGGGTTTGCGCCAGCTTGGCGGCTTCAGCCTGAACGGCTTCGGCGCCCTGGAACGTTGTTTCCGCTGTTTGCAGTTCCTGCTGAACGGCGGACAAGCGGTTACGTTGTTGCAGGCGGACGGCGGTTGTCGTCTTGGCCTGCGGCGTGACGGTAAACCCGTCCCAACGCCAGGCCCAGCCGTCGCGGCTGACGATAATCTGCCCGGGCTGCAGATATTGTGCGGCCTGCTGACCGGCATCCACCGTTTCAACCAGACCGATTTGCGACAGGGAGCGCGCCAGTGCGGGCGGCGCCTGAATGTATTGGCTGATGGGGGTAACGCCAGTGGGCAGGGTGGTTGTTGTGGCCAGCGGGGGCAGGTCGCGCCAGTAACGCGCTGCGGTTTCATCCAGCGCCGCTGTCAGGGCTTCACCCAGCGCCACGGCCAGAGCGTCTTCCAGGCCCGGTGTGACGCTGATCTGGTCGATGACCTGCTTGTGCTGTTCATCGCCATGTTGCAACAGGGATGTCAGGGCGTCGGCTTCAGCCTTCAACTTTGTGACTTTTGCCTGCGCGTCGCGTGTGACGTCGCGGGCCTGTTGTTCGGCGGCGATGGCGTCCTGCGCATTCTGCTCGGCTTGCTGCGCCTGCTGTTGTTTTTTCGTCAGTTCCGTTTCCGACGCTTCGACCAGCGAAGCAATGAGGGCGAGATCCGGACGCGTCGCCGCTTCGGCGGCCAGTTCGGCGCGCTGCGTTTCCAATTGTTCGCGGCGATGCGCCATCTGTGCACGCTGCGCTTCTACTGACGACAATTGCTTTTGCAAGGATTGACGACGGGCTTCACTCTGCATGACGGCTTCGGTCAGCGCCGTCAGTTCAATATCCAGGTTTTCCACCTGTTCGCTGACTGCAACAAGGGCTTGCGTTGCTTCAGGCAGTTGGGCGGCAACTTCGTTTCTGGTTTGCGTTAACTGTTCTTGTTCAGCCTGCAGACGCTGTGTGGCGGCTTCACCGTCCGCCAGGCGCGCCTGTTCGCGGCCACGGTCGGATTCCGTCTGGCGCAGCAATTGCTCTGTGGCACGGATTTCGTCATCCAGACGTGCGCGTTCGGTCTCGATTTGCTGACGCAGGAGTGTCAGCTTTTGAACGATGGCGGCCGCTGTCGCTTCATCCTGACGCAGTTGCGGCAGTTCGGCGGCAATTTCTGTACGGCGTGTGGTGCCTTGCGTGACAATTGCCAGCAATTCATTCACGCGTTGTTCCGCCTGCTGCAATGCCTCACGCGTGGCGGCGGCGTTGTGTTCTGCTTCCTGCCAGCGCAGCAGCAGCAAGGCCGCTTCGGTGCGGCGGATATGTTCGGCCAGATTGCGGTAACGCGATGCCTGACGTACTTGCGTCTTCAGGCTGCGCAGTTGCGTGTCATAGGCCTTCAGCACGTCATCGACGCGCGTCAGATTTTGTTCCGCACCTTTCAGCTTGAGTTCGGCTTCGTGGCGGCGGGCATGCAAGCCGGCGGTGCCAGAGGCCTCTTCCAATATCTGGCGGCGATCCTGCGGCTTGGCGCGGATCAGGGCGTCAATCTGCCCCTGACCGACCAGGCTGGTTGAATGGGCACCGGTCGCCTGATCGGCAAACAGTAATTGCACGTCACGCATGCGCACGGGCTTGCTGTTGATCAGGTATTCCGACCCGCAATCGCGCTCAATGCGGCGTGTGACCTGCAGGCTTTCATCGTTATTGTATTCAGCGGTGGCGGAATGGTCGGCATTATCCAGCATCAGGGCTACTTCGGCCACGCTGCGCGACGGGCGTGTGGTCGTACCTGCAAAAATGACGTCATCCATGTCGGCGCCGCGCATACGCTTGGCGGATGTTTCACCCATGACCCAGCGCAGGGCTTCGACCAGATTGGACTTGCCGCACCCGTTCGGGCCGACAATGCCGGTCATGCCGGGACCGATATCCAGATCGGTTTGTTCAACGAAAGACTTAAAGCCATGCAGACGCAAACGGGTAAAGTGCACGATATGTCCCCTTATAACTAAACTATGTTTTACTTGCCGTTGTTCAATAGACGGTCAAAAGCGGCCGTAAATTCACTGGCCTCTTTCGCGCCATCAATCCGCGCAGCGCCACCATTAATAATAAAGGTCGGCGTGGATTGAACATTATACTTGTCCGTCGCATTCGTGCGTTCGGCGATGATCGCATCCTGCAACTTGGTGTCTTTCAGGCATTCCTTGCCCTTTTCTTCGGACAGGCCCCCCAGCTTGGCATACTGCAAGAGCGTCTGTTCCGGGTTTTGCGACAATTCCCATGCGCGCTGGTTCTTATACAGAACGGTGATGAAGGCGAAGTACTGGTCTTCCGGCATACAACGGGCGATGCTCGCGGCCTTCAGGGATAAACCATCCAGCGGGAAGTCGCGCAGGACAAAGCGGACCTTGCCGCTGTCTGCGTATTGCTTTTCGAGCGCGGGCAAAGTGTTCAGGTAAAAATCGCCACAATGCGGGCAGCCGAGCGAAACATATTCCTCTACCGTAACGGGGGCGTCGGCGCGTCCAATAAAACGGTCGGTCACGGCAACGTCTGCATGCGCTGGCTGCGATACGCACAAAATCATCGGCAGCAAGGCCATCAGGGACAGGAAGCGCTTCATAGGGCGATTATTCCTTTTGCGAATCGAATGTTGTTAAGAATTATAGGGGATGAATCAACCCGGACTCAAGCAATCCAAGGCGTTATCGATCATCTGCGTGGCGCAGCAAAGTCTCGCCAAATGATTGAAGAACGTTTGCTAATTCTTTGTTTTCAATAGTATTGATAGCGCTGCCAATTTTATCCAGTGCTGCTTTGTCCACAATTTTTTCCGCAGCTTTTATAGCCGGCACTTTGCTAAAAGACGGTTCCAGAACGATTTTGCTAATGGCTTCATAGCCGAAATAGGCATTGATGCGCTGTTTGACGGCTTCACTTTTAAATGTAAATTCCATCGCTAACCCTTTGGGGAGTTTGATGGTCAATGTGCCAGACTGCCTGCGCTGTTCCTGCGGCTGGTGCGGAAAGGTGATTTTGACAGGCGTAGTATTTTCCGCGTACTCCTTACCGACAATCTCCGTCCAGCGGTCCAGCAGGGCGGCGTACAACCCCCAATCCTTGCCGATGGATTGTCGGGCAATGGCATCAATGGATTGGCTGAGGGAGCGGGGCAAATGCATAGGGACAGTCTGACGCCTCGACGTTGCAAAGTCAAAACGACTTTGCCGGTTTTCTCGGAAAGATTACTGGAATGGTATGACCATCACCGGCGGATTTTGCCATGGCGTGCTCTGCCTGGGGCAACGCCCGATCCGTATCACGTCTGGCTGTCAGAGATCATGTTGCAGCAAACAACGGTCGCGACCGTTGGTCCTTACTATCAGGCTTTTATCAAAAAATTTCCGACTTTGCAGGCTTTGGCAAAGGCGCCTGAAGAAGACGTGCTCCGCCTGTGGTCGGGGCTCGGTTATTACCGGCGTGCGCGTAATCTGCATGCTTGTGCTCGACAGGTCGTGCAGGAACATAAGGGCGTTTTTCCATCGGATGAAAAAGCCTTGCTAGGCTTGCCGGGGGTTGGCACCTATACGGCTGCCGCCATACGCGCGATTGCGTACGACCGGCCTGCGAATGTTGTGGACGGCAATGTCGAGCGTGTTGTGGCGCGTTATTTGCGCCTGACAAAGCCGATGCCATCAGCCAAAAACCTGCTGCGGCAGAAGGCGGCGACGTTGTTGCCCGCTGCGCGCCATGGCGATTATGCGCAGGCCTTGATGGATTTGGGGGCAACAATCTGCACGCCGCGCAGCCCGAAATGTACACTCTGCCCCTTGCAGCAGGATTGCGCTGTGGCGGGCAAGGCGGCGGCCGAGAAATTGCCGCGGCGCGAGGCACAAAAAGCAAAACCGCTGCGGTATGGTGCGGCCTTTCTGATTATAAACCGCGCAGGCGACATAGCCATACGCAGGCGCGGTGATGAGGGCCTCTTTGCCGGGTTATGGGAAGTGCCAAGCACTGCTTGGCATGAAGGCAAGCCCAAAACACCGGCTATCTATGTACGGGAAGCACCCTGCAAGGCTAAATGGCAATGGCTGACAGGTGAAGTGCGTCATGTTTTTACGCATTTCGATTTGCGTCTGCAGGTCACGGTTGCGCGGGTGGCCAAATTGCCCAAGGGGTACCGTTGGTGTGCGCCTGAAAACATGAAGGATGAGGCGTTGCCAAGCCTGATGCACAAAATCGTGCGTTTTGCTTTGGCGCGGGTATAATCACGCATGTCTGTTGTTGGGGGACCCATGAAGTCGCTTCGCCCGTTTATCATTTGCCTGTTGTTGCTGATCCCGGCCATGGCTGTTGTGCCGGCGCGCGCCGAAGGTTTTATAACGCCGAATATGATCACGCTTTTGCACGCATTGGTGCGGACCCATGCGTTGGATATATCGGATAGTGGATTGTTGGGTGAATACGCAATGCTGTCTGCTTGCGAAGACTATCATCAGTATTATCAGGATGACTTCAAATGGCAGAAAATCCGCACGGATATTTTCAACAAGGCGATGCAGGAGCGTGACGCCTACCCGCTCAGTTTCTCTTATGTCATGCCTGTGCGGCTTGGTCGGTATGATTTCGACAAGCAGCTTTATAGATTTGATGACAAAACGGCGATGCATAATGTGAACGCCATTCTGATGAGTTTGAAGGAAGAGGCTGCCTGCGGCACGATGCGTACTGTTTTAATGCCGCGCGCTTTTCGTGCCTATCTGACGCCGGTCATTGATGCGGAGGGGGTTGTTTTGGCGCAGGGTGATGCCGAAGCGCTTCTGAAGCGTATGACGACTGCGGGTAATGAGAAGCGCTTTGTGTTTGCGCGTATCAATTTTACGGTCACTTATGTCGAGCCTTTGCACAAAGTTGTTTTCCATAACGGTGCGCCGACAATCTTTGCGCAAAGCGAGATGTCGCCCAATGAGCCCGTCAGGCTGGATTCGAGGCTGGAGAGCGTTGATTTTTATGAAGATGAGGCGGCCAGCCAGAAGTTGCTCTATACGTATAAACCATAACAAATCGTTGAATCTGCGTCATTTATTAACGAAAGCAAAACGAAGCTTAAAAAAAGCTGCATATTATGGTATGCAATCGCCTCCGTAACGAAGGCGGCGCTGCGTGACTTACACGACCCAAAAGACCGAAGTAGAAGAAACCCAGGATCTGTTCGACTTGGCACGCCTTTCCGACGAAGTCACTGCTTTGGCGCATGTGGCGCGTCGTGCGCCGGCCAATGACGCTGGCGTTACCGCTGCACCCACGGCCTATCCCGATTTCTTTAGAACCGTGCGCAAGACGGGTGCCGTTTTGGCGTTGACGGATGTTGTCGCGATGATGATCGCCTTTGTAGCTGCTGGCGCTGCGGCTTGGGCGTACAACATTCTGTACCTGGGCAACGGGTTTCAATCTTTCACGGATTCCACCAGTTTGCAGCAATTGGCCGTCTATACCCTGTTGTGCATGGCCGCCGTGCTGTGGCTGGACGCCAAGGGGCATTACCGTCAACGTCTGCCCTACTGGGAAGCTGCCGGTCATATTGCAACCGTGGTCATCACCGGCTTTATGGTCAGCGGTTTTGCCGAATATGTTTCGAAAGACAGCTCGTCGCGTCTCTGGATGGGGCTCAGCTGGCTTCTGCTTGGCTTTGTCATGATCATCGGACGCGGTCTTGCCCGTAACCGCATGCGCAAAAACGGCCTGTGGCAAATTCCGGCGCTGATGATCGGCAACGGTCGTACGGCACAGGATGCCGAAGACGCGTTGTTGACAGACAGATCTATGGGATTTTGCATTGTCGGCAAAGTATCGCCGCAGGATGTGCGTGCTTGCGTAACGCAGGCCCATTGGAAACACCTGATGATGCAGCATGGCGTGAAGCACCTGTTTCTGGCGCTCGAAGGCCAGGATATGGAGCGCATGCAGGTCAATATTCGCGCCCTGACCCGCGCGCGGGTGCCATGCTCGATCATCCCGCCATGGATCGGCCTGCCGTCCAGCACATTGTCACCGCACCATATCTTTTTGCGCGACGTGCTTATTCTGCATGATACCAACCGTTTGACGCTGCCCATGTCGCGCGTGATGAAGCGTAGCTTTGATATCGTGATGTCGTCACTCGCTCTTATGATGGCGGCGCCGCTGATGCTGCCCATCCTGATGATGATCAAAAGTGATGGCGGCCCCGCCTTTTTTGTACAGCCCCGCGTTGGTCGCGGTGGCAAATTGTTTAACTGCCTCAAGCTGCGTTCGATGCGCGTGGATGCCGAGGAAGCGCTGAAGCGCTATCTGGCAGAAAACGCCAATGCTGCCGAAGAGTGGCAGCGCTATCAGAAGCTGAAGCACGATGTGCGTATTACACGTATTGGTCACATCATTCGCCGCTACAGCCTTGATGAGATTCCGCAGTTGGTCAATGTGCTGAAGGGCGAAATGAGCCTGGTCGGACCACGCCCGATTATGGTGGGTCAGGAAAAGCTGTATGCCGATGATTTCGGTCTATACACATCCGTGCTGCCGGGCATCACTGGGCCATGGCAGGTTAGCGGTCGCAATAGCCTGACCTTTGAGCGTCGCGTGGCGTTGGAAGCAACATACGCGCGTAACTGGAGCCTGTGGCAGGATATCGTCATCATCCTCAAAACATTCCCGGTTCTGTTCAAGCGCGGACAGGCGTTCTAAGCCGCGCTATAAACTGAATCACGATGCCGCCTTTGGCGGCATTTTTTTGGCCGCTTTTTAGACAGCGCGGCGAAAAAATAACCATGACCCAAAAAAAATTTTCAATTTTTTTTCGCACCAAAAATCGCGAACTCTGCACGCCGCAGTTTGTCTCAGAGTCCCGTAGGAATTGTCTAAAATTTTAGACAAATTTGAATACAACTGTAGTCATAATTAAGTACGCATTATGCGCGCTCTAATACGATTGTCCTGTAGCCAACAAGTCTGCAGGAAAATAAAAAATGAAGAGCGCAATTATTACTTTAGCATTACTTGGAATGTTCTTGTTTCCCGTGTCTTCACAGGCTGCTGTTGAAGATGGCGCGACTATACCCCAAGAACAATTGCGCCCCCTTGCTGCCTGGGTCTCCAAGATGATGAATGTGTCCATGGAGGCGCTTCCCACGGCGATTGCCAGCGGTACACGCCTTAAGACCTCGCTGGGCCTGTCAGGCGTGCAGCAGGCCCGTTCCATGGCTGCCTATCTGCCCGGCCAGTTGCTGATCAACAACGTTGTGTGGGATCCCGAATCCGTCCGCGCACAGAGCTATGTTCTGCATGAACTGGTCCATCACGCCCAGCTGCTGAGCGACCGCACCTATGCTTGCCACGATGCCAAGGAACGTGAAGCCTACACATTGCAGAACCAGTGGTTGGCCGAACATGGCGAAGAGCCCGCCGTGACCCAGGAATTCATCGACAAGATTTCATCCTGCAACCAGCGCGAAGCGATGGCCGACTAATACGACTTCCCCCCAGGGTAGA
>Ga0213872_10001576_pt1 | contig 14538 bp, 12 predicted proteins | sample VelepicomBERX_R2_FD_160071 | JGI IMG/M metagenome (GOLD analysis project Ga0213872, IMG submission 160071) | Rhizosphere microbial communities from Vellozia epidendroides in rupestrian grasslands, the National Park of Serra do Cipo, Brazil - RX_R2 | ecosystem: Host-associated > Plants > Roots >...
CGAACAGAAGCCGTTCAGGCTGCCCGAATATTGGAACCCCAAGAACGATCCGGCCACCTGGCAGCATCTGGTGACCTACACCATCGGCTTCAATGCCGCCGCCAGGCTGCCCGGAACCGGCGCTGCGAACCGGCCCTGGTGGGCGGGTGATGCCTGGAGCGGCGATCTGGGGGCGCTGATCCGCGGCGAAGTGGGCTGGTGCAACCCCATGACACCCGCCTCTCAGCGGGGAGATGGTCCGACGCCTCCGAATCCATGCAGCACCGATGTGGCCCAGGCCCGTCGCCAGGAACTCTGGCACATCGCGCTCAATGGGCGGGGGCGTTTCATCCCGGCCACCAGTGCTGGAGAGTTGCAGGCGGCGTTTTCCGAGATCGTCAACCAGATCAAGGTCGACTCCACCCAGCTTGACGTGGCCCTGAGTTCGAACACCCAGACCCTGGGGGCGGACAGCCAGCTGTTCTTTGCGGGCTTCGAGTCCAGGCAGTGGAATGGCTATCTGCAGGCCTACCCGGTCAACGCTGCGGGCGAGATCGGCAAGACCATGGCCTGGGATGCCGCGCAGAAGCTCGACATGAGTGCGCCGGCCCAGCGGCTGATCTGGACCCACAACGGCCAGAAAGGGGTCATGCTGGACTGGGCGACGATCAGTGCGGCTCAGCAGGACCAACTCAAGGGGGGCGCGGCGGGGCGGGTGCCGGACGGCCAGAACCGGCTGGCCTATCTGAGGGGGGACCGATCCCAGGAGGTGCAGAACCGTGGCGCGCTGCGCAACCGCAAATCGGTGCTGGGGGACATCGTGCATTCGACACCCTGGTATGTGGGCGCCCCTGAGCTGTGGCGGCGCGACGAGTCCTATCGCGAGTACGTCAAAAGCCAGGCGCATCGGCCAGGAATGGTCTATGTGGGCGCCAACGACGGCATGGTCCACGGGTTTTCGACGACGGATGGGGCCGAGAAGCTCGCCTACCTTCCGCTGGGGGCCTGGCCGGGCCTGCGAGACCTGTCCGACCCGGCCTACCAGCACCGCTACAGCGTCGACGGCAGCCTCATGGCCGGAGAGGTCTGGGACGGGCAGGCCTGGAAGACCCTGCTTCTCGGCACCCTGGGCTTGGGGGGCAAGGGGTATTTCCTGTTGGACGTCAGCGCGCCGGAGTCCTTTGTCTCGCAGGACCCGGCCCAGAAGGTCCTGCTGGACCGAAGCGACGGCCAGGATCCGGACATCGGCCAGATGGTGTCGGGGCCGGCGTCGGACCCGGCGACACCCGGCCGGCCCAGCCAGGTCACCCAGCTCAACAATGGGCGCTGGGCTGTGGTCCTGGGCAACGGGGTCAACAGCGTCTCCGAGAAGGCGGTCCTGCTGATCCAGTACCTGGATGGTGGGCGCGAGTTGATCAAGCTTGGCGCCTCGGCGCTGCCGAAGCAGGGCAACGGCCTGTCGACGCCGCAGCTGATCGACTTCAACGGCGACGGCAAGGCCGATGTCGCGTATGCCGGCGATCTGCTGGGGCAGCTCTGGAAATTCGATCTGAGCCAGGCCGATGCCAGCCAATGGAAGGTGGCCATGGCCGGCCGGCCCCTGTTCGTCGCCACCGACGCCAACGGGCTGCGCCAGCCGCTGTTGGCGGCACCGAATTGGATGCCGCACCCGTATGGCGGCGTGATGCTGGCGTTCGGCAGCGGGCGCCAGCTGACCGTGGCCGACCGGTCGGTGCTCGGGCCCCAGTCCCTCTATGCGGTCTGGGATGACGGCAAGGTGTCTTTCGATGCATCCCGTGCGGTCCTCGGCGACACCACGCCGGTGCCGGCCGATTGGCGCCGGCGCCAACCCAGCGCTCTGGTCCAGCAGTCTCGCACGGAGACCCGGACCGTCAGCGGAGAGGTTTTCTACCGCAGCACACGCAATCCGGTGGCCTACCGGGGGCCGAACCCGGTGCGTGGGTGGTTCATGGACCTGACCGAGTTGCAGGAACGGGTCAATACCGACGGTCAGGTGTTGGGGCGCATGTGGCTGGTGCGCAGCCAGGTGCCGGCGCGCAGCGATGGCACCGCGGCGCAGGTCGAAACCTGCGAAAGCAGCCTCAGCAATGCGGTCAGCTACGACTACCTGCTCGACATGTTCAGCGGTGCGCCTGCCGCATGGCCGGCCTTCGATACCGATGGCGGCGGTTTCACCGGCACCGAGCTGGCCGACATCAGCGGCTGGCGCTCCGGTGCCCAGGCACGGATGTGGCAGCGATCGGGTGCCTCGGAGGTGGTCAGTGTCGGGCGTGGCGCGCCGATGCGCCTGCGTGTGCTGGGCGGACCGGCGGGCCGCATCGGCTGGCGCCAACTTCAGTGAAGGACAGGGAGGGCGCATGGAGCGGCATCGTGGCAACAAAGGACGGGGTGCTGGATTCACCCTGATCGAACTCATGGTCAGCGTGGCGGTGGTGGCGATTCTGGCGGCCGTGGCCCTGCCCAGCTACCAGTCCACCATGCAGCGCGCGCGCCGCAGCGATGCCCGGGAGGCCCTGCTGCGCTCGGCGCAGTGGCTCGAGCGGGTGGCGTCGATCCAGGGGCTTTACCCCGAAGTGAATTCCTACCCCAGCACCCTGTCCCAGAGCCCTGCCGGGCACTACAGCATCACCTACCGCCCGACGCAAGACCAGGCGGCGTACACCCTGACTGCGATTCGCCGTGGCGCCCAGGCCAACGACGGCTGCGGCGACTTCGTGCTGGACCAGGCGGGCCAGCGCACGCTGTCGGGCCAGGCGGCGGGCCGCACCGTGGCCGATTGCTGGCAGCGCTGAAGGGCGCGCTGGCCTCCCCGGCGGGCGCCGGGCGCCATCGAGGCCGACACAGCCGAGGTGGCGGGGGCTTTCACAAGGGCGGCAAGTGCCCAGAGGCTGTGGTCTGACTCACTGCTTGCGCTGGACGAACAGATTGCGTTTCGCGTCTTCGGGGTAGGCGAAGGTGACCAGTCCGTTGCGGACCTGGCCCATGACCAGCATGTTGGCCGAGATGGCTTCCTTGTCCTGGGGGCTGAAGGGGTGGTCGTAGGTGGCGACCACACCGTAGTAGGTCTTCATCTGGCCCTCCAGCGCGGTCTTGATGGCGGGCCCGTCCACCGGCCCCTTGTGGATGGCCAGCAGGGCGTACAGCAGCAGGTAGCTCGCGTCATAGCCATTGGCCGCCGCCATGGGCACGGGAATGCGGCGGCTCTTGAATTGACGGGCATAGCTGGCCAGGAAGGACGCACGCCGTTCATTGCTGGGCTCGGCGATGAAGGTCTGGGCCATCAGGGCGCCCTCGGCAGCGTCTTTGGCGCCTTCGATGAAGAAGGGGAAGGACAGCGTCCAGGGGCCGACCTGAGGGACCTTCCAGCCCAGGGCCTTGCGGCCCTGGGCCACCACGGCATTCTCGGGGCCGACCGTGTAGCTGAAGACCACGTTGGCGCCCGCCGCCCGGGCGGCCTTGAGTTCTTCGGTCAGGTCCTTGACGCCGAGTGGGAAGCGGGAGGTGTAGACGGGCTTGAGGTTGCGGGCCGCGAGCGCGCTGACCACGTCGCGGGTTCCGCCTTCGCCGTAGCCGGTGGTGTCGGCGAAGATCGCCACCCGGTCCCAGCCCCGCTTCTGCAGATCGTCGACCACGAAGGGCGCCTGCAGGGCATCCCGGACCTGCACCCGGAAGATGTAGCTCTCGGGCGCCGGGTATTGGGTGGTCAATGCCGTCCCGGTGGCACAGGGGATGATGAGCGGAATCCTGTTGTTCTGGAAGATCTCGACCGACTTGGCGGCCACGCCGCTGTTGCAGTAGCCGATGGTGGCCACCACCTGATCGCGCACCAGCTCTTCGGCCAGCAGCCGGCCCCGCCCTGGATCGGCGGTGTCGTCCTTGACCACCAGCTCCAGCGGGCGCCCCAGGTAGCCGCCGACGGCGTTGATCTCGTCGACAGCCAGCTTCACGCCGTTGGCCATCGGGATGCCGAAGTCTGCCGAGGGCCCCGTCAGCGGGCCGATCAGGCCGATGCGCAGCGGCGCGGGGCCTGTCGGGGTGGGAGCGGATTCGGCACCCTGTGCCGATGCGGCGACGAGCAGGCCGCCCAGCAGCAGGGCGCACAGCGCGCCCGCCCGGGGCTGGAAGGTCGATGAATCCACTGGCGTATCGGCCAGGCGCCGCAAGTACTTGAACACCACGAATCTTCCCCATGCCGGTGGACGATGAAGTGACCGAATCTAGGGGGCGTGCGGGTGTGGCGGTACGGTGCTTTCCCCAGTAGCTGCCGGATTGGCCGGATGGAGGGGGCGGACGGGGCTACCATCGGCCTGCAGGCGGGTGTTTCCGCCATCTGTCCGCAGAGGGCTGCAAGGTTCGCCCGGACGGCGTTGGATCAGCCATTTCTTCGAAGGAACTGCCATGACGGATCAGAGCAAGCGCAGCTGGCTCCACGGGGGGCTGGCCATGGTGGCCGCCGGCGTGTCGGGCTGTGCCCAGCCGGGGGCGGCCAACCGGTCCGGCGGCCCGGAGGCGGCGGCTGCGCGCAGCCCCTTCGTGGTGCCTCGCGTGACCCTGCCCATTGCAGCGAATCGGGCCGGTGATGCCTCCGACCAGGTCTTCCCGGTCCGGCGCATCTATTGCATCGGCCGCAACTACGAGGCGCATGCCCGGGAGATGGGGTCGGATCCGCGCCGCGAGCCGCCGTTCTTCTTCCAGAAGCCGACCGATGCGGTCCAGTTCGTGGCCCCCGGCGGCGTGACCGATCACCCCTATCCGTCGCTGACGCACAACTACCACCATGAGATCGAACTCGTGGCCGCGCTCAAGTCAGGGGGGCGCGACATCCCGGTGGCGCAGGCCCTGGACCACGTCTATGGCTATGCCCTGGGCCTGGACATGACCCGGCGGGATCTGCAGCGCGCCATGGGGGCAGAGAAAAAGCCCTGGGAGATCGGCAAGAGCTTTGACCATGCCGCGCCCATCGGTCCGATCTTCCCCGTGGCCCTGACGGGCCATTTCCAGGACGGCGCGCTCTGGCTCGAGGTCAACGGCCAGCGCCGGCAGCAGGCCCGGCTCAGCCAGATGATCTGGTCGGTGGCCGAGCAGATCAGCCAGCTCTCCGAGGCCTTCGAGCTGGCGGCCGGCGACATCATCTATGCCGGCACGCCCGAAAACGTCGGCCCGGTGGTGCGCGGCGACCTGTTGCGCGGCCATGTGGACGGCCTGCCGGACCTGCAGGTGCGCATTGTCTGAAGCACGTTTTGAGCGTTTTGGGGCGCTTGGGTGACTCCGGTGAGGGGCTGTTGCGGGGGTGGTTTTCCCCTATCTGCGACAATCTCGCCTCCCGAAAATTTTGACCGTTCGAAGAATAACTTCCTAAATGAGCACTCTGACCACTGTTGAGATCCGTCCTGCCACCCTGCGCGATGCCAAAACTGTTGCTGAAATCCACACCGTTGCTTCCCAGGCCGTCTACAAAGGCATCGTGCCCGATGAATATCTGAAGGGGTCCTCGACCGACAAACGCGTGGCCCAATGGCGCGAAGCCATCGAATACTGCGAACCCCAGGTCCAGGTGGCCATGGACGAAGGCAAGGTCGTGGGCTTTGTCGGCTTCGACCGCTCCCGCGACCCGAAGTCGCGTCCCACCACCGGCGAGATCTGGGCCCTCTATGTGCTGCCCTCGCATTGGGACAAGGGCGTGGGACTGGCGCTGTGGGATGCCGCGCGCGAAGGCCTCTCCGAAGAGGGTTGCACCAACGTCACCGTCTGGCTGCCCCTGCGCAACGAGCGCGCCATGCGCTTCCATGAACTGGCCGGTTTCAAGCGTGAGCTCAACACCGCCAAGACCACGCCGCTGGGCAGCATCAAGCTCGAAGAGATCCGCCTCAAGCGCGATCTGAACTGAGTCTGCGTCGATCGGCCTTCGCGGCCGCTCGATCCGCCCGCGTTTTTTCAGGGCCAAGGTTGACGGACCTTGGCCTTTTTGTCGTGTCGCGGTCCGACGGGGCCGCGATCTTTGCGGGGCCGGTGCGCGCCGGCCCACAATGCGGGCATGAACGAACCCACCCTCTTTTCCTGGACCGATGCCAGGGCGCAGGTGCACGAGGCCTGCTGGCGCTCCGAGGCCGGGCTGCCGGCGCCGCGCCAATGGCAGCTGGCCGATGACAGCCTCAATGCCGACCGGGCCTACCGCCTGGCCTGTGAAGGCTGCTTCCTGATCTGGCAGGGCGATTTCCAGAACGCCCGTCAACTGCTGCAGGCCCTGGCGCGCCGGGTGGACCGCCGGCCCCGGCGCCTGAAGGCCCCGGCGACCAGCCCGGCCGAGGCCTTTCACCAGCATCGCCAGGGCCAGGCCCAGCGGGCCCGGGTGCTGGCCAGCGTGCTGATCCCGGTGGCGGCCGACCACTCGATCCCCCTGCGCCGCGCGCCTTCGGTCGAGCCGGCCCTGGCCGAGGTCTGGGGGGCCGCCGACGGTCGACCCAGCCTGGTCTCGCTGCGCGAACTCCAGGCCCTCATCGGGGCCCATGAGTGGCGCAAGAAGGGCGTCGAGATTGCGGCGCTGAAGCCGCCGCGAGGCCAGCCGCCCTTGCGGATCCATCCGCATTTCGGCGTGTTTTCACCGCTGCGCGGCGAGTATGTCGATCTGGTGGCCCAGGCCCCCCTGCCCAGGTCCTTGAGCGCACAGACGCCGGTGTTCGACATCGGTGTGGGCACGGGTGTGCTGTCGGCCGTCCTGGCGCGGCGCGGGCCCTGGCCGGTGGTGGCCACCGATCTGGACGCCCGGGCCCTTGCCTGCGCGGCCCAGAACCTGGAGGCCCTCGGTGTGGCGCACCAGGTGCAACTGCTGCAGGCCGATCTGTTCCCGCCGGGCCGGGCGGCCCTGGTGGTCTGCAACCCGCCCTGGCTTCCGGCGCGCCCCAGTTCGCCGATCGAGCATGCGGTCTACGACCCGGGCAGCCGCATGCTCAAGGGCTTCATTGCCGGCCTCGCCGCCCACCTGCTGCCGGACGGCGAAGGCTGGTTGATCCTGTCCGATCTGGCGGAGCATCTGGGCTTGCGCAGCCGTGCCGAACTCGAGCAGTGGCTGGCCGACGGCGGGCTGAAGGTGCTCGGTCGCCTGGATGTGCGCCCGAAGCACCCCAAGGCGAGCGACCCGGACGACCCCCTGCACGCGGCGCGCTCGGCCGAGATCACCTCCTTGTGGCGCCTGGGGGTGGCCGAGCCGGGCGCTCACTGAGGGCTTTTGCGGAGGCGCCCGGGCGGGGGCGAGGTTAGGATGCTGAAACTGATTTCAGATCGAACCTCACTCCGCTGTCGCATGCCTCCTGCCCGCAAATCCCCGTCCCGCCGCGTCCCTGCGGCCCCCGTCCGGAGCGCCGCATCCGGCACGGGTCGTGCCACGATCGCCGACGTGGCGCGCGAGGCGGGGGTGTCCAAGGCCACCGTCTCGCGCTTCCTCAACCACCGCGAGACCCTGCTCACGCCCGACATCGCGGCCCGGGTCGAGGTGGCCGTGGCGGCGCTGGGCTACACCCCGAGCCCGATGGCCCAGGCGCTCAAGCGCGGGCGCACGCGCTTGATCGGGCTGGTGGTGGCCGATGTGACCAACCCCTATTCGGTGGCTGTGCTGCGGGGCGCCGAGCAGGCCTGCCAGGAGGCCGGCTACCTGCTGATGCTGTTCAACCTCGGCAACGAAAGCGGTCGCGAGCGCGAGGCCATGGCGGCCTTGGCCTCCTACCAGGTCGAAGGCCTGATCCTGAACACCCTCGGGCGCGAGGCCGGCACCGCGGCCGAAGCGGCCCGCCAGGGCCTGCCGGTGGTGCTGGTGGACCGCCGGCACAGCGGCATGCAGGCCGACTTCGTCTCGCTGGACAACGCCAATGCGGTGCAATTGGCCCTGTCGCATCTCGCCGACCAGGGCTATCGCGAGCTGCTCTACGTCACCGAGCCGGTGCGCGGCGTCAGTTCGCGCGGCGAGCGCGAGGCCGCCTTCCGCGAAGGCCTGCGGGCTTCGCAGCAGGGCGTGGGGGCGGAGGCGCTGCAGGGCGGTCTCTTCGAGAGCGAAGAGGGCGCCGATCCGGCCCTGCAGACGCGGCACCTCGCCGACGCCTTGCGGGCCCACCGCGAGCGGGCGGGCGGTCGGCCCGCCGCCGTGCTGTCCAGCAATTCGGTGGTCACCCTGAGGCTTTGCGCGGCCCTGCAGGTGCTGGGCTGGCAATGGGGGCGTGAGCTCGGCCTGGTCGGTTTTGACGAGACCGAGTGGGCGCCTTTCGTCGGCCCCGGCATCAGCACCATCGCCCAGCCCACCCACGATCTGGGGCGTCTGGCGGCCAGTTGCCTGGTCGAGCGCCTGCGGGGCCTGGTGCTGCCGCCGCGCCAGATCCTGCTGCCGGGAACGCTGCGGGTGCGGGGCTCGTCGCGGCGGCTGCAGGGCGTGCCGTGAGCCGCAGGTCGCGAGATGAGGGTTTTCACGAATCGCATCTTGAAATCGGTTTCTTATACTGAAGAAATCGGTTTCAGAGTCCGGCCGATCCCGGGTTTTCAGGGGCTGTCGCAGCGGTGTTCTGCGGGCTCGGCTTCACTGGTGGGGTTTTCTTGAACTACAGCTTTCAATTCGGCGATGTGCTGGCGGCCTGGCCTCTGTTGCTCAAGGGCAGCTGGATCACGGTGCGGCTGTCGCTCAGCGCCATGCTGCTGGGCAGCCTGCTGGCGGTGTTCGGGGCCTGGGGCAAGACCGCCGGCCCAAGGCCGTTGCGTTTCCTGATCCAGGCCTACATCGAGCTCATCCGCAACACGCCGTTCCTGGTCCAGCTGTTCTTCTTTTTCTTTGCCCTGCCGGCCGTGGGGCTGCGCTGGAGCGCCACCACCGCCGCGCTGGTCGCGATGGTGGTCAACCTGGGGGCCTATGCCACCGAGATCGTGCGCGCCGGCATCGAGGCGGTGCCGCATGGCCAGATCGAGGCCGGGCTGGCGCTGAACCTCAAGCGCTGGGAGATCTTCCGCTTCGTCATCCTCAAGCCGGCCCTCAAGGCCATCTACCCGGCGCTGTGCAGCCAGTTCATCCTGTTGATGCTGAGTTCGGCGGTGGTGTCGGTGATCTCGGCCGACGACCTGACCTCGGTGGCCGCCAACCTGCAGTCGCAGACCTTCCGCAGCTTTGAGGTCTACATCGTGGTGGCGGCCATCTACCTGGCGCTGTCCCTGGCCTTTTCGGCGCTGTTCAAGCTGATCTACCACTGGGGCCTGGACTACCCCGACCGCCGCTGAGAGGCCGGCGGCGTTTCCATCCACGGCACACGGAGACACGGACCATGCGCAGTTTCGGCACCCCGGAATTCATCTTCATCCTCGAGGCGGCCCGCTGGACGCTGGCGCTGTCGCTGCTGGCCTTTGCCGGCGGCTCGGCGCTGGGCCTGTGCGTGGCCTTGGCGCGCTGTGCCGAGTCGCGCCTGCTGCAGGGCGTGGCGAAGGTGTTCATCCAGCTGTTCCAGGGCACACCGTTGCTCTTGCAACTGTTCCTGATCTTCTTCGGCGCGCCCATCCTCGGCCTGGACATCAACCCCTGGGTGGCGGCCGGGGCGGCCCTGACGCTCAACAGTGCGGCTTTTCTCGGCGAGATCTGGCGCGGCTGCATCCAGGCCGTGCCGCGCGGCCAATGGGAGGCGGCCCAGGCGCTGAGCCTGTCCTATGTGTCGCGCATGCGTGACGTGGTGCTGCCCCAGGCCTGGCGCATCGCAGTGCCGCCCACCGTGGGCTACAGCGTGCAGATCATCAAGGGCACCTCGCTGGCTGCCATCATCGGCTTCACCGAAATCACCCGTGCCGGCCAGATCGTCAACAACGCCACCTTCCAGCCCCTGCTGGTGTTCGGCGTGGTGGCCCTGGTCTACTTCATCCTGTGCTGGCCCCTGTCGCTGCTGGCGGCCCGCCTGGAGCGCCGGCTGGCGCCGGCCTTGCGTTGATCCCGACCCCGTTCCTTCACGTTCCCCCATCCAAGGAGACCCCCATGCACTCTGTCGATCCTCGTTCACCGGGCCGCCGGGCCTTCGGCCGCCAGCTCATCGGCGCGGCGGCGCTTTCCCTGATCGGCCTCGATGCGGCCCTGGCCCAGAGCCTGGACGTCCTGAAGAAGAAGGGTGAGATCACCATCGGCATGCTGGTCGACTTCCCGCCCTACGGCACGACCAATGCGCAGAATGAACCCGACGGCTACGACGCCGACGTGGCGCGGCTGCTGGCCCATGACCTGGGCCTGAAGCTGAAGCTGTTGCCGGTCACCGGCCCCAACCGCATTCCCTTCCTGCTGACCGGCAAGGTCGACCTGCTGGTGGCCTCGCTGGCGATCACCCCGGAGCGCGCCCGCCAGGTGCAGTTCTCGCAGCCCTACGCGGCCGCCACCATCGTGCTGTTCGGTTCGACCAAGACCGCCATCAAGAGCGCGGCCGATCTCAAGGGCTTGCGCGTCGGCGTGGCCCGCGCCAGCACCCAGGATGTGGCCGTCACCAAGTCGGCGCCGGCCGATGCCGAGATCCGCCGTTTCGATGACGACGCCTCGGCCATGCAGGCCCTGTTGTCGGGCCAGGTGGATGCCATCGGCTGCTCGGTGACGGTGGCGGCGCAGATCAGCCAGCGGGCCCCCGCCGGCAGCTTCGAGGTCAAGTTCAACCTGCTGCAGCAGGCCATGGGCATCGCCCTGCGCCCCAACGAGGCCGACCTGCTCAAGGGGGTGAACGATTTCGTCGCCCGCAACACCGCCAACGGCGAGCTCAACCGGCTCTACCGCAAGTGGCTGCAGACCGATCTGCCCAAGCTGTCCTGAGACCTCTCCGCTGCCGGCGCACCGCCATGACCGAATCCTCCGCTCTCCCCACTTCCGGCGCTGTGGCGCCGCCCATCATCCGCATCGAGCAGGTCGCCAAATGGTATGGCCAGTTCCAGGTGCTGGCCGACATCGATCTGCAGGTGAATGCCGGCGAGCGCATCGTGATCTGTGGGCCTTCGGGGTCGGGCAAGTCGACCCTGATCCGCTGCATCAACCGGCTCGAAGCCGTGCAGCAGGGCCGCATCGTCGTCGATGGCATCGACCTCACCGCAGGCGGGCGCAATGTCGATTCGGTGCGCCAGGAGGTGGGCATGGTGTTCCAGCAGTTCAATCTGTTCCCCCACCTCACCATCCTGCAGAACTGCACCCTGGCGCCTATGCGCTCGCGCGGCATGGGGCGGGAAGAGGCCGAGGCGGTGGCCATGAAATACCTGAGCCGGGTGCGCATCCCGGACCAGGCCCACAAGTACCCGAGCCAGCTCTCGGGCGGCCAGCAGCAGCGTGTGGCGATCGCGCGCGCCCTGTGCATGACGCCCAAGATCATGCTGTTCGACGAGCCCACCTCGGCGCTGGACCCGGAGATGGTCAAGGAGGTGCTCGACACCATGATCGGCCTGGCCGAGGACGGCATGACCATGCTGTGCGTCACCCATGAAATGGGCTTCGCGCGCAGCGTGGCCGACCGGGTGATCTTCATGGCGGGCGGCCGCATCGTCGAAGAGGCCCCGCCCCAGGCCTTCTTCAGTGCGCCCCGGCACGAGAAGACGCGCCAGTTCCTGGGCCAGATCCTGAGTTCGCACCAGGCCGCCTGAACCCCGGGCCGGCGCGGAGGGCCGCGCCGGCCCTCCATTTGAAAGATGTCTCCATGATTCCAAACTCCACCGACGCCGGGCTCGATGTGGTGACCTTCGGCGAGGCCATGATGATGCTGGTGGCCGACCGGCCCGGCCCGCTCGAGCAGGCGCAGGCCTTCCACAAGCGCACCGCCGGGGCTGAGACCAATGTGGCCATCGGCCTGGCCCGACTGGGGCTGCGGGTGGGCTGGGCCAGCCGCCTGGGTGCCGACTCGATGGGTCGCTATCTGTTGTCCGAGATGCAGCGCGAGGGCATCGATTGCTCGCATGTGGACTGCGTGCCGGGGCAGCGCACCGGCATGCTGTTCAAGGGGCAGGTCAGCGATGGCAGCGACCCCCCCATCGAATACCACCGGCAGGGTTCGGCGGCCAGCCGCATGGGCGCGCAGGACATCGACGGCCCCTGGCTCTGCCGGGCCCGCCATCTGCACGCCACCGGCGTGTTCGCGGCGGTGTCGCCCGACACGTTGGCCCTGAGCCGGCAGACCCTGGCGCTGATGCGTGGCGCCGGCCGGACCATCTCCTTCGACACCAATCTGCGGCCCTCGCTGTGGGGCTCCACCGAGGTCATGCGCCGCGAGATCAATCAGCTGGCCAGCCAGGCCGACTGGGTGCTGCCGGGCATCGAAGAGGGGCTGATCCTGTGCGGCGAGCGCACGCCCGAAGGGGTGGCGGCCTTCTACCTGGCCCAGGGGGCGCGGCTGGTGGTGGTCAAGCTCGGGCCCGAGGGCGCGTATTGCGAGGGGACGCATGCGGGGCAGGCCGTCAAGGCCTATGTGCCGGGCTTCCCGGTGGAGCAGGTCGTCGATACCGTCGGTGCCGGGGATGCTTTTGCCGCCGGGGTGGTCAGTGCCTTGCTGGAAGGCCGTGCCGTGCTCGATGCGGTGCGCCGCGGGGCCTGGATGGGCGCCCGCGCCGTCCAGGTGCTGGGCGACACCGAGGGCCTGCCCAGCCGGGCCCAGTTGCAGGAGGCCGGCCTGTGAGCGCCGTCCGCCAGCAGGTGCTGGTGTTCCGCGAGCTGCCTGCGGCGCAGCTGGACCGATTGCAGGCGGTGCATGAGGTCTGTGTGGCCGATCCGCGCCGCCCGGAGCAGCGGGCGGCCTTCGAGGCGGCCCTGGGACGGGCGCAGGGCCTGATCGGCTCCAGCTACCCCATGGACGAGGCGCTGCTGGCACGGGCCCCGGCGCTGCGGGTCATCTCGAGCATCTCGGTGGGCGTGGACAACTACCCCCTGCAGGCCCTGAGGCAGCGCGGCATCACCCTGTGCCACACGCCCGGTGTGCTGACCGAGACCACGGCCGACACGGTGTTCGCGCTCATCATGATGAGCAGCCGGCGGCTGCTGGAGCTGGCCTTGCATGTGCGCGAGGGGCATTGGCAGCGCAACATCGGCGAGTCGCTGTTCGGCCGCGATGTGCATGGCAAGACGCTGGGCATTCTCGGCCTGGGCCGCATCGGCCTGGCCCTGGCGCGCCGTGCGGCCCTGGGCTTCGGCATGCCGGTGCTCTACCACGCCCGCCACGAGGTCGACCTGGCCGCCGAGGCGCCCGAGCTGCTGGGCCGGGTGCAGCATCGCGGGCTGGACGAACTGCTGGCGCAATCCGACATCGTGGCCGTGGTGCTGCCGCTGACCGCGCAGACCCGGGGTTTGATGGATGCCCGCGCCTTCTCCCGCATGAAACCCGGCGCCATCTTCGTCAACGGCGCCCGCGGTGCCATCGTCGACGAGGGAGCGCTGCTGCAGGCCCTGGATTCGGGGCGGCTGGCTGCGGCGGGGCTCGATGTGTTCGCCACCGAGCCGCTGCCCCTGGACTCGCCCCTGCGCTGCCACCCTCGGGTCACTGCGCTGCCGCATGTGGGCTCGGCCACGCTGGAGACCCGCGAGGCCATGGCCGAGATGGCCACCAGCAATCTGCTGCGCGTGTTGGCGGGCCAGACGGCGCTGGCCAGTTATCCGCTTTGAAGAGGGCCCCGGCCCGGCTGGCCGAGGCGCTCAGGCCGGGCTCGGCCCCTGGCGGTTGAGCGAGGGTTTGAACATCGAGAACTTCTCGGCCTGCATGCGCTGCAGGGCGGTCGCCTCGAGGGCGCTGCGGCTTTCGCCGTCGACCGGCCACATGGCCATGCCGATGCTGAAATCGAGCTGGGCGCTCTGGTTGTGCAGGGCGATCGGGGACGCCAGCAGCTGGCGCAGACGGGAGACGGCGCCGCGCAGGTTCTCCAGGGTCGGCGTGTGGTGCAGCAGGACGGCGAACTGGTCGTTCCCGAGATGGCAGGCGAAGTCGGCATCGCGGGCAAATTCGCGCAGGCGCGCACCGAGGGCGCGCAGCACATCGTCGCCCGCTTCGTGTCCCCGCTCGTCGTTGAGCCGGCCGAAGTCGTCCACATCGATGAGCAGGTAGCTGAACCGGATGCCGGTGCGCTGGCTGCGCGCGATCTCCTGCTCCATCGCCTCGACGAGGTGGTTGCGGCTGGACAGGCCGGTGAGCGCATCCTCGCGCTCAAGCTCGCGGATGGTGCGCTGGGCCCGGAGATAGCAGGCCATGTGGACCGAGTAGGTCCAGCCCATCACGAACATGACGATGACCAGGAACACCAGCGAATTGATCGGATGCGCATCCAGCGCCTGTTCGTTGGGCAGCTGCGTGGCCACGATGGCCCGCAGGCCCATGACGGTCGAGATTCCCAGCAGGAAGAAGGCGGCCAGCGCATTGACCATGCGGTCGTCCGAACTCGGCCCTCTCATCATGGTGGCGGCGCACACCATCAGCAGCAGCGAATAGGTGCCGTCATGGAACACGCGCCGGGTCAGCGCATCGTCCTGGTAGGTCCAGGTCAGGGCCATGAACACCGGGATCAGCAGCAGACCGTATCGCCAGCGCA
>Ga0213872_10001577_pt1 | contig 14529 bp, 14 predicted proteins | sample VelepicomBERX_R2_FD_160071 | JGI IMG/M metagenome (GOLD analysis project Ga0213872, IMG submission 160071) | Rhizosphere microbial communities from Vellozia epidendroides in rupestrian grasslands, the National Park of Serra do Cipo, Brazil - RX_R2 | ecosystem: Host-associated > Plants > Roots >...
CGTTTGAGAATGCGATGAGCCTCGATGTGGCGATGGGTGGCTCGACCAATACAGTGCTGCACCTGCTGGCTGCAGCAAGCGAGGCGGGCGTGCCGTTCAAGATGGCCGATATCGACCGCGTGAGCCGTCGCGTGCCTTGCCTCGCCAAAATTGCGCCCGCCACGCAGAAATACCATATGGAAGACGTACACCGCGCCGGCGGTGTGATCGGCATCCTGGGCGAGCTGGATCGTGCCGGCCTGCTGCATCGCGATGTGCATACCGTGCACGCCCCGACGCTGGGTGCGGCACTCGATCAATGGGATGTGATGCGCCTGCCGGCAGACTCTGCGGCCCATACCTTCTATCGTGCCGCGCCGGGTGGCGTGCCGACCACCATCGCCTTCAGCCAGAGCATGCGCTACCCCACGTTGGACGTGGATCGCGCCGAAGGCTGCATTCGCTCCAAGCAACATGCCTATAGTCAGGATGGCGGCCTCGCGGTGTTGTACGGCAACCTCGCCGAGCGCGGTTGTATCGTGAAGACCGCAGGCGTAGACGACAGCATTCTCAAGTTCAGCGGCCGCGCACGCGTATTCGAAAGCCAAGATGCGGCAGTCGAGGCGATTCTCGCTGATCAGATCGTGGCGGGTGACGTCGTGGTGATCCGCTACGAAGGCCCCAAGGGCGGGCCGGGCATGCAGGAGATGCTTTACCCGACGAGCTATCTCAAATCCAAGGGTCTCGGTAAAGCCTGTGCCTTGCTGACGGATGGTCGCTTTTCGGGTGGGACGTCGGGCCTGTCGATCGGCCACGTATCGCCGGAAGCGGCTGAAGGCGGGGTGATCGCGCTGGTGGAAGAGGGCGACGTGATTGAAATCGACATCCCCAATCGTGGGATTCACCTTGCGGTGACCGACGAAGTGCTCGCGGCGCGCCGCAGTGCTATGCAAGCCAAGGGCACCAAGGCATGGAAGCCGGTGAATCGCGACCGCATCGTGAGCCCTGCCTTGCGAGCCTATGCCGCGATGACGACCAGTGCCGATACCGGCGCAGTACGTGACGTAAGCCAAGTGGAGCGCGGATGAAGCTGAGCGATATCCCGTTCGGTACCACCGATTGGTCAACCATCGAGGCGACGCCGCATGCAGGCGAGGTCGGGACCGCCTGGTGGCGCACGCGCCACTTCGGCGAGATCCGCGTGCGGATGGTGGAGTACACGCCGGGCTATGTGGCCGACCACTGGTGCGAGAAAGGGCATATCTTGCTGTGCCTCGAAGGCGAGCTGCATACCGAGCTGGCCGATGGGCGTCAGTACGTACTGACGCCCGGCATGAGCTATCAGGTAGCGGATGGGGCAGAGCCGCATCGCTCCACCGCGCCCACCGGTGCGCGGCTTTTCATCGTCGATTGACGGCCCATGGCGCTCAATGCACAGCATGCGGCCTTCCTGAACGTCATCCGCGCAATTCCTGAAGGATGGGTGATGAGCTACGGCAGCGTGGCGCGCGCAGCGGGCCTGCCGCGCCATGCACGCCATGTCGGCGTCGCACTCAAACATCTACCTGAAGGCAGCGACGTACCCTGGTGGCGCGTAGTCAACGGCGAAGGCCGCATCAGCCCACGCGGGCTCGATGGCTCGGACGACTTGCAACGGGTGCTGCTACAGGCGGAAGGAATCAGTTTTGGTGACAGCGGACGAATAGATCTGCGCCGATTCGGTTGGGGGGAGCGGTAGCTAAGGGAGGTTGCAGGCGAGCGAAAGCGAGGCACCCTCGCGGCGGCGAGGGCGGGGGGAGTGGAATGAATCAAGCGAAAACACGGTGAAGATCCTCTGCCCGTGTGCACCCGGCTTCGCCGGGGGGAGAACTGCCGCATAAACTCCCCTCGATAGTAAGAGATGATTTCTAGACGGACGGTGCTGCCCAAGCACGGAGCGGAGGTCTACAGTGGAGTCTCGGTGGGGGGAATCCACCGCGACTGTAGAAGGAGACTGTTTGGACAAAACCATCGCTCGGATTGATGTACCAAGCTACCATGGCCCCGACCGTCGACACGCTATTCGCCGTTCAGCAATACCGCAGGATGAACAGGAATGGCGAGTGCTGAACATCGCCCTGTTTGGGGGCGATCAGCGTGGTTCCTTCGGCCGCCGTGCCAGCGATACATTGTTTTTGGCGGATATCCTTCATTGATCCGCAATGCGTGGCGTGCGTAAACGTCACAGCCGGCAGAGCCGGCACCCAGAGAGGCGGCATAGCGTCGCCTCTTTTCATGGGCACTGTCCTTTGATTTGGTGTTAACTATTAATTACGTGCAGTACGGGCGCCCAGGGAACCTGGGCGCTTACCATTTATGGTGTGCTGCGAAGTGCCCATCCCTGATTTATTCCACTCCCCCCGCCTGCTTGTGCCCTCCGGGTACGCCGCTGCAAGCACCCGCAAGGGGTAGGCCGTGGTTCTAAGCCGCTAAAGCGGCAAGAACCACACACGGAGCCTCGCTTGAGCTCGCCAGTGGCTCGTCTTGGACGTTGCCTGTTCGCTAGCGGCGTTCCTGTAGGTACAAAAGTCCCAAGGCAAGCGCGAGAAGGGCGAGCGACGGTGAGATTGCAGAAATCAGTGGGGACCAGTCGTAGAGCAGGCCCATGTGGGCGATCAGTTGGTTGACGAAGTAGAAGCTCAAGCCAAGCATGATGCCGACAAAGAGTTTGACCCCTACGCCACCCGCGCGGCGCTGTGTCTGCGCGAAGGGTAGGGCGATGATCAGCATGGCGACGCAGATGAAGGGGTAGACGAGCTTGGTCCACAGTGCGATTTCGTAGCGGCCGGTCTGCTGCTGGTTGTGCTCCAGGTGCTTGATGTAGTCGACGAGGCTGACCATCGACATCTGTTCGGGGGCGACCAGCATATCGGCCAGGGTGCGGGGCGTGAGTACCGAGCGCCACATCTGGTTTGGCCGTTGCTCCACGTGCACGCCTGCCTGGTCGAAGCGGGTCAGGGTCACTGTCGATAACGCCCAGGCGCTATCGTCTGCTTGCCAGATGCCACGCTCGGCGTAGCCGTAGCTCGTGAGGTGGCGTTCCTTGTCGAAGAGGTAGATGTTCACGTGGCGCAGCGTCTGGTCGGGCAAGACTTCGCGCACGTTCACAAAATTACGGTCGTCTTTCAACCAGAAGCCGGAACGGTAGTCTTGCGCCACCACCTGGCCCTTGGCCGAGAGGCGCAGCTGTGTGGCCGCACGCTCTGAAAAAGGTGCGAGGTATTCGCCGATGGCCAGAGTGATCGAGGCGAATAGGAGTCCAGCCATTGCGAGGATGCCGATGACCCGCGCGACAGACAGGCCTCCGACCCGCATCACGGTGTACTCACTATGCTGATTCAAGAGGCTCAGCGCCATCATGCCGCCGATGAGTGCCGCGATGGGCATGAACTCGTAGGCGTGGCGGGGTGCCAAGAGGCCAACGTACAGCAGCATCTTGCCAAAGGTATAGGTGCCTTTGCCGAGATCATGCAGCTCGGCAATCAGGTCGAAAAACAGAAAGAGGCCGATCAGCGCCGCCAGCACGAAAAGACTGGTGAGTACGACTTCGGAAATCAGGTAGCGTGTGAGTGTTTTCAAGATTGCGGCCTCGCACGCCAGCGGAACAGCACCCAGGTCAGGGCGGCGACGGCGCAGTGCAGCGGCCACATACCGACCACGGCAGGCAATCGACCGGCCGCGATCCAGCTCACCGACATATTGATCAGGTTCAGGTAAATCGAGAACAGCAGGCCCGCCATGATCAGATTGAAGGTGCGGCCCACGCGTGGGTTCACGTAGGCGAGTGGTACCGCCAGCATAGCCAGCAGGATGGTGGCGATCGGGATGGCAAAGCGCCAGATCAGTTCGGCCTTGTCTTCTGGCAGCGCGCTACGTAGCAGGTCATAGGATGGCTTGCCCTCGGTCTGCGGGCTGACGGCCCGCCAACTCGGTTCCTGAATGCGGATGCGGCTTTCGTTGAACTCGATCAGGCGGTAGTCGGCGTGGCCGGGGACGCCTTCATAGCGGCGGCCGTGTTGTAACACCAACACACGTTCGCCGTCGGGGTGGTTCAACACATAACCTTCGGCCGCGACGGTGATCGCCTGCTGATCGGCATTCATCGACTGCACGAAGATATTGCGGGCAGCGCCGCCCTGACCCGCAAAATTCTCGATGAAATACACGCGGTCGGTGCTGGACGATTCCTTGAACAGACCCGGTGCCAGGCTCGAAAGATCATCGCGTGTGGCGAGCTGTTCACGGTATTCGCGGCTACGCAGTTGTGCCCAGGGCGTGAGGCCGAGGCTCAGCAGTGCGGCGACCAGCGCCATGGGTACCGCGAAGGTCAATACCGGGCGAATCCAGGCGGTGAGCGGCTGTCCGGCTGCGAGCCAGACGGCCATCTCGTGGTCGCGCCACATGCGGGTGAGGGCGCTTAGCACTGCGAAAAAGACGGTCACAGCCAAGAGCCAGGGTACGGAGGCGAGCAGCGTGAAGCCTAGTAGGGCCGCGACCGATTCGGACGCGACGGAGCCGCTTGCTGCGAGGCCAAGCAGCTTGGCGCCTCGCGTCACCGTCATGATCATGACGAGCACGAAAAAGATGCCGGCAGCGAGCCCGGCGAGCTCGCGCAGCATTGCCCGCTCGAACAATCGGTCAGCGGGAACGCACTTGCGCAGCAGGGATGAAGGTAGGAAAGAAGGCACTGCCTTTGACTTTTGCGGTCTGAATTCGGAAAATCGTTTGATCTACCCAGTTAGCGTGCCTGCATCACAAGTGCGGATGCGTTTCTAACAAACCACCTGGCCAGCGTAGAGCAGTTATTAATTCATGCTCATGCGCCGTGCCGCGATATTACAGGAGTCCACAGTGGAAATCATTGCCAAGCACGCGATTGCCGAGAAGCACAAGGCCGCAGTACTCGCCCTAGCGGTGCGGGAAGGGAAGCTGACTGCCCAGGGCGCAGCGGTCGACAAGGCAGCCGGCGGCCATCTGGCAGCCGTATTGAAGCTGGGCGACCTGGATGCGAAGGCCGGTAGCACGGTGGTGTTGCACAAAGTCGGCGGTGTGGCTGCCGAGCGTGTGGTGCTGGTGAGCGTGGGCGCAAGCGACAAGGATTTCCGTGACGCAGCACGCGCTGCGGTTAAGGCGGCTGCCGGTACATCGGGCGAGCTGGCCCTGGCGCTGGCAGATGCCGCACCGGCAGGCCGCAATGTGAGCTGGGCAGTCGAAGAACTGGCCGCAGCCGTACACGACGCGAGCTACAAGTACGAAACCACCAAGTCCAAGAAAGACGACAAGCCGGGCCTGAAGAAGGTCACGCTGATCGTCGGCAAGGGTGAAGACAAGGCTGCGGAAGCCGCTGCTGCAGCGGGTGCTGCGGTGGGTGAGGCGGTGAACGTCGGCAAGGATCTCGGCAACCTGCCCCCGAACTTCTGCACGCCGTCCTACCTTGCGACGCAAGCCAAGGACATCGCCAAGAAATTCGGTATGAAGGTGGAAGTGCTGGAGCGGGCCGATATCGAGCGCCTCGGCATGGGTTCCTTTGTATCGGTGGCCAAGGGCTCGACCGAACCGATGAAGCTGATCGTGCTGAAGCACGAAGGTGGCGCCAAGGGCGCGAAGCCGGTGGTACTGGTCGGCAAGGGCATCACTTTCGACTCGGGCGGCATCTCGCTGAAGCCGGGCGAAGGCATGGACGAAATGAAGTATGACATGATGGGCGCCGGTTCCGTCATCGCCACCATGCACGCCGTGGGCCGCATGAAGCTGCCGCTGAATGTGATCGCCGTGGTGCCGACCTGTGAAAACATGCCGGCCGGCAACGCCAGCAAGCCGGGCGACGTGGTCACCACGATGAGCGGCCAGACCGTCGAAATCCTGAATACCGATGCCGAAGGTCGCTTGATTCTGTGTGATGCGCTGACCTACGCCGAGCGTTTCGAGCCGGCTGCCGTGGTCGATGTGGCGACGCTGACAGGCGCTTGCGTGATTGCACTGGGCCATATCGCAACCGGCCTCTACGCCAACAAGGACGCGCTGGCGCATGAGCTGCTGGCCGCAGGCGAAACTGCCGGGGACCGCGCATGGCATATGCCGTTGTGGGACGAATACCAGGAATCGCTGAAGTCGAATTTCGCTGATATGGCGAATATCGGTGGCCGTCCGGGTGGTTCGGTGACCGCAGCGTGCTTCCTGTCGCGCTACACCAAGAAGTACGACTGGGCACACTTGGATATCGCGGGTACCGCATGGAAGTCGGGCGCAGCCAAGGGTGCAACGGGCCGCCCAGTGCCGATGCTGACGCAGTTCCTGCGGACGCGTGCAGCGCAAGCGGCCGGTGCCGCCAAGCCGGCCGCCGTCAAGGCAGCACCTGCAGCCAAGGCTGCCAAGCCTGCGGCTAAGGCGGCGGTGAAGCCTGTCGCTGCCAAGGCTGTCGCAAAGCCAGCTGCGAAGGTTGCCGCCAAGCCTGCTGCAAAGGTTGTGGCGAAGCCAGCCGCAAAGCCGGCAGCCAAACCCGCAGCAAAGAAGAAGTAAGGCGAGTATTGCGATGAGCCAACTGCTGGCAAGCTTCTACTTCAACGTCGCGAACCGTGACCAGGCCCTGTGCCAACTCGCGGGTAAGGCGCTGAAGCAACAGCTGGCGGTTGGCATCGTGACCGCGTCTGAAGGCGATAGCCACGCACTCGACCGGTGGTTGTGGGAGCTACCCGCCACCGGTTTTCTACCGCACTGTCTGGCTGACGATCCGCTCGCGGCCGATACCCCCGTATTGCTGCATCACCGTTGGGACAGGCTGTCCGGGCGGGATGTATTATTCAACTGGAGCCAGCAGGATCTCGCCGCCGTGACCGATGCGCGCCGCGTGATCGAAGTGGTCGCACGTGATGATGAGGCTGGCCGGCAAGCCGCCCGGGCACGCGTCGCGGCCTACAAGGCTGCCGGCTTTGTTGTCGACTTTACGGATATGGCGGTGCTTCATGGCTGATGAACCCCTTTTCTCATTCGATGACGATGAGCCGCCCGCCGTGCTGGGCAAGATGGATGCGCTGATCGCGCGGCATCGTGGCAATGGGCCGGACCCGAGCGTGCCGGTGTTGACCGACCTCGCGGCGACGAGTGCGCCGGGCGAGATTCCTGTGCTGACGCATGTTGAGCCTGTGCTGGGCGACGACCTGATGTTTACGCCGGAAGAAATCCGCCCGGATGACTTTGCGCCGCCTGCTCCACCCCCCGCAGCTGCACCCGCTCGCCAGCAAGCGCTGGCCGCGCCGACGCCCGCATCAACGGCGCCCGTCATTGAAGACCTGATTGCTGTACCGCCGCTGGCGTCGCCGCGTCCGGTAACTGCGCCGGCGCCAGCCGTCGCGCCGGTAGCGCCACCTGTAACCGCACGCGCTGCACCACCTGCGCCGCCGACAGATTTCGATTTTCCCGACCTAGTCATTCCCACGGCCAAGCCGGCTGCGGCCAAGCCCGCCCCTGCCGCCCCAACGGCACCGGTGCCGGCCGGCCCGTTGATGCCAGAGCTGTCGCTCAATTTCGACTTTCCGCCGCCTGCCGAAGAAAAGCCTAAGGCAGCGCCTGTTCCTGCCCCGTCGCCCACCGTGATGGCTGCGCCGATCGCGGCGCCAGTGCGCGCGCCGTCACCGCCGCCGGAGCGCGCATTCCCCGTCGAAGAGTCGATCGAGATTTCGCTCGACGATGATGAGGATGGCGAGGCCGAGAGCGAGGTGATTGACCCCGACGCCTTGGCCAAGGCGCTCCTGGCGACCCTGCAGCCGGCCATGGAAAAACTGGTGCGTTCCGAGCTGGCACGCCAGAGTGCCGCACTGCATGTCGAAGTGCTCAAGCGCACGCTGGGTGCCATTCAGCCGCAATTACACGCACTGATCGCGGCTGAAGTCGAAGCGGCGCTCAAGCGCAAGTAGTTGAATCTGCGCACGAGTTGACGGCGTGTCGTTCGTAGCGTGGCGCGCTCATTGCATGCGTTACCCGCTGACCAAGCTGCTGCACTGCGGTAAACTCCCGATCTTTCTATCGAAATTTCCGGGCGAACCCGATGCGCACCTCGCAATTTTTCCTTTCCACGCTGAAAGAGGCACCGAACGAAGCCGAGCTGACCAGCCATAAGCTGATGTTGCGTGCCGGCCTGATCAAGAAGCTCGGCTCGGGACTGTATACCTGGATGCCGCTGGGCTTGCGCGTACTGCGTCGTGTCGAGAAGGTCATTCGCGAAGAAATGAATGCCGCCGGTTCGCTCGAACTGCTGATGCCGGCCGTACAGCCGGCCGAGCTCTGGCAGGAATCCGGTCGTTGGGCCGTGTTCGGCCCGCAAATGCTCAAGATGAAGGATCGCCACGAGCGCGATTACTGCTTTGGCCCGACACATGAAGAAGTGATCACCGACATCGCGCGCACCGAGATCAAGAGCTACAAGCAGCTGCCGCTGAATTTCTACCAGGTGCAGATGAAGTTTCGCGACGAGATCCGCCCACGCTTTGGCGTGATGCGCGCGCGCGAATTCATGATGAAGGATGCGTACTCCTTCCATACCGACTTCGCCTCGCTGGAAAAGACCTACTGGCGCATGCACGAAGCCTATAGCAATGTGTTCCGCCGCTTGGGCCTGGAATTCCGCCCGGTTGCGGCCGACACCGGCGCCATCGGTGGCGACGGCTCACATGAGTTCCATGTGCTGGCGGGTGCCGGTGAAGACACGCTGGCCTATTGCCCCACCAGCGACTACGCTGCCAACACCGAGTTGGCCGAGGCGCTGGCCCCGGCAGCACCGCGTGCCGCAGCGGCAGAAGCCCTGCGCGACGTCGATACCCCCAAGCAGACGACTTGCGAGCAAGTGGCCGAGCTGATGGGCATCCCGCTGCAACGCACGGTCAAGCTGATCGCGCTGGTTGCGCAAGATAAGCTGACCATCGTGCTGCTGCGCGGCGACCATAGCCTGAATGAAGTGAAGGTCGGCAAGCTCGATGGCATGGCCGATTTCCGCTTCGCGACCGAAGAAGAGATCCGCGCCTTCTTCAACTGCCCACCCGGCTTCCTTGGCCCCATCGGCATCGACCGCAGCAAGGTGCGCCTGATTGCCGACCGTACGGTCGCTGCGATGAGCGACTTTGTGGTGGGCGCCAACAAGCCGAAGTTCCACACGGCGGGTGTCAACTGGGGGCGCGACCTGCCGGAAGCCGACCTCGTCGCCGACGTGCGCAATGTGGTCGCGGGCGATCCTTCACCCGACGGCAAGGGCGTGCTGGAACTTTGCAAGGGTGTCGAAGTCGGTCATATTTTCCAACTGCGCACAACCTATTCCAAGAAGCTTGACTGCACTTATCTGGATGCGGATGGTCAGCTCGTGCCAATGGAGATGGGGTGCTACGGCATCGGTGTATCGCGCGTTGTGGGCGCTGCCATTGAGCAGAACCACGACGAGCGCGGCATCGTCTGGCCCGAAGCCATGGCGCCATTCAGTGTTGCCATCGTGCCGGTCGGCTACCAGCGGTCCGAGGCGGTGCAGCAGGCCGCCGATGCGCTGTATGCTGAATTGGCGGCAGCGGGCGTCGATGTGTTGATGGACGACCGCAACGAGCGCCCCGGCGTGATGTTCGCCGACATGGAGCTGATCGGTATTCCGCATCGCATCACCATTGGCGACAAGTCGCTGGCAGATGGCAAGGTCGAGTACGTATCGCGCCGTGAAGGGGCGACCGAGATGATCGCGCAGGCCGAGATCGTGAAACAGCTGCTTGGCAAACTCCATAGCAAGGTCTAAACCAGCCTTATGCGTCAATTTGCACTGATCCTCCTTGCTGTATGTGCTGCGCTGCCAGCGTGGGCTGGCGCGCAGAAGGAGGAGGCATTGAGCGCCGCGGTGACGACCACCATGCAGCGCTCGATCAACGATTCGATCACGCCGCGCTTGGTGTTCGCCAACCCGAACGAAGGGCAGGCCTGGCTGGCCGAGATGTCGAAGCGCCTGGAGAAGAAGATCCCCGACGCGTATATGCGCGAAAAGCTGCTGACGGCCATCCAATACGAAGCGACGCGGGCCGGGCTCGACCCGCAGCTGGTGCTGGGTTTGGTGCAGGTGGAGAGCGGCTTTCGTGGTTATGCGATTTCGGATGCGGGCGCGCGCGGTTTGATGCAGGTGATGCCATTCTGGGTCCGCCAGATCGGCACGCGCGACCACAACCTCTTCGATATCTATACGAATCTGCGCTACGGCTGCACAATTCTGCGGCACTACCTCGATATCGAGCAGGGTGACCTGTTCCGCGCACTGGGGCGCTACAACGGTAGCCTGGGGCAATCCGACTACCCAAATGCCGTGCTGGCAGCCTGGAAGGTGCATTGGGATTGGCATCCGGAGCGGGCGCATATCGTGCCAGCGTCGTATAAGCCTTGGTGGGGTCTGTGCAAACAAAGAAGGGACGCGATGCGTCCCTTTCCCATTTATGGTGTGTAGGGCGTATCAGCGAAGTCGATACGCCGCATGAGTAAACCAGCAGTAGGTGGGTGCGAAATGTTATCCGGCGCACCGACTTCGCTGGTGCGCCCTACATCTGTTGTAACCGGACTAGCCTTCGCGCTTGATCGTCAGCGGCCCCGGCGCCTGACAAACTGGCATCATCGAAATCACATTGATGTTTACATGCGCTGGCCGGCTGGCGAGCCAGAGTACCGTCTCGGCGATATCTTCCGGCATCAAGGGTTGCGTGCCCTGGTACACCGTCGCCGCCTTGGCATCATCGCCCTTGAAGCGCACGTTTGAGAATTCGCTGCCGCCCGACAAGCCGGGCTCGATGCAGCTGACGCGGATCGCGGTGCCCAGAAGGTCGGATTTCAGATTAAGCGTGAACTGGTGCACGAAGGCCTTGGTGGCACCATACACATTGCCACCCGGGTAGGGGTATTCGCCCGCGATCGAGCCGATATTGATGACTTGCCCGGCATTGCGCGCCACCATGCCCGGCAGCACCGCACGCGTCACGGCGACGAGGCCCGTGCAATTGGTCTCGATCATCTGTTCCCAGTCGTCGAGGTCGGCACGTTGCGCGGGCTCCAGGCCCAGCGCCAAGCCGGCATTGTTCACCAGCAGATCGATATTCTTGAAGCCATCCGGAATCGCAGCCACGGCGCGGTCGATGGCCGCACGGTCGCGCACGTCGAGCTCCAGCGGCAGGATCTGGCCTGGGAATGCTTGCGACAGCGCTTCCAGCCGGTCATGCCTGCGCGCGGTGGCGATCACGCCCCAGCCGGCTTTTGCCAATGCTTGTGCTGTAGCCAAACCAAAGCCGGCGCTAGCGCCGGTCACGAGTGCGATTTTGCGATTGTGTGTCATGAAGACCTCTTGTTAGGCCAGCAGGTTTTCGAGGGTGCGGAAGTAGATCGCCGAGAGCTTGGGTACATCGTCGACCGCCACGCATTCATTGAGCTTGTGGATGGTGGCGTTGATCGGGCCAAACTCCACCACCTGCGGGCATATTGCGGCGATAAAACGGCCATCTGAGGTGCCGCCTGTCGTCGAGAGTTCTGCATCTACACCGGTTTCCGCCTTGATGGCGGCCTGTAGCGCGTCCGAGAGCTTGCCCGGCGTGGTCAGGAAGGGCCGTCCGCCCAGCGTCCACTGAATGTTGTAGTCGAGCCCATGCCGATCGAGGATTGCGACCACGCGCTCCTTCAGGCCCTCTGCCGTGCTGGCCGTGCCAAAGCGGAAATTGAACTGCAGCGTCAGCTCGCCGGGGATCACGTTGGTGGCGCCGGTGCCGGCGTGGATGTTGGAAATCTGCCAGGTCGTGGGCGGGAAGTAATCGTTGCCCTGATCCCACTCGGTTGCCGCGAGATCGGCCAAGGCCGGTGCGGCCAGGTGAATCGGGTTCTTCGCCAGATGCGGATAGGCAATATGGCCCTGTATGCCAAATACAGTCAGCTTGCCCGAGAGCGAACCGCGGCGGCCGTTCTTGATCATGTCGCCGAATTGCTTGGACGAAGTCGGCTCACCCACGATGCAGTAATCGATGTCCTCGCTGCGCGCAGCCAGCGTCTCCACGACGCGGACGGTACCATCCACGGCGGGGCCTTCTTCGTCAGACGTGATCAGGAAAGCAATCGAGCCAGCGTGGTTCGGGTGCTTGGCGACGAAGTCTTCGGTCGCCGTTACAAAGCCCGCCAGCGAGGCCTTCATGTCTGCGGCGCCTCGGCCGTAGAGCAGGCCATCCTTGATGGTCGGCGTAAATGGCTCGCTATGCCATTGATCGTGCGGCCCGGTTGGCACCACATCGGTGTGCCCGGCAAAGCAGATCAAGGGTTCAGCGGTGCCGCGCCGCGCCCAGAAATTCTCCACCTCGCCATGCCGCATCCGCTCCACCGTAAAGCCCATCGCCTCCAGGCGACGAATCATGATGCCCTGGCAACCGCCATCCTCGGGCGTGGTGGAGTTGATGGCGATCAGCTGCTGGGTGAGGGCGAGGGTCGGGTCGGTCACGGATGGAGGCTCGGTGATTGGTGCAGGTAAATTACGGGTAGCTGCTTATTCTACAAGAAGCCTGGAAGGAGAGGATGCCTCGCGCGAGGCTATACGTCGGCATGCATAGCGGGCGGGTATGGCGAGTGCACCACGCGTTAAGATACCGGCATCGCTTGAACAAGACTCCCGCCCATGCCCAAACTGCCCGCAACGCAGCCAGATATGCCCTCGATTACCTTCGAAGTCTCACAGGCAAACGACGCGGAAGCGTTGGTTGCACTGCGAATCGAAGCCATGCGCGAAAGCCTGGAGCGCATCGGTCGTTTTGATCCAGTGCGGGCCCGAGAGCGCTTTCTAAATGGGTTCGCTCCCGAAAGGACGCACCATATCTTATTGCGCGGGGAGCGGGTGGGCTTCTATGTTCTAACGGCACAAGAAGACGGGTTGATGCTCAATCACCTCTACATCCGCCCAGGCCATCAAGGACAAGGCGTCGGCGCATTTGTTCTTGCCCATATCTTCAAGCAGGCTGATGCGACAGGGCAGGACGTCCGTTTGGGTGCCTTGCGCGGCAGCGCATCAAATCGGTTCTATTTGGCGCATGGGTTCGTGAAGGTCGATGAGGCGGAGTTTGATCTCTATTATCTGCGTCGACCTCGGCAATGATCTGATCAGCGAGCCGATAGTACTTCGTACGCGCACACATCCAATCCCACTACAACCTGTTCACCGGCCACCACGACCGGCCGCTTGATGACCGACGGTTGCGCCATCATCAGCGCCACTGCGCCATCGGCATTGATGACCGTCGCCTGCTGCTCAGGTGCCAGCTTGCGCCAAGTAGTGCCTTGCTTGTTCACAAGCTTTTCCCAGCCGACCTGCGCAATCCAGCTGCGCAGCATGCTGTCGCTCACGCCTTGTTTCTTGAAGTCATGGAAGGTGTAGGCGACACCGTTGCTTTCGAACCAGGTACGGGCTTTTTTAACCGTGTCGCAATTGGGGATGCCGTGGAGGGTGATGGTCATGCGTGTGCGTTCGTTTCTTGATCAATGTAAGTCGATGTCGAAGCTGATTTCTGGTTCAGCCTCTTTCTGTGCAGCAGCGGTAGCGCGGCGCTCGGCGCGGTCGGCTTCTTGCTCTTCCTGTGACTGGGCGTTGTTGACGAGCCAGGCGAGGTTGGTGGCGGAGTCGGCGTTGGCGAGGGCCTCTTCGTAGGTGATCTCGCCTTCTTTGAAGAGCTTGTAGAGGGCCTGCTCGAAAGTTTGCGAGCCCTGGTGCAGGCTGTTTTCCATCGCCTCTTTCATCTGGTCGATTTCACCGTTCTTGATGAGTTCGGCGATGCGGCTCGAATTGACCATGACTTCGACTGCCGGCGTCAGGTGGCCTTGCTTGTTCTTCACGAGACGTTGCGAGATGACCGCCTTGAGCGCGACCGAGAGGTCCATCAACAGGCTTTCGCGCGCTTCATGCGGGAAGAAGTTGATGATCCGGTTCATCGAGTGGTAGCTGTTATTTGCGTGCAGGGTCGAGATGATCAAGTGGCCGGCTTGCGCATAGGTTAGCGCATGCTGCATGGTCATCTTGTCGCGGATTTCGCCGATCATCATCACGTCGGGTGCTTCGCGCATCGCGTTCTTGAGCGCGTCGGAAAAACTATGTGTGTCGATGCCCACTTCGCGCTGGCTGACAATGCTCTTGCGATGCGGGTAGACGTATTCGATTGGGTCTTCGATGGTGAGGATATGGCCGGGCACCGTGGTATTGCGGTGTTCCAGCATCGCGGTGATGGTCGAGGTCTTGCCCGAGCCTGTCGAGCCGACGACGAAGATCAGCCCACGCTTTTCCATGATCAACGATTTCAGTGCCTCGGGCAGCCGCAGGTCGTCGATGCTGGGTGAGACCGCCTTGATGTAGCGGACCACGATACCGATATTGCCGCGCTGCTTAAAGACGTTGACGCGGAAATTCCCCACGCCTTCCATCAGGTGGCCGAAGTTCATTTCCCATTCTGATTCGAAGGTATCGCGCTGGTCCTCGGTCATCAGCTCGTA
>Ga0213872_10001578_pt1 | contig 14524 bp, 12 predicted proteins | sample VelepicomBERX_R2_FD_160071 | JGI IMG/M metagenome (GOLD analysis project Ga0213872, IMG submission 160071) | Rhizosphere microbial communities from Vellozia epidendroides in rupestrian grasslands, the National Park of Serra do Cipo, Brazil - RX_R2 | ecosystem: Host-associated > Plants > Roots >...
GTGCTGGAGCGTCTGCCGCTGCAGCCTGCGAGGCGGATCGACGAGCTCTTGCCGCATCGGTGGATCGCGCCGTCGGCTTAAAACTTGCCAGCCCTGTTCCGTCAAGATGGGTTCGCCGTCCTCTTACCTCGAATGTTCCCGAGGGCGGGGACATTCGCGAACCCCAGGTTTCGTGGCTGACCGACCAGCTGAAGTCGCTACCCAAGAGCGCGCCGCTGCTGGTGACCTTGCACCATCCCATCTACTCGGCAGACGTCTACCATTCAGGCAGCACGCAGATGAAGAGCTTGATCGAGACGGCCGCGCTGGCGGCGGGGCGTCATCCGGACATGGTGCTGGCGGGGCACGTGCACATGTACGAACGGTTCACCAAGACGCTGGACGGTGGAGGCGTTGTTCCGTACATCGTGGCGGGAGCGGGGGGCTACCACAACCTCCACAAGACGCCGAAGGTCGATGGACAGAAGCTGCAGACGCCAACGCGGTTCGTCGACAAAGAAGGAGAGGCGGTCACTCTCGAAAAGTACTGCGACGACCGCTGGGGCTTCATGCGGCTCGAAGTCACGGATTCGCTTATCACGGGCCGGTATTTCACGGTTCCGAATGCCGATGAACCATCCAGCATGCCGAGCGAATTGCTGGACTATTTTGAATTCGACTGGCGCAAGCAGGCGCTGGTTCCCAACACCTTGTTGGCACCAGAGGCGCCGACCTCGAAAGCCAAGGTCAAGAAGGCGACGAAAGCTGGAGCGAAGGCTCGCTGATCGGCCGGCGTCCGCAGGTGCTTGCCTGGCTGCGCAGAGGCATGTCGACGCCCCCGTCGCAGTCACGGCAGCACTGAGTTAGCGGCGGCGGCGGCGCAGCACCGCGGCAGCCCCGAGCGCGAGCGCGACGAGCGGCAGTGTGCTGGGCTCCGGCACTGTATTGGGGTTCGAGTTGCTGCCGCCCCCGCCGGTGGAGGTCGGGACGATCTGGCTGCGTAGCTCGGCGGCCGTGCCTGCCAGCGAATGCGCGGCAGCGTGCGGCGCCGGCGCCACTGCGGCCTCGGCGAGCGGCGCCGCGAGCAGGGCGCCGGCGGCGGCGAGTGCAGCGAGAACGGACGTGGATGTTCGAGTCATGACGACCTCCGGTTGAAACCCTCGGCGTTGATTCAACGCCTTCAACCCTACAGGAAGCCAACTGGGAGGGTGGTCGTTCAGTGATTCGCGACGCAGACCACCGAACCCGGGTGGATGGACGCGTATTTCTTCTGCGCGACGGCCGTCGCGAGGGTCTCATCGACGGTCGGCCGGCTCGCACCCGCGCTGCGCATCACGACGTGGACCTTGCCGCCGGAGTTCGAGTATTCACTGACCGTCGCCGCGACGGCGTTCTTGCCGCAGTTGAGCTGCACCGGCGTAAACGACCGGGCCGTCGCCTGCGCCGTGGCCTGCGTGATCGCCGTCGGGGCGCTGGCCTGCACCGGCGCCTGCAGCAAGGTGAAGGCCGCGGTGGCGGCGGCCGCGAAGAGCAATGGCTTGGACATCATCATCGTGACCTCCTCAGTTCTGGCGCCAGCCGATCGGCGAGAGCGGCCGCGTCGGCGCGACCAGCGGCGACTGCGGCGTCAGGTTGCCGGCCGTGCCCGGGTTCAGCGCAATGCCCTGGCTCGTCACCGTGACGCTCGGCGTGTAGGCCGGCCCCGAGCCGATCGCGACGTCGGCGGTCAGCGTCGCACCGTTGTAGATGTATTTCGAGTTGGTCGGGAACGCGCCGTTGAGCAGATTGAAGAAGTCGTAATAGCCGGTGCCGCCGCCGCACGCGCTCGTTGGCGCGACGTAGATCGGCAGGGTCACGGTGGCGCCGTCGATGCGCGGCTCGTCGGAGATGACGCCGGTACTCGTCAGCGTCGTGACCGCGGTGCTGACCGCGTATCGGTTCGTGCTCGTGCTGTACAGGTAGCCGGCTGTCGGCGACGCTGCCCACAGCGGCGTCCAGCCCGCCTGCAGCAGCGTGTAGACGGTCATCGTCGTGCCCGAGGTCGCGACGACGTAGGGCAGGCCGAGGTTCTCGCTGTAAGTCACATAGAGCAGCGGCGACAGCGCGCCGGAGTTCGTCGCCGGGTTGAGCACCGTGAACAGGTTGTTGAAGTACGTGGCGTCAGTGGTCGCGTTGCCCGTCAGCGAGCCGACCCAGACGGCGCCGGCCGTGCTGCCGAGCCACGCGCGGTTGTATTGCGACTCGACCGACAGCGCGCTGCTCGAGGTAAAGGGCAGCGTTCCCGAGGTCACCGTGTTCGTGCCGACGTTGACCTCGTAGAGCGTGCTCGTCGTGCCCGAGTTGACGACGAAGACCGCGTAGGTATTGCCGCTCAGGTAGACGGTCTGCGGCGTCTGGTGCAGCGGCACGGCACCTGTCGCGCCGGCGAGATCGCCAGGCGAGGTGCCGCCGCTGACCGCGACGTCGTAGCCGACCTGGCTCAGCAGGCCGGCCGAAGTCAGCTGCAGGCTGAAATGCTCTCCACCCGACTTCGCGCTGCCGATCACGTAGGTCGACCAGACGCCGCTGGCGTTCTGCGCATCGACGATGGCGAAGTTGCCGTCCATCAGGTCGAGCGACTGGAAGGTTGAGTAGTTCTGCAGCTGTGGCAGCAGGCTGCGCGGCATCCAGCCCCAGATCAGGGCGCCGGTCTGGGCGTTGACCGCGTAGAGAAAACCGTCGTTGTTCGTGAACATCAGCATCGCCGGCCGTGACTTCTCGGCCGTCGCGAAGGCCTGGTAGCCGGTCGCGTTGTTCAGCGCCGAGGTCGACGGCGGCCCGGCATAGCGCCCGACGCTCTGCGTGCTGAAGGTGCCAAGGAACCAGTTCGACAGTCGGGTGCCAAGGAAATTGCAGCTGCTGTTGCCGTTGCTGTACGAGGGGTTGATCGTGTAGCTGACGATCGTGGCGTACGTCGGTATGCAGGTAGTCGCCGTCAGGTTGAAGGCCGCGGCGTCGGTCGATGGCCAGGTGTTGAGCAGCTGCATGGCGCCGCTGGCCGACGACGAATAGAGGTCGGTCGCGCGGTTCGACGCCGTCATCAACGCGGCCGCGTCCCAGCTGTACTGGGACCCGGGCAGGCCCGCGGCGCTGACCGGGAAGGCGCGCACGTAGCCGGCGGCCGGCGTCGGGTCGGTTGTCAGGCTGTATTCGAAGGCCGCGCCGCTCTTGACCGTGATCGGTGCGATCGGCGCCGCAATGGACGACTGCTTGTAGATCAGGTCGACGATGCTCAGGAAAGCGGTGTTCAGGCTGTTTGCGTCGGTCGCTGCGTAGAAGTTGACGGTGCCGCCGGCGACCGCCATCGCCTGCAGCGTCGCGGCCGCCTGCGGGTTGGCCGAGTTGTTGACGCCGGCGCCGAGGCCGATCACGTAAGTCTTGATGCCGGCCGTGTTGAGGTTCTTGATCGCGGTGATCGCGTCCTGCAGCGCCTGGTCGTTGGTGCTCGCGAGCGAGCCGTCCGCATTGAAGGTCGCCGTGACGCCATAGCTGTTGCCCGACACGCTGCCCAGCGGCGGCCAGTTCTTGCCGCTCAGGTCGCGCGTGGGCAGTCCGTCGGTCAGCAAGATCACGTATTGGGGCTGGCAGGACTGCTTGGTCAGGCCGTTCAGATAGTTGAGCGCGCCGCTCAGCACGCCGCCGGTCGGCGACTGCACGGCGGAGGACTTGATCTCCGCTGTGGACGCGCTGTTCGTCTCGGGCTGCAGTGCCGCCGTGAACGCGCTGACCGCGCTGTTCATCGCGACGACCGTGGAGCCCGTCGTGGAGCTGAAGCCGCCCGCGTAATAGCCGAAGCCGCGCTGGACGTACATGACCTCGGGCGAGTAGGGCACGTAGCCGGCGTTGGTCGGCCCGGTCGAGCTGATCGACCCGTTGGGCAGCGAGCTGTTGTAGGACTCGTTGACCGAACCGTTCTCGTAGCTCGTGAGCGATTGGTTCGGCGGATACGGCGTCGCCGGGCTCGGTCCGCTGTAGTCGAGCATCACCGAATGGTCGGCGTTCGAGTCGTAGAACACGTCGTTGACCGTCGGGTTGTCGCTCGTGATCGAGACGGTCATGTACTGGTAGTTCGCGATGCCGATCGACGAGTAATGGTTCGTCGCGATCGACGAGCAGTCCGATTTCACGGTGCTGCTGGTCGTGCTCGCCGTGTAGTTGTAGCAAGGGTTGACGACGGTGCCGCCCGTCGTCGACGCGGTGTTCGTGAACCCGAACCCGCCGGTCGGGCTCATGTAGTAGACCCAGGTGTTGTAGACGCCGACCGAGCTCGTGCTGTAGGTGTAGAGCCCGAAGTTCAGGTAACTGCCGTACTGGTTCAAGGCGTTCTGGATCGCCGCCTTGGTCATGTTCATGCGGCTCGGCCCGTTGTCGCAGTAATAACTGCCGCAGGCCGCCGTGTAGTTGGCCGTGCCGCCTGATCCCGCGTTGACGGGCGGCGTGAAGCCCGACGGAATCGTGTAGCTGACGGGCGAGCTCGAGTTGTAGAGGTAGACCAGGCCCGAGCTCAGGTTGCCGCTGCCGGTCATGATCGCGCCGTTCGTCGTGCCGTCCATCGACTGCGAGTTCGTGACGACCATGAGCACCTGCGGCGCGTTCGCCGGAGCAGCGGCCATTGCTGAGCCGCACGCGAGCGCGGCGGCGGGAGCCAGCGCGCGCAAGCTCCGGTTCAGCGATTCAAGTTGGGATCGAATACGCATAGCTTGTACACCGTTTCAGTGTTGGCGGCCGTCACACCCGACGCTTCGCTTACGTGGATGTTGACGTCGTAGTAATAGGCCGCGAAGTTCTGCATCTGGCAGGCGAAGGGGTCGGGCTGGCGGCCGGTCGGCTGGACGCTTGCCAGCGCCGTATAGGGCAGGGCCTGGCCGTTGATCGAGACAGGCACGGCGGCGCAGGTTCCGGCTGACAGGCAGTTCGACCAGAACGCCGGGCCGAGTGCGGTGCCCGGTGCGACGTTGCGATACCAGGCCTGGCCGACGGCACTCTGCTCGAGCGGCTGGTCGCCGTAGGCATTGAAGATCGTCAGCTCGAGGTTGCGCAGCGCGATATCGGCGACCTGGACGTCGCGCTGGCGCGTGACCGTGTTGCCGTCGCTCCAGGTGTCGATCATGGTCCGCCGCATCACGTAGAGGAAGCCGAGGTAGAGCACGAGCAGCACGGTGATGGTGAGGATCAGCACCTGGCCGCCCTCACGCCGCACGCGCGTGCGACCACGTCTTGCCTGGCGGGCTACTTGGACCATACGGCGCTCCGTACCGTGAGTTCGACTTCTTGCGCCGAAAAGTGCTGCAAGGTTTCGGCCGCGCTGGGCGTGTACTTGGTGTACGCGGCCTGCCCGAACTGGTCCGGCAGGTCGATCGCCGCCTGCTTCATGGGATCCTTCTGATCCGAATAGATCGAACGCGTGAGTACCAGTACCTTGACGGTCTGCACGTTCTGGCTCTGGTTGTTCGAGAGCACGTTGGCCCAGGTCATGTACGAGGTCACACCCGTCGACGGCGTGCCGACGCCGAACAGCACTTGTAGCGAGACAACGCCTGCGGCGATGGCCTGGCGGCCGACCTCGAGGTCGGTCGACGTGTTGATCTTGGCTCGCACGAGCGTCGGGAACGCGTAGGTGCTCCCGTCGACGAAATACGCGTAGGTGAACTGGTTGGTCTTGCTCGTGCTGCCCAGGTCGATCAGCTTGCCGTTCTGCAACTGTGCATTCGAGATCGACTGGCCTGTCAGGCCGATGCCGCCGAGCTGGCCCGAGTAGCCGGTGTAATAGCTCGAAGGCATGAAGCTGCCCGAGCTGCTGATCGACGAGCTGCCGCTGGCCGTGCCAGTCGCGCTGATCGGAACGCGCAGGCACAGCAGCTGCTGGGTCGGCGGCGCGCCGACAGTGATTTGCAGCAGCGCCATGTCGCCAACTGTCACCGGCGGCACCGGATTCGTAGAGAACGGCAGCGTGCCGCTGGACAGCGGCGTGTAGCTCGAGTTGATCATCGTCGGCGAGACCGGATTCGAGGTCGAGTTGAACTGGGTGCCGTCGTTGGTCGACTGGATCACGAGCACGTCGGAGCGGTTGCTCGAGCCCGCCGCCGGATAGTTCAAGGAGATGCCGCTGCCGGCGACGAAGGGCAAGGCCACGCCAGCGCCGCCGGGGACGACCGAGACCGGGAAGCTCGCAAAGTAGCCGGCCCCGAGGTTGCCCGTTGCGCCGGGCGCGCCGCCCGGTACGCCGGTGTCGTAGTTGAGGATGGTGTAGCAGTTCTGGTTGTTGCCGCCGAACAGGAATCCGCCGCTCGTGAGGTCGCGCGCGATGGTGTCCATCGCCGCGCGCACCTCGGTGTCGCGCAGGCTGATGTCGGTGCTGCGCACGTTCTGCTGCGTGAGCTTGATCTGCAGCGTCAGGATCGCGCCGACCAGCACGAGGCCGATCACGAGCGCGACAAGCAGCTCGATCAGCGTGAAGCCGCCTTCACAGCCCGATTTGGAAGTTGAAGGTCTGCCCGCGCGTGATGGCGGGACTGCCCGAAACGGCGCCATTTTGAGTCCATTGGAAGGTGACGGTGACAGTGCAGCCGCTGCTCGCCGAGCAGGCGGCGCCGCTAGATGCATCGGGGCCGGTCGTGATGACCACGCTGCCGTTGGCCAGGTAGTTGGGGCTGCCGCTCGTCGTCGTGCTGTTGACGATCGCCAGCGGCTGCAGGACCTCGGTGAGCCAAGCCCGCAGCGGTGCGGGTGCGGCAGAGATATTGGCTGAGGTGTACGTACCGGACAGATTGGCGAGGAAGGACGTCGCGTTGGCATTGGCCTGCACGATGCCCCAGAAGGAATTGCCCCACGGCGAGGTCTGCGCGACGTTCTGATTCTGCGTCTGCGCGGTGATCAGCTTCATGTACATGCCGGCCAGGCCCAACATTGCCAGCGCGAAGATCAGGACCGACACGAGCATCTCGATCATCGAGAAGCCTCGTGAGCGGGCCGCGGCGCGAGGGGTCGTCATTACGAGGCTCCGTTCGTCAGCAGCATCGACCCTGAGGTCATGACCTGGAACACCCAGTTCTGGCCGCTGTTGGTCGTGTAGGTCAACGTCGAGGAGGGCGTCACAAAGCCTTGGGGCGTGAAACTGAAGGTCACCGGCAGGGTGGCGCCGGCCGAGCAAGTGAGGCCCGGTGCCATCTGGCCGAGGGTGGTTACGTCCATCGAATGTGCCGTATTGGCTGTGCCGTTGACCGTCGTCGACCAACTGCAGTCGGCGTTGACGGTGAAGGTCGCTACCGTGCCGCTGGTCGCGTTCGCGGCCGTTGCGGCTGAGTTGCGCGCCCAGACGAAGTCGGCCATGAGCTTCTGGGTCATCGAGCGCGAACGTGCGTTGGTGACGGTCCTGATCAGCGCCGGCAGCGCGAACGCGGCGAGCATCGCCAGGATCGAGATTGCGATCGCAAGCTCGATGAGCGTGAAGCCGCGTACGCGTTTCAATTGCAGGACCCCGACGAATTGCGCACCCAGCAGGTAGCGCTTGCGGTCCAGCCGGACGGCACTGTAGTCGTAGCGCGATTGCCGTCCTGGTCGACCGTGAAGGTAAAGCCTGCGGCCGCCCCCTGGCCCGTGGCTGTTGCCAGGTAGGTCGTTGCGGCGAGGTTGGTACAGCTATAGGTGAAGTAGGTCGTTGCGGTGGGCAATGCGCCTATGCCGGTGCCCGCGCACGCTCCGACGAAAGTCCGATTGTCCTGGTAGTACTGCTGCAAGGACGTCGAGAACGCTGCGAGCGCGCTCTGGCCGTCCGAGATCCGGCCGCGCAGCACATACGAGGTGTACGCGGGGAGCGCGATGGCCGCGAGGATCGCGAGCACGGCGGCCGCGATCATGAGTTCGATCAGCGTGAAGCCGCCGTTTCGACGGTTCGCGGAGCGACAGGTTTGCGAAGCCTTGCTGTTCATGCGGACGCCAACTTTGTTTACCGATGCAGACGAAGTTAGTCGCGGTTGCTTTCAAGCACCTATCAGCGCGATGTGAATGGCGTAACACGTGTGACTTTCCTGACGCCGCGTTGAAGCGCCGATCACGCCAGGAGTCCTCGCCCCGCCTTTCCCGGTATGAAGGAGGGGCGACCTCCGGGCCGGATCGCTCATTCATCACCGCCTTGCGAGCTACAGGCATATCGAGCAACGAGCCCGTCATGGAAAGCGTCGGCATGACAGCACCTTGTAGGTCTGGTCGATTAAGGTGGCCGGGCTCCCTCTGGAGGTCCCTTTCCCGATGCTCAAGAACAAGACGCAGAAAATATGGATAGCGATCGGCGCTGCGGCCGTGGCTGGAAGTGCTTCGATACTCATTCACCAGTCTTCCGTGGCGGGGGCGTCTGGCGCCAATGTCGCGGCGAAAGTGGGCGCGGCGCCGACCTCCGTGCTGACCCTGACCGACCGGCAGCTCGCTGCGGTGAAGGTTCGCCCCGTCAGTTCGCGTGATTTCGCTGCGCGGCTCGACGCGGTGGGTTACGTCGACTACGACGAGGATCGCACCGTGCCGGCGTTCGCGCCCTGGGCTGGTCGGATCCGCCAGGTGTTCGTCAAGGCCGGCGATGACGTGCGCCAGGGGGCGGCGCTGTACTCGATCGATAGCCCGGACCTCGTGCAGGCCGAATCCACGCTGATCGCCAGCGCCGGCGTGTTGCAGCTCACGAGCAAGGCGCTCGATCGCGAGCGACAGATGCACGAGATCGATGCGGCGGCACAAAAGGACGTCGAGCAGGCGCAATCGGACCATCAATCGGCCGAGGCCGCCTACCAGGCGGCACGCGACGCGGTGCGTATCTTCGGCAAGACCGACGCCGAGATCGCGAAGATCGTCGCCGCGCGTCGCACCGACGGCGAGTTGCGCATCACCAGCCCGATCAGCGGACGCATCACGGCTCGCAGCGCGGCGCCGGGCCTGTTCGTTCAGCCGGGAAATGCACCGGCGCCCGTCACCGTGGCCGACCTATCGACGATGTGGCTCGTCGCGAACGTGACCGAGTACGACCTGCCGCGCCTGCGCATCGGCCAGGAGTTGACCGCGACCATGGCCGCCTATCCCGGGCGCACCTTTACGGCGCGCGTCACCAATATCGCAAGCGCCCTGGATCCTGCGACGCACCGTGTCGCGGTCCGCGCGGAGGTCCGTGACCCGAATCACGAGCTCCTGCCGCAGATGCTGGCGACCTTTGCCGTCAAGACGGCCGCCTCGGCACGCTCGATCGCCGTGCCGCTGAATGGCGTCGTACGCGAGAGCGACGGGACGATGGTCGTGTTCATCACCCAGGATGGCCGGCAGTTCGAACGCCGCCCGGTGCGGGTGGGCGTCGAGCAAGACGGCTGGTGGCAGATCCTCAGCGGGCTCGACGCCGGCGAGCGGGTCGCGGCGGACGGCGCGCTGTTCCTCAGCAACGCCCTGTCGCTCGCAGCGCACTGAGCGGGGATAGCCGATGCTGCGTTCCTTGCTTTCGCTCGCCCTGTCGCGACGTCCGATCGTCCTTCTGGGCCTCGTCGTCTTCATCATCGCCGGCCTGGCCGCCTACGCTCGGCTCAACGTCGAGGCCTACCCGAACCCGGCCCCCGTGATCCTCGAGATCACGGCGCAGGCGCCGGGCCTGTCGGCCGAGGAGATGGAGCGCTATTACACGCGGCCGATGGAGGTCGGCCTCGCGACGACGCCCGGCGTCGAGAGCATTCGGTCGACCTCGTTCTACGGGCTTGCGTTCGTGCGCGTGACCTTCCGCTACGGCGTCGACTACTACTTCGCCTACACACAGGCCGCGTTGAGCCTGCAGCAGAACGTCAGCCTGCCCAACAACGTCCAGCCACAGATCCAGGCATCGAGCCTGGTCGGCGAGGTGCTGCGCTACCAACTCGTCGCGCCCAAGACCTTCGGACTCTCCAAGCTGCGTTCGGTGCAGGACTGGACGGTGACGCGCCGGCTGCTGACGGTGCCGGGCGTTGCGCAGGTCGTGACCTGGGGCGGCACGACCAAGGACTACGAGGTCGAGGCGAGCCTGGCGAAGCTCGAAAGCTACGGCGTGACGCTGTCACAGCTGATCACCGCGATTGGCAACGCCAACACGAACGTCGGTGGGCGCACGGTCAATATCGGCCAGCAGTCCGTCAACATCCGAGGCATCGGGCTGATCGGCGATACCACCGACATCGGCAACATTGTTCTGAGCCAGACGAACGCGACGCCGGTACGCGTCAAGGATGTCGCGAACGTTCGGGTTGGCTACTTGCCCAGGCTGGGCAAGGCCGGCCGCGACGCTGACGGCGACGTCGTGACCGGCATCGTGGTGATGAACCGCACGCTGCAGACCGACGAGGTGGTCGCACGCGTCAAGGCCGAGATCGCCAAGATCAATGGCGACGGAACGCTGCCGGCCGAGGTCAAGCTCGAGCCCTTCTACGACCGTTCGGTGCTCGTCGGCACGACCACGCATACGGTCGTGCACAACCTCGTGTTCGGCTGCCTGCTGGTGTTCGTGATCCAGTGGCTGTTCCTCGGCGACCTGCGCAGCGCCGTGATCGTCAGCGCGAACATTCCGTTCGCGCTGTTTTTCAGCATCATTTTGATGGTGCTGCTCGGCGAGTCGGCGAACCTGCTGTCGCTCGGCGCGGTGGACTTCGGCATCATCGTCGACTCTGCGGTCATCCTGGTGGAAAACATCTTCCACAACTTCCAGCGCTCGCGGCTCGAACGGCAGGCGCTGATCTCGGGCGACGGCGCGGGACCCGCCGCGGCGGGCTGGAGCGAGCGCATCCAGCTGGTCTTCGCGAGCGCGCTGCAGGTCGACCGCGCCGTGCTGTTCTCGTCGGCGATTACGGTTGCCGCGTTCATCCCGCTGTTCACGATGCAAGGGGTCGAGGGACAGATCTTCAACCCGATGGCGCGCACTTATGCCTATGCGTTGGCCGGCGCGCTGATTGCGACCTTCACGGTCACACCGGTGCTCGCGTCTTTCCTGCTGCCCAAGGACGTCAAGCAGACCGAGACCGCGATCGTGCGTGGCATCCGGCGCCTTTATTCGCCGGTGCTGCGCTGGTCGCTCCAACGTCGCTTCGTCACGGCGTTTCTCGGTCTGACCTTCCTGTTGCTCGCGCTGCTGCTGACGCAGCGTATCGGCCGCGAGTTCCTGCCTGCACTCGAGGAGGGCAATCTGTGGATCCGCGCGACCATGCCGCCGACGATCTCGCTCGAGGCCGGCATGGACAAGGTCGATCGCATCCGCGCAATCCTCAAGAGCCATCCCGAGGTGCAGACGGTTGTCTCGCAGCATGGGCGCCCCGACGACGGCAGCGATGCGGCCGGTTTCAACAACGCCGAGTTCTTCGTGCCCTTGAAACCGTTCGACGAATGGCCGCGCGGTTACACAAAGGACCAGCTCGTCGCCGATCTCCAGAAACAGTTCGGCAGCGAGTTCGCCGGCATCGAGTTCAATTTCTCGCAGTACATCCAGGACAACGTCGAGGAGGGCTTGTCAGGGGTCAAGGGGGCCAACTCGGTCAAGATCGTCGGCCCCGATCTCGTGGTGCTCGAGAAGCTCGCCGACGAGGTCCAGCAGCAGATGGAGCGGGTCCGGGGTATCGACGATCTCGGCGTCTTTCACGTACTTGGCCAGCCCAATCTCAATATCACGATCGATCGCGAAAAGGCTGCGCGCTACGGCCTGAACACCGGCGACATCAACGCCGTGATCCAGGCCGCGGCGAGCGGCACGCAGGCCACGACCGTGCTCCAGGGCGACCAGCAGTACCAGCTCAACGTGCGTTTGTCGGCAGAGGACCGCGCGAGCCTCGATGCCATCCGCAACATCAAGGTCGGGTACACGACGCCGAGCGGCAGCACCGCCTACATCCCGCTGCGCGAACTCGCGACGATCGCGCTGGACACCGGCGCGTCCTATATCTATCACGAGCGCAACGAGCGCTACATTCCGGTCAAGTTCAGCGTGCGCGGTCGTGACCTCGGCGGCACCGTGGCCGAGGCCCAGGAGCGTATCCGTGAACATGTCCCGGTGCCGCCCGGCTATCGAATCGAATGGGCCGGCGAATTCGACGAGATGAAGTCGGCCCAGGCGCGCTTGATGTTCGTGCTGCCGATCTCGATCGGCCTGATCCTCGTGCTGCTGTACATGCTGTTCGATTCGCTGCTCGACAGCCTGCTCACGCTCGCCGCGATTCCGTTCTCGATTGCCGGCGGGCTGATCGCGCTCTACGTCACGGGCCTGGATCTCAGTGTCTCTGCCGCGATCGGCTTTGTCTCGCTGTTCGGCGTCTCGGTCATGAACGGCATCCTGATCCTGACCTATTTCAACCAGCTGATCAAAGAAGGCAAGACGCCTCTGGAGGCCATGCGGCAGGCGGCCGAACACCGCATGCGGCCGATGCTGATGACGGCGCTCTCCGCCTGCATCGGCCTGCTGCCCGCCGCGATTTCGACGGGCATCGGCAGTCAGGTACAGCGCCCGCTGGCCACGGTGGTCGTGGGCGGCATGCTGCTGGGCCCCGTGATGCTCCTGATCGTCGCGCCGGCTGTGCAGGTCACGGTGCTTGAATGGTTGCAGCGGCGGCACAAGCGCCGCAAGGCAAATGGAGAGACGGCATGAAGCAAATCATCGTTGCGCTGGCCGCCGCGATGCTGTGCAGCGCTTGCGTCGTCGGTCCCGACTTCAAGAGGCCGGATGCACTGGGCGCCAAGGCCTACGCGCCGGCGCCGCTGCCGGCCGCGACGGCCTCCGCCCCGCAGCCCTTCGGCGCCGCGCAGCGTTTCGACGCAGGCCGCGACGTGCCGGCGCAGTGGTGGACCCTGTTTCGCTCGCCGACGCTGAGCCGGCTGATCGAACGCGCACTGGCCGCAAACCCGACGATCGAGGCGGCGCGCGCGTCGCTGCGCCAGGCGCAGGAGAACGTCTACGCGCAACAGGGCTACTTCTTTCCGACCGTGCAGGCCAGTTACGGCGTGTCGCGGACCAAGGTCTCCGGCAATACCGGTGGCAATGCGCCGGGCATCCAGGGCAACGGCACCGTCATCAGCACCTACCAAGGCACGCCGGCGGCCCAAGGCGGTACGCCGCCCTATACGGCACCGGTGATTTACAACTTCCATACGGCCGAGCTGACGGTCGGCTACACGCCCGACGTCTTCGGCGGACAGCGTCGTCAGGTCGAATCGCTGCAGGCGCAGGCCGACGCGCAGCGTTTCGAGCTCGAGGCCGCCGACCTGACGATCGCGTCCAACGTCGCCGCGGCGGCGATCCAGGCAGCGTCCTTGCGCGCGCAGCTCGACGCGACCCACGCGATGATCGACGCGCAGGCACGTTCGCTCGAGCTCGTGCGCCGGCAGCATGAGCTGGGCTACACGTCGGGCCTGGACGTCGCGGCGGCGCAGAGCGCGCTGGATCAGCTCGCGGCAAACGTCGCACCGCTGGAGCGGCAGATCGACCAGACGCGCGATCTGCTGCGTGTACTGGTCGGCGCGGCGCAAGACCAGGACGTCGAGACTGATCTCGCTCTCGACGATTTCCACCTGCCCGAAGACCTGCCGTTGAGCCTGCCGTCGCAGCTGGTCCGCCAACGACCGGACGTACGCGCGGCCGAGGCGCAATTGCACGCTGCGAACGCTGCAGTCGGCATCGCCATTGCGAACCGCTTTCCGCAGTTCTCCATCAGTGGCAACGTCGGTGGCAACGCGACGATCTTCAGCCAGATGTTCGACAGTGCCGGCAAGTTCTTCGCACTGTCTGGCCAGGTCAGCCATGCCGTGTTCGACGGCGGCACGCTCAAGCACCAGCAGCTGGCGGCCGAGGCCGCGCTCGACGCGGCCGGCGCGCAATACCGCGGCACGGTGCTCGTTGCGTTCCAGAACGTCGCCGACACGCTTCATGCGCTTCACACCGACGCCGCGGCCCTCGAGACGGCGGGACGTGCTGAGCAAACCGCCAAGCTGAGCCTGCAGCTGACGCGTCGACAGTTCGAACTGGGAGCGGTCAATATGCAGACCGTGCTCGGCGCCGAGCAGGCCTACCAGCAGGCGGTGTTCGCGCTCGTTCAGGCGCAGGCGAGCCGGCTTGGCGATACCGCGGCGCTGTTCGAGGCGCTCGGCGGTGGTTGGTGGAATCGAATGGATGGCGGCGAGACCCCGTTACGTAGTCCAGGCTGAGGACAACGAAGCAATGAACTCGCGGCTGGCGGCGATATGCAAATGAGACCGAAAGGCCGGTTCTTGTTATTGCCGCCATTTGCCGAAATAGGCTGGATGTAAGAGAGCAGCCTGAAGCTGTCGTTGCTCGACGGCTGGCAGGTCTGCAGCGGGCTCGGTCGGTCGGCGCCGGCGGCCGGGCTCACGGTCTCGGCCGCGTCGCAGTCATTCGGGCGACGGTAGGTTCGCTGGTGCAAGGTCCGGATTCGATGGGGGAGTGGGCGTCGGCGTCGCTGGCCCGGCCGATGACCAGCTGAACGACCGCTGCGCGGCGTCGCGAACTTCCGGACCCGAC
>Ga0213872_10001579_pt1 | contig 14522 bp, 12 predicted proteins | sample VelepicomBERX_R2_FD_160071 | JGI IMG/M metagenome (GOLD analysis project Ga0213872, IMG submission 160071) | Rhizosphere microbial communities from Vellozia epidendroides in rupestrian grasslands, the National Park of Serra do Cipo, Brazil - RX_R2 | ecosystem: Host-associated > Plants > Roots >...
ACGTCAGCACACTGCGCGTCTCGCGCCACGCCAACGCCCATTTCCACCTCGGCGCACCGGTGCTCGAGGCGCGCCAGCGCCCCGATGGCGCGCTGCAGCTGCAGACCCCCAAGGGCGCGCTGGCGGCCGACGTGCTGATCTTCAGCACCGGCTTTCGCATCGACTGGGCCCGCCGGCCCGAATTCGCCCGCCTGGCACCGCATGTGCGCAACTGGGGCGACCGCTACACGCCGCCGGCCGGGCTGGAAGACGCCGAACTCGACGGCTGCCCCGACCTGGGCCCGCTGTTCGAGTTCCAGCCCCGCCAGGCCGGCAGCCTGCCCGGCCTGGACCGGGTGCACTGCTTCAACTACGGCGCGGCCCTGTCCCAGGGGGCCGGTGCCGGCGACATCCCCCAGATCAGCGATGGCGCCCAGCGCCTGGCCCGGGGCCTGGTGGCCCAGTTGATGAACGAGGACGCCGCCCTGCATTTCGCCGCCATGGAGCGCTACGACGACCCTGAACTGCTGGGCGATGAATGGAAGCCGGCGGAATTCCCCGCCTACGACGAATCCCCCAGCCCGCGGCCGGTGACGCTGCGCGAAGCGGCATGATCGGCTGGCTGCTGCGCCGCATCGGCCAGGCGGCCCTGGTGGTGCTGTTGATGACCTTGGTGGTCTTCATCGGCCTGCATGCGATCGGCAACCCCGCCGACATCCTGATCGGTGAAGACCTCAATCAGCAGGAGCGCCTGGCCGCCATCGCCCGCCTCGGTCTCGACCAGCCGCTGTGGCGGCAGTACCTGGCCTTCCTGGACGGCGCGCTGCATGGCAGCCTCGGACGCAGCTTTGTCTACCAGGAAGACGCTTTCCACCTCATCCTGCAACGACTTCCGGCCACCCTGGAGCTGGCGGTGGCGGCGCTGCTGCTGGCCCTGGTGATCGGCGTGCCGCTCGGGCTGGCCGCCGGCATGTGGCCCGAGCACCCGCTGTCCAGGGCCGCGATGGCGGCCTCCATCGTCGGTTTTTCGCTGCCGGCCTTCTGGGTCGCGCTGATGCTGATCATGGTCTTCAGCGTCCACCTCGGCTGGCTGCCTGCGAGCGGCCGTGGCGCGACCCGCGAGTGGCTGGGCATCGCCTGGTCATGGCTGACGCTCGACGGCCTGCAGCACCTGGTGCTGCCGGCCTTCAATCTCGCGCTGTTCAAGATTTCCCTCGTCATGCGCCTGACCCGGGCCGGGGTGCGCGAGGTGCTGCCGCAGGATTTCGTGCGCTTTGCGCGGGCCAAGGGCCTGTCGCCCGCGCGGGTGCTCTGGGTGCACGTGCTGCGCAACACCCTCATCCCCCTGGTGACCGTGCTGGGGCTGGAACTGGGCTCCACCATCGCCTATGCAGTAGTCACCGAAAGCATCTTCGCCTGGCCGGGGGCCGGCAAGCTGATCCTGGACAGCATCAACAGCCTGGACCGCCCGGTGGTGGTGGCCTATCTGATGGTGGTGGTGCTGATCTTCGTGAGCCTGAATCTGCTGGTCGACCTGCTCTACAAGCTGCTCGACCCCCGGGTGCGTCTGGAGGGTGCGGCATGAACCACCGCCAACGCCCCGAGGACACCGCACAGGCCCTGCGCTGGCTGCAGGACTTTGCCCGCTCCAGGTTGGCCGTGGCCGGCCTGCTGGTGCTGCTGGGGGTGCTGCTGCTGGCCATCACGGCGCCCTGGGTCACGCCGCAGAACCCCTACGACCTGATGCAGCTGGACGTGCTCGACGCCCGCCTGCCCCCGGGAAGCCCGCAGGGCGGAGGCCTCTACACCTACTGGCTGGGCACCGACGGGCAGGGCCGGGATCTGTATTCCGCCATCGTCTATGGCCTGCGCATCAGCCTGCTGGTGGGCCTGGGCTCCGCGCTGATCGCCGCCTGCACCGGGACCCTGCTGGGCCTGGTCGCGGCCCAGGCGGGCGGCCCCATCGATGCACTGCTGATGCGGCTGGTGGACCTGCTGCTGTCCTTTCCGACCATCCTGATGGCCCTGATGATCCTGGCCTATGTGGGCAAGGGGGTGGGCAATGTGGTGCTGACCCTGGTGCTGCTCGAATGGGCCTATTACGCCCGCACCGCACGCGGCCAGGCGCTGGTGGAAAGCCAGCGTGGCTATGTGGACGCGGCCCGAGGCCTCGGGCTGGGCCGCTGGCGCATCCTGATCGGCCACATCCTGCCCAACTGCCTGCCGCCGCTGCTGGTGATCGCCGCCCTGCAGGTGGCCCGAGCCATCACGCTCGAGGCCACCCTGTCCTTTCTGGGACTGGGTGTGCCGATCACCGAACCCTCCTTGGGCCTGCTGATCGCCAATGGCTACCAGTACCTGCTGTCCAACGAATATTGGATCAGCCTCTTCCCCGGGCTGGCCCTGCTGATCACCATCGTGGCCATCAACCTGGTGGGCGACCAACTGCGCGAAGTCCTGAACCCGAGGGCGCAGCGATGAGCCTGCCTGAACGCCAGCCGCCCACGCTCGAGGTGCGCGATCTGCACACCCGCTTCCACACCCGCGACGGCGTGCTGCCTGTGGTCGACGGCCTGTCCTTCACCCTGGAGCGCGGCCAGGTGCTGGGCCTGGTCGGCGAATCCGGCTCCGGCAAGTCGGTCACCGGCTACTCCATCATGGGCCTGCTGGAGGCGCCCGGCCGCATCGAGCACGGCCAGGTGCTGTTCCAGGGCCAGGACCTGCTGACCCTGGCTCCGCGCGAGCGCCGCAAGCTGCAGGGCCACCGGCTGGCCATGATTTTCCAGGACCCCATGGGCACCCTGAATCCGGTGCTGCGCATCGAGACCCAGATGGTCGAGGCGGTGCGCGCACACCGCCGCTGCAGCACCGCCCAGGCGCGCCAGCAGGCCCTGGACAGCCTTGCCAGCATGGGCATCCCGAGTCCACAGGAGCGCCTGCGGGCCTACCCGCACCAGCTCTCGGGCGGCATGCGCCAGCGGGTGGCCATCGCCATCGCGCTGCTGCACGGCCCTGACCTGGTCATTGCCGACGAACCCACCACCGCCCTGGATGTCACCCTGCAGGCGCAGATCCTGTCCGAGGTACAGACCCTGGTGCGCGAGCGGGGCACCTCGCTGATCTGGATCACCCACGACCTCTCGGTGGTGGCCGGCCTGGCCGACCGGATTGCCGTGATGTATGCCGGCCGCATCGTCGAGCAGGGGACCGTCGACGAAGTGCTGGACCACCCGCAGCATCCCTATACGCAAGGGCTGATCGGCAGCCTGCCCAGCGCCAACCGACGCGGGCAACGCCTGCGGCAGATCATCGGCATGGCGCCCAATCTGCTGGACATGCCGGCCGGCTGCGCCTTCGCGCCACGCTGCCCCAGGGCCTCCGACAGCTGCGGCCAGCGACCCGATTTCAGCGCCCCCCGCCCTGCTGCCTCCGGGCATCAGGTGCGCTGCCACCACCCTGGCCCGCGCCAGGATTCACCCGAGGCCCACCCATGACCAAGCCCGCATCGCTGTGGCCGGCCCCGCCAGACACCGCCCTGCTCGAACTGGAACAGGTGTCGCGCCAGTTCGGAGTCGCGCCCGGCGCCACCGGCTTCGGGCAGCGGATGGCCCGGTGGCTCGGGCAGCCCCGCCCCCCGGTGACCCGCGCCGTCGACGGCGTGAGCCTGGCGGTCCGGCCCGGCGAAGTGGTCGGCCTGGTCGGCGAGTCCGGCTCCGGCAAATCGACCCTGGGCCGCATGGCGGCGGGCCTGCTCGCCCCCACCCGGGGCGAGGTCCGGGTGCGGGGCCGTGCCCTCGACACGCTGCCCCCGGCCGAGCGACTGGCTGCCCGGCTGGCGGTCCAGATGGTGTTCCAGGACCCGAATTCGAGCCTGAACCCACGGCTGCGCGTGTCGCGGATTGTCGGCGAGGCCCCGCTGGCGCACGGGCTGTGTGAGCCTTCGGCACTCGACGACTATGTCTGCGCCCAACTGCAGCGCGCCGGTCTCGACCCGGCGTTGCGCCACCGCTACCCGCACCAGTTCAGTGGCGGACAGCGCCAACGCATCGGCATCGCACGCGCCTTGGCCGTCGCTCCGGCCCTGCTGGTCTGCGACGAAGCGGTGGCGGCGCTCGATGTGTCCATCCAGGCGCAGATCCTCAACCTCTTCCAGGATCTGCGTGAGCAATTGGGTCTGGCCTATGTGTTCATCAGCCACGACCTCGGGGTCATCCGCCACCTGTGCGACCGGGTGCTGGTGATGTACCTCGGCCGGGTGATCGAAAGCGCACCGGCCACCGAACTGTTCACTCGCCCGGCCCATCCCTACACCCAGGCCCTGCTGGCAGAGATCCCCGACATCACGCAGCGCCGATCCCGCTTCAGCGCCCTCTCGGGCGAGGTTCCCAGCGCCTTGAACCCGCCCACGGGTTGCCATTTCCATCCACGCTGCCCCCAGGCCATGGCGCGCTGTCGGCAGGAGGCCCCCAGCCTGCGCGGCATCGCCATCCAGCACCAGGTGGCCTGTCACCTTCATCCGAGCTCCTGAGTTCAGTCGTCCGACCCTCCACCCACACCGAAAGCCACCCATGAAGAAGCAACTCCTGACCCTGGCCGTCTGCGCCGGCCTATGGCCCGCGCTGGGCGCCGCCCAGACCCTGTCGATCGGCTACGCCGACCCGGTGTCCTCGCTCGATCCGCAGCTCAACAACCATGCAGGCGACCGTTCGCTGGCCCTGCATTTCTGGGATTCCATCATCAACTCGCGCGATGGCGGCAAACTCGAACCGGCGCTGGCCAGCAGCTGGAAGAGCCTCGATGAACGCACCTGGGAGTTCAAGCTGCGCACCGACATCCGCTGGCAGGACGGCACCCCCTTCACTGCCGAGGACATCGTGTTCTCGTTCCAGCGCGCCCGCAGCGTGCCCGGCAGTGTGGCGTCCTACGCCGGGGCGCTGCGCACGGTCGAAACGGTCAGCGCGCGCGATGCCCACACGGTGCTCATCAAGACCAACACGCCAGACCCGATGCTGCCGCTCGAAATCGCGTCGGTCTACGTGGTCAGCAAGCACATCGGGGAAAAGACCAAGACCGAGGACTACAACAGCGGCCGGGCCATGGTCGGCACGGGCCCCTACCGCTGGGTGTCATTCGTGCCCGGCGACCGAACGGTGTTCGAGCGCGACCCGGGCTACCGGGGCCCCCAGGCCGACTGGGAGAAGGTCAACTACCGCTTCATCAACAACGGCGCGGCCCGCACGGCCGCCCTGTTGGCCGGCGATGTCGATGTGATCGACAAGGTGGCGGTGACCGATGTCGAGAAGCTGCGCAAGAACCCGGCGGTCAGCGTCTACACCTATCCGGGTCTGCGCGTGCTCCTGGTCCTGCCGAGTTTCCGGCCCGGTCCCAATGAATTCATCACCGACAACAGCGGCAAGCCACTGCCGCAGAATCCGCTGCTGGACCTGCGGGTGCGCCAGGCCCTGTCGCTGGCCATCAACCGCCAGGCCATCGCCTCGCGCATCCTGCAAGGCACCGTCACCGTGGCCAACCAGTGGATGCCCAAGGACAGTTTCGGCTACAACCCGGAGGTCCACGACATTCCCAACGACCCCGAGCAGGCGCGCCGGCTGCTCGCCGCAGCGGGCTTCCCGCAGGGCTTCCAGATCAGCATCCATGTGCCGGGCGACCGCTATCCGCAGGCGCCCGAGACGGCCCAGGCGGTGGCCCAGTTCTGGAGCCGCATCGGCGTGAAGACCAAGGTCGAGGTCGTGCCGTGGGCGGTCTACGCCAGCCGGGCCAACAAGAACGACTATGCCGTCAGCATGCTGGCCTGGGGCAATGGCACCGGCGAGGCCAGCTATGGGCTGCTCAATGTCTTTGCCAGCGCCGACCCGAAACGCGGTCAGGGTGCGTCGAACTGGGGCCACTACAGCAACGAGTCGGTGGACAAGTCCCTGGATGCGGCCACGGTCGAATTCGATGCCCGGCGCCGCGAGGCCATCCTGCGCCACGCCGCCCAGTTGGTCAGCGACGACGTCGGGGCGATTCCGCTGTTCCACTATCAGAACATCTGGGCCGCCAGAAAGGGCCTCAAGGTGGTGCCCCTGCTGAGCGACCGTACGAGCGCCATGCAGGTCACGCGCAGCGGCAAGTGACCATGGGTGCCCTCGTCCCCCGCATCGAGGTCAGCCCAGCCGATGCGTTGATCGATGTGCCACGGCGCATCCAGGTGCAGGGTCTCGCCCCCGGCGAAGTGGTCTGCCTTCAGAGCCGGACGCTGCGCGGACCCTCGGTGCCCTGGCAGGCCAGCGTCCGGTTCCAGGCCGACCCGGAGGGCCAACTCGACCTCGGCCGCCAGGCGCCCCTGGCCGGCGAGGCCTATGCCGGGGTGTCGCCGATGGGGCTGATCTGGGCACAAAGCCCGCTGCAGGCCGGTGCGTCCCGGGAGGTCTTTGCCAGCGAGCCTGGCGGCGCACTGCACACCGAGCTGAGCCTGTGGCGCGACGGCGAACCCTGCGCCAGTGCCACCCTGGTCCAGCGCCTGGCGGCCCCGGGTGTGCAGCGCCAGGAGATCCGTAGCCACGGCCTGGTCGGCAGCCTGTGGCTTCCACCCGGTCCCGGGCCTCACCCCGCCGTGCTGGTGCTCAACGGGTCCGGCGGCGGCATCAATGAATCACGGGCCGCCCTCTATGCCTCGCGCGGATATGCCGCACTGGCCCTCGCCTATTTCAAGGCGCCGGGCTTGTCGGACTACATCTCCAACACCCCGCTCGAGTATTTCGAGACGGCCCTGGAATGGATGCACCGCGAACTGCAGCCGCGGCAGGGTTTTGTCGCCGTCAGCGGCCAATCCCGGGGCGGCGAACTGGCCCTGCTGCTGGCGAGCCGGTTTGCGTCATGGATCTCGGCCGTGGTCGGCTATGTGCCCTCGGCGGTGGTGAACTGCGCGCAGAATGCCTGCGACCCGGCCCTGGGGCGCGAGGGCTGGGCCTGGCTGCACCACGGACAGCCGATTCCCCATGTCTGGCAAGGCAACCGATTTGCCACCTGGGCGCCTTGGGATCAGGGGCCCGAGCCGCGACGCCACAGCCTGGCCCTGCTGACCTCGCTGCAGGATGCCGAGGCGGTGGAGCGCGCCCGCATCCCGGTGGAGCGCATCCAGGCACCGGTGCTGCTGCTCACCGCCGGCGATGATGGCTCCTGGCCTTCGAGCCTCTATGGCCGCATGGTGGTCGAGAGGCTCGAACAGGCTGGCCATCCATGGCCGGTGGCGCAGATCGACTATCCGCAGGCGGGCCACAGCATCGTCCTTCCCTGCGTACCCACCACCCAACTGGTCTACGCCCACCCGGTGTCGGGCCGACTCAGCACCACCGGAGGCCGACCACAGGCCAATGCCGAGGCGGACCAGCACTCCTGGTCCTCCGTGCTGGAATTCCTGCAACAGGCGCAGGCGGCCAGATCCGCCCACCGCCGCCACTGAAACAGAATGCCCCCCATGACCACCGACCTCATCGACTCCCTGCTGTCCCTGGCACCGGCCAGTCCCCTGCACGCCACCCGCCACCAGCGCGACAAGGTGGTGAGCGCCACCCAGGGCAGCCACGCTGCCCTCTTCGACCCCGAGCTGCTCGGCCTGGCACTGGCCGATCGCCTGCACCTGGCCCTGAACACCTCGCAGACCCTGGGCCTGGATACCCTGAGCGCCCACTACGCACAGGCCCTGCGGCAGCAGGGTCCGGTGAGGGATTCGGATCGACTCGCAGCCGCCCGGGCCTTCGCACACACCCTGACCGTGGACCCCGTGGCGGCCGACCGGCACGCGCTGCTGAGCCTGCCGGCCGCCGGGTACTCGACCGCCGAGACGGTGGCCCTGGCCCAGTTGATCGCCTATCTGAGCTTTCAGGCACGTGTGGTGGCCGGATTGGCCGCCATGCAGGCACTGGGGGCCGCACCAGCCAGGCCCCTGAGCGCCGAGGCGGCAGCCCCCTTCGTCCACCCTGCCAACCTGCCGCCACCGGGAGAGCCCCTGAACATCCGGGGCTTCACCAGCGCCACGCTGGGCTGGAAAGCCTGGCTGCCGGTGCTGGACCCGGCCCAGGCCACGGCGGAGCAACTGGCCGTGCTCGACAGCAGCCACCCCAAGGCCCGCAGCTCGGACTACTACCTGCTGCTCGCCCATCAGCCACGCATCCTGCAGGAGCGCTCCACCGTCTTCAACGCCATCATGTATGCGCCCGGCGGCCTGTCGCGCGCCGAACGCGAGCTGGTCAGCGCCGCCGTGTCACGGGTGAACGGATGCGTCTATTGCGCTTCGGTGCATGCGCAACGGTTCGAGCAGCTGAGCAAGCGCAACGACGTGATCGCCCAGCTCTTCGAAGACCCCGACCGGGCCGGCACCCAGGCGCGGGAAAAGGGCTTGATCCAATTGGCCCTGGCGCTCACGCGCGACCCGGCCGGCTTCGGGGCCGCCCAGCTCCAGCCGCTGCGCGATGCCGGCCTGAGCGACCTGGAACTGCTCGACGCCATCCATGCGGCGGCCATTTTTGCCTGGGCCAATCGCCTGATGCTCAACCTCGGCGAGGCGGTCTACCCGGCCTGATCAGCCCGGCAGGCTGGGCGCCCGGCTGAGTTCGTTGTTGCCCTCGACCAGGGTGCGCAGCATCTCCATGAAAAGGCCGCGCTGGGCTTCGGGCAGCGGCTCGAGCATGCGCTGCTGGGCCCGCAGCATGCCGGGCTGGACCTGCTCCAGCAGGCCCTCGCCCGATCGCGTCAGGGTCAGCAGGCGCACCCGTCGGTCCGTCGGGGAGGCATTGCGCTGCACCAGGTCGCGGGCCTCCAGCCGGTCGATGACGCTGCCGATGGTCGAGGTGTCGAAACCGATGGTGCGGGCCAGGGTGCGCTGGTCCAGACCCGGTTGCCGCTGCACAGCGGCCATGGCCGCGTATTGCACCGGGGTCACCCCATAGGCCTCGGTCTCCTCCAGGAACACCGCCACCGCGATCTGCTGCAGCCGCCGGATGTGAAAACCCGGCAGGTCTTCGAGTTCAAAGGTCGTGTCGGACTTGGCAGGGCTCATCGGGATCATCGGCTCCAGGGCAGGGGCGAAGATTTTAAACACGCACATATTGTGAGCATACTTACAATAAGCACGCAAACAATGAGGCAGATCAGGTCCGCATCGGACGCGGCCCCAACCGCCCCACCGCGTCCACCAGGAGAACAGACGATGAAGCTCTACCACTTTTTCCGCAGCGGCACCTCGCACCGGCTGCGCATTGCCTTGGCGCTCAAGGGCCTGCGGCCCGACCTTGTGGCGGTGGACCTGCGCCGCGAAGAACATCTGGGTGCGGCGTTCAAGGCCCTGAACCCCCAGGGCCTGGTGCCGGCACTGGAGGTGGACGGCCAGGTGCTGATCCAGAGCCCGGCCATCATCGAATGGCTGGAAGAGCGCTACCCCACACCGCCGCTGTTGCCGGCCGATGCCGCCGGGCGGGCGCGGGTCCGGGCGCTGGCGGCCATCGTCGGCTGCGACATCCATCCGGTGAACAACCGCCGCATCCTCGAAGCCCTGCGCCACCGCTTCAGTGCCGATGAAGCCGCCATCGACAGCTGGTGCGGCACCTGGATTGCCGACGGCTTCGACGCCCTGGAAGCCCTGCTCGCCCAGGACACGCAACGCGGGGCCTTCTGCTTCGGCCAGACGCCCGGTCTGGCCGATGTATACCTGATCCCTCAGATCGAAAGCGCGCGCCGCTTCAAGGTGGATCTGGCGCGCTGGCCCCGGATCATGGCCGTCGACGCGGCCTGTGCGCAGTGGCCGGCCTTCGCCGACTCGGCGCCCGCCCGACAGGCCGACGCCGCCTGAAACCGCCCGGGGACGCGCCGGCTCAGGGCTTCGGCGCCTCGCCCACCTGGCTCAGGAACAGGCGCAGGAAGAAGCCTCCCATGCAGATCATGAAGGCGATCCCGGCCAGGCTCATCAGGCCATAGTCGGTGGAGATCAAATCGTGCAGCAGTTTCATGGTCGGTGCCTCTTGGTCATCAGGTTGATGTGCATTCACTTTGAGGCGGCGATGCGACCAGGGCCTTGAGAATTCGCAAGCCCCGCCGGCCATCCGACAGAGGCCTGATCCAGCGTAAAGGCCATCGCCAGCACTCAGGCCGCCGGACGTGGGCGGCGGCATGGGCCGATATCAGGCAGGCGGAAACCCTGCCAGAAGCACGGTGCTTCGATTTGTCACAATATTGAACAATCGGTACCCGACCACCGGTTGCCAAGTCCGCACTGCGCCCGGCCCCATGGCGCATCCAAGACCGCCCACCATGACCCTCAGCTCCTACCTGCTCTATCTGGCCGCCGTCGCCCTGCTGGTGCTCACACCCGGCCCGACCATGCTGATGTGCATGACCAACTCCTTGCAGCACGGCCCCCGCCACGCCCTGGCCTCGGTGGCAGGCAGCGTGACGGCGGTGCTGGGGGTGATGCTGCTGTCGGCCCTGGGCCTGGGTGCCCTGCTGGCGGCTTCCGAAACCGCCTTCCTGATCCTGAAAAGTGTCGGGGCGGCCTACCTGATCTGGCTGGGCATCCGGACCGTCCGCAGCCGTGCCACCGTCTTCGATGCCATGGAGGCGGGCCGCAGCGATCAGCCGCGCCCGGCGCTGGGACGGCTCTATGGCCGGGGCTTCATGGTGGGGGCCAGCAACCCCAAGGCGATTCTGTTCTTCACCGCCTTCTTCCCGCAGTTCCTGAACCCGGCGGCCGCCTGGGCCCCTCAGTTCGCGTTGCTGGCAAGCACCTTCATCGGCTGCGAATTCCTGGTCCTGAGTTTTGCTGCCGTCGGTGTGGCACGCCTGGCCCCGGCCCTGCGTTCGAGCAGCCGCATGCAGTGGTTCAACCGGGTGTCCGGCGGCCTGTTCACGGTCATGGGTGGGCTGCTGCTGATGTCGCGCCGGCACACCTGAAGACGGGCCAGCCGCCACCGCAGGAGCGTTTTCCAGCAAAAAGCCGGCGCAGCCACTGGGGCTGCGCCGGCTTTTTTTCGGAACACCGGGCCGATGTCCATCGACCCTGGTCGCTCAGTGGGCCGTGACCGTGATCGGCACCGAAGCGGTGGCGCTCAGACCGGCGTTGTCCTGCACCACGATCTTCAGCGTGTAGCTGCCGGTCACCGGACTGGCCCAGTTGGCGGTCAGGGTCAGGCCATTGGCCGAGAAGCTCATGCCCAGGGGCACGCCCGAGATCGAGACCGACAATGCCGAAGCACCCGGGTCGGCAATGGTGATGGTGCCCGTCATCGGCTTGCCGGCCACACCCGTCATGGCGGCGGCCGTGATCACCGGGCCCGCATTGGCGATCTGGATGGTGTAGACGGCCTGGCCGCTGAGACCGGTCTTGCTGTCCTTGGCGCTCACCGTCACCTTGTAGGTGCCCAGCACCGGGTTGGGCCAACTGACGGCGCCGGTGCTGCTGTTGATGGTCATGCCCGTGGGCGCACCCGACAGGCTGAAGGTCAGGGCGTCCGGCGAGCTGAAGGTGGCGGTGAAGTTCAGCGCGACGCCGGGTTTGCCGGTGAGGGTCTCGGCGGTCACGGTCGGGGCGGCGGGCGCGGCGATCGTGATGCTGTAGACCCCCTGCCCGCTCAGGCCGGTGGTGCCGTCCTTGGCGGTGACGGTCACCGAGTAGGTGCCCGCCACCGGTGTGGCCCAGCTCACCACCCCGGCGGTGCTGATGCTCATGCCAGAGGGGGCGCCGCTCAAGGCGTAGGTGACCGCGTCGGGCGCGGTGACCGAGACGGTGAAGGTCAGGGCCGTGCCCACGGTGCCGCTGATGCTGGCCGGCGTCACCACCGGGGCTGGCAGGGTCACGGCGGCGCCACTCAGTGTGCCCAGCAGGCTGGCGGCATTCGGGGTGCCCAGGCCCGTGACTTCGTCGTAACCGGTGTGTGCCGAGCAGATGGCGCAGCTGCCGTCCGAACCCTTGGTGATGTCCAGGAAATCAGCGGCATAGGTGCCCGCCACCGTGGCGACCTGACCGTAGAGCACCGACTGCGGTGCGCCGAGCACCGCCTTGGACGCCACGACGCGCATCGCGTTGGCCACCGCCGTCAGGCCGGCCCATTGCGGCGTGGCCAGGCTGGTGCCGCCGGCACTGAGCCATTGGGCGGTGGAGCTGCCCTGCGGGATGACCGCCAGATACTGCCCCGTGTTCGGATCGGCATTGAAGGACACGTCCGGCACCGAGCGGTGGCTGACCGTGCCCATGCCCGGCACGGCACTGCTCTGGTAGCTCGGCGTGGCGGTGTAGGCGCTGGTGCCGCCGCCACTGCCTGACCAGGCGACCTCGGAACGTGCACCGCTGCCGCTGTAGGTCAGCGAGGTGCCGCCCACGCCCAGCACATTGCTCGACACCGCAGGCCAGCTGACCCCGGAGCCGGAATCACCCGACGCCGCCACATAGCTCATCTTGGCGGTGGTGAAGGTCGAATCCACCGACGCGGTCCAGCTGCCTTCGGCCCCGCCGAAGCTCATCGACACCACGCCCGGCCCCATGGTGTTGGCCAGCTTGACGGCCGCCAGCAGGCTGTTGACGCTGCTGTCGGGGGCCTCGATCAGGACGATGCGGGCCAGCGGCGCGGTCGCATGGGCCCATTGCACATCGAGTGCGATCTCGCCCTGCCAGCCCGAGTCGTAGGCCGGCGCGGTGTTGGTCAGTGCACCGGCGGTGGTCGAATAGGCCACCGAGATCTGGCAGGCATTGGTCGGCGGGGCCGCCAGCGGCAGGCTGGTGCTGGTGCTGATGGGCACCGAGGTGCAGGCGGGCAGACCGAATTTCTGGTTGAAGGCGCTCAGCTCGGCCAGCACGTTCGGATCGTTCATCGCATCGACGATGTAGATCGTCTGGCCGGCACCGAGCTGGGCGGCCTGGGCCGCCGTCAGGTTGGTCAGAGAGGTCGGCAGTGCCGGCCAGCCATAGGCGGCGCGGATCTGTGCCGGCGTGTAGGTGACCACGGCGCTGGTGCTGGCCTGAGGCGACACGGCCCCGTCGGCGCCCAGGCCTGCGGCCTGCATGGCCTGCACGGTCAGGCGCCGGCTGGACAGGGTGCTGATCGGCAGCGCCTGGCTCTTTGGCGCCCGTGCGGCCGACAGGCTGGCGCCGCTGGCGTCTGCATCGTCCGGAGCAGCCAGGATCACCGGGGCCAGGTGGTAGGCCGGCAGCAGGACCTGCGCCGCCACCTCGGCAGGCAGTTCGTCGGAACTCAGCTGCAAGGTGGTGCTGCCGGTGGCGATCTGCGCCTGCACCGAGGAGGGGCTGTCCACACCGCCGCCACCGCAGGCCACCAGGCCTGCAGACAGAAGCCCTGTGCCCAGCCAGCATGCGGCCTGGACCACGGTTCGTGGGAATGGGGGAATGAACTGTGACATGCGCTTCTCCTGAACCAAAAATCGGCTGGCGGCACGCGCCATGGAGAGTGGGATCGCCCTGGTTCTGGACCAGTGCACCATCACAGGATGCCTGCCCCGGAAGAGACCCTCCCGGTGGATGCTTCAACGCACCCTGGCTCTGCAACCCCGCTGTCATGCCCAGGAAGGGGGTAGACCGGTGGCTTTGCGACCCCGCCTTTCGGACGGGTGTGCCTTTGCTTGTAAACATATGTTACCTGTGTTTTCACAGATTTCAACTAGCACAGAACCATATTTGATAAATATCCAAAAACATGGGGTTTTCCAGTTCATTTCAGGCATTTGATGTCAATTGATGAGCATCTTTTGATGTAGATGAAATCGAAGCGCCAAGATCCAGTTGCGGTCCTACCATCTGCTTTATCGGCACCAACGACCGACCGGCAAAGGCACCACAGCCTGTGGCTTCAGATCGATCCACCCCAGAAACGGCTGGTCAAGCTGCGATCGCCAGTGTCAAAATGCAAGCGCCCGACCGGGCCAATCGGGGGGAAACGGTGTTGTTAGGGTGGCGTTTCGAATCGAAGATTCTGGGAGCCTTCGCGGCGGCAGCCATGGTGGCGGCAGCGCTGACGGCCCTGACATGGGGGCTGGCCCGCAGCACCACCGAGGCCGAGCAGGCCTGGACGCAGACCCAGCAGGTGCTCAACGATCTGGCCCGGACCCGGGGCCGCACCCTGGAGATCGAGCTGGCGACACAGACCTTCCGGCTCGCAGGTGACCCGACCCAACTGGCGGTGCGCGATGAGGCGGTCGCGGCCCGTGAGGCCAGCCTGGCCCGCATCCACGAACTGATCCACGACGATGCCCAGCAAGCGCAGCGCTGGGAGGCCTTGCGCGCCCTGGTCAACCAGCGCCTGGCCATTTCGCACGAGGTGGAGACGCTCTACAACACCCAGGGCCCCAAGGCGGCCGCAGCCTACGCCGCCAGTGCGCCCCTGAAGGCCACGCGCGCACGGACCTATCAGCTGCTGGAGGACATGGATGAGGCGGCCCGTCGGATGTTGACCGAACGGGAGGCAAGGCAATCGGCCTTGCGCGAAAACTTCACATTGGCCGGCACGCTGCTGTCTTTGTTCCTCGCCTGCTTCCTGCTA
>Ga0213872_10001580_pt1 | contig 14499 bp, 11 predicted proteins | sample VelepicomBERX_R2_FD_160071 | JGI IMG/M metagenome (GOLD analysis project Ga0213872, IMG submission 160071) | Rhizosphere microbial communities from Vellozia epidendroides in rupestrian grasslands, the National Park of Serra do Cipo, Brazil - RX_R2 | ecosystem: Host-associated > Plants > Roots >...
ACGGAATAACAAAGGCTTGCTTACCGGTATTGTTGTATACAGTCCCAGCTTCTGTGTAGCCTGTGCGCTCTAGAGTTTGGCCATTTCAGCGCCGAAGGGTTGACCGCTCGCGAGTTCGTTATCTGTCCAATGTTGATTGTGACCCTAACCCTCCTGTCCCGAGTTTCCGTTTAGAAATTTATCGTAGTGCTCTTGGCAACGCCTTTGCGCCTCCTTAAAAGAGGCATCAATGGCCAAGCGATCTTCCGAACCCGCAGAGCCAACCGACGCTCTCCAGCCAAAAAGAGTTCTTCGTACCCAATATCGTAATCGATCCCCGTAAGCGACGTATCCATCGAATACATCTTTTCGCCAATGAAGGGGTTTATTAGGCATACGCCTTAGACGGAAAAGAGGCTCAACTTATTCGTGTTGCGGGCTCTCGCCTCTTCCGCTGTTGTGTTATTTTTGCGGTTTAGCAATGCTGGCGGACTCGACAGACGGACATGCTACCGCATATGATCCCTCAGAAACTCGGCTGCTCTCTCAGAGGGGCCTGAAATGAAAGGGACGCTTCTTACAACTTTGGCCGCTTTGCGTTATCTATGTTCTAACCGGGGTAGTGATAGAGGGCGCGCTTTAGTGCCGATGGTAGTGTCATTCTACCTGCTGGCTATGTTTGGATTGAATGGCTGCTCGAGTGGGTTGACAGCCTCCTTGAGCGCCGACAGTCGCCTGTTGGTGAAAGTGCCCGGCGACGAGCACACCATCGTCAAGTTCGCCTCGGCGGGCCAATGGCATTTCCGCCACATCATTGCAGCACCGCACGACCACGACCGCCATATGCGGTTCTTTGTCGGACAATGGTACGTCGCCTGGCGAGAGGGTTCATCTCCGCGGCAGCCCTTAGGATGGACGCAAGCGCGCGCGTTGGCGCCGGAATTGGCTGCCGCGACGCACCAGGCTTTCGGCGTTTATCCCCTGATTATCGAGCCCAGTTGGGTTTTCAAGCCTCAGGTGTTTCCACAGGGAGGTTCAGCCGCCGGCAATCACACTCTAAAATACAATGCTTTACCGTCGGCGGCTTGGTCGGTAGGGACCAAGACTGGCGATGGGCAAGGCAAGATCGACGCGTTCTGGTACCTCGATGACGCCCACTCACAACTCGCTAGTGCGCGCGAAAAGGTCAAAACACAGCACCACGTCATCTTGGGCATTCTGGATAATGGGTTTTCGGCCGGGTATGCCGGCGCACCGGAGAATCTCGATGACAGCCCCGATGGCAACGCCGTCGAGACCCTGGATCGCGATTGGCATGGTTCTGCGGTTAAGCCTGGCAGCACAAACGGATCGCACGGTACGGGTACGCTCGGTATTTTAGCCGGTGGCTATGTTGACATACCGGAGTCAAAGGTTAAGGGCCGGACTATTGCCGCTTATCATGGCTATCTTGGAGGTGCGCCACACACCAAGAAAGTCGTGTTGGTCCGGATAGCGCCGTGGGTTGTTTCGCTGACGACGGCGAACCTCGCATACGGTATTGACTACGCCAGCAGACTCAAGGGTTGCGACGTGCTCTCACTCAGCCACGGCGGTGCTCCCTCTCAAGCGTGGGCAGATGCAATTAATGCGGCTTACAACCGCGGTACGGCCATGTTTGCAGCCGAGTCGGATTTCTACTCGCTCGCGTTTGATCCAATTCAGCCCCGTGGCTTTCTGATCCCCGCCTCCCCAGTCTATCCTGCTCAATTTCGCCGCGTGATCGGCGTCACAGGTGTGACCGCGGATGGCCAAAGCTATGCGAAGAACTCCCTGTCACGTTTGATTATGCACCCGCTCAGTTTTGCCGATTGGATCTTCCGCGGCAGTTACGGTCCGGACGGCAGTTGGCTCACGCCATTTGGCAGCAACGAGATGGCTGATCCGTCGGAGACGACCGGCAGAAGCGGTGTGGGCGTTTACCGCGCGTATCCAATCGCAGCTTACAGCCCGAATATCCCGTGGTCAGAGGCCCCGTCCTCAGACAATCAATTCGCTACGGACCGGATCGATCTCAACGGCGCCGGCACATCCGCTTCGACACCTCAAGTCGCGGCGGCTGCCGCGCTATGGCTCGAAAAGCACCACGCCGAATTTGACGAGAAGGCATGGCATTCGTGGAAAAAATCTGAAGCCGTGTACGATGCTTTGCTGGCTTCGGCCTATCGCGATCCGAAAATAAAGATTTGGCCTGATCGATACCTTGGGGTGGGTGCACTGAAGGCAGATGCAGCGCTTGGCTTCTCCCTGAAAGACATCCAGGGTTTCAAAGATAAGAAATTCATAGATTATCACGAGTCGCCGCGCGATTTCGCAGATGGTGCCAGAAGCATCGCTGCTCTTTTTGGACTGGTGCACCCTGTGCCCATCGCTGAGCGGGCCGATCTTCGGCAAATCTCGCGCAACAATGAGACCAAGGAAGAAGCTTTAAAACGCGTCTACTTTAACATGATGCTGCTCGAGAAATGGCAAAGTGGATGGCTCCCGCGCGCGGACCGCGACGAACCGGTCTTCGAAGCGCGCGCGGCCAAACTCGCTGCGGCAGCGCATTAGGTCAGCTAGGCGGGGAGTCTCTATCCATAGGACCTATAGGACCTATGGGTAAAGGCTTCGCCCTAACTTCGAAATCTGGGGTCATCCAAGCTGTTCTCCCGCGAGTTGGGTTCCGTCCACACGGGCGCGAATTTTTGCGAACGCGGTTTCCCGGGCGGTGGACAGATCATCACCGAAGGGCGAAAAACCACAATCGTCAGTTGTTCCGAGTTGATCCAACGATATGAAGTCCGACGCTTCCAGGACGCGGTCTCTCACCTCCTGCGCAGTTTCGACTCTTGGATTGATCGGATCGATAACCCCAACAAACACGCGTTGCTCCGGGCGTAAATTATCGCGCACAATCTGCAGAACATGCCGTCTGTCTGGTTCGCTCGCGAGCTGCATGTAGAAACTTCCGACGTCTAAGCTGAACAGTGAAGGCAATAACCCTGAATAATCGACATCGGCGCTGTGGGTCGAATCGCGATCTCCCCCTGGGCAGGTATGGACTCCGATGCGCCTTCTTTCCCCTGCAGAAAATTGGCCGAGAACGCGGTTGATCAGTGCGATGAAAGATGACAGCAGTTGTCCAGATGGATCCAGTTTGACGGCCAATCGACCTTCTGTGAAATCGATCTGGACGCAGTGTGCTCCTTGTTCCAGACAGCCGCGAATGTCGCCGGCCGCTTGGTTAACTAAGTCTGCGAGAAATTCTTCCTGCGAATAGTTAGCAATGCCTTCGAACGGATACAGCAGACTAAGCGCCGAGGGAGAGATGACTGCTTGCTTGACCGGAACGCGCGTGAATTTTTTCGCCGCCATAAGGTAGGTCGAAGCATAGGTTTTATACCGAAAGGGCCCTGACACTAGTTTAGGAAGCTGGCGAACGTGCCCATCGGCAAACTCAATTTTGATGCCGCCGGCACTTATGTTGGATAACCCGTGGACTGGATAAGTGGCGAAACTTGGTTTAGTTTGCTCACCGTCAGTGATTACCGGTGATCCGGTCGCTTCGAATTTCTTAATGGTCTCTTGAACCGCCTCGCTACAAATCGATTCGAACTCACCATGAGATAAGTTTCCTTGTTCGTATTGCGCGAAGGCCGCGATCAGCTTCTCTGGGCGCGGGATGCTCCCGATCGGCTCGGTGGGGATGGTCATATCCAAGCCTAGCCTGCATCGCTCAGAAATCTCCAAAGATTTGTGCGACTATATGTGTCTCCTGTGCGGCGTCTGGCGGCCGGTTGCGGGAGGGCTAGTCTACACCAGTCTGACCGTGTGCTTGTGGAGAGCACTGAGAACGGCGGAGTCGACGATCCGCTGCCCGGTCCGGCAGATCTCCGGGGACAGCGGTCCCTGCACCGGTTCACCGGTTTCCAGACAATGAATAAAATATTGGACGGGGTTCTTCCGAGGCGGCTCGAGTGTATCGACGGGAATGTCGCGGTCTTGGGGCTGCTGCAGGAGCTGTAAGCGCACGGTCTTCTCGAAATCGTAGCTTGAGATGCTGCCTTCCTTCCCGACGATCACGAAGCCGCACTTAGGCTGTGGCTGGCAGGTCCACGGATCTGAGTGCGTACCCCAGCGCGTCTCGAACTTGGATAGGCCGCAGTCATAACGGGCAACCGTGATACTGTGTTCGTCCACCTCCAGGTGAGCCGGCTCGTCCACGACACAAGTCACCTCGATGGGTGCCTTGCCGCGGTGATACCAAGTAGCCAGCGTCGCCCCGTAACCCAGGTAGTCGAGGAGGGATCCGCCTCCCGCCTCTTTCTTGTAAAACCAGGTCGATGACTTCTCCCGCTCACGCTCCTCCGGACTGAGCTCCATTTTGTCCGCCGCGTGGAACAGGGGCCCGCGGTTACCGTCGTAGAAATGAACTTCGATCACCTCGCCAATGGCTCCTTCCTCTACAAGGCGCTTTGCGGTGACGTGCGGCGGGTACCAGGCCAAGGGCCAGTTGATGGCGAAAAGCTTTCCGGTCGCCCGCATCGCCGTGAGCATGAGATCGGCGTCTGCGAGCGAAGCGGCGAACGGTTTTTCCAGGAGAATATGCACGCCTGAGGGTGCGACCTTAAGCACCCATTCGGCATGCCGGGCCGTGGCGGGACAGAGCAGAGCAATATCAGGTTTCGTGCTTTCCAGGCAGACGCGGTAGTCCGTGAATACGCACTCGGGAGGGATTGAGAAGTTCCGGATGGCCCGCTCCATCTTGCGCGGATCCTCGTGGCAGATACCTACGATCTCTACCTGAGGATGGTCGAAAGCCATCCTAAGATTATCGCCCATGTGATCGTGGTCGAAATTGATTCCTGCGATCTTCCATTTCTTCGCCGGCTTCATCGGGGAGGCTCCTACCACCACACCCTTGTCAGGGGCTTCTTAATGATGAGGGGTTTCAGGTACGCAATCGCTTTTTCTGCGCCGTCTTCAGGGGACATCACCGGGTCCTCATGTTCAAAGGATATGACGTAGTCGTAGCCTCCGGAAACGAGTGCCGTAATGACTCGGCGCCAGTTCACTTGGCCCCAGCCCGGCACCCGGAACCGGAAACCCCGGTCCGGTCTCATCCATCCCCCTGTCGGAATCACGCCGGACCTTCTGACCTCGTCCTCCTGCAACTCTGCGTCCTTTGCGTGGCAGTGTAGGATCCTTCCTCGGAAGGTCTTGATGAAGACTACAGGATCGATGAGCTGCCAGACGAGGTGGGACGGATCGAAGTTGAACCCGAGCTCGGGTCTGTCGCCCAGTGCCGCCAAGGCCATCTGCGCTGTTTCGACATTGTAGGCGATCCCGGTAGGGTGAACTTCGAGCGCCCACTTAACTCCGTACTTTTTGAATTCGTCGAGGATGGGGTTCCATCGTTCTGCGAAAAGTGCGACGCCGTCCTCATAAAGCTTTTCGTTAGCAGGCGGAAAGATGTACCACTTGTCCCACACATGGGAGCCGATGAGGCCGGTGACAACGGGCACCTCCAGCTCAGATGCCGCCCGAGCGGTCTTCAGGATCTGCTCCCGGGCGTACGCCACTTTTTCTTCCGGCCCCATGCCTGGCGCCCAGATATCCGTGCTGGAGTCGTGCGGTCCCATGGAAAGCTGGCCGGCCACCCCGTTGTTGATCGCCGAGAGCGAAAGTCCTCTATCCGAAAGAACTTTGCGGATCTTCGCCCCGCCTCCTGTTAGCACCTCCGAAAGGTCGAGGTGAGGGTTTCCCGCCCAGGCGGGTAGCTCGACCGCTTCGTAGCCGAGTTCCGCCACCTGGGAGGCGACCTGCGAAAGCGGCCGGTCGCCGAACAGCGCTGTGAAAATTCCTATCTTCAAGGGGTATCCTCCTCTCTGTAATCGTCCTCGTCCTCGATTGCCTAAACTAAGCCGCTTCCAATAGGATGCCTAGCTCGCAAAAGGGCCCGCTCTGTCGCACCCCGTTGGCGCCACAAGGCCAGGGTGAACGGCTCGACTGAGCTCGCCGAAGTCCTTGGCCCTACCGGATCGTTCACCAAACCGACCTACGATTTCTTACGCTAATCCTGTCTGCGCCGGGTATAGGCCACGACGATCAGGAAGACCAGGCTGCCATACACGATCTGACGAATGGACTCGGTTGTCTTCAGCGCAACGAGGATGCTGGACAGGGTAGTCAAGAGGATGCATCCGATCGCAGCGCCCACATAACTGCCGGATCCGCCAGCCAGCGAGTTTCCTCCGATGGCTACGGCCGCAATGGAGGTCATGAGGTAGGGGGCGCCCAGGTTCAGGTACGGCGTGCCGGTGTACCCAAGGACGAAGAACCCCGCCAGTCCTGAAATGGCCCCGGAGATCCCGTAGACGAACATGCGGAAACGCTTCACGTTAATTCCGGACAACTCCGCTGTGAGGCTGTTTGCTCCTACACCAAAGAGGACCGCGCCCCAGCGTTTTCTGAAAAGAATGATCGTTGCTGCGATAATGATGACGACCCACAGGACCAGGATGTTTGGTATATCGAGGATTCGGCCACTCCCCAAGGCTTCAAGCAGGGGAGGGGCAGAGCCTTTGGGATAGCCGCCTGTGTAGATCAACGAGAGTCCCTCTACCACGCTTGCCATGGCAAGGGTCATGATGAGAGGGGGAATCCCCACGTATGAAATGCCGGCCCCGTTGACCATCCCGATAGCAAACCCCGCGCCCAGCGATGCGAGCAGGGCAGCCGGGATGTTTGAGTCCTTGCCCAGCAGTAGCGAAGAGGAGACACAGACACCCAAAGAGAGGACCGAGCCGACGGAAAGGTCGATGCCCTCTCCACCCGCCATGACCACAAGGCATTGGCCGAGGGCGACGATTCCGAGGAACACCGAGAGCCGCAGCACGCTCATGAGGTGGCCGAAGCTAAGGAACCCGGGAGAGATGATCTCACCGAAGAGGAAGAGCGCGATGATTGCGGCGACGGCGATGGCCAGCTGGTTGCCACCGAGGGACCTGAGAGTGACCAGCAAGGGACGCGGCCGGGCGTGGTTGCTCATGCGACGACCTCCCTAACGGCGCGAGAGCTCGCGGCGCAAACGCGGCAACGCACCGAACAGCAGTGCGACGATGATGATGACGCCCTTCATGAACTCCTGGTAGAACGAGGTAATGTTAGCGAAGTAGATAATGTTGGTGAGGAGACCCAGGATGATCCCGCCAATGATCGCCCCGGCGTAGTTTCCTTTGCCTCCTGAAAATGCAAAGCCGCCGATGACCGCGGCGGCTACCGAGTTCAGGGTAAATCCTTGGCCGCTGCGCGCGTCGCCGGTCGCAGTCTGGCCCACTACGCAGAGCGCGGCCAGGGCCACAAAAACCCCGCTGACAAGAAAACCAAAGATTTTCGTGGCAGTGACATTGATACCCGAGGCACGGGCCGCTCGCTCGCTGCCACCCACCGCGTACAGGTGTCGAAAAGCTTTCAAACGTCCCAACAGGAGGCAGAAGCCGACAGCCACGAACAGCACGATAACCGGCACGGGCAGGAATCCTGCCACCGTCTTAGAATAGATCCCATAATAGGCTGCTGGGATGTAGCCGCCTGGGGTCGGCATGATCAGCAGCGAGATGCCGAACCAGATGGTCGAAGTAGCAAACGTCATGATAAGCGACGGAGGCCCAAAGTATCCGAAGAAAAATCCGTTGAATAGGGAGAGGAAGAGCGCAAGACAGAATCCAATCAGCGTGACAGTGATAATCGAGAAAACCGAGTCCTTCATCAACGACGCCATCACCACCGTCACGAGCGAAATTCCGGCACCCAACGAAAGATCCACGGCACCCACTAGTATGACCGTTGCCTGCGCCAGGCTCACGAGGATGAGCGGTGTGAACGTCATGAAGTTCATCCGGAAGACCTGGAACGAAAAGAATCCCGGTTGGATGATCGCGTTTACGAAGACCAGCAGGACCAGCATCAGAAAGCTGGGGAAGGAAGAATCCTGCAGGATTCCCTGGAGGGCTCGGAGGTTTTTCATGTTCCGTTCCCCTCATGGATACCCGCGGACTTCTCACTCGAATGCTCGATATTCAGAGAGGAGACCACCAGCTTCTCTTCGTTGAGATCGTCCGCCCCGATCTCTTTCACGATTCGCCTCTCGAACACGATCAGGACCCGGTCGCAGTTGTCGATGAGCTCTTCATTATCGCTTGCATAGAGAACGACCGACGTACCTTTCTCAGCGAGCTGCGAGATGATCGTGTACAGATTCTGCCGAGTGCCCACATCGACGCCCTTTGTCGGATCGTTCAATAGGAGGACATCCGGGCTGAGCGCAAGCCACTTGCCGACGACGACCTTCTGTTGGTTGCCGCCAGAGAGCTGCGACACGATGAGGCGCGGATTCGGCGGTATGAGGGAAACCGCCTCAACGGCTTCCTCGGCGAGCTGCTGATAGCGGGCTGTGGGCAGCAGGATGGACCCTTGATGCATAGCGATCTTGGGGTATAGCAGGTTGGACAGCACGGTGTGCTCGAGGAAAAGGCCCTCCTTGTGCCGGTCCCCGGGAATTAAGGCGATACCCTCGCGGATGGCGCGCCGCGTGTTGCGAAGTGAAAGCGGCCGGCCTTTGACCAGTACCTCACCCGTGTACCCCTTGAGATAGCCGGCCAGGATCATGAGGATCTCCTCTTGTCCTTGGCCCTGGAGTCCCCCCAGACCCAGGATTTCGCCCCGGCGCAGGGTGAAGCTCACCTGATGGAGCTTTCCTTCCAACGAAACGCCTCGCATCTCGAGAGCGGGACCGCGAGCCGCCTGATTTGTGATCTCGAGCTCGCGGACATTCGAGCGTTTCTTGATCTTCTCCCTGACCTCTTGCCCGGTGATAAGCGGAATGATCAGCTTCGCGTCCCGGGGTTGGCTCGTGAAGTCAAGCTCGCCCACCGTTTCTCCGTTGCGAAAAGCGACCAGCCGGTCGCAGATCTTCGCAACCTCCCAGAGACGATGGGAGATGAAGATGATTGATACCCCCTTCTCTTTTAGTCTCCGGATGGCGCGAAAAAGGGATTCCACCTGGTGGAAGTCAAGGGAGGCCGTCGGTTCATCCAGGATCAGGATCCTGGGATCCTTGGCCAAGGCTTTCCCAATCTCCACCAGCTGCTTCTCATCCGGAGAAATGTTTTTCGCGCGTTCGCGCACGGGGATCTTCGCGGAGATAATGTCCAGCGCCCCCTCGGCTTGTATGATGGCCGCGCGGTTGTCCAGGAAAGCGAAGGGACCGGTCTGTTCGCGGCCGAGGACAATGTTCTCCCAGATCGTCATTTCAGGCACGAGGCTCAGGTTTTGGTGCACCATCGCCAACCGGTAGAGTTCCGCGTCGAGGTGGCTGCGAAGGTTCACCGGCTGATCGTAGAGTCGCAGCTCCCCGCCATCGGGCATCAAGAGGCCGCTGACGATCCGTGCAAAGGTGGTTTTACCCGAGCCGTTGGCGCCAACCAGGCCGCAAACCTCTCCGGCGCGCAGGGTAAAATTGGCGTTGCTCAACGCCCTGACTCCCGCAAAAGCTTTTCTGATTTGTTTCGCTGCCAGCACCGTCATAGCCAGCACCATATAGGGTCACGTCTCGCAATTACAATCGGGGTTCATAAGGCTCCTGGGAGATTGTCCCGACCTGAAACGGGGCGGTCGGCCGGTTTCGAGCTAGGACGCGACGAAGCGCGTCCCTACCAAACGATCTGGTAGGGCCGAGGACTTCGGCGAGCTCAGTCGAGCCGTTCACCTTGGCCTGGTAGCGGAAACGGGATGAGAAAAATTGAGCGCGCTTTCGTCCTGTCGGCCAAAAGGGCGCTGCAAGCAACGCCCCTCCAGCTCCAGCGCCTACTGAAAGAGCGCGTCGATCTGATCCTCGGTGTACCAGATATTCACGTAGTAGGAGTCCGCCCAGTCCTTGTACTCACTGTAGATCTTGTCGATGTTGTCGTTGTCCACCTGCAGCGAAGGATGAGTCCAGATCGTGTTGGCGCCGGCCGCCGGTTTCCCCGTGCTGGGGTCGATCAGAACATCCGGCTTGAGGTGCTTGCCTTGAAGCAGCCGAACGCCGATCCCGAGGGCCGTGCACACGGCTCCGGGTGAGTTTTCGATCCCGACGGTGCTAAAGCCGTTCGCATCTTTCATCTTCTTCCATTCCTTGACAAAGGCGACCTGAGTCTCACCGGTCACCGGGGGTAGCTTCTTGCCGGCCGCTTGGAAGGCTCGAATGATCCCGAGCGTCATCCCGTCCTGGGTGAGGACGCCATCGATATTGGGGAACGAGCCGAGCAGATCCGTCATGACCTGTTGCGCCGCAGCCTGGTCCCAGTTCCCGTTGGCCTTCGTGAGGAGCTTGACGCCCGGATACTTGCTGAGAACATCCATCGCCGCCTTGTCGCGCGCAATGTTGCCCGGCTGATCAGCGATGCCGCTGATGTACACGATATTGCCCTTCTCGTTGAGTTGTTTGCAGAGCCACTCGGTGATCGGCGCCTGCCACCAGGCCTGGTTCATGTAAATGTTCAGCGCGCCCGCGGGGACTTTGGTTGGCTGGTCATAAACTATAACGGTGATCCCGGCGTTAACGGCCTCCGTGAGTACCGGCGCGAGCGCCGTAGCCGAGTTAGGATTGACCAGAAGCAGGTTCACTTGGCTCGCGATCAGGTTTCTGATCTGCGCGATCTGCGTGTTTACGTCAGGCCCCGCGTTCTGGACGATCAGCTTGCTCACCCAGCCTTTGTCTCTGTAGACGTCGAATTGCTTCTGTAAGCTTTCCAACATCTCAACGCGCCAACTGTGGGTGAATGGCCCGTTGCTCAGGCCAACTACGAACCCTTTGCCCGTTGCCGCCTTCTCGCCACTCTCGCTCGGGAAGGCTGCCGCGGGGAACATGAGGCAGAACAGAACCGCCAGTCCGCCCCTGATCCACGATTTCATTCTAGCCATTGCAGATATCTCCTCTTGGAAAGTCTGAGATGGTCTACGACGCTACGCCGGGGAGAGAAAGATCGGTCTTTTTCTCGCGCCCTCTCGAAGCCCTGATTGGTAGGAACTTGACAAAGAGTGACTACTCTCACTGGGGGGGGTGGCTTCGAAGACTATGTCAGCACTCCCCCACTAAATCAGGTGTCTTTGTTTGTCAATCGGCCATCTTGCGGCTTGTGGTGTTCCCCGAAGCACAGGCGGGACGCCCATTTCACAAAAGGCGACTAAAGAGAGGCTAGGCCTCGCTAGCTACCTAGCGAGAGGCTGTTGCGAAACCGGTTCTGCTCGTGCTCGTCCTCGTGCTCGAAACCATGAGCGTTAAAATCGTGCTGACGGGGTGTTCTCCGTGTGCTCGGAAAAAGAACCTATTGGCTGATCACGATGTTTTGGCCTAAAGCTTGATGTCTATTCGAGCACGAGCACGAGCACGAGCACGAGCACGAGCACGAGCAGGAGCAGGAGCACGAAAGGACAGCCTATTTCGCAATAAGCTTAGCTACCTAAGCGAGCATGCCACGCACTCGAAATCGTATCCGGCACGCTCCCAACCCTCTTTTCCTTCGTGGAAATCCAGCACCCGGGTGAAGCCAAGATCCTCCAAACGACGAGCCAGGATCCCCGAGTTTTGGCATGGTCCGCTGGCACAATAAACTATGACCTCGGCCTCAAGATTAGGCAGGACGCGCTGGATCTCGGCGTCGTTTGAGTCGTGGGGGAGGTTAATCGCTCCCGGTAAATGTCGATCGTGGAAATACTTTGCGGGCAGCGCTTCCACCAGGACAGGAGCAGGCGTTATTTGCAGGCGTTCTTTGACTTGCTGTGCATTCAGGAGTTTAGGCATAAGTTTTGGGGTTGTTGCATGTGCAACAAAGCACTTCGTTGTTGCGTGTGCAACAAAAATTTGTTTATTGTTTCCATGCCTGCTGACCCTGTCTCCCTTCAGGTCGACGCCTGGGCCGCCCTGTTAGTATTTCAGTCGCGCCTTATCCGCCAGGTGGAACGCGCTCTGGAGCGCCGCGGACTGATTCCGTTGACCTTCTACGACGTGCTCCTGCAGCTGCGCGGAGCGCCTGGGCGCTCCCTTCGTTTCCGGGATCTGAAGGCGGAGATCGTCCTTTCACGGAGCGCACTTTCGCGATGCGTGGATCGCATGGTAAGCGCAGGCCTCGTCGCCAAAGACGAGTGTCCGGAAGATCCCCGGGGTATGATTGTTCGATTGCTGCCGGCCGGTAAGGCGGCTCTTAAGGCGGCTTGGCCAGTCTACCGCGAACAAATTCTGGCTAGTTTCGGACGCCATTTCTCCGATGAGGAACTCCAATTCTTGGCCGATCGTTTCGAGAAAATGAAGGAGGAATTGGAAGTAGAGCCTTAGTGTGCAATGAGCGCGTCGCCCTCGCAGCAGAGCTCTATAATCCGCTAACAACGATCGAATTAAATGTTGCCCTCGAGAGATCGGAAAAAAATTGGCGATACAGTCTGTCTGCTATGTCCGCTGGCTCCATCCCATGGAACTCCATCCCATCGGCGAGTACCTCCTGCAAATCGACTTTCATCGCCGGAACTATCCCTGTGCTGATCTCCTCGAAGCGTTCTGTGGAAATCGCCAGATCTCCGCGAAATGGCCGGTCAAGCGCCAGAATGAGAACAATCACCAGCGACAGGGAGACCGCTAGTATTCCTGAGAATGCTAGATGGATACGGAAATCGGGCATTCCAAAGAAAAAGCTGAAAATGATGGTTAATGCTCCTCCACTCAAGGTAATGGCCCACATCACCGCAGGAATCCCTGTAGTCGCCGCGACCAGCCTGTTGCGCCTGGATTGGAACAACTCGTTTGCGGTGCGAATCAATTCCGATTTGAGGGCGATCGTAGAGCCGTCCGCTGGTTTAAACGAGGCAAGCATTAAGTTGAGAGCGATCAGTGGCTTCCATCCGGCTAGATTCACCTGCCCTTGATGTTGAGAGGGCCACTCGACGTCAATGACTGCCCTGGTGTAATCGCGCAGATCACGCCAGATTGGGAAACGCACTTCTGGCGGTAGTCCAATAGAGTCCACGTATAGATTGCCAACGGTGTTAGCTTCAATCTGGACGATCTCCTCAGCTTTTCCATGGGACTCCCAGGCGGACACTGCGATGAAGGCGAGAAGAACTGCGTAGATTACGCCGACTATCGCGATCGTGAAACCCGCAACATCATTGTGGGCGCTTCTCAGGTCGACAGGCAAAAAACGGTGGAAGATAAAAAGCAGCAGTAAGGAGCTTAGCAAACTTCCGCCCACCACCAGGAGTGCTACCATGATGATGGGCGGATCGTAAACTAAATGAGGCAGTAAGCTGCTCATCGACGAGTGGCCGACGCAGGCTAGGCACCCTTGAAGACCACTTCAGTTTGAAATTCATTTTCCGGCGCGCGGTGCATCGCCAGAAAGGTTTCGCCGATCTTGTCTGGATCGAACGGTGTGCCTGATGCGACTTCGCCGCAGATTGTGACCGTACCGGTGCGCACGCCAGTGCCGTGCAGTTCTTGCGCAAGGGTGAAGGCGAGGCTGCGCAGGCCGGCTTTGCCGATGCTCGGCGAGGCGGCTTCATCCCACGGCTGCAGTGCCCAGCCGCCGCCGGTAAAGAGAATCGTCCCTTGACCGCGTGCCCTCATACCCGGCAATACGGCGCGAACCGCAGCGAGCGCACCGGCTACGTTTACCCGAAAGTCAGTAACAAGCGTTTCGGGAGCAAGGGTGCTCGGTTTGCCAAAGGTGGGAGAGAGCGCATTGTAGACGAGTACGAGGGTGCCGCCCAGTTCGCTCTCTGCTTTGACGATCGCGCCGTTCAGCGAGGCCTCGTTGGCGGCCTCAGCTGTGTATTGTCGGGCAGCGATCTTTTCGTTTTCCAAAGCGACCTGCCATTGAGCCTGTTTACTCGGGTTTCGCGATAAGAGCGCGAGTGAGAAGCCGGCTCGCCCAAACGCGCGCGCGATTCCAAGACCGTTCCCAGGCCCGAACCCGACGATAAGGCAAAGCGGTTGGCTCATACAAAAAGTTGATTTGCAGTTCTAAGGCTAATTTCGCGCTATTATTTTGACAAGTAGCCACTATTTTGTGCCTTAGAATCCTTCTGGAAACCATGCTTGCTCAAGACTGCCCCGTCCGCACCGCGCTACAGGTCATAGGCGGAAAATGGAAGCCGATCGTCCTGTTTTATCTTTTCGACGGCAGCCATCGCTTTGGTGAACTTCGACGCATGCTGCCCGATGCGACCCAGAAGATGCTCACGCAACAACTGCGCGAACTGGAGCGCGACGGCATCGTTGCGCGGAAGGTTTATCACCAGGTCCCACCCAAGGTCGAATATTCACTGACAGCTTATGGCAAGACGCTCCGTGGCGTGATGAATGAATTATGCAAATGGGGAACGGCGCACCACGCAACGCTCGAAAAAGGTGGGCGTGCATCCACCAACCGCGCCTCGGATGCAGAGAACAGGAAACACGCCGTC
>Ga0213872_10001581_pt1 | contig 14490 bp, 15 predicted proteins | sample VelepicomBERX_R2_FD_160071 | JGI IMG/M metagenome (GOLD analysis project Ga0213872, IMG submission 160071) | Rhizosphere microbial communities from Vellozia epidendroides in rupestrian grasslands, the National Park of Serra do Cipo, Brazil - RX_R2 | ecosystem: Host-associated > Plants > Roots >...
TTGTGCAGTTCGATGAGCTGGATTTTCGGCTGGGTCATTTTTGGAAGAACAGTGCCGTTATCACATAGTCGAGGATCAGGATCAGGATCGAGGCCGACACCACGGCGTTGGTGGTCGCCTGGCCGACGCCCTGGGCGCCGCCCTTGGAATGATAGCCGTGATAGCAGCCCAAGGTGGTCACCACCAGGCCGAACACCGCGGCTTTGACCAGGCCCGAAAAGACATCCTTGTATTTCAGCGCGTCCCACACCGCATGAATGAAATTGGCGGGGTTGTAGCCCAGCTGATAGGTGCCGACCAGATAGCCGCCGAACACGCCGATGATGTTGGCCACCAGCACCAGCAGGGGCAGGGTGATCAGACCGGAGAGGATCCGGGGGGCCACCAGATATTTGAACGGATTGGTCGACAGCGTGGTCAGCGCGTCGACCTGTTCGGTGACGCGCATGGTACCGATCTCGGCGGCCATCGCCGCACCCACGCGGCCGGCCACCATCAAAGAGGCCAGCACCGGCCCGAGTTCGCGGGTGATCGAGATGACGACGATCGAGGCCACTGTGCCGGCAGAGGCGAAACCGGCGAAACCCGTATGGCTTTGAAGCGCCAGCACCATGCCGGTCGAGAGCGCGGTCAGCCCTACCACCGGCAGCGAGAAGTAACCGATCTCCACCATCTGCCGCAGGATCAGCCGGGGATAGATCGGCGGACGCACGCAATGCGACAAGGCGGTAGCGGTGAACAGAGCGAGGCGCCCGATGGCGGCCAGAAAGCCGAGGAAAAAACGGCCGATGATGGCGAGTGGGTTCATTGAGCGTGGCCCAAGCGATTTTGGTGAAGGTAGCGGCGTTCCAGGCGGGGGCCGAGCGAAGTGAGGATTTCGTAACCGATGGTGCCGGCGGCCTCGGCCATGTCGTCGACAGTGATGCTGTGCCCCAGCAGTTCGATGGAAGCGCCGGGGAAAAGATCTTCCTGCGGCACGGCGGTGACGTCGAAGACGGTCAAATCCATCGAGATCCGGCCGACCAAAGGCACCCTTCTGTCTCCCACAAAGCCATGCCCGCGATTGCTGAGGCAGCGCATGATGCCGTCGGCATAGCCTATGGCGGCGGTCGCCAGCCTTGCCTTGTTTCCGGCTCGATGAGTGGCACCATAGCCAACGGTCCGGCCTTGGTCAATCTCGCGGATTTGCAGGATTTTCGCCTGCAAGGTGACTACCGGCGCCATTGGATTGGGCTGACCCCGCATGGGGTTCACGCCATAGAGGGCGGCTCCCGGCCGCACCCAATCGGCATGCCATTCGAGGCCGAGGAAGGTACCCGACGAGGCGGCGAGGCTCGCCTCGATGCCTTGGAAATGGGCGCGTATGGCGGCGAATTCGGCCAGCTGATAACGATTCATCGGCTGATCCGGCTCGTCGGCGCAGGCCAGATGGCTGGAGATCAGCATCAGGCCGGGAGGAGGGGGCAGGCTCTGCGCCTCCTCCAGCGTGATGCCGAGACGCGACATGCCGGTATCGACATGCAGCGCGCAAGGGCCGGCCGAGCCCCATTCCTCGATCTGCGGCCGGCTGTTGAGCATGGGAATCAGGCGGTGCGGGCCGAACAGCCGCGCCGTGCCGGGCTCTACCCCGTTCAGCACGATGATCTCGGCGCCGGGGACGGCGGAGCGCAGCGCGACCCCTTCCTCCAAGGTGGCGATGAAGAAGCGGGTGCAGCCGGCTTGATGCAGCGCCTGGGCGATCGGGGCGGCGCCCAGCCCGTAGCCGTCAGCCTTCAGCACGGCCGCAGCGCGGCAGCCGGAGGCCAGCCGCGAGCGGATCGTCCGCCAATTGCCGACGATGGCGTCAAGATCGACGAAGAGGACCGAACTCATTCCGTCGGGTACTCGGTTCCGTGCCAATTATCGAGATCGCCGAAGCGGGTGAACTGGCCGTCGAAGAACAGGCGCACCGCGCCCACCGGGCCATGGCGCTGCTTGGCGATGATCGCTTCGGCGGTATTGGTCACCTCTTCCAGCCGCTTCTGCCAGTCGGCGTAGCGGGTGTTGAACTTGTCTTCGGCTTCTTCCGGGCGGCGGCCCGGTTCGGCGCGTTCGAGATAGTACTGTTCGCGATAGACGAACATCACCACGTCGGCGTCCTGCTCGATCGAGCCGGATTCACGTAAGTCGGCGAGCTGGGGCCGCTTGTCCTCGCGCTGCTCGACGGAGCGCGAGAGCTGCGACAGCGCCAGCACCGGGACGTTCAGCTCCTTGGCCAGCGCCTTCAATTGGCGGGTGATGTCGGACACTTCCTGCACGCGGTTCTCGACCTTCTTGCCGGTCGTGGCCGAAAGCAATTGCAGATAGTCGATGACGATCATGCCCAGACCCTGGGTCCGGGCCAGACGGCGGCAGCGCGTGCGCACGGCGGAGACCGAGAGGGCCGGCGTGTCGTCGATATAGAGCGGCAGGGAATGCAGCTCCTGGCTGGCCTCGACCAGGCGGGCGAATTCCTCGTTGGAGAGCTCGCCCTGGCGGATCTTGTGGGAATTGATCGAGGCGCGGTCGGCGAGAATACGGCCTGCGAGCTGTTCAGCGGACATTTCCAGGCTGAAGAAGGCTACGACAGCGCCCTCGACGATTTTTTTTTCGCCGGTCGGGCTGGTCTCGTATTTCAGCGCCTTGGCAGCGTTGAAGGCGATGTTGGTGGCAAGGGCGGTCTTGCCCATCGAGGGGCGTCCGGCCAGGATCAGAAGGTCCGAGCGGTGCAGGCCGCCCAGCTTGCCGTCGAGGTCGCGCAGGCCGGATGTCACGCCCGACAGCCTGCCTTCGCGCTGATGGGCAAGCTCGGCCTGGCGGATCGCTTCGATGACGGTGGTTTTAAAGGCCTTGAAGCCGCCTTCCGCCTGCCCTGAAGTGGCCAGCTTGAAGAGGGCCTGCTCGGCCCGTTCGATCTGCTGGGTGGCGTCCACCTCCATGTCGGGTTCGAAGGCTTCGTTGACCATGTCTTCGCCGACGCCGATCAATTCGCGGCGCAGGGCGAGGTCGAAGATCAGGCGGCCATAATCCTCGGCATTGATGATGCTGACCGCCGCGCCGGCGAGATTGACGAGATAGGCGTCGCCGCCCTGCTCCTTCAATCTTTCGTCCTGTGCAAGATAGGTCTTCAGTGTCACCGGATTGGCGATCTGATTGCGCCCGGTCAAGGTGATGCAGGCCTCGTAGATGCGGCCATGAAGCCCGTCGGCGAAATGCTCGGGGCGCAGGAATTCCGACACGCGTTCGAGCGAGCGGTTATTCATCAGGATGGCGCCCAGCAACGCTTGCTCCGCCTCGAAATTATGCGGAGGCGAGCGTTCGAGAACCTCCTGGCCGGAGGCGGCGGGGAAGGGGACGGGAGCGAGCATGGCAGGATGCTAGCAGAGGTCGCTGGATGTGGGGGAGATAAAGAAAACGCCGCCCCCTGTGTAACCTGGGGGCGGCGTGTATAACTCTGTGGATAAACCGGGCTTCGGATTACTCCTGGGCCGGGGTCTCCTCGGCGGCGGGTTCCTCGACGGCCACCTCTTCGGCGGTAACGTCGACGACCGTCTCACCGGCGGCGGCGGCCTTGAGGGCGCGGTCGCCTTCTTCCTGCGAGCGGGCGACATTGACGGTCACCGTCACGGCCACTTCCGGATGCAGGGCGACGCGAACCGAGGTGATGCCCAAGGACTTGATCGGGGTGTCGAGCGCCACATGGCGGCGTTCGATGATGAACCCGGCTTCCTTGATGGCGTCGGCGACGTCGCGGCCGCTGACCGAACCATAGAGCATGCCGCCTTCGCCAGCCTGACGGATGACCAGCAGGGTCAGGCCGTCCATGGTCTTGGCAACCTTCTCGGCCTCTTCGCGGCGCTTGAGGTTGGCGGCTTCGAGCGTGGCGCGCTCGGCCTCGAAGCGGGCCATGTTCGCCTTGGTGGCGCGCAGGGCCTTCTTTTGCGGCAGCAGGTAGTTACGGGCGAAACCGGGCTTCACCTTCACGGTGTCGCCCATCTGGCCCAGCTTCTCGATGCGCTCGAGCAGAATGACTTCCATTTTTTTTCTCCAGCCCTTCTTACTTCACGACGTAGGGCAGCAGACCGAGGAAGCGGGCGCGCTTGATGGCCTGGGCCAGTTCGCGCTGCTTCTTGGCCGACACCGCGGTGATGCGGGACGGGACGATCTTGCCGCGCTCGGAAATGAAGCGCTGCAGCAGCTTGGTGTCTTTGTAATCGATCTTCGGCGCGCCCTCGCCCGAGAACGGGCAGGTCTTGCGGCGGCGGAAGAAAGGACGGCGCGGCGCGCCGGAGCCGGCGGCGGTGCCGATGCCGGCGGGACGCGGAGTGCCGCTCGGGATACGCTGTTCGGTCTTCATTATGCCTCGACTCCCTCACCACGGCCGCCACGGGGGCCGCCGAAACCCTCACGCGGGCCGCCGAAGCCGCCATCGCGGCGCGGACGGTCTTCGCGCTGGTTCTTGTTCTGCAAAACCGCCGACGGGCCTTCTTCCAGCTCGTCCACGCGGACCGTGAGATAGCGCAGGATGTCTTCATTGATCGACATCTGGCGCTCGAACTCCTTCACCGCCGCGGCAGGCGCGTCGACATTCAGGAGCACGTAATGGCCCTTGCGGTTCTTCTTCATACGGTAAGCGATGTTGCGCAGGCCCCAGAATTCCTTCTTGGAGACCTGGCCGCCATTGGCGGCGATGACGCCGGCGAATTCCTCGACCAGCGTTTCGACTTGCGTCGTGGCAATATCCTGGCGTGCGATAATCACGCATTCATAGAGAGACATAATATACCCCTTATGGCTTGTCTCTTCCTCGCGGACCCTTGGGCCCATGAGGCATAGCCGGCAACCTGCCGGCAAGGAGAAGGGGCGCACTATACATAAAGAGCGTCCTGGATCAAGGTTTTTCCAGGTTAGTTATCCGATACCATCACCTCGACCTTCACGTCGCCTTCATTGGCCAGGGTCAAGGTTAGCGGGAACATCTCGCCATCCTTCAGCGGATGGTCGATTCCCTCCAGCATGATGTGGATGCCGCCCGGCTCCATCTTGACGGTCTCGCCGGCGGGAATCTCCACACCATCCATGCCGCGCATGCGCGTAACGGTGCCATCCTTGATATTGGCGTGGATCATCGCGCTGGCGGCGATCGGCGAACTGACCTTCAGGAGCTTGTCGCTTTTGGGGCCTTCATTGATGAAGGTGACATAGACGGCGGCGGTCTTGAGGCCGCCCCGGGTGACGCCTGCCCAGGGATGGCCGATGGTCAGCTTGTCCAGATCATATTCGTGGGCCCCCGCCATTCCGGCCAGGAACGCCGCAAGAATCAGGACAAAACCGCTTTTCATGAAATTCTCCAATGCACCACTCGCTTGACAGGGGCGGGGCGCACGCTATTCCTAGGCGCCAACTTTTGTCTAGATCGTAACCAGGAGCCCCCATGTCAAACGCAGTCGTGTTTCCCGGCCAGGGATCCCAGGCCGTCGGCATGGGGCAGGCTCTGGCGGAAACATTCGCCGAAGCCCGCCATGTGTTCGAGGAAGTCGACGACGCGCTCGGCCAAAAGCTCTCCCGCCTGATGTGGGAAGGTCCGATCGAGGATCTGACCCTGACCGAGAACACCCAGCCGGCTCTGATGGCGGTCAGCCTCGCCGTGATGCGCGTACTCGAAAAACAGGGTAATTGGCGCCTCTCGGAGAAGGCCGCCTTTGTCGCTGGCCATAGTTTAGGCGAATATTCCGCGCTGGCCGCGGCCGGCAGTTTCACGCTGGCCGATACTGCGCGCCTCTTGAAGCTGCGCGGGCAGGCGATGCAGAAGGCCGTGCCGGTCGGCGTCGGCGCCATGGCGGCGTTGCTCGGCGTCGAGCTTTCCGATGCTGAATCGATCGCGGCGGAGTCCGCTCAGGGCGAGGTCTGTCAGGTCGCCAACGACAATTCCTCGGGCCAGGTGGTGATCAGCGGACATAAGGCGGCGATCGACCGCGCGATAGGGCTCGCCGCCGAGAAAGGTTTCAAGCGCTCGGTGCTGCTGCCGGTTTCCGCCCCCTTCCATTGCGCGCTGATGCAGCCGGCCGCCGACGCCATGGCCGAAGCGCTGGGCAAGGTCACCCTGTCCGCTCCCGTGGTTCCGGTGGTCGCCAACGTCACCGCCGCACCTACCGTCGATCCGGCTCTGATCCGGGCCCAGCTGGTCCAGCAGGTGACCGGCACGGTGCGCTGGCGCGAATGCGTGCTGGCGATGAAGGGGCTGGGGGTGGAACGCCTGATCGAGGCCGGCTCGGGCAAGGTGCTGGCCGGTCTGGTCAAAAGGATCGACAAGGATGTCGCCGCCCTCTCGCTGCAGACTCCCGAAGATATCGACGCTTTTCTCTCTGCCTAAGGACGATCCGGCGATGTTCGATCTCACTGGTAAAACAGCACTGGTCACCGGCGCATCCGGCGGCATCGGCGGCGCCATCGCCGAAGCGCTGCATGCGCAAGGCGCCATTGTCGCTTTGTCCGGCACCCGCCGCCAGCCGCTCGACGATCTGGCCGCCAAGCTCGGCGACCGCGTCCATGTCATTCCCGCCAACCTTTCCTCGGCCGAAGAGGTCGAAAAGCTGGCCAAGGACGCCGAAGCGGCTTTGGGTTCGCTCGACATCCTGGTCAACAATGCCGGCCTGACCCGCGACGGTCTGGTCATGCGCATGAAGGACGAGGATTGGGATACGGTGATCGACGTCAATCTGACCGCCGCTTTTCGCCTCTGCCGCGCCGCCGTGCGCGGCATGATGAAGCGCCGTTTCGGGCGCATCGTGAACATCACTTCGGTGGTCGGCGTCACCGGTAATCCCGGCCAGGTCAATTACTGCGCCTCCAAGGCCGGGCTGATCGGCATGTCGAAATCGCTGGCCCAGGAGGTCGCCTCGCGCGGCATCACGGTCAATTGCATCGCCCCCGGTTTCATCACCTCGGCGATGACGGATGCGCTCAATGAGGAACAAAAAGGCCGCATCCTGGGTTCGATCCCGTCGGGCCGGATGGGCGAGGCGAGCGAGATCGCGGCGGCCGCGGTCTATCTGGCCAGCGCGGAGGCCGCTTACGTCACGGGGCAGACCATCCACGTCAATGGCGGGATGGCGATGATTTGATTAGATGGCCATGCTAGAAAATATGTGTTAGGAAACGGCACTTTTGCAGGCGGGGGGAAGGCCAGACCCTGGACGCCGCCGTTGTGTAATTTCGGATTAAACCAAGTCTAATAAGAGGTTATCAAATGTCTGACGTCGCCGAACGCGTGAAGAAGATCGTTGTCGAGCATCTGGGTGTCGAAGAGTCCAAGGTGACCGAGACGGCGAGCTTCATCGATGATCTGGGGGCGGACAGCCTCGACACGGTGGAACTGGTCATGGCTTTCGAAGAAGAATTCGGTTGCGAGATCCCCGATGACGCCGCCGAGAAGATCCTGACCGTCAAGGACGCCATCGATTTCATTCAGGCGCATTCGTAAGCGGTTGACGCCGCGCTGCCGCCCTGGCGGCGCGGCGACGTTTTTTACTCAGGGCATGAATCCAAGGAACGCATGAGACGAGTCGTCGTTACAGGTCTAGGCATGGTGACCCCGCTGGGGGCCGGCCATAAGGCCAACTGGGAGCGCCTTACCAAGGGTGTTTCCGGACTTCGCGCCATCGAGCATTTCGACGTTTCCGATCTTCCGGCCAAGATCGCCGGTCAAATCCCGCTCGGCACCGACGAACCCTATCAATTCTCCTTCGACAGCGTGGTCACGCCGAAGGATCGCCGCCGCATGGATGATTTCATCGTCTACGCGCTGGCCGCCGCCACCGAGGCGGTGAAGGATGCCGGCTGGGAACCCCAGGACGAGGAATCGCGCGAGCGCACCGGCGTCATGATCGGTTCGGGCGTAGGCGGCTTGCCGGCGATCGACGAGACGTCCAAAACGCTGGCCAAGGACGGCCCGCGCCGCGTGTCGCCTTTCTTCATCCCGATGAGCCTGATCAACCTGGCCTCCGGCCATGTCTCGATCCGTTTCGGCTTCAAGGGCCCGAATCACGCCGTGGTCACGGCCTGCTCGACCGGCGCGCATGCCATCGGCGACGCGGCCCGCCTGATCGCGCTCGACGATGCCGACGTGATGATCGCCGGCGGCGCCGAAGCCACCGTGTGCCGCATCGGCATCGCCGGCTTCTGCGCTTCGCGCGCCCTCTCGACCGCCTTCAACGACACTCCGACCAAGGGTTCGCGCCCCTGGGACAAGGATCGCGACGGCTTCGTCATGGGTGAAGGCGCCGGCGTGGTGGTGCTCGAGGAATATGAGCACGCCAAGAAACGCGGCGCCCATATCTATGCCGAGATCATCGGCTATGGCATGTCGGGCGATGCGCACCACATCACGGCTCCGGCCGATGATGGCGGCGGGGCGTTCCGGGCGATGCGGGCCGCGGTCAAGCGCGCCGGCATTCCGCTGGAAACCATCGACTACATCAACGCCCACGGCACCTCGACGCCGCTCGGCGACGAGATCGAACTGGGCGCGGTGAAGCGCCTGTTCGGCGATCACGCCTACAAGCTCTCCATGTCCTCGACCAAGTCGGCCATCGGCCACTTGCTGGGCGCGGCCGGCGCGGTGGAGGCGATCTATTCGATCAAGGCCATCAATCATGGCGTGGTGCCGCCGACCCTCAATCTCGACAATCCGTCCGAAGGCTGCGACATCGATCTGGTGCCGCATGTCGCCAAGGAGAAGAAGGTGACTATCGCCCTCTCCAATTCCTTCGGCTTCGGCGGGACCAACGCGTCGCTGATCTTCCGCGCCGTCTGATCCCCCAATGAAGTGGCTTATCCGCCTCGCCGTGGCACTCGTTTTTCTGGGTGTCGCGGCGATGGCGGGCCGTCTCGCACTCCAATCCTATCTCGAAGCGCCCGGCCCAGCGCCGGAAGCGATCGTCGTCGTACTGGCCAAAGGCACCGGCACCTCGGAGATCGGGCAGCAGCTGGCCAGATCCGGCGTGATCGCCCGGCCCTTTTTGTGGCCGGCGGTGGTGAAATTGTCGGGCCGGCAGGCGCTCAAGGCCGGCGAATATGAATTTCCCGCCGGCGCCTCTCTCGCCACCATCCTCGACATGATGCGCAAGGGTCAGGTGGTGATCCACAAGCTGACCGTCGCCGAAGGCCTGACGGTGATGCAGATCGAAACCATTCTTCGCGAAGCGCCCGCTGTGGCCGGCAAGCTGGACCAGACCCCGGCGGAAGGCAGCCTGCTGCCCTCGACCTATTTCTACACCTATGGCCAGGAGCGCCAGGATCTGGTCGGCCGGATGCAGAAGGGCATGAGCGATCTTCTGGACGACGCCTGGGCAAAGCGCGATCCCTCGCTGCCGCTGTCCAGCAAGCAGGAAGCCGTCATCCTGGCCTCGGTGGTCGAGCGCGAAACCGGCGTCGCCGAAGAACGCCCGCATGTCGCCGCCGTGTTCGAGAACCGCCTTCGCCTTCATATGCGCCTGCAATCCGATCCCACCGTGATCTATGTGCTGAGCCATGGTCTGGGCGTGTTGGACCGGCCGCTCAACCACGGCGATCTGGCCACGCCCAGCCCCTTCAACACCTACGCTTCGGACGGTTTGCCGCCGGCGCCGATCTGCAATCCGGGCAAGGCGAGCCTGATGGCGGTACTGCACCCCCTGGCCAGCGACGATCTCTATTTCGTCGCCGACGGTTCGGGTGGACACGCTTTCGCCAAGAGTCTGGCCGACCACAATCTGAACGTCACGCGGCTGCGCAAGCTGGAGCAGAATAAATGACCGTTGAAAGCTTTCCCGATCTCTACCGGCTGATCAGCGGCTTTCGCGCCGAGGATCAGGCCGCCATGGCCGCCTGCGCCGCGCGCGAGCCGAAACTGACCAAGCCGGCCGGCTCGCTTGGGCGGCTGGAAGAGATCACGCTGCATCTTTGCTCCTGGCAAGGCCGTCATCCACCGCGGCTGGAGCGGCTGCAGGCCTGCGTCTTCGCCGGCAATCACGGCGTGGCGGCCTTGGGCGTTTCGGCCTTTCCGGCGGCGGTGACCGAGCAGATGGTCCTCAATTTCCAGCATGGCGGGGCGGCCATCAACCAGCTCTGCCGCACCTTCGGCCTCGATCTCTCGGTCGATGACATCGAGCTCGACCGTCCCACAGCCGATTTCACCAAAGGACCGGCGATGAGCGAGGCGGAATGCCTGGAAGCCTTCAATATCGGCTTCGACTCGGTCGAGGAAGACGGCGATCTGGTCATTCTCGGCGAAATGGGGATCGGCAACACGACCTCCGCCGCCGCGCTTTGTCTGGCTTTGTTCGGCGGCGAGGCCGAGGATTGGACCGGCCGCGGCACCGGCGTCGGCGGCGACCAGCTGAAGAAGAAGATCGAGGCGGTGCGCCAAGGCCGCGCCGCCAACCCGACCGAGGATCCCCTGATGATCCTGGCCGCGCTCGGCGGCCGTGAACTGGCCGCCATCGCCGGCGCGGTCACCAGCGCGCGCCTCAAGCGCATCCCGGTGATCCTCGATGGCTATGTCTGCACGGCGGCCGCCGCCGTGCTGCATGCGGTGCGCAAGGATGCGCTGGACCATTGCCTGATCGGCCATGTCTCGGCGGAACCCGGCCATCGCCGCCTTCTGGACAAGCTGGGGAAACGCCCGCTGCTCGATCTCGATATGCGGCTGGGCGAGGGCTCCGGCGCCGCGGCCGCCATCGGCCTGGTCAAGGCCGCGGTGGCCTGCCATCTCGGCATGGCCACCTTCGGCGAGGCCGGGGTGAGCAACAAGGCGCATTGACCTCGTCGCCATGCTCCGGCCTGCCGCTCCGGCTATTTGAGCAGTCCCAATGCCACCGCGGTGATCGATTTCACCCCGGTCTCGAGAGTCGGGCGAGGGTCCGGCTCGAAGTGGCTGGTATGGGTGCCCGGCAGATCCTTGCCGGCTTTCTGCGCCGCGGCGAACTTCTCCGCATTCATGGCGCCGAGGCCCCAGTAGGTGATCGGAATTTTGCCGTCCAGGGCAAATTCGCCGACATCTTCGCTGCCCATGATCGGGGTCTGGTCGGTAACCTTGTCGGCGCCGAATTCTTCCACCAGCAGCCCCTTGACCTTGGCGGTGAGGCCGGGATCATTGACCAGCGGGGCGGCGGCTTCATTTTCCAGCACGGTTACCACCGGCATCTTGTCAGCGGACAGCCCCGCGGAGGTGCCGATGCCCTGCGCGATCTGGCGAACGCCGTCGATAACGATCTGGCGCGCTGCGGCGGAATAAGTGCGTACGGTCAGTTCCAGCTTCACCTCATCGGGAATGATGTTGCGCTTGGTCCCGCCGTGGATGCTGCCCACCGTAACCACGCTGGGGTCGCGCGGATCCTCCTCTCGGCTGACGATGGTCTGCAACTGTGCGATGAATAGAGCGGACAGCACGATCGGGTCGCGGCCCTTGTGCGGCGCGGATCCATGCCCGCCAATTCCTTTGATGACCACGTCGATGGAGGTCAGGCTGGCATAGATTGGCCCGCTCGCAATGGTCAGCGAACCGGCGGCACGCCGGTTCGTGTCGTGAAGGCCGATCACCATGTCGGGAGTGCCGAACCTTTCATAGAGATGATCGGCCAGCATGGCCTTGGCGCCGTCGACGGTCTCCTCGGACGGTTGAGCGACCATCATCAGGGTGCCGTGCCACTGCGATTTCGCGCGCGCCAGCGCGCGGGCGGCGCCGATCAGAGCGGTGGTATGGACGTCATGTCCGCAGGCATGCATGACGCCGGTATCGAGACCCGCCATGTTCTTGGCCCGCACATGGCTGGCATAATCCACGCCGGTTTCTTCGACGATCGGCAGGGCGTCCATGTCGCCCCGGATCAGAAGCATGGGGCCGGGGCCGTTCTTGAGAATGCCGACCACGCCATAGGCCTTGCTGCCGTCCGGATAGACTCCGACATGGTCGGTGACGGTGTAGCCCGCCTTGCGGAGCTCATCCGCTACCATGGCCGACGTATTGGCCTCGGAATGGGAGAGTTCCGGATGGGCGTGCAGATGTTTATAGGTTTCCACCAGCGGGCCCGGCTCCCCGATATCGACCTGCCCCGCGCCAAAAGCCCCGGCCGGCTGAAGTAAGCCGAGGAAACCCAGATAAATCAGAGTCCGGTTCATCGCTATCCCCCACTCGATGTTGAAATGTGGAGCATAACGCAACCTTACGTTGTGTCCTAAATGATTGTGGAATTGACGATCTTTCAGGACATGAGCACCGGTATATCGAGATGGCCGAGCTCTTCCGGGCTTACGATGCAGAGCGCTGTTTTGCGGGGCCGGTCGGAGCGGGCGATCAGGCAGTTGCCGGGGTAGAAGCTGAGGTCGATCTGCCTGCCGTCGGGGTAAGCCAGCAGGATCTGCCGCTCGACCAGCGGCGGCAGGGCGAAGAGCGGCTTTCCCCAGCGATGTGCATGGGTCCTCAGCCAGGCCGACAGCCGATAGGCAGCGGCGTCGTTCAGCTGGACCGGCTCGTTTTTCCCGACCGTCAGCAAGGCGGCGGAAAAATCGGCGTCGATCCAGTGCGGGGTGCTGAGCCGGCGATGCAGCAGATAGCCCGCCGCTGCACCGGCCAGCAGGACTGCGGCGACCGAAATCAGCCTGTTATTGCGCGATGCCGACGACATTCTTTTTGCTCCGCGCTTTGCGTCCTTCACCTAAATGCTCGAAGAACAGATAGATCACCGGCGTGGTGAAGAGGGTCAGCGCCTGGCTGACCAGCAGACCGCCGACCATCGCGACGCCCAACGGCTGGCGCAGCTCGGAGCCGGCGCCCGAGCCCAGCATCAGGGGCAGGCCGCCCAGCAGGGCCGCCATGGTGGTCATCATGATGGGCCTAAAGCGCAGCAGGCAGGCTTCGCGGATCGCATCAAAGGCGGGCAGGTTGCGCTCGCGTTGGGCGGCGATGGCGAAATCGACCATCATGATGCCGTTCTTCTTGACGATGCCGATCAGCAGCAAGATGCCGATCAGCGCGATCACCGACATGTCGTCATGGAACATCATCAGGAACAGCAGCGCGCCGGCACCCGCCGAAGGCAGGGTCGAGATGATGGTCAGCGGGTGGATGAAGCTTTCATAGAGAATGCCGAGGATGATGTAGACCGCGACCAAAGCGGCCAGAATCAAAAGCGGCATGGTGGCCAACGAAGCGCGGAAGGCCTGCGCCGTGCCCTGGAAGGCGGTGACGATGCTGCCGGGCAGGGCCATCTCTTCGGCCGCCTTGTTGATGGTGTCGACCGCGTCGCCCAAGCTGACTCCGGCGGCCAGATTGAAGGACAGGGTGACGGCGGGGAACTGGCCCTGATGATTGACCGAGAGCAGGCCCACCTGGTCGGTCGTCGCATGAACCAAAGCGGAAAGCGGCACCTGCTGGCCGGTGAGCGGGGATTTCAGATAGATGCGGTTGAGATCCGCCGGCGTCTTCTGCATGCCCGGCAGCACTTCCAGCACCACATGGTAGGAGTTTAGCTGGGTGAAATATTGCGCCACCTGGCGCTGCCCGAAGGCGTCATAGAGCGTGTCGTCGATCAGCTGCGGACTGATGCCGAAGCGCGAGGCCTGATCTCGGTCGATCGTCAGGGTTTCGGTGGCGCCGGAATCCTGCTGGTCGGAGGCGACGTCGCGAAGCTGCGGCAGCGACTTCATCTTGGCCAGCATCTTGGGCGCCCAAAGATTCAGCTCGTCGAGATCGGCATCCTGCAGGGTGAATTGATATTGGGTGCGGGCCAGCTGGGCGTTCAGATTGACGTCCTGGCGCGACTGCATGAAGAAGCGCACCCCGGGAATCTGCGCCACTTTCTTGTTGAGCCGCGCGATGATCTGGTCGGCATTGAATTTGCGTTGGCTCCACGGCTTCAGGCCGATGAAGCTGCGCGCCACATTGTACTGGCCGCCGACATAGGACGAATAATTGTCGATGTCGGGATCCTCGGACAGGATCTGGTTGATCTTCTTCTGGCGGTCGACCATGGCCGCGTAGGAGCTGTCCTGCGAAGTCTCGGCCTGGCCATAGAGCATGCCGGTGTCCTGTTGCGGGAAGAAGCCCTTGGGGATGACGATATAGAGCAGGACGGTCGCCGCCACCGTCAGCACGAAGCTGATCAAGGTCAGGCGCTGATGCCGCAAGACGATATCGAGCAGTCGGCGATAGCGGTCGAGCAGCCTGTCGAACCCATGCTCGAACATCATATAGAGCTTGCCATGTGCCGTTTTGTGCTCGTCGCGCAGCACGCGCGAGCACATCATCGGCGTGAGCGTCAGCGACACGATCAGCGAAACGAAGATGGTCATCGACACCGTCATGGCGAATTCGCGCATCAGACGGCCGACGATTCCGCCCATCAGCAGGATCGGGATGAACACCGCGACCAGGCTGATGCTGATCGAGAGAATGGTGAAGCCGACTTCCCCGGCGCCCTTTACGGCCGCCTC